>JAABUQ010000324.1_pt1 | contig 110507 bp, 102 predicted proteins | sample 5560001 | NCBI WGS metagenome assembly JAABUQ01 (sample SAMN10711888, study PRJNA513371) | rock metagenome | isolation source: Antarctica rocks | place: Antarctica: Victoria Land, Finger Mt nord | collected 2015-12-18 | reverse complement strand
TCTCCATGGTCTGTCCCCCCCCCTTCCGCACCCTCTTTCCGCACCATCTTCCCATCCGTGGCTATAGCTATTGAAGAGTATTGCCCCCCGCTAACATGATAAGGTACGGGGTAGTAATACTACGACCCCAACACCACACCCGCGCAATGGAAGCCGTTTACGAACTGCGACCCGCAGCATTTGTGCCAGGAGAATCCCACCGTGGAAGTGTCGTGCGGGATGCCAGCTGAGGTGCCGGCGGCGTTAGGGTCGGCGCCGGTGAATACGACCAATGGGACTATGGCTTAGGTGGCGGTTGGGGTTGGGGATGATGAGAGAGAGGGGGGGGAGGCTAGATAAGGGGGGGGGGTGGACTTAGGTAGGGTGGATGCAAAAGGCGTAAGCGTGGTAGGGGGGTGGCTTGGGGTTTCCTTCCCAGGCGAAAAGATATCGTTTTTTGTGTTATTTTGGGTCGGAATGAGATGAGAGTCTCGGCACATGTATTAATAAAGTGTTATGGGCTCGGGAATGCTCGCCAACAGATCTAGACTGGCTTCGCACCCTGTACTCATTCACAGCGTGCACGATGAAAGAGAAAGGGGTGATGCACTTGCAGAGTTACTTTTCAATAATTTGGACTGCAGCGTCTCGTGCTTGTTTTGGGGGCCTACTGTTGTGATTTCTACGCTTTTCGCGCGATGTAGGTTATGGAGGAGTGGTGATGCTGATTTGAGCTGCAGATGGGTATTATTTCGTATTGCATATTGTGATTCCGAAGTTGTCAGGTGATGTACTAAACCCCCCGACGCCTTCGGGTTATTTATCAAAATCTTTCCCTCGAACATCATTCTCGGAGCCCATCAACCAGCAGGATTTCAGCACCTAATCACCCCAACTCTTAACATCATCATGGCCACAAACAAGGAGTTTACATTCGATGCAGGCACGTTCTTGTTGCCAGTCGAACCGTTATCGCATTCTGGGGCGACGCTGTGTCTGAAGGACTGCGATCCGTTGTGGCAAATGGAGAAGACCATATTGTTGGCTGATGGGTTTTTGATCACGACGGGGATGAGACCCGGTGTGGTTGGGCCGGCCTGGATATCCAGCTTTCAGCCATTGTATTTGGGGATTGAGCCTTTAGCGATGAATTGTGTGTATAGGGCGGTGAGGAGGTGGTAGTTGATCTGAGCATTGGTCACATGGAGGCTTGGCTTTTACCGGAAGCATCTTGGTCGAAGGAGAGAGGCTGGCGGATGTTGAGCTGGTATATATTGTCTGGGGCTAGTAGTTTGGGTCGTATTTGGCACAAAGTTGATGGTTGGATGTGGTTGTCTGTTGGGGGACTTGGTCATCTGTGCAGGCAAGTTCTGCGTAGTTATCCCTGTCATCATATATCAGCTGTAAATATAAGCCCAAATATAGCACTCTAAGTGCGTACGCATTTTTAGTGGATTTCTGGTGCAAATTACATCCAACATCATAACATCTCTCCTTACCGTCTTGGTCCACGTAGGTAGTTGTAAGTTCATCGGGGTCGATCCATCTAGGCCAGTGAGTGAAGAATTTTCCAGGCTCGAGCGGGATTGAAGTAGTACCTATTTGCCACTGACGGCGGTGAGCTGTGTGGTCTGGCCAGTCCATATAATCGGCACCTTAAGCGAGGTGAAAAGTTGTCAGGATCGATGAAACATGTTAGGCGTATATCAAACTGGCCGGTCCAGTCATTGGAATAGTTTTAAGGGCAGCAGCGATTGTTGGATGACTGGGGAACGGAGGTAACGATCCCAAACTTTTGGGCCAATCGAGCAGAGTCTTTGGACGCATACTTAATCCTCTTACAGCCTCTGTTCAACGTCGACCGTGTCAATGAGACCGTATTCGGCGACGACAGAAACCCAACCCAGACTCAAAGCAACGTCACGAAAGCGACGACTTTTCGATTGGTGATTTTCAGCTGCCGGATTGCGTGGATACCACTCGTTTGTCCCAGATAACTTTCCTTGTGGGAGGCAGAAGGTAATGGCGAATGAATGGTATGTACCAGGTATTCTGAAACCATGATCCCATTGCTGAGTAAAGAGGATAGAAGGACCCCATGATACCCTTTGCTGGACAATCTACACAGCATAAACTTGACCGCAGGAGACTTGGCTTTGGATCGTCAAAGACACCTGGCGGTTTTCATCCAGGATGGTGGAGAGCTTGCTGAACACTGTATTCAGTTGATTGGAGGTGCTGGCAAAGATAGCCATCCTCGACATCAAGTTAGACTGCTACATTCGTGCTCGTGCAACAGTAGGAGGTAACCGCTGCTCGTTGTAACGATCACCGGAGGAGAGCCAGGTTTGGCCATACACGCATCAAATCTGCAACGTCGACGTCCGGCCGTTCTATCATCCCTCGATTTCTGTATCCACGAGAACATCGGCGATGTGTCTGGGGCCGCTATGAGTTGAGGTCGCAATGGTAGCTCCGGAGGACACAAGCCACACCGCAGCAAATGCGACTAACAAAGCTAAGGCGAACGGATTCCGCCTTGCTATGGCTGAGCCATCCGGCGTTATGTGTTGTCCAGTCTCCCAGAGAAATTTCTGGCCGGGACAATCGCCACTTCCAGGGTGATTCCATCTCAACACATCATATTCAAGACGCATCAGAGCGCCAACTTGTACAAATATGATCTCTACGATGGTTTGTGTAGATACTGGAGTGCTGGTCTAACGAGAGTTAATTAAACTCTAAGAACATACGAGTGGGTAACGCGAACCACTAATATTGTCTGGATGTCAAAGGTCCCTAGGAGCACTATAGGTATCTCGGTCATGGAACTCACCAGTAATGGCGTCGCAGTAACAAGATGTGCATTGGAGAGAGACTGAAGAGGACTGCCATAGATGAGGAGGATCGGGTGTGAGATGCCACTGGGAAAAGTATAAGTGTTTGAAGATCTAGAAGGAAGATATAAAACATCGGAGTATAGACTCAATAAGGGAACATATATATTATGGCTGTGATGTTGATCGTGCAAGCCTTTGGACGGGGTTTAAACCTGAGCTCTGAAATCTAAATCATTACTGAGGTTATCTAACCCAGAACCTCTGAGGAGTCTTTAGGTGCAATTGGCAGACAGCGTGGTTGGCCACGATCAAGCCGCCGCGGAAACATTTCAGAAGAGACGAAAGAGGGAAAAATAAACAATCTTCTCTTAGTGTGCACAACCCTCGCATGGTATCGCCCATGTACCATGTGCCTCATCGATTAGCGCACGTGTTCCCCAATGCAAACTTTTGCATACACAAAACACATTCATTACTCTCTAACCCCCATAGGTCGAATTACTAACAGAAAAGGTGTCACCAAGGTCTCCGTAGAACGGATTCGTTCGCCTTGAAATCGCCTTCGTCCTGGTGGCAACCGTCCCCATGACCTGCAGATTACTCTTTAACGTAATCCCCCACTGAACTTCCGTGTCCCAAGATAATTTATATACAACTGTCAGCGCATAAGGCCCAGGATTCTGGTGTCGAGTCTGAACAAGCCGATGATTCACATCCTGCAAATCCAGCCCAATATCGTTCCCCTCAAAAGACTCCATCCCCAGGGCTTCCACGCGTGTCACCAACGAGGGTGGGGGGATAGAAGCAGGCTGGTCCCATACTGGCGGGAAACGTGACCCGGTGAGGACTAAATAGTATCCAAGAGAATCTGTGAAAAGTAGGTGTATGGTGTTGAAGCCGTTGATGCTTGTCGCGACGTCCGAGGTCGACCAGGCGACCATGAGCCGGTAGTCGGGGTAAGTTCTGTGCATTGTTCCTATGCCTTTGCCTATGCCATAGAGGTAAGAGCTCTCGGCACCGTAAGTCATGTTTTTTGGTGGGGCCGAAGGGTTGCATGGGAGGACCAAAGGGGCCGTGGGGTAGATAAAGGATATCAATAATAAGAGAATGATGCTGGGATAATGTAAGAGGTTCATCAACATGTCGCTTGTACGCTCGCGCCTAGTCTTAGCTGGGTGTATATAGTCTGACCAAGAGAGACAACTCAGAGACAGCATCAATTGAAGTTTCAGCGAGAAAGATCGAGAGACTGCGGACATTTTGAAGTTTGAATCAACACAGTGATAATATCGCTGTTCCGAATGAGAATTGCAAAGGCGCATATCGCATGGCTTTGCGGATAGGTCACATCGTAAGAATTTTTCTGATAGACCTTAGACGTTGCCGTTACAAGGCGGGTATTCGTTTACCCGCTTGGAGAAGAACCGGACGAGGGTCCATGAAACAGAACATGGCCAGGCCAAATCTAGTGGCCAGGCCAAATCTCACCAGAACCACCAAAGATATTATATTTCAAGAATTTACATACAATTATTTACATATTCGATTTCAATAAAATTCTATAGTAGGAATCAATATGTATACTCCTAGCTCTGTAAAAAGTTTGAAGTAAAATCGACAACGTTTTAATAGTATATTTTGCCAGTCAGATTTTGGCCTGGCCATGTTCTGTTTCATGGAGCCTCGTTCGTTGTTTGCCCTGGGACTGTCATGCCTTCTTGCTGCCCTTCTGCTGTGTCGGGAGAAAATAGGCAGTCACACCATATCTATCGAATACCTTGTGCACTGGGTGGCCGGGATCCCAAGTTCCAATGCCAATGGTAGTAGCCGTAATCCATACAATTGGAATTTTCATTCAATGTTTCAGTACAATTGGTTGGAGGGTTGCCCCTATTTTTTTTGTACCTACCTTAATCCCTAAGGTACCTTACCTTAGATACCGCCTTATTTAGTGAGTGTCGACTTTCCTCTCTCTAGAATAGCTTAGTCGATGCTGACACACGCCAGGCACGCCACTTCCCTGGAGGTTTCAAGCCTCCAATCTTCCAAATTCTCCAATCCATGTGATAGACGAGTGAAAAATGACAATGATGGCGCGTCCTGCGCGTCAGGGGCTATTCGACAATACAGTAATCGGCCGAGACAAGCCATAACCCCTGAGATTCCATGGCACTGGCACTGGGTCCTTGTTTGTTGATCGCTATTCTACCCAATCATCATCCACCATCTCCCCCCATTCCCCCACCCATGTACTGTGCCTGAAGCTGACTCTTCATCTCTGTCTGATTATCTTCACTCTCTAAGTTCTCTCCCTCTCTCCCTCCCACTACCTCCATCCTCTCTCGCATTTCCCCTCCCTCACCTTCGTTTGACGTCCTCTCTGTCTTTTGTTTCCCTCGCTCCCTTGTTTCTGCATTCCCCCGACCGGTGAATTGAGCATACAGACTCATTCGTTTAGTCTTGCCGATTTGTATCGTACATGTTTCGTACATACTAATTCCTTTCTGTGCATACCCCACCGTTAATCACTTTCTACTACTCGCCCTCGAGGCGCTGCTTTACAACTAATCACCATCTCAAACTCGCGAGACGGATTGAGAGCTCACTTTCCATCACCAAATACTTTACACGGCCACTTGACGTGGTATATTACAACCTCCGCGACTGCCAGCCAGCCGCTCACCCAACATGCATCGATTTCCAAGCTCACTGCTCCTCACAACACTCCTTCTATCAACCTCATTTGCCGCCCCTGCGCCTCTACAGGAAGAAAACACCCGAGGCTCTTTCAAAGCATACAGAATAAGGCGTGACGATGGCGGTCCCAGTATCGAGGGTCTGGTCGACAGCATATTGGCAAAATACTCGAACCCCGGGGGCTCTGTTGTCGTCGCACGGGACAAGGTAGCCGCCGGTGGAACACCCGCAAGCGCAGACCCAACCTGTTCTCCCGTGCCGACCGCGGGGGGCTCGCATGGCCATGGCGTCGGAGGAGTCGGCGCGACTCCTGGATATCAGAACTCCGAGTTCCTGAGCGAGGTATTTGTTGGTGGGATGAAGATGAATTTGAACCTCGACACTGGCTCGTCAGATCTGTGCGTCTCCATTTCTTCCCTTGACTTGACAGCGAATGACTGACCCGCGTCTTTACGGTAGATGGATCTACAATACCAAGGTTCAAGCCTCCGGCCCATCAAGCCACTCTATCTACGACCCCTCGAAGTCTCCGACTCACATCGCTATAGATGGCGCTACCTTCAATGCAACATACGGGGATGGGTCGTCGGGTGCCGGGTTAACTGGCGACATGGCGGTTGACTCGGTCGTAATTGGCGGCGTTTCCGTGAGCAACCAGGCAATTCAGTTGCCAACGTCACTCCCTACCGACATCACCAAAGATCCCAACTCGGATGGTATCGTGGGCCTTGCCTTTCAGAAGCTCAATAAGATCTGCACGAAGGGGGCCGGTTGTCCTCCTTCCGGCTCAACCACCGTCTGTCCCCATGGGTATGGGCCCAACCCTCATCCAACCTGGTTCGAAAACGCAAAGAGTGCATTGTCGGCTGGGCTGTTCACTGTCAATTTCTTAAAAGGGACGTCGGGATACTTTTCGTTCGGTGAGATCGATCGTTCGGTTTACAAAGGCGAGCTCGCATACCACCCCATCGATACGTCTGCTGGCTATTGGCAATTCCCGTCCACCAGCTACAAAGTCGGCGATAACGGCAACTTAAATACGAACAACGGCAATGCGGCGATTGCCGACACCGGGACTTCGCTTCTCGTGCTCGACGATATCGTGGTGGCCAATTATTACAAAGAGGTTTCGGGATGGAAGATCGACAGCCAGGGATATACCTTCCCCTGCGGTGTCCATTTGCCCAATCTCGTTGTTGCGCTGGGCTCATATATGGCCACCATCTCAGGGGAGCTGATCAATTATGCCAAAGCCTCGGAACCAGGATGTAAATTCACTCCATACCCTGAGGTACTTTTGGCCGATGACTAATTCTCTTTCCAGACTGCTTCGGCGGCATCCAATCCAACAAGGGGAATCCGCTACAGGTCTTCGGCGATATCCTATTCAAATCGCAATTCGTCGTCTTTGACTACGATAACTTGCAAATCGGATTTGCGGAGTATGCATGATTCACAATCGACCATTTCCTCCGCATGCATCATTCAGCGGCATATCACTGCATAGCGCCATATCCATTGCAAAAGCGTTCCGAAAAACCTCTTGATAATGCATAATTATGCTTCTTATGTTTCCCGGATCCTTAGACTACGTTCTCTAACAACATGGGGATCATGTGCACACCCTAAATTCGAGCCTCATGGTCGCTTGAGGGGGGTTTCAGGAGAGACGTACGGCCCACAGGGCGGGGCCGGGAGGCAAGAGGTGTATTCATATCACCACCCATAGACGTTAAAGATTTAATGCCTCCAGAATTCGCTGCTTGATCTTTTTCCGTCCCCTCCTCTTCTTTCTACAGCACTCGCTCGCCCTTTGGAGTGAACCCTCCTTAGTAACCCGTCCCGTGGGTGGAGGCAAGCCGCATCAGCATTGCCCCCCTGGCTCATCCACCCTCTTCTCCCTCCACCGGAAACCCCTCCACGATCATCGGCCATGTCGGCCAAGCGTGGCCACGTCGTGATGTCCGCGTGTCAACGCCCGTCAGCTCGCGAAAAGCCCGAAAAGAAGGTTTTGAGGCACGGACCACTCGCAACTCTGCCTTCAGTCATCTAGATTTCTGTCATTGTTTCAAAATGCTTCCAGGGATTCTTCAGGGGTATGGGTATTTGCGGTTGAGGTGGCGAGATTTAGATGGTATGTTTATTTGGTAATTTACGGGATGACAAGCTGGAGGGGTAGGGAGTGGCATTCTATGTGCTAGGGTTCGTGGCAAAGAGGGGTTCTAAGCGGTGGAAGCTGGAATATGTGCCGATATGGTGTATGAGGTTTGAAAGTAAGGTCCATGCATGGCGAAGTACCGGGTCAGACTGGATGGAAAGCTTGGACGAGACTGAGTGGATGTTCTCGCACGACGATTTTAGCTGGAGGCGTTTCCTGTGGAGAGATCTCTTGCGTTCAATTGTATAAACAATCTATGTACATGGAAAAATACGGCTCGATTTTTGTGGGTGATGCGCTGATTACAAAAGATTTGTCTTCATACGACCGAAAAGGAGCAACTCGAGCAGCTACTGCTTCATCGATCGCAAGGCCGCTGCCACAGCCGGAACCTCCTCGTCTTTGGGTAGGATATCAGGTAAGGGGCCAACAGGTGTTATACTCTGTGTGTTGTATCGTCAGCTTGTATTCATGCTCAAAAACGATGCAATCGAGCTCTATTTCTCCCAATTTCTCAGTGAGGAGATCATACTTACGTGAGGATTAATTTGCCGATGACTCTTGGTATAATGCTTCTTGATATGCTCGAATTGCGTCGTCTCTCCAAAGGCAGGCACCTCCCAATACAGCTGCCTCAACCACTTGTGCAAATGGGGGTACCCGCTACGGATATCGCGGATGTTACATTTGAAATGCTGGACGTAGACGGGGTCGAAGCGGACGATGGTGGTGTAGAGTCGGATGTCGGCTTCGGTGATGGTGGGGCCGTAGTAGTAGGGGGACGCGTGGTTGGCGAGGTGGGCTTCAGCGCGATCGAGGGCTTTGAAAAGGGGGTGGACGTTCTTTTCGTAGGCTGCTTGCGTACTGGAGCGAGGTATGTCAGTTGGGTGCTCGGAGGTGGGAAAAGGGTGTGGAGAGTTGTACGTTGCAAACCCGGACTTGTATACACCATTGTTGATGTCGCTGTACGTCCACTCATTGCTCTCATCGATCTCTTTCCTCAGCTTCTCGGGAAAGAGATCGACTTTCTTGTATTTCTCGGGGAGGAGGTCGTCGAATTCGGTGTAGAACATGCGGATGATCTCGCTCGACCAGGGGTATCAGAACGCTTATCAGTCTCTGACCGAGCACAGACTGATGAGCAGGGGCCGTGCTTTTACCTACTTCATTGCTCACAATCTTCTTCTGCTTGACATCGTACAAAGCCGGAACGGTGAATCGGCCCTCGTAATCGGGATTGACGCCGAGGTAGATATCTCGTAGATGGGTGTAGTCTGGGTGGACGGGATCGGGCCTGACATTCTCTCCAGGTATTTCATGGTCAGATGTAGCAAAGCGCCAACCTTTTGAAGATGATGTTAGCAGCACACATCTGAACAGCATTCGTCTGGACAGTGATGAGAGGGTGCTACCTACCCTTATCCAGCATCTCCCAGTGGACCGAGGTGTAGGAGATTATCTCTTCCAGTCCTTTGAGCCTTCATAACAGTGAGCCCATCGATCTCTTCCTCTCCACCCAGGCGATTCCCCTTCTTACTTTCGTGTGACAAGCGTCCTGTGCGCCCATGGACAAGCATATGACACATAGAGATGGTATCTGCCTTTCTCTGCGGGGAATTCTGCCCCTGGTTTTTTGGAGATGAAATTTCGAAAGACAGATGGCTTTCGGTCAAATTCGCCGGATTTGCCGGCCCAATTGAGGATGGATTGGGCACCTTGAGACTGCACGAGGTTTATTAAGAGTACCGTACAGGTTTGAGGGACTGATTTACGCTCATGGTGGCGAAGGGCGCAGGGCGGGATGCGGGCAGGACGCGGAGGGGTATCGTCTGAGGGTTCAATTGTCTCGTTCTGCGAAGAGCAGAGAGCATGAGCTAGTTGAATGGATGCTGCAGGAGACTGAAGGACAAGCGACCTCCTTGTTGACGCACGCTTTGGTTGAGTAAAATTGTCCGTGCCGAAGAGTTGTTGAAGCTCAAGGTAGGTGGGGGCGGGGTGTTGATGCTTGGTAATTCATAAGAAGGACGAGTCAGGTTAGCATCAGCATATCAACCATATAAGTTATCAAAAGCAACATCTTTGGCAGAGTCCCCTCGGTCAGTAGTAATGATGCTGGGACCATTCGGCTGCGAAAGCATTGGTCATGACGCACAATCATGACAATGGTTCGGACGCAAAGCTGGAATAGTCGAGGAGTAGTTCTATTGGATGCCGGCGTCAATATAGCTACTTAGATATTTATGCTCGCATGTCCTTTCGATGGCTTCCTGCCGAAGAACACAATCTCTCTAGGCCTAGAAACACACCGCCCTCTATTTCTGCAATTTCAACATTACGTATGGAACTTCGACGTCTTCCTCGCTCGCGTCTTCTGCTGTCATTTCGAAAATGACGTTCTTCTGGTGTGAGGGAATCGCTTTCTTGGAGATGGTTTCTACCAGTTGGCTCAATCTATGCAAAACCTGTCAGCTTTCGTCCTCTATCTACTGTGGACAGGCTCAACTGACTTCAGCTTTAATCGGTCCTTGAGCTTGTTTGGCGGATAGAAGCTTGCGTACAGAAGGCTGACACCAGAGCTGAGCATTTGAATGTCCAGACCCTTCGCCTTGAAATGGTCCAGGAACTCTTGCAGAGTCACGTCCTCAACCTCAAATCGATCCCAGAGCTTGTCGATGGTCACGTCGCCATCGGGGCCTTCGTACTTGCCCTTCGGGCTAGCGATAGGCTCGCTGAATCCGAAGAACGGAAGCGCGAGATTGACGAAACCGTTCTTGTATTGCTCAATGTCGTCCTTTCCATCAATGATCTTGTAGAGCTCCAATACCACCAAGCCCGTCACCAGTGCTGTCGTTGTTGCAATCGCGGGAATGATTTTGCCAGCGATGAATTTGGTCTTGTGGCGATCGGCCTCTACGATGGCGTAATTCAGTGCACGGAGATTGCTTGCTGCAGTAATAAAATCGATGTGGTGATTCGAGTCATCATCCTTCTCGAACTCGACCGGCTCGAGCTTCAAACCAGGCAGCGATTTGGGTGAAGGCAACTGTGACACGATCTTGTCTAATGTGCCGCCATCGTCAAAATTCGATCCGGCAGGCTGTGCATTCGGGTCAGGCTCATTGTCATCGGCCTGAATCTTGACCGATGAGCTTGGAGTAAATTCTGGGATTATCATGTTGTTCATGACTTCAACACACTGTTTCTCCATCACCCCGTTGCTGCTATCAATTCCATAGTTGAAAGCATGGAGATACGCAGCAGCAACGACGAATCCCATGTGGGTAGGATTCGATGCGTTAAATGTCAATGGGTCTGGAGCGCGCTTCGGTCCTGACCAGAAGGGAGCACCGCTATTTGTTGTAGAGTCCTTGGGGAAGTTGTACAACAGCTGTTGAATAGCATTGTTATATTCACTCTCAAACTGCTTCCTTGCCCACACAATGCAATCATCGAAGTTTTGGGGTTTCTCCGTGACCAAGTAGTCTCGAATGCTCTCGAGGGTAGGGATCTCATTACCTTGTTGTTTGAGAGTCTGCTCAATGTAGTTTGGTTGAGTCAGATAGAGGTTCACCGTCTCCGGAGGACCAACGAAGTATTGGTGGAACTTCTCTTTAGCCCAGGCAATAGTGTGGTCAATCTTATTGGGAAAGCTGCGCAAAGTACACTGAGGGAACGACTGTTCTGGCGGATCCTGAGAACTCGAGTACGATTCCGTCAACATTGGCAGTACGACCTGTGTGTTCCCCTTCGTCCCTAAGGTACCACTGTCAATGAGCGGCTTCCGGAAAAAGACACATCGTCGGTCCACGTATTGTCTTGCATCCACGTTGTCAAGGGCGTTTGTGACACCGTCAAGCTCTTCCCAAAAATTCTCATTGAAGATGTGTTCTGTCTCTGGGCCCACACGATCCGGTCGAATCGCGATTTTGCCCTGTAAGTCCGGATTCATGGCTTGGACAGCTTCGGCGGCACACTCGCTCTTCAATTTGCCAACATCCTTCGGTCGGAACAAGAATTGCCGGTTCAAGTTGCTCTTCTCAATCTGATCCATATCTGCCACACTGATCCTACCCTTTGGGCCTGTGGCTAAGCCGATCATAGCCCAATTCTTGAGCATTTCGCATCCAATTGCACCAGCGCCAACCAGGAATTCCTGAATATTGGCAATCTTTTCTTGGAAGTCCTTGCCAAAGACAGCAATCTGGCCATCGTACCGGGTTCCTAAGGGCTTACAGAGCTCTTCGGATCGCGAGACCGAAGAAGGCAGAGACTCCAAGGAATCGAAGTAGCACCATTGCACAATTGGGTGAAATTTACCGGATATGGACTTCAGAACTTCCTGTGCTGCCAGACCTCCAAAAAACGCAGCCATGGGCGCCAGGTCACCGCGAGCCTGATAACTGACCTCGCGCAACAACTTCTCATCTAATTCGATCTTCTCTTCACCTTCACCAGCTAATGCTTGGGCGAATTTGAATACCTCCGAGGCGTCATGATCCGAATGAGGGCGAGGTAACTCGCCCTTGTGATGACTTGTGAATTCATGCAAAGCTTGGAAACCAATGTGAAGTTGCTGCGGTCTGTCGAATTTGGCAAAATCTGACATGAGGAACTCAGGCTTCTTGAGCTGATGTCCGAGTGGTTCAAAGTTGATTATCTTGGGCATTTTGACTTGGGTGTAGAGACCACCGCGCTTGTACTGGCCCAGACCAGAGACATCCCCAATAGAGAATGTATACGGACCCTTGACTGTGATCTTTCGAGGTTCCGAACCATTGAGCTTCTCCATACCTTGTACCTCTGTAAACGTCACAAAATCCCCATCTTCGAGACCATGCCGAGTTTCGTCTAGAGCTGACACCAGACCCTCGGAATCAATACCGGCAATGATTCCGTTGACAGGGTTCTCGCCAGTCGGATCTGCTATCGCAAATTCCTTCCCGAAGTCTGTGAAGATTGTTCCGAATAATCCAAAAATATCAGCAATGACAATAAAGATGCCATTTTTGTGACAAAACTCCGCAAGTGTGACTTGGTCCTTTAGTGATGTTCCTGTGAGTACGACGACTTGGTATTTACGCAGCATTTGCAAGTCTTCTGTGAGGCTTTTCCCTGGATGCTCTGACACAGGTGTATAAGCATTCAGCTCTGCTAATCTTGGCACTGTCGCCGCAGCTCTGGGTTTGCCAATATCATCCGGGTGCAAGAAGAATTGGGAAGCAAGGTCGGACATGGCCGCCGGCTCGGGGTCGAACAGAGTCAGTGACTTAACACCAGCAAGGGCAATGTTTTTGGCTGTTGGAACCGCTTTAGTATATTACCCTCCTGGACGGACAGAAATTTCACAGCTTACCAATCTCGACCCCAAGACCACGCAGCCCAGAGATGAGAACATGGGAAGAACTCATACGCTTCATTGCCTCATGCCCCAAGACGTAGAGTTGTCGGCTATACAGCGACTCATCGATATCGCCATTCTTAAGTTTTTCCGAGCCAACAGAGGGTCCGTCAACGTCCATCTTGGGGTCCTATGAAAAGGGCGTGTCAGCAGGGAGTGTTTCAACACCGAAGGGATTCAGGGTGTCTCAAGATATCCATGCCAGACTACTGATTGTAATCTTGAGTAGCCTTTCCATGCTTTTACATACCGTCATGATCTTCTTCTTATCAGGGTGTATATGCTCGTCCGAAAACTTTCTCTTACCCAGCGTTGCCGGGATATCCACCGGGGAAGGAATGGTGAAAGAGTGACAGAGTGCTTGCACAAAGGCAAGCTATCTGGGCGGGTATGTGATTCTATCGCTTCAAATTGCGAGGCAAGGCGAGAATGCTGGAAATGGAAGGGTCGTCGATATGAGGGAAAGAGAGGAGGCTTCACGAATTGGACAACTCATGTATCCCGCAAAGAAAGATGGGATATGTACGTTGGTGAGGAAGGAACAGCTGGGGGAGAACAGTAGAATTAAGTATCGAAAGTCGTGCATCAGTTCATCCATAAAACGAAGTAAGCAAAGCTGTAACTTTACAAATGAATAGTTTCCTAGCTCCACAGTAAATTCGTGCAGCCGCAGGCAGACTGCTCGGGAGCTAGACGCTGGTAATTTACGATACGGTAACGTGGGACTGGCTGGGGGGGATCATTCCGGTTGCACCGACTTAGAAATCATTTTTTCTATCTCTCTGCATTCTTCCATGCGTGAGCGGAGGAGTAAGTAATCGTTGCTATGATACTTGTGCCTGATCGAATGGTCTAAAGCGGACATTTTCAGAGAAGGCAACGTCCTTTCGATATCTGACTACACCGTACTATGATCATATGGCGCCCTAATCCACATGCTCCACCGAGCTGTCAAAAGCAACCAGAAACCCACCGATTCGAAACGGTGGCCCGAGGCTGGGCCCCGAGGTAAATACTCGAGTCAGGACGAGGGTTCGAGAGACCGCCTTACCAGAAGTGTCCTGCTGTTCATCCCCATCATGGTGCTTCTGGCTTTGGCATTCCTCTTGCTGGGGACCACGCCCATTCTTGAAAATGTCAGCGCCGCAAAGAACAACGACCAGGAGGTCTTGGGATCCGGCGTCGATGGGGAAAGATACAAGACGGCTTGTCCAGATTACAAACATTATTCCACGATATATCAGTAAGGCGCAAGGGCTTCTCTGTTGCTACACATCACTAATATAGTTTAGTCGGCCTTTGAGCAAAGGGCGCTTGGGTTTGCCGTATCAACGCCCTTCTCCCCACTGTCGAACGTTCTCCTCACCGGTTGTGGAAGAAATCATTGACGAGGTTACATCTCGCATGGAAGACAAGGACCTTGCAAGGATATTTGAGAATGCATTCCCAAACACCCTGGACACTACGGTCCGATGGCACGTCGACGGAACGAAGAAACACCGTGCGCTCAAGCATTATCATAATGGAGCCTGGGCCGGGCCTCAGAGCTTTATTGTCACAGGAGATATTAATGCTGAGTGGTTGAGGGATTCTACAAATCAACTGGCTCAGTACCAGACCCTTGCAAAGAAGGACAAAGGCATAGAAAGCCTCATTCTCGGCGCCATTAACACGCAGGTAGAATATGTGATCGAGTCTCCCTACTGCAATGCCTTCCAACCTCCACCACCGAGCGGAGAGCCAGCTCCGAGCAACGGCCAGGATGATACTGTACATCCAGTCTACGAGTCGCAGAGGGTCTTTGAATGCAAATACGAACTAGATTCGCTTGCTCACTTTCTTGCGCTGGGTAACAAGTTCCACAATATCACAGGTTCCAAAGATTATCTGCATGGAAGATACTATACCGCAATAGACACCATCCTTGAGGTTCTAGAACAACAAAGCAAGCCCACATTCAACGTCAAAACGGGCAAGTTTGAAAGAAACGAATACACCTTTCGGCGGATGACAAAGGATGGGACGGAGACTTTGAACTTGAAAGGTGTCGGCAATCCTCTGGGCCCTGGGACTGGGCTAGCCCGTAGCGCTTTCAGACCAAGTGACGATGCAACGGTATTTGGATTTCTCATCCCTTCGAATGCCCAAATGTCAGTGGAGCTGAAGCGGACTGCGGCAATTGTAAGGAGCGCAGGGAAAGAGGATTTAGCCGAGAAGCTGCAAGAAAGGGGCGAGCGTATGGAGAAAGGGGTTTGGGAGCACGGTGTGGTCAACCACAAGAAGTACGGCGAGGTGTTTGCCTATGAAGTGGATGGGTACGGGTCATCTCTTATAATAGACGATGCCAACATGCCGTCACTTTTAGGTCTACCAACCCTGGGGTTCCTCGAGAAGAGCGACAAGACCTACCAGAATACGAGGAAAATGATACTGGAACGATCAGGCAATCCTTATTACCTTCACGGTAAAGCCTTTTCTGGCATTGGCGGCCCGCATGTTGGACCGCAGCATGCTTGGCCAATGAGTCGGCTCGTGCAAGCAATGACGAGTGATGACGATAATGAGATCCGGCTGGCTTTGTCGGATGTACGAGATATCAGCAGGTTTGGGCTCGTGAATGAGGCTATTAACGTTCAGCGGCCCACTGACTACTCCCGTAAGTCTTGACCGAGTCTATCGGCGTTTGATTTGCTATCGAGGCTGACATTGATGCAGGGAGCTGGTTTGCATGGGCGAATTCCGTCTTCGCTCAAACGATCCTTGATGTTGCTGCAAGGAAACCCCATCTTCTCTTCGGCGAGAAGGCTGAGCCTTACACTATATAAAAATGCACCTATTGTGCCCTGTCCATGTATGATGATTGCGTTAGCGAGCGTTGCGTGGTGGCTCTTCTGAGCCCGTTGCATAGACCTTGGAATGACATTGATGTACCTTATCCTTTCAACATAGTTCTTAATCCACGAGGCTCAGCACGCGTTGCGCGCCTTTTCAAGCCATCGTAAACTTGTCTGATCATGCGTGCGAGGCACAATGAATGCCTCGGGCTGAAGGATGTAGATTCAATTTGAGCAACTAGCGTTCTTGACTGAACTCAAATGATCATCGACATCTTCCCTCTCCTTACCACTCCACGCCTTCATGCGAGTATCACCCTCCCATCTCCTCAGAGCAACGCGTATGGCCTCCGCCCCCTCCCCAAAACTAATATGTAAATCCACTCCACCTCCTTCCCTTCCCCCCCAGCTTCACACAATCCTCCCCCTCCATTCCCCTCCAACCCTGCTGACCCCCCATCCAGTCGCCCCCGCCAGCAACAAGAACACCCAACAAGCAGACCAGTACAAAAAGGGCACCCTCCAACTCACCGACCTCTCCCCCTCCCCCTTCGCCCAATTCCACACCTGGTTCTCCGCTGCCCAATCCTCGCACGTCCACCAACCCGAAACCGTCTGCCTCTCCACCGCGCACCTTCCCTCTGGCCGCGTCTCCTCCCGCTTCGTCTACCTCAAAGAACTGGACTCAGCTGGCTTCGTCATCTACTCCAACTGGGGCACAAGTCGGAAGGCGGACGACGTGGCGAGTAATCCCCAAGCGAGCCTGGCGTTTTGGTGGCATGAGGTCGAACGGCAGGTCAGGGTCGAGGGACCCGTGGAGCGGCTGAGCAATGAGGAGAGTCAAGTGTATTTTGGCTTGAGGGCGAGGGGAAGCAGGGTCGGGGCGTGGGCTAGTGAGCAATCGAAGGTGCTGCCCGAGGAGGCGGGGGGCAGGGAGGTATTAGATAGGAGGGTCAAGGAGGTGGAAGCGAGGTTTGAGGGGAAGGAGGAGATTCCTGTGCCCGAGTTTTGGGGCGGTTTGAGGGTGAGACCTGAGATGGTGGAGTTTTGGCAGGGGAGGGAGAGTAGGCTGCATGATCGCTTTAGGTATGTGAAAGAGAAGAGGGAGGGGGCCGGAGGGTGGAAAATTGAGAGATTGAGTCCGTAGATGTACATGAAATGGACACGAAATGGGAATGATGGCTCACACAGTTAGAAGGGGAAGGCTTGAGACTGATGGTGATTGATCATAGTATTTATTATACATCGCTTGCTCTAAGAGCTGGCAGATGAACTAGATGCTGGATACCCAGACCTAGATGTAAGTGGAGAGTTTCGATCAGTATCCTACTGCTCGTACAGTTTTCTTCCTCCTGCATATGTTGCACTCATCTCACAAGTGTGTCCCTCACACCGGGTTTGCTTCGTCCCTGACACTGGTCTCGACTGTTTTGTACAGGAGCATTCGCGGTCCGTATTCTTCAAACTCCATGAAAATGCCCACACCAATTACTCCGACCGCCCAACCCCTCGTCGTAATATCGCCATTGCGCCTGGGTATAATGCTGCAAAAGGGCTGGAAAAGAGTGCTGAGGCTGCAAGACGTCCGCCTAAAGGGCAGGACCTGACGGGACGAAAGAGCCTGCTCGGTTCGCACCATGACCAACAAGTTCGACAATTTTGCCAGTGACGGCCTGAGGATAACCCCTCGAGCACATTTCGTTCACGGTAGCCACTGCGCTGTTGCGATCCTCGACGGTGAGGTACGCTCGCGTCATATGCTCATAAGTACTGGGCTCCTTCTTCTCAACAGGTACGCTCTCGTAGACGGCTTTTGATTTTGCGATCTGATTTTCCGTGGCCCAGCCATGGATCAGAGCATTTGCAATATAAGCCGTCATTCCCACACCATTGGCAGACATTTGATTTAGCACCTCTTCAGTATCAGCCATGCAATGGTTGGCAACCATAGATTCGAACAAGGCCTGGTAAAGGCAGGCTTGCGGACGCACTTGGCCACTTTCGAGGACTTGATCAAAGATTTTACGAGCACCATCAATGTCGTGGAGGGTACATCCCTTTGCCTTTATTAGGACCGCATAGTGCCCAGGCTCAGGTCGCTGTCCATCTGCACGGATTCTGTCTAGACAACCCTCAGCGGCCGCGAAACTGACGGGTTCCAATGTAGCGTAGGTCTCCATCAGTACAGTGTAGGTATGCATTGTTGGCTGAATGTTCCTTGATTGCATGCGCTCATAGTATTCAAGGACCTTCTCACGGTCATGTTTTGTCTTTAAAAGAAATTGCATCATACTATTGTATGGAGCAGGGCGAGGCTTGTAGTTCGGCTCTGACTCCATCTGATCGAACAGTTGTTCTGCGAAAATCTCATCGCTGACTCGGCACAGCGCATTGACAACTGTTCCGTACGTCACACTCGTTGCACGGATTCCAGCTGCACGCATCTCCTGGAAATACCGCAGACAATCATCGATGCGACGGGCTTTGCCCAGCTTGCCAATGAGAGCATTGTAAAGGAAAGAAGACGGGGCAACTCCTTCAGACAAAGCACGGTTGAAAATTGTCACGGCCTCGGTAGCTTCGTCGAAGGTCCTCGTTGACTCCTTTAACGTGGTGATGTAGAGCCCGAACGTGTTGGCACTAGGGGCAGCACCCATCGCAAGCATCTCCTGATGGAACTGTTCCGCCGAATTGCGTCGACCAGCTGTGAGGCATGCGCCAACCATTGCATCTAATATTGATGTCCACCCGTGAAGGACGACGGCATATTCAGGCAGAAATGGCACATCTTTCCTAGCCATTTCCAGGATCTCATGAGTCAGGTTGATACGACCTTCTTTGGCGGTAGCAGTTATAAGCTTTGCGTACGCAATGTATCTTGGGTGTCGGCCAGCGAATCGAATGTTCTTGAATCTATTGAGAGCCTCGTTCAGACCTGCGCTATTACGATGATTGTCCAGTGATTCGGTAATGATAGCAGAGCCCTTGAAGTCCGTGCTAGCAGCATATGGGTCAAAGCTATCAGTATAGGGCGTAGCCGAATTAATAGCGGCATTTGGCAGCGGCGTCAGGACAGGCTGAGAATGCGCCTGCTGGGGCTTCCGGTACTGATAGCTTTGCCATTCGTTGGCAAGATCAGGACGCATGATGGAAAGCTTCGCAATGACTTCGTTAAGGAGTGCCACCACGTGTCCACCAAGGACACTTGTCGAAGTGGTAGCTTTATGAAAAAGATCAGCGAACCCAGAGGCACCAAGGATCTCACGTGATGTTTCGTGCTCGAGGATGACAGCAGAGGCTGCTTGCAGCGCCAAAATGATGTCTTGCTCAGTCAGGCTTGCGAAGCTCCCGGGTACAATGCTTGGAAGCAACTGCTCCGCAACGGGGGCTATGAGTCCACCATTATCGTTCATCGCCCACAACAAGGCCATGCTACCAAAGGCAGAGGGTCGAAGCGAAGCACCTGCGATGGCCATTGCGATGGACTCGATTGCCTCGTCGATCTGCACCGAGGCTTCTGCTTGTGCAGATGGCGGAGCAGAATCACGAATACGACGGAATGCTGCCTGCACCTGGAATAGACCGTCGTCGACTCGGCCACTCTTGATCAAAGTACTTGCGTACAAGCGTGCTGGGTCTACGAACGACCTGTCGAGCAGTGGTGCCGTATTCAGATATCCCCAGTATTCCTCAGCCGCAACAGGGTCGTCTCGCCGGCAATGGAGAGCAAGCATAGCCAGTGTAGCCTCATTTGGCTGCTGGCGGTAAGGCGACAATTTTCGATAGGCCTCTGTGGCGACTTCGAGATTACCGAGGTCTGCGGCCCCAGCACATGTCTTTTCGATTGCCTGAATTCGAGCGTCAGGGGTAAGATCGTGTTCTTCTGCAATTTTCAAGGCCGCCGAAAAGTTGCCAGCTTCAATTTGATGTTGTACGAGTGCATTCTGGATCACGTGATCCTTGAATGCCTCCAATTGCTGCTTTTTGGGTTCTCCTGCAGCATTCCCGTAGGATTTGACGATCTCATTGAAGAATTTGAGGGCTCCATTAGCCCTATCATACGACAAATACGCTTTGATGAGCGCCGCGTAGATTTCGTTGTCTTTGCGGTCAACGATGACATCTTCTCCAGCGTTCGCTGCAGTAGCCAGCGACTTGTACTGGTCATAGCACATTTGAGCACCATTAAGGTCATTGCTCTTTGCAAATGCTTCAATCATTGGTGGATAGAGCATACTGTAAGGCTTGACTTTATGTGACTCCATGTGCTGATAGATTCGAACCATGTCCTCAAGACGCCCGTGATATGCACAAGCTGTAATGATGTTGAGGTAAATTTCCGCTGGAAAGTGTCGGTCATTATGCGCGGAGGTCGATGTCTCAAAGAGCTTCATTGCGGTATTGAGGGCGTCCTCTTGCATCTGTATGGCATGTTCGTAGTCGCTGGATGTGAGCACGTTCCTGCCGCCTTCATGCAGGTCCCCATAGCGCCTTTGTCTTTTATCTACAGTGGCCTGCGTCTCGGACACATTGATTGCGCGGTGTGAAAGAAGCTGAATGAGCGTTGAGTAAAAGGCGGTGTCTGGAAAGATGTTGCGGTAGAGCATGTCGGCGTGAATATCGAGCGCCTTCGCTACCGCACGATGATACGATGTTGCTAGACGAACGGCAGACGCAAGAAGAGCATTGTAAGCCTTCACGGTCGGTTTGATGCCGCTGACAAGCATTGACTCAAAGACACCCGGGATCTCCGAGTAAGCTTGAGTATCGTCAAGTTTGCTGATATGGTCCAGAAACACATACGAATCTGCAGCTTGCTGTGGAGAAGAGGCCAAGGCATTATCGCTTGACCCAGGACGTATGGACGTTTCTGCTGTGACGCAGGCTGACATCAATAATGGAGAGATCGATCTTTCCGTATCAACTGGCGAGGCCTTGATATCGCCATGCTGAGGAGCCAAGGTCTTTGAGGTTTGCGGATCGACTCTGGCCGAAGAAGACTGCTGGATCTCACTTATTACGTTTGCGATTGCCTCATCGACCTGGGCAATTGCTGCAGCCTCCGCAGCCTTATCTTGAACCTTTCTGATACCATCAACATCATTAGCACTATAAGCTCGGTCCAAGCTCCTTTGATCGATAACACTTTCTGGACGAGTGTGGACATCTGCCCTTCCAAGAGCTATGCCTTCCGGAAAGACCGATGGCGACTTCCATTCGATTCTCTTTGGAAACTGGAATTGCTTCCAGTCTTTGTCTTCGCCCTCTCCACGTTGCTGCTGCTTTTGCCATGCCTCGTAATAGGCGACTAGCCCTTCAGCCTGGTTCTCCTTGCCCTCAACGGCGTGTTGCCCAGCCTTGGCGCTACGTGCCGAAGCCTCGGAGACGTTGTGAAAAGGAGCATAATGCTGTGCAGTGGCAGGTCTGCCGTACTTGTTGGATGCGTGACTGCCGAAAGGTGCGAAGGGTGTGGTCGATGTTTGAGTTGCTGCAACGACTGATTGAGCGTAGCCGTGGGTGAGTGTCTTCCCAAAGCTTTGGCGTGCGAGATGAGTAAAGGGCTTAAACACCATTTAGTGTGGTTTGATATAATCCCCAGTGACGGGAGATTGGGTCCTGGGTATAAGACACCGATCAGTGATATGATCGTCGAGCGGCGCAAACAATGCTCAGGCACAACAAGGGATGATCCTGAGGAAGACTCACAATGAGCAGTTGCAATATATGAAATGCAGGTTCATTTGACGACTATTCAGCCGTCAAAGAACGCGCTATGTTGAGTTGTGGTAAAAGACGTCCTCACGGACATGGACGGAGGAAGGTTGATTGACAGGGTCGTATGGACTAGAAATGGCGATTGGCAACGGCTATAGCTGTGCCAGGAGTGGATGTTCGTTGTGGAGCTTCAAAAGTGTGGATGCGCCTGACTATTGGCGATATGTTGGCTGAGGCAAAAAGAGGAAGGATGTTAGGGGAGACGCCTAATGTTGATCAATTATTAGGGGACACTGAGGCAATGCATGGCCGGGGGTGGAAGCTTACCAGCAGGGCGGGAGACGGTCAAGGAAGTGTTCAGCTGCTCAAAGGAAGTCTACCCTGTCTTGAGCGTGAAGAGTAAGGCATCCATCCATACGCAGTTTGTTAGAAGGACTGAAAGAGTCAGCGTTGTCGAGGTTCAGGAGGGAAAAGACGAAAAAGCGAAGATGATTTTACGGGCACTATTCCTCCGTATCCGTGACGGAGTCTTCCGTATGATTTCTCTACTAATCTTTCTTAGCGCCCTTCGGTACTTTCCACTACTCCGTAGCATCGGACTTCCGACGGTCCTCCGCTTTCATTACAGCCGGTCTATTGTGTAAAGAAAGGAATACTGATACGACGACAGCAGTAATAGCCGTCTGGGCTATGGTAGGGAACAGCTTGCTCTTCACTGGTGCTAAGTCGGAGGCCTTACCTGGCTGCAATGGATCGTCCCACCATTGCCTTTTCGGCGCCAGGGAAAGTTCTGCTGGCTGGAGGATATCTGGTCTTGGATAGAGATTACACAGGCCTCGTCTTCGGACTCGATGCTCGAATCCATGTGCACGTACAGACATTGCCAACCTCCCCCGGATTGGTTCTTAACGAGATCATCGTGAGGTCACCTCAGTTTAGAGATGCAGAGTGGAGGTACGGCTACCGTGAGACCGAAGCGGCTGGAGGCGTTCAGGTCACACAATTAAAAGGGTAAGCAGGTAGCTTTGCCATGGATGTGCTCCCTGTATCATGTTCCATATTATTCGGTGATATGGACTCGATGTTGCTCGTCATGGGCATTCGCCGAGCGGTCAGAGCTCTTCCATCTTCAATATGTGTCCTTCCTTTGGATGATGATTAAATAGACTCCTACGTTGCGAGTATAATACCCGCGATCCATTTCCAGCGTGTCTTACAGCAAGGGCGTATGTTCAATCGCTGATACTGCTTCTCGTCGGCAGACATTCCACCGTCCAGCAGTCACAAAACAAATTTGTCGAAACAGCCATGGCTTTTGCATTGACATACGCATCAGCCATCGACCATTCCAAGATAGGCCCTGCAGCAATAACAATATTGGCAGACACAGATTACTACTCTCATCCTGGGTCCTTAAGCAGCGACATTCCCTCTACAGGGGATCGCTTCCTTGACTTCAACGTTCCATTGACTCACGCCCACAAAACTGGGCTCGGATCGTCGGCTGCACTTGTAACAGCTTTTACAGCTGCGGTTATAGCTCACTATGTTCCATCAAATTTGCTTGACGTAACGTCTGATCACGGCAGGCGCAGACTACACAATCTTGCTCAAGCTGCCCACTGTGCGGCTCAGGGGAAGATAGGGTCAGGGTTTGATGTTGCAGCTGCAGCATACGGCTCTTGTATTTACAAACGATTCTCCCCGTCAATTCTGGACGGGGTTGGCGATGTCGGGAGCAAAAAGTTTTCGTTGCGTCTAAAGTCAGTGGTTGAGGATACAGATCCCGCGAAGAACTGGGATATGGTCATAGACAAAAGCCTGGCAACCCTCCCCAAAGGTCTGAGATTAGTCATGTGCGATGTCGATTGCGGCTCCGAAACGGTGGGCATGGTGAAGAAGGTCCTTTCGTGGAGAAGGGATAAGACAGCCGAAGCCGCTCTCCTATGGGCAAATTTGCAGAAAGGCAATGAAAACCTCGCGGCGGAGCTTCGAAACTTGGCCATTCAGTATCCAGATCCTTCGGAAGACTTCAAAAGCCTTCGCAAACTGATTCTTACTATAAGATCTCTGATCCGCGAAATGTCAGAAAAAGCCGGTGTACCAATAGAGCCAGAGGTGCAAACGAACCTAATTGACGCCTGTTGTCAACTACCTGGCGTTGTTGGTGGAGTCGTGCCTGGCGCTGGTGGATTTGATGCGATCGCATTGTTGATTGTGGATGCGCCGGAGATACTGAATGGACTACATGAGTTTCTTGAAGGGTATCGAGTAGAGAGTGAGGAAGGTGGAGGGACCAGCATTGGGAAGGTTCGATTATTGGGAGTGAAACAGGATGATCGGGGGGTGACGCAGGAGGATACAAACATCCATCAGAGCTGGCTACGGTGAAGAAGGACACGATGACACGAGTAACACAGCCTTACAAATCAGTAACAATTTCACTTCTTGTGCACGACTGTGTCAATCAATCTAGGCATTCAGGTCTGTAGGGAGCAGGGACTTTCTTAGCGGTAAAACAAAATACATAGCGCCGTATCACAAACATTCGTCTTCGCCGCGTACACCTTCACGAGCTTCAATTCCTCATCATCAGCTCCATCATCATCGTCACCCTTCACAAACACAAGCGATATTCTCTCAGCAAGTCCCTCGCTCTAACAGCAGAAACCGCATCTGCACAAATGGTAACAGCAGCCCCATCCCACCTCCCTCCCGTAAACCTCAACTAATCTACTTCAACCTCCAACAGTCCCTCCGTATCGCCCCCTCGGCCGCGCACACCACCACCAAAACAAACAGCAGCAACCCCTCCGCCCCCTCCGCCCCCGGCCTCCACGACACCCTCCGCACCAACCTCTCCCTTCACCCCCCCCCAACCGCCTCCTCAGACCGCAGCGCACAACCCACATCCTCCCACCCCCTCGAGGCCCGCCTCGCGGCCTGGCAAGCCACGCAAGACGCCCTGAAGATGAATCTGCTCCGGCGCAATTTCGGGATCGCGGAGCCAGTGAGGCGGGGCATGGAGTTGAAGATCTGTAGGGAGGCGGAGTGGAGGCCGCAGGTTTTGGGGGGAAGTGCGGGGGTTGGGGAGGATATTCTTAGTGGGAGGGATACTGAGGTGGGATGGGAGGATGTTTACAGGGGAGATGAGACGAGAGAGGGCTTGGGGATGCATGAGGAGATGGATGGGGGGTTTAGGGGGTAGGCTTTTGGGGGGAAGAGTAGAAGATGGAATGCTGAACAACAAGTCCGGGAGATTGCAGTCTTCTGTACATCCTGAGCATGAGGTGTTGCAGATTCGATGAGCGGCTGGAATCGTGAATCTCTTTACAGATTGCTCGTTGCACACCGAATGCTGTATGCTAGAATCATGGGCGTCTGCAGACTGTGCCCGTGGCTGCGAATGTGCATACTGCTTATCACTCCGTTTGTATGCGCAATCACTCTGCCGAGCTATGCACCTAGCTACATCCCCGTCATACATGTACAAGGCCCCGAGGAGACCATCCCAACCGTGATCGCATCCCGCTTTGCGCCTGGAGATGCTCGCAGGGGGTTGTCGCCCACTGGTAAAGAAACACGATGCGATTATCATCGATCATTAGAAGTCAAGTCGAACGCTAAAAGGCAGGACCAGGCATGGAAGCACACGTTTATTGTATCACACATCGGCAGGCGGGACTTCTTTCGTTGCCTTCTCGATCCCGGGTGTTCGACTTTGCATCTTCTTCGTCCACAATCTCTTGGGGTTTGATCGTCATGTGAACGATTGTTGGTGTGGTTACATTTTTGAAGCCGAGTTCTGGAATGGTCCTCATCAGCATCACCACGTTCAGCGTCATGTAAGATCTCTTACCCGACAGCTTAGACTTGTCACTGAGTAATCTTCCCATCGAAATCAGTCGTATAGATTCTGGGCTCGATGGTTTCGCCTCCCATTCTGAATGGGCAAATGGATCAGTACAGATTTCCTAGTCTTCATTTGCACGAGAGCATGGTTACCTTCCCGCCAGTCCCTCAGTATCAATTCCTTCAACTTATACAGACTTATGTTGACAGGGTTATCATCTTCCACCTGGACCCCCCGCTTTCTCAGGTATTTCCGATCCAACCTGAACGGATGTCTCTCGCCGGTCGTGAGAAGTAACGTAATGTACAAAAACGGACCTTCAACTTCTGATTCCCTCGGTGCAAGTGGTTTGTCTGTGGCGGGACCGATTTGTGGAGCCGTCTTCTCTCTCGTCAGCGATGGGTGTGATGCGTCGATCGGACTGACGGGCTGATTCGGTGGAATCGGGGCCAGAGGTTCACGTTGTTCAGGCTGGAAGTTCAGAGGGGCCAATTGGGTATGCCGGCCTTGTGGGACATTCTCATTTCGTCCTTGGCTTCCATCATTTGCAGACTCGGGCAGTGCTCCGTCTGGATGAGGTAGACTCGACTCTGCTGTGGTGGTCGGGCCGCCGAAGATGCTTGTTTGCGGAGCTGTGGAGGATGAAGCTACCTGCGAGACGGCAGAAAGGTCATTCATCTCTATAGGCGTCGAGGAAAGGAGCTGTGATTGCGCATTCTCAGACTTTTGCCCAAGCATGCCTGATTCTTTTGTATCCTTCTCTTCCACTGCTGCCAATGGGGCCTCAGCGGATGCCATGATCGCACAGCCCGTAACTGGGGATGGCAGAAACCCAATGTTCAAGCCTTTCGTTCTCTTCGATCAACTCGAATCCCCTGAGCGATTGGCAGGGTAGTCAATGACTGAATACCTCGGTTATTGCAGACTAGAGCATGTGGAGAGAGTGGTGAATCCGGCGACTTGATGAAATCAATGTCGAGGTCGGAACGATGCGGATGAGAAGCTGATGTTTACTCACGTTGAACGCTCGAGCAGAGAGAGAATAACAATCAACTTGGCGGAAGGATGTCAAAATTTGTCCCTACGTGTTTCCGAGGCCAAGTAGAGGATGTTGGATAGGAGAGCTTGAAGTCTCCAGGAAGAAGTCAGTGGCTGTCGTCGATCACATGTGGGGAATGGACTTGTAGCATGCAGAAGCCGCGCTTACATCGGCGGGGCTGAAATATATACGAACGTCGTGCTTTATGAATGGGTTATGGATAGTAATGGAAAAATGCAGAAGGATTGTTATGATCGATTTAATGAATTGACTGATTAATGGAGTGAATGGAGAAATCTGCCAGCTTCCAATTGTTCGATGAGGGATCCTGGATCATCGATGGGTAGAAACAAGGAAGCTACGGCCCTCTTCTGGCCTGGGCCACAGGGCTAGATCCCCTCGATCCCACCTTCTTGTTCTTGACTTGGACAACAATCATCCAAAGATCCTGTGGCATGATGACCAACTACATCGTATCATTCCTTCCAATGTGCCCTTGAAACGAATTTCGTAGACTTGTGCGATATCACTTCTTAATGGCCGATACCCAACATCGAGAATTATCATCTACTCTTGTGGAGACTCCTTATGCTATGCATGGGTATCATATAATGTGCAATTTATAGCATCAACCCTTTGTGCGACTCCGACGGGAACCCTTCATTTTTGCATCCTTGCTGCCTTGCTTCAAAGTGTCCTTCTCCCCCTCGCCCACCTCCGCCTCCTTCTCCTTCTCCTTTTTGGCTAACGCTCTTTTCACAGCCCCTTCTTTCTCCAACGCTTCAATCTGCTTCTCACTGAAATTCCACAACTTCTTCTGTGCCACTTCATCCTTGACTTCTTTCCGGATGTATTCCACCTCCTTACACTCTCTGATCAGTCGACCACCAATACCTCTGCCTAGCTCGGCCTCCATAGCAGCGCGCAGGAAGCCTTGCGCTCCTTGGAAAGGCGACTTGAGTATCAGCCACCACAGGGGTAATGCCATCAAATACAACATCAAGCCCCACAGCGATCCCATGGTGAGCCACCTTCTCATACCCGGCGTCCGAGAAAATCCAGGATCAACGGCGATGACTCTGGCGTTGTTTGGTTGTTTGTCAGGCCGCTTGTATTCGTCCAGGTGCTTTTGAAACGCCTGAGCAAAGACCATGCAAGCCAATTTGCTGGTCTCATATTTTCTTCCCTTGGGCAAGGGATCTCGATTGTCTTTCAATCCGTTCAAATCCCCTCCCACGTAGCTCGTACATGCAGAGAACACAATCCTGACATCCCTATCCGGAGGCTGCGCTCTTATTGCCGGACTCAATATGCTCAGCAAATGGAAATTGGCGAGATAATTGATTCCCCAAACAGGGTCCAATTGATCTGTCGTCTTTGCTGATAAACCGAACCTTGGGGTCAAAGTATCTGCACACAAAACGATCATATCCAAGCGCCGCGGAGGTGCATTGTCGACCCATTTCGTAGCAAAAACTCGTATAGATTGCAGTGAAGATAGGTCTACTCGCTCAGCATATATCAGCTCATTATTCGTAGAGGCTCTAAGGTCATCGATGTAGTCCACGAGGAAAGGGTCTGAGGGAGCGTGATGCGTGAGAAGAATGATCTGGGCGCCTCGAGAAGCTAGATGTTGAGCGACTGCTGCACCAATACCTGATGTGCCGCCCTGGTACCCGCTTAGTGTTTCGACATTCGAAGAGGGTGGTGAGAATAGGTACCGTTATCATAATCACTTTGGAGTGCATCAGACGCTCCGAAGTGTTGCTCGCTCCTCCGAAATATAATTTGAGGAGCCATGTGAGGACGAGCCAGGGCAGGGTTTTTAGTATAGGGATTGCGAACGGGATGGAGGAGACGCCTTTGAACAGTACATCTGCTAGCAGTGGGATAGGCATAATGATTCACGATTGTCCCGAAAGCCTAGCTGACGGAACAATTCAAGGATTGGAAAGAAGCAACGAAAGCCAAATCGAGATATCGAAATGCACCTGTAATTTATCTGTTGATACACACCTTACTCTGGGAGCTAGTATTTTAGCGCAATAGTATTGTATGACCTCCGCAGAGGTCAAGCAATCAAACCTACTCGATCTTCATCACAGCATCGCGCACCAGAAAATCATGGCACAGATGGCGGAGTCTGGCAGTTTCGGTGCTGGTGGTGCCAAGAGGAAACGCATAGACTTCGTTCCAGCATCCAGCGATTCTGATCAGGTCTTGGCCCCAAACACATCCAAAGGATCGCTTGGGGATCGCTACCTATCTATAGTTTTCCCGAAGGGTACACCTTTGGAAAGCTTTCAGAAAAACAAGAATGCTCCGCCGAGCTCTCAGGCGAGCTCCACACCTTCCAAGCTCATGCCAGAGAAGACGTGCGATATCTGCAAGCTACCAATGACTACCACTTCATCAGACTTAGATGCCCCACACGCCGCCCCAACCAAACCCCACGAAACATCCCTGGCTCACCAAGTCTGCCTCGAAAATTCCTACCCTCCTTCCCATCTCGACCGCAACCGCCAAGGCCTCAAGTACCTTGCCTCCTACGGCTGGGATCCGGACAGCAGACTCGGGCTTGGTGCATCAGGGGATGGGATTCTGGTGCCTATTAGAACAACCCTGAAGAATGATACTGTAGGTTTGGGGGTGGTGGTGCCGGAGCGGAGGGCGAAGAAGGTGGTGGAGAGGCTTGATGCTAAGCAGACGAGGAAAAGGGAGTGGGAGGGGAAGAAGAAAAGGGAGAGATTGCAGGAGATGTTTTATCGGAGTGAGGACGTGGAGAGGTATCTGGGCGGTGGGTAGCGTGTGACGGTGTTTGCAGGCGGAGAAGTGGACATGAGAGTCCACGCATCCATACTGCAAAGAAGTGTAATGTTACTGAAGATCCAAGGGCGAAAACATGCTCCCTGTCCTCAAGCTTTGCTGTTTATGAGTCTCTGTTGGCTTCCTACCCGCTTGTCTATGTACAACTCCCATCAGTCCTATGTTCAATTATTGTGGTACGTAAATAATAAGCGCCTTGGTCTCTCCTCACCCGGAAGACATTCAGTCGTCATCCATTGATGCCTGCCCTACGCCGATGCATGCCACATCCGCTAGAATACACAACAGGACTTCAGCCTCATGATTTCCAGAAATGATGTTTCTTTTTCTTCTCTTCCTTGTCCTTATCCTTCTTGCTCAGCTTGGAAGGGGCAGGCCCTTGCAAGCTAGGAGGAGCCGTGGGTCTCATTGGAGGCGTACTAGCACCATTAGAAGTGGCGTGAGCATTTGAGTTGAGATTGATGGCACCAGTTGCATTGACAGGGACTTGATGCGGCCGAGGCACGGCCATCGGTTCTTTTGGAGGGGAAGGGGCCGGCGGCTTCTCTCTTTCGAATAAGTGTGCAGGCGCTTTTGGCCTTGGTTGGTCGGCAGGTAGATTGAGCCTTCTTTTGTCAACACTCAGGTCACCAACCTGCCTCAAGAAGAGACTAGGTGTCAACATGTGGGAGGTTGCGAGAACAACGTCTTTATCGAACGTGTGGGAGACCTCGTAGCATGCTCTAGATTCCGAGTAAGTCGCACCACCCGCCATGAAGACGATGATTCGCGGCTTCGGTTCCGTATTTGACGGACGGGTCCTGGCCCAAGTGGGCTTTGCGCTTCGTAATGATGATTGTGCGACGGTCTCGTGACCCATGAGTCCATCAGTGGCGTCGAGGTGCGGTTTGGTGAATGGGAAGATGCCTTGATCAAGCGTGCCCTTGATGTGCTCTTCAAGCATGGGCTTTATAGCAGGATCATACCGCGATAGGCCAGACTCTTCTTCACTTGGGTTGTTGGGAGCTTGCTTCCTGCCAAACGGTGGATGAGCCAGAGGTCTGGGATCCTTTAAAACTCTCGATACATGAGCACCTAGGAGCTCCAGGTTGTGCAGTACTTCTCCGTCTTGCGCAGGCAGCTGAGCATGAGCCAACAATTTCTGAGTGTCTGAGGGGAGTAGTCCATCACGATACAGCAAATACTGGATGATCAGACGGAGCCGATCTGGAGAAGCAACGTCGTCTTCATCAAGTAGTCTTACTACTTGGTCAGCAACGTTCTTAGGCTTTTTATAATCCTCGTCTAGCCCCGTTGCCAGCGACTGTTCTACAGAGGCCAGTTCTCCTAACCGGCGTTTTTGAAAGACGCTCATTGCGTCAGATGCCATATTTAGATGCAACGAGAACGCCTCCTTGCCCTCTTGGTACTGAGGCAGACCCGCAAGCATGTCTTTGATATTGTTTAAGCTGCTGGGGTTGTCGCCGCTTTCTGCGAACTGTGGATTTTTCTTTTTGAATGCTTGGAACTCCGAAGCCAACTTTTCCAGGAGGTCCTTCATATGCAAATGACGGTTGTTGACCCATATGCTGTCTTTCTCACTGATCTCCACATCCTTCGCACTACCCTCTGCTCCACTGGAGTCTAGGGCAGTTTTGTAGTAAATTTTATCTCCCTCAGATAGGGGAAGCACGTCGTGAACCATTGCCTGATAAGTAAACTCATGTACAAGGGGCGCAAAGAGGTCCATCGACCGATCTGTAATGATCAAAGCACCCCGAGGCCGAGGTGAAGGAGGAGGAAAGTCTTCGTGATATTTTGCGTAATGGTGCAATTCAAGCTGTACAAAGCGAGCAAGGTGCGAGCATAGAACACTGGCCTCATGAGCAGGGTTCTTCGGACTGTGATAACGAATAGTAGGATATTCTCCGAGGGAGACACAGATTGAGACTATCTTCTGGGCCAACTCGTCCATATGCTGTCGAACCAATTGATTGCAGGCAGGATGAAAGAGAGTGGGGAAGCTCCACGGGTCACGGAAGGTGATCAGGCGAGCTTCTCGGGGAAAGAAGTCAATGTTGAGCACCCGGAGAAGAGCTATCTGTTCCCTTGCCATTGCAGATTGGTCCAGCCGAGCACGTTGCTCTGGAGGCAGCAAGGATGTCCAAATCACAAAGGATCTCCGATACCGCCGCCGCTCGAAGTCGGCCATGAGACAATCAACGATATGAGGCTGGGCGGAAAGAAGATAAACGGCATCCATTTCTTGATTCATAGGTCTCCTGTCCTCGATGTGCTCAATGTTTGTGACATTCTCTTTTAGTATGTCATCTTCCCTAACTACGCCATCTACGAGGCGTCGGCTCCCAGAGTCGAGGACAAAGACCTTCCATTCCCCCCGGGCTGTAGATCGAATAGTGTTCAATATGATCTCCTGCTGGACTGCAATTACCGATGTTCCCATAATGGCGGCGAACGATGATACCACCACAATGCTCAAGCAAGGCAACAGAAAGCCAAGGCTGCAACATGCACTCAGGCGCCGATGTAGGCCTGTGGTGGACCTTGGTAAGTCATGGATGGCGAATCGGTAATTCTCGTCCTCGAGTGGGTGTTTGATCAGTGATGTTGGATATTTGGGGGGGGTTTGTATGCGGAGAAAAGTTGGCGGGCGGGGAGGGCAAATCTGCGTGTCGCGACAAATCTTCTTCTACATTCCTATGTAATCCGAACTATACGATCACGCCTCGTCTATACTATGAGCCCGCAGATCTCTCATAAGCCTCACAGGTGATAGGATCGTGTCCCGAATGCCCTTGCTGGGGGTGGAATGCTACCAGCTCTTCGATTCTTGAGCTCACGCCCGCGCGCCGCCGTTGACAGCCGAAAATGGCGAATTCGATTTGTCCGGGAGCGGTCTGCATCTGCTGGGATGAGGTCTTCGCAGACAGGATCCTGGCATCATGAGCATTTGCAAACCAATAGAGGGCACCGCCGACTTGATCTTGGGCGAGGGGAGAGACCACCCTCTCGCCTCAGTCGACCACTACAGCCCCAATATCATTTTGCGAATAATCGCACGCCCACGGCCTTTGGAAATGAAGTGTTCATACCTTGGCTCACAAGGCGTCTGGAACTCCTCATTGACACCTCCAAAGACCCTGGCTTCTCGGAGTTCGCATCCAACCTCGTATCGGCCTTACAGAGTAAAAAATTGCAACACTCGTTGGACAAAGAAGATGGAGGAATTGCAAGGACATCTGAGTGGATTCCAAAGGAATATTCAAAGCCATTGCATCTTTTGAAATCCTTAAAACAGGCCGCCAGGGAAAACGGCGCGTTCGCAGTGGATGCACAGTTAAAATACTCCTATCACGGCCTCATAGCTGGTCGAGCATTCTCTCAACTTGATCTTTCTGACCAAGAGAAGCTTGCTGATCTGCGCTATCCTGTTGAATGGTACTCTGAAACGCGCACGATGCAGAGGACTATACACCTGCATGTTGGCCCCACCAATTCGGGCAAAACCTATCATGCCTTGAAGGCGCTCGAGCAAGCGAATTCAGGTATCTATGCTGGACCACTACGACTACTAGCTCATGAGATATACACTCGGCTGAACGCAAAGGGCAAACCCTGTGATCTCGTCACCGGCGATGAGCAAATCCACACTGGGGGGGAAGAAGACCGTGCTGGGATGATGAGCTGTACCGTGGAGATGGTCCCGCTTAACAAAGTTGTCGATGTTGCCATCATTGACGAAATCCAAATGATTGGTAGCCAAGATCGTGGATGGGCCTGGACTCAAGCTCTGCTTGGCGTGCGGGCAAAAGAGCTCCATCTTACGGGAGAAGAAAGAACAGTCCCTTTGATCCGCGAAATTGTAGCCTCCATGGGCGACAAGCTCGAGATCCACAATTACAAACGACTTAGCCCTCTCAAAGCAATGTCGAATAGTCTTCATGGGAGGCTGTCCGACCTTAGGAAGGGCGACTGCATTGTAGTTTTCTCGAGGATTGGTATACATACGATGAAGACTGCGGTAGAGAGAGCCACACAGAAGCGAGTTGCCATTGTGTATGGAAGCTTGCCTCCGGAGATCAGAGCTCAGCAAGCTAGACTTTTCAACGAACCTGACAACGACTACGACTTTCTCGTGGCCAGCGATGCAATTGGCATGGGCCTCAACCTGTAAGTATGATTACTATCTGTCGGACACTGTTTGGTGCTAACAAAGATCTAGAGCCATCAAGCGCATCGTATTCGAAACGACAGTCAAATTCGACGGAAAGGATCATGTGCCGATCGAGGCCCATCAAATAAAGCAAATAGCCGGCCGCGCAGGCAGATTTCGTACAGCTGTACAAGATGAAGGCGTCTCTGGAAATGATATTGACAAGTCAACTACTTCAGTGGGCAAATCACAGAACATGCCGATACCAAATCTTGGACTTGTCACGACCTTATATGAAGAGGATCTCCCACAAGTACGCAAGTGCATGGTGAACGAACCAGACCCTATCATGAGCGCTGGAATACTTCCACCTACAGCTGTCATCGCTAAATTTGCAACTTACTTCCCGCCTTCAACGAGCTTTAGCTATATCTTGTTGCGTCTTCACGAAATATCACTCCTACATCCAAGATTCCACCTTTGCACATTGAGGGATCAAATTGGCATCGCCGATACTATCCAGCCTATCAAAAATTTGACCGTTGAAGATCGAATAGCTCTCTGTGCAGCGCCCGCATCGGCTAGAGAGCCAGGCATGGCAAATATTCTCTTTGCTTTTGCGAGATGTATTGGCGAGAATGCTAGTGGCGCTTTACTCGACATTCCTGAGGTATCGCTCGACATACTGGATGAAAAGTTGACCATCGACAAGAATTACATGTACCGGTTAGAGTCTCTGCACAAGGCTTTGATACTTTATCTCTGGCTCTCCTACAGGTTCTCTGCTGTTTTTATAAGCCAACCAATGGCTTTCTATGCCAAGCGGCTTGTGGAAGAGAGGCTTGATAAACTACTCGCAGAGTATTCGTCGAGCCCCGCAATCAGGAAGCGAATCCAGAAGATGCAGAGGGATGCATCGCGGAAGCTTGGGGAATTGGAAGCAACAGATGCTATTCCCAACCAGTCAGAACAGCAGAATGAGATCACGGAAGAGCCTTCGCTACCGCTACCGGAGCCGATAGAGAACCAAGGTATTGAGGAGCAAGCAGCGGCAGGGGTCCTACACAATATAGGCGCTGTCATCAAAAGTAACGATCGCACCATTCGGCCAAAACGCGCCTTCCATTGAAGCATTCTTGGTGTTATGATACCCTGCATGTTGAGCATGAAAGATGTACATCATCTCGCGTACAACTGTCTGGCATTCGTCGGCCTCATTGCCAGGAGTTGAGCTTGGCTGGGGCCAGTGATAGTGCAACAGTACTTGTATTGAGGAGCATTGCACAGAGGAAATGTACATAAGGGCTAGGCTTGTAATGCTCTACTCAGGTAAGAGGTCAAGGAGATAGAATAGGTATGTAATTTTGTGGTCTTGAATGGAGATTGAGTCTGAATGCCTGACTTTGTTTCCGATATCAACGGAACTGTGGTGATTGAAACATAGTCTTCCCGGGCACTGGCAAAATCACACCATAGGTAAGGCAAAAATTGGAAGAATTCATTGCAGTGATCCTGTACAGTATATTAGTTGCCGTTAGGCATTACTATCAGGCGCTTCTCTCGCTTACAGTATGATACGCAGGAAGCGCATATTGATAACGTAACTTATCGTACTGTATTAAATAAATTCAACACCGAGGCAAATCCTGGAGCAACGCTCGTTGTTCATTCCTCTTGATTCTTCACTTCCCACCAACTTCCGATATGGACGACCTCGCTTCACTGGAGTTTCTGTCACTGGTCTCAAAAGTGACATCAGAACTCCAGAATCATTTGGGCATTAACGAAAAGACTTTGGCGGAATTTACTATAGCACAACATGCAAAATGTCATTCGCTGGCCGAGTTCAAATCGCAGATGGAGGGGATGGGCGCAGAGTTTCCGCAGAGTCTCGTGGAAAGCGTCGACCGGCTCATCCTGACAATGCATCCGAAACATAAGGGAAAATCGAAAGAGGCTGGGCCACCGACAGATGCGAATGACGACGTGGACCTGGATGAGATTGAAAGAAAGACTCGCATATTCAAAGGCCTTGCCGTTCCAGACAGGAAGCAAGAGTGGGAGGATGATTTATCAGTGTCAAAAGCTGGCAAAGAACCGCAGATGGGCGCGCTTGATGATACCTTTGCCATGCTGGAAGACCTTGCGGGAAAAGGCAAGCAGAATGGCACAAATGGGAGGAAAAGGAGTCGAAGTCCAGATGATGTGGATGGGGATAGAAGTAGGCGGACAAAAGAAAGATATCGATCCAGATCAAGATCCCCCAGCAGGGAGAGGCACCGCAGTCACCGAAAGCACGGCTATGAGGATGAACACGGCAGATCGCAGAACGGCTACCATGATGGAGTTGGAGAACATCGAAATGGACATGGAGGCAGTAAAAGAAGGCATCGGGACCCCGAGGATGATTACTTCAAACGACCACCAGCCCCTGAGATCGATGACACCCCAATAATGTTCAAGGTTTACGATGGCGTGGTCACTGGTGTGAAAGACTTTGGGGCTTTTGTCAACCTCAAGGGCGTCAAAGGGAAGGTAGATGGCCTCGTACATGTATCCTCTATGCAAGAAGGGGCACGCGTGAACCACCCCTCAGATCTGGTTTCAAGAGGTCAGCCTGTGAAAGTGAAAGTCAATAAAATGGAAGGGACCCGAATATCGCTGTCTATGAAGGATGTCGATCAAGCCACTGGACGAGATCTTGCGCCTCAACAGAGACTGGCATCGGGTGCGAACGTGGAGACGCTCCACGGGATGGGTGGCGAGTCCAATGGCCACGACAGGTATGGCAACCTCAGTTCCGAAGTCCCCGTAATCGAAGGAGATACGTATGGAAAACCCCATCGTCAAAAGAAGAGAATGACATCTCCTGAGAGGTGGGAAATCAAACAGTTGATTGCATCAGGCGCAATATCTGCGCTCGACTACCCTGATATTGACGAGGAATACAACGCAACACTTGCAGGGGAAGGTGACTTCGAGGAGGAAGAGGATGTGGATATTGAGGTTCGAGAAGAGGAGCCTCCTTTCCTGGCAGGTCAAACGAAACAATCCTTGGAATTATCTCCCATACGAGTTGTCAAAGCACCTGATGGTTCTATGAATCGGGCGGCGATGGCGGGGACATCTTTAGCGAAAGAGCGACGAGACTTACGGCAGCAAGAAGCACAAGATAAAGCTTCTGAAGATGCCTCGAAAGTTGATCTTAACGCACAATGGCAAGATCCCATGACGGCCCCCGACCAACGGAAGTTCGCAAGTGATCTTCGAAATCCCCAAGCTCAAAAAGCGCCCGAAGCAATGCCAGAATGGAAGAGAGCTACCCAGGGCAAAGAAATATCATTAGGGAAACGCACGTCTATGTCAATCAAGCAGCAACGTGAGAGCTTGCCAGTTTACAAATTTCGCAAACAGCTGCTGGATGCGGTCAACGAAAATCAGCTTATGATTGTGGTTGGAGATACTGGATCTGGAAAGACAACGCAATTGACGCAGTATCTTGCCGAGGGCGGTCTCGCAAATCAGGGCATCATAGGATGCACTCAACCCCGTCGTGTCGCTGCCATGTCTGTCGCAAAGCGTGTAGCTGAAGAGGTTTGCTGCAAGCTTGGTCAAGAGGTTGGCTACACCATTCGATTTGAAGACTGTACTAGCCCGGATACCAAGATCAAATACATGACTGATGGCATGCTTCAACGAGAAGTGCTATTAGACCCGAACCTAAGAAAGTATTCTGTTATCATGCTCGACGAGGCCCACGAGCGGACTATAGCGACAGATGTTCTCTTTGGACTGTTGAAGAAGACCTTAAAGAGGCGACCAGATCTAAAGGTTATCGTCACTTCAGCTACTCTTGATGCCGACAAATTCTCCGAGTATTTCAATAAATGCCCAATTTTTACCATTCCTGGTCGAACATACCCCGTGGAGATCATGTACTCGAGAGAGCCTGAGTCGGATTATCTGGACGCCGCGCTTGTCACAGTCATGCAGATACATCTCACGGAGCCTCCGGGTGACATCCTACTATTCTTGACTGGTCAAGAAGAGATTGACACCAGCTGCGAGATACTCTACGAAAGGATGAAAGCATTAGGCCCAAGTGTACCGGAGCTCATCATATTGCCCGTCTACTCTGCCTTACCAAGCGAAATGCAGAGTAAAATCTTCGATCCTGCACCGCCAGGTGGTCGCAAGGTTGTCATCGCAACAAACATTGCCGAGACTTCGATCACCATTGATGGAATATACTATGTCATTGACCCCGGTTTTGTCAAGCAGAATGCATACGACCCGAAACTCGGTATGGATTCTCTGGTTGTGACGCCTATCTCTCAGGCACAAGCGAAACAGCGAGCCGGCCGCGCAGGGCGAACAGGCCCTGGAAAGGCTTTCAGATTGTACACCGAAGCTGCTTTCCAGTCCGAGATGCTTCCAACCTCAATACCTGAAATCCAACGCCAGAATTTATCACATACAATCCTCATGCTGAAAGCAATGGGGATCAACGACCTTCTCCACTTCGATTTTATGGATCCGCCACCAACGAACACTATGCTGATAGCTTTAGAAGAGCTCTACGCGCTCTCTGCCTTGGACGATGAAGGTCTTCTAACCCGACTAGGTCGCAAAATGGCCGACTTCCCGATGGAGCCTGCACTGGCTAAAGTGTTGATCTACTCCGTCGACATGGGCTGCTCCGACGAAATCCTCAGCATCGTTGCCATGCTCTCGGTGCAGACGGTGTTTTACCGGCCCAAGGAAAAGCAGCAGCAAGCCGATCAAAAGAAAGCCAAATTCCACGACCCGCATGGCGACCATCTGACCCTACTAAACGTATATAACGGCTGGAAAAACTCCAAATTCTCCAACCCATGGTGCTTTGAGAACTTCATCCAAGCGAGGGCCATGCGTCGGGCACAAGACGTGCGGCAGCAGCTCGTGAGTATAATGGAGCGCTACAAACACCAAGTGGTGTCCTGCGGGCGTAACACCATGAAAGTGCGGCAAGCGCTCTGCTCTGGATTTTTTCGGAACGCAGCGAGGAAGGATCCGCAGGAGGGGTACAAGACGCTGATTGAGGGCACGCCGGTCTATATGCATCCCAGCTCGGCGATGTTTGGGAAGCCAGCCGAGCATGTGATTTTCCATACGTTGGTGCTGACGACAAAGGAGTACATGCACTGCACCACTGGTATCGAACCGAAGGTATGTCTCCTTTCACAACGTACGTCTCATGTTCGAATGGAAGCTGACTTTTGCAGTGGCTTGTCGATGCAGCACCCACGTTTTTCAAAGTCGCGGCGACGGATCGGCTGTCGAAGAGGAAGAAGGCGGAGAGGATTCAGCCTTTGTACAATAGATTTGCAGGTGAGGATGATTGGCGGTTGTCGGCGCAGAAGAGGCAAGGGAGGGGTGGTGGGGGTGGGACATGGGGCTGAAAGTGCGCAAACCCCTTATTTCGGGCGTAGAGACCATGGCATAAGTACGTAGTCCGATGAATTAATTGAACATGGGTATGATATTTCATATGTGGTCCCCTGCTTGAAGGTCATCATGTAATTTCGTACGGGCGTTCGTACTTTGCAGATGTCCGCCATCTAAACAAAATATAATATTGAATAAGGAAGTTTTCAAAGTTGAGATCTGGTTCTGTGAGTAGTCCGGTGGAACAATCTCAATAACTTCCTAACACTTCGCAGGTAGTGTAGCGGTCGTGAGTCCCCCTTGAATGTCCCCTTCGTAGGCAATGCATGACCTGATATCTCCATAGATCACATTCGGTTCTGAACGTTGACTTTAGAACTTCCGAATAACCCCGGTTCGAATCCGGGCAGGACCTCTGATTGAATTAATATTGAATTTTTGAATTTTTTAATTGTTGACCCACCTTAGATGTTGAGGTATATTTGAATTTCTGGATGTTTACGTTGAGTGTTTGCACTGGTCTTTTGCTGTCATTGACCCGCTCGTGTCTCGATACCAATTGGGTGAATGGCTTGTCACTCGAGAAAGCTAAATGATAGAGAAATTTATCTCAGGAGCCAATTCACTACTAGGTTCCTCAATATGTAACAGTTTATGGTCTTCGGTACATCAATCTCTATACTGTTTATTCTTCTCGCTTTTCTGACCGGTCATTTCTAAGATGGAGAAACTACACAAAGTCGTCAGCGCATGACACTGCAAACATTCCTCCGTCCCACCATCGCATACCCCTTGTGAATGTTGGACATAGCGTAAGGATCGCGAGCTTGCAGATGTCAGAGCTCAAGATCTTATTGTGTTGGAGGAATGTCACCAAGATGTCTGGATAGACTGCTTTCCGAGTCTGCCCACACACCGTCCAGTGCCTCATACAGCGCCGAAACTCCAAGCGTTGAGAACGCAAGTTACAGAGGAAGAAACTTCAGAAATCGATGTTTCTTCATGTACTAAGCTTCGAGAGGTTCCGGTCTCGATTGAAATTATGTGACCTTGTTCAAAAAAACTTCGAACACGTTGCTTCATTGCAATGCCGCGAGATTCCTATCGCAATTCTTGATCCCGAAATCTCATCTGAGCAATTTTCACTAAACTAGTAAAGCGATCCTGATACAAGAACAATATACAATTTGCTTGATTAGCAAGCTGTATGAGAGTAAACAATTGCCTGAAGCTAGCTTCAGACCAACAACGTTAGGGGTAATGTTTCTAGGCACCCATAAAACCGTAAGTCTCGGAGGCGAACAGACAACCAATCATATAAGTGTTAGTTGACCAGGAGGCTACATTTAAAATGAAAGAAGCTATGGTGTTGTGAAAGTTGAAAGGGTATGAAGCACGCCAAGTCTGTTCTACTCTGCTTAATCACCCTTCATTTAAGAAAGTCTATCGACGTCGGCAGGAGTGGCAAGAAAGGGACACAGCAAGCAGGGAAGAACAAAAAGTAATATGGAGGGAGATCATTGGAGCCCTCACCGGCTCGACCACGATGAGAAACCGGCATGAGGTGAGTCTGTCGTCGGAATTCGTGGGCGCATAATGGCGATAGCAAGTAAGTAAGGAGTAGGAAATGGCTGAGGGGTGGTACATGAGAGGAGAGAGGGAGCAGGGCGGAGCAACGACAGAGGAGAATGATTAAAGCAGGTTTAAGGCGTGAGAACAACGGCGACATGTGTGTCGGCAATCGGTCAGGTGTCGCACTCAGATCGCAGATATTATGTATTCTTTTAGAAATGAGCGCCTAAGACTTGGTAGAATTCTACAGGTCAAAAGAAGAATCGAATGGTCAAGCACGGTAGGATTAAATCGATTCTTGGGAAATGGAGAGCGAAATGTTCGAACCATCGAACCTCAAGATGTTTGTTCCACAGGATAAAAAAATCAATGGAGTCACTTCAGAAGAGATGCAGTGATGTAAGAGTATGGAGCTTGTCATGAATCTCTTGTGAATTGATTGGTTAGCAGCGAGTGAGAGTTAGGGCTCAGTTCCGTGTCTTGTGAGCCATTTGAGCTGTCGCTCGCTCGCTTTAGCAAGACCACAAGTCTCTGAACTGGGTATCATGCAATCGTACAAGTAGAAAAACCCGCATCATCCCGCATCAAATCGCATCTCTAGCGCTATTGTCGACGTTGCTGCTGCGGCGGAAACCTTGGCCCGCCCGGTCCAAAGTCAAATCCTCCGTATGGCATGCTCTCCGGGCTGAATTGCATTGAAGCGAAGCCTGGAGGAGGGCCACCCAAAGGGAAGCCCGGGGGAGGAGGAGGCATACCGGCTCCGTTGGGTGGGATTCGGTATTGCATGCCTCGGTCGGACTGCAGCTGCATCAGGCCTGGTGGAAGGCCTTGTGGGAAGCCATTGTGCCCACGCGGAGGCGTGAAGCCAGGTGGCGGACCCATGTTCTGACGAAGAGGCTGTTGAAGGTTCTGCGGGAACGCGGGGGACAATTGATCGAATCCTGGTGGCCGAGGCATCCCAGGTTGCATGCCCAATGGTTGAGCGGTTGGGCGTTGGCCATTATTGGATGGAACGTCAAAGAATTGAGGCTGCGCTCTTCTCTCCGCACCGGCATTTGGGTTTAGCTTGTCTCGGGGACCCATCTCTTCTCTCAAGGCATCATACGGAAGGCCTGGAGGTGGACCTGTAGTGGCCATTGATTGGGGTGTCTCATGCGGTGATATCATAAGATCTCGGAAATTGGGCAGCCCAGGCGGGTTCTCATGAGTACCTCGACTGTTGTTGATGGTCCCTGCAGAAAGATCCGGCTGCATCTGTGGTGGTGGTTGTTGCATAAGTTTCAGAAGAAACTCGCTCTTGCTAGTCCGGGACATCGAATCTGCTGGTGGCGACATGGTTCCAAAGAGACCATTCAGACCATTGCTCTCTCCTGCTCGAGGTGATCGAGCAGGAGGAGACGATCGAACCTGCTGCCTCGGGGCGTCATGAGAAGGTGTTGCATCGGCTTCACTAGATTGCTGTTGCGCACTGAGTAGTGTAAGGATCCTCTGGAAGCCTGCTTTATCCTCACTAGCATTGTCTTCAGATGGAGGAGCAGACTCTTTAGGGGTCGGCGCTATCAAAGGCTCTGGCATAGGTCCTGGCTCAGGCTTCTTGAACATGCTCGAAAATTTCGAGGCTTTGGAGGCCTTCGGCGCTATCACAGGCTCATTCTGGCTGAAGAAGCCATCAACGAAGTTATTACTGAGTAAAAGTGGTGCGTCTACCTTGCTCCTCGGCGCATTTGTGCCAGAGCCAAGGCCGCCTTGGTTCTCATAGGGCCTTGGTTCCGCGAGGGACGGAGTCATACCGCGCTGAGCTTGTTGCTCGGCCTTCATACTCGCCTTCCATGCCTCAAAATCGTCCTGAGTATAGTCACTTTTATCCCCCGGCTCAGGTCCATCCATCCATTCCGGTTCCAGCTCTGGCCTAGCTTCCTTACTCGGGCTTGGCTCAGGCCAATTCCCCCGCCTATCCTTCTCTCGCCAATAACCCGGTCTCCTGTTTTCAGGGTTCTCGTCCCCTGCCGCGTCTTTGCGGTTCTGGTCTCGATACCAGGATAATTCATTTCGACCCCTCGGTGGGCCCGCGCGTCGCTCTGAGGCTTCACCATTCACATCACGAGTGCCGTCACGACGGTGATTTTCAAAACCCCTCTGCTGTCTCTGATCACGGCCGCCATCTCTTTCTCGCTCATGGTCTTTCTCTCCGTTTCTTCTCAGCGGTCGTTCGCTATCATCTTGGCCATAGGTCCGCTGTTGCCGTGCATTTGACCATATTTCACTGTCTTCCTTCACACTACGCCGATTATGTGATCCTTCTGGCCTTGGGTCACGGCTCTTATCTCCATCTCTATCGAACCGTTGGCCTTCTCGCGAGAACTTCTCTCTAAAGTTGGTGCGATCGGTCTTTGGTTCCTCGTCGTGACCAGCGAAGCTAGGCCGTTGCGCATTTCTGCCCGAAGCTGAAGTGAAGCTGGTTTTCGGTGGACCGAGTACGATGTCTTCACGTGCTGCATCGAATGGTTAGGGCTGGATGTTGTACGACCATAAATGCGAATAGGACTTACCATTGGTCGATTTGCCTCGTGGTTCAAATGGAGGTCGTTTACTTGGAGTTGTTTCATTAGGAAACGCTTCTTCTACTTTACCTCGACTGGCACCCTTGGCTCTAGTAGCTTGAGCTGCGCTCTGCGCCTGGTCTGAGATCGGTCTTCGATACATGTCAGCTTCGTTTTTGACAGACAGCAGTACCATACGCACACGGTCACTCCCTCTATCATTGCCATGGCTGGCTTAAGGGCTGTTCGGGATCCTTTGAGTTGTAGCAGTTCATCCTGAGTGTACCGGAGCGACATGGTGGAGCTGTATGGTTTGTGAATCAGACCTCGAGAGAAATGTCAAAGGTGACAAGGTGTATTGGGAATGCGGAGCGTGTGGCAGACTTCAGGTTGCGAAGCTGCTTGAGGCGGAGGTTTTGACGTGGCGGTGTTGTAATGGAGATGTCGAGGGGGATGGGAGGGATGGTTTAGAGGAAGGCAAGAGTGTTATGAAGGATGTTTCATCACATGTTCAAGACAGTGACGTGATTGAAGGTCTTATTCGAGAGGTGTTGTCTGGATGGCTGAAGCGAGATGTGGGGCATGTGTCAGGGAGGTAGGAGACTTTGTGATTCGACCAAATGAAGGCGTAGAGGGAGGTAACGAAGGCACCTAAGGCAAAGATAGGATGGGAAATGGCTTGTTTTCTGGTATGCAGCTTCGCAGTATGAAGTAGGAGGAGTGGTGTAGTAATGACGGAATTTCAGAAGTTGTTGTGGTGGTTTGGGTTGCTGCTTGCTGTTTGCGATTCGAGGTTCCGAGACCTGATACAGTAGGGCTGAAAGCTGCTTCCGATGCTCCTCTCCTTTCAAGTATTTGGTACTACCGGTGACATGTAGCTTGAAAATATTGTGACTACGCAATCTAACATGGCATTCACAATTCCATCGCTCCAGCTGTTCAGACGAACCTAATCACTCGAATCATCCTCGCTCAGGGTATCGCCGGATGCCATCTAATGTAGGCTTGAAGGCTCCATCACTCCACTCATCCACGTGAACCCGGTCGCTAGTCTCGTACGCTCTCGATACTAGATACACGAGCTCATCTCGCCTTCTGCCCTTTTCAGCAGGAATGCTACACGCTACCCAGCTTAAAAGCCCACAGCGCGTGATTAGCGTCGTGCTTCCGTCGACGTATGTACAGCGATAGAGCAAGGCGACGATCTTCTCAAAGCACGCGTCTGGCAATCCAGGCGATGTGGCCATGGAGAGCAATCTCTCGAAAACTTGGCATTGACGATAGTCGTCCATGTCCTGACCTGTTATTAGCCTTGATCGATTTCGAAGGAAGAAGGCATACCGCCAAGATCCGAAGCCCCTCCAGTAACACATCAAGCAGCCATTCAACCTCGCGGTAATGATCGTCATTGTCTGTGGGTTCGTGGAGTAGTATTCTGTCAACCCAATACGAGGGTAATTTGGCTAGATTCCACTGTGGACCTTTCATCAGGAACTTGTTGACCTTCTCGTACATGAAATGTAGTGGGTTTGCAAGCACCAGAAGAGAGGAGGCTGCAAGTGCTCCTGCAAAGTGAGGAAAGGGCTGTTGGGGGATGATGTCCGTTGCCGTTTCGGCAACCTCCCCAACGAGGAGCAATGTCTGTCGCCGCTCGCTGTATGAAGATGCCTGCTGGTACTTAGCTATTGCCCTGAATGTTATGAGACGACTGACCTCGAGCTTTGCCATGAAAGTGCGGACGTTGACCAGCGCCTGTTTGCGAATCTCTTCGTGCTGTGAGCAGAGACACAACACCAATTCCTCAATTGAGCCTTCACTGATGGCATCCGCGGCTTCTTCTTTACTCCGCCTATTCAAACCCGGATGAGTAGCATCTTCCTCTGGTGGTCCTACGGGAAACAATGCTTCCAGTAGCTCTGTAGTCTCCTCTGTAGATTGTGGAACAGCTGCGGCAGCCGCGACGTCTTCTCGAGACGCAAGAACCTCCCTTCTCAAGTCTTCGCCGTTGTATGTATCAGGAGGTTGCTCGAGCGCCATTTCAATAAGCGCACGACAGTTCCCATTCTCCATCCCAGTTGCGAGCTGACTGGAAATGTGGGAGAGATTCTGCTTGTTACCACCAAAGTGTAAAACAGCATTCATGTACCTAGCTAGCCACTCAGATAATAGGGTAAGGACTGATAGAGACGAATTTTTGATCAGAAAAGGCCATTGTTCAGCAATTGCGATAATCAACAAGTTTGTATCGTAGCCGTGTGCCTCGGCAGCTGAAAAGGGAAGGCTGGTCAAAGCATCAAAATACTTGACTGGCTTTTGCGCGAGACGAGAAATACAATTGTCGATGAATTTGTACAATTCATCTGAAGGTGGATTCGTGAAGCCTCGTAGGCTTAGTATGAGAACGTCGAATGGGGAAGGCTTCTTGTCAGACCTGAGTATCGCATTTTCCTCCGCGACGGCGATCAGAAGTTGTCTCCTTTGGGACTTTTCTTCATTGGGTTTCTGGTGCACATGAATCTTGAGCAAGGTTGTGAATGGCGAGAATTGCATCTCTTCTATTGCGACAGTCAGCATTAGTCGCATTGTGGTGATTAGGGCCCCTATTGAGGAGTTTCACCTGATCTGTGCCACCACTGCATATTCGGCGACCGGTGCGCGACCTCCAGGAGGTGATCCAATTCCAGTAGAAGGATTTCACCCCTGTGTGAGGTCTCTTCATTGGATTCAATTTCTCTCAAAAGGGCCGACAATGCAGATGAAACGTCAAATTTCTCTTCCAAGGCAATTCGAGGAGTGAATTTGTAGTAATTGGACATCAACCGCCCTATACTCTCACGCTGCATGGCGTTCTCTTTGGGGCAGGTACGAAACTGCGAAATCACATGCTTCATTTCCGGGCATCTTCGAGAGAAATCTGATACAAGCCTGAGAGAGATCTGCTCCACCTCTTGCTGGGGGGTTCCTGGCTTGAAAATGTGTATGGACTTGAGGATGTGAAGAGTGTCAGCGAGCTTCTTGAATGCGGAGTTCAGGATTCTCGTAGCGAAAAATGCAATTAAATTTGAGGATTGATTCAGGCAACGAGTCATGGTCTTTCGAGTCAAAGGAGACGGTAAAATGCATCTCGTCATGGTTTCAACAAAGATTTGCCCATCAGGTTCCATACGCCAACATGAGTCGGGAATTGGTAACTGCACAGTGGAGAGCAAGATTAGTGAATAGCCTATCCATGTAGCTGTCAGCTTCGGATCGAAAGAAAAGCCCTGCTTCCTGGAGAAATAGTCGTCCGTTAACTGGGGCATGATACGAAAGCATGCCAGTACTAGTTCGTTGTGTAGACCGTCGGCGTAGGGCCGGAGGGATGACAAGAAGTTTACGAACGATTCATGGTACCTTGAAGGCTTGTTGATGCCGGTTTTGGAAGAATCCTCGTCATCTATCGAAGTTGACGTGACTGCAGTATCTTCAGCGTCGATACGTGGCTTTTTCTCCTTGTCGTGGAGAAGTCCATAGTCCGGCGAAGTACACACAAAGAGGAGAAATGAATGAGCGGCATCTTGAATCTTGACAGTCGCTTTTTGAGCCCCATCGCCGCTTTCTTTGTAGCCATAGAGCGAGGCTAGGCGGCCCAAGGTTCTGTCGTTGAAGAAGCGACGTTTGAGGATCATGGAGAGACCAGTGTCCTGGGCAACGTCTCTTCTGAGTACGCCAAGAATGTCGAGAACAAGATAGGGAGGATCATTTGCGATGCCTTGCACTAAAGATTGTGTAATACGGCCTTGGTTAAGCAGGTAGACTTTTGCAATGTGGCCCTGGAGCCGGAGGTTCGCAATCAGATAGCGCAGAGCATTGCTTCTGACCGACGACCTTCGTCGGCTTTCAACATCCTCGCTCGTGGGGTCTTTGCGCATAGTCAAAAAATCATGGAGGCGCTGGAACGTCGTTTGCCGCTTACGATAGACAGCTTTGGCCACAGAGCCGCCATCGAAGGAAATGACTTCTGTAAGCAGTCTTAAGCATGGCGAGATCAGGTACTCTTTGTGGCGGTTTGCAGTCAAGCCTCGGTCGAAGAGCTTTACGTGCTCATCTAGCAAGATTGTCCCACAGAACTGATTGCCATAATCTCGAAAGTCAATGAGGCTGGAAATGGTTTTCAATAGCAGGGCAAGAACAGCCGTGGTCAAGGAGTAAAGACTATCATACTGTCCTTGTGCTGAGAAGCGCCATGTCTGAATGAGATCTTGTAGAAAGATCGACTTTTCCTGACCCCTATTTGGTGATTGAGACTGCAAGTAATCGAATAAGATTGTCCGCTTGGCTGATGTGTCCTCGATGTCTCCGTTGTGGGCGATCTTCTCCAGAAATGATTTAAATGTTTTGATATCTGCACGAACTCAACTTGGAGCACAACTCTTTTGTCCTATGGGCTCACCTTGCTTTGTTTGAGGCCTTGCATCTTGCTTAAAGGCTAGCAGTTGGTGTAATTCTTTCGGAGATCGTATTTCTAGGCTTTCTTTCTTTGCCTCTGATGCATGATGGAACTTCGCCCTCTTACTATGAGGACTCTCGTCACGAGGCTCAGCGGTACGTTTGGCCATGTTGGATGCGAATGAGTTGGTGAAAGTTTCGGTGGAAGGAAAGTGCAAACCTCGAAATTCCCAAAGTAGACTAGATTAGGTCTCATCGAGCGCGAGGTAGGGTACCTTACGACCGACCCGATTCTACAAGAGAATTATTTTGCGTCATTGGATCCGCGGAGTGATAGCGACCGTTCACCCTGCGCTCTGCTTTTTACATCCATGGCTTGACTTTCCTTGTTGTTCTCTGCAATGAGCGTCATCTTCTTCGACATAATAGTGTATTCCGAGGCTTCTATCGTTCCATTGGCCCAGTATGATCCGCAATGCGCCAACCAAAGCTTTCGCAACTTTCCGGGCCTCCCCATTGAGACCGAGACACCAACTCTCCACAGTGCCTCCTCCGATACCAGTAAGAGCATATGCCCCGTGCATACCAGCACAAGCTCGTTTGTCCTACCCAAAAATCACCATCCCACGGCCTCAGGTCCTTCCACCAAAGCCTCCAACCCCCACCAATAGCCGTTCAATCTCTACGCGGCCCCTCCCTACCAACCGTGGCCGTATCTTTCGATTCTTCTACCGATTCTTCGCCTATGCTGGAGGCTTTATAATTGTTAGCGGCAGCCTGGTTCTTGCGTTCTTCATCTATGATGCCTCAACATATCGAGAAGATCTCTCTTACTCGGATATCCCAGTCTCGGAACATGCACTGATGCCCAAAAGAGGAGGTCCAAAGAATCTGCCCATAGCACACGTTCTCGTCGACGATGACGACTGCGCGGACAACACGAGGAACAAGCACAAGCCGAAGCTCGTCATTCTGGGAAGCGGATGGGGAAGCGTTGCATTGCTGAAAACGCTGAATCCAGACGAATATCATGTGACAGTTGTGTCGCCTACGAACTACTTCCTCTTCACGCCAATGCTGCCCTCAGCTACTGTGGGAACCCTTGAACTACGATCGCTCGTCGAGCCCATCCGGCGCATTGTGCAACGAGCAAACGGACATTTTCTTAAGGCAGAGGCGGTTGAAGTAGAGCTATCGGAACAATTGTTGGAAGTCTCGCAGACCGATGCAAGTGGAAACATGTGCCATTTCTACCTTCCCTATGACAAGTTAGTCCTCGGTGTTGGTAAGCTGGTCCTGTGACAGTGTACAGATGGCACGAGCATCCCCTAATGGTTGTTCTAGGCTCGACAACAAATCCTCATGGTGTCAAAGGCTTGGAGAATTGCCATTTCCTCAAAGATATAGAAGATGCACGGCTCATAAGAAACCAGGTGTTGCAGAATTTAGAACACGCGTGTCTGCCGACGACCTCTGATGAAGAACGACGGCGTCTGTTGTCATTCGTCGTTAGCGGAGGAGGGCCCACAGGAGTCGAGTTTGCTGCTGAACTGTTTGACATGCTGAACGAAGATCTTGGACGATCATTCCCCAAGATTCTGAGGAATGAGGTCTCTGTACATGTCATACAGAGCAGAGAACACATCTTGAATACTTACGACGAAGCATTATCAAAGTTTGCAGAAGCGCGCTTCGCCCATGATCAGGTCGAAGTACTCACGAATTCACGGGTCAAAGAAGTACAAAAGGACAAGATAATCTTCAGCCAAAAAGACGCAAATGGGGAGACTGTGACGAAAGAGTTGCCAATGGGATTTTGCTTATGGTCCACTGGAGTTGCGCAGACAGAATTTTGCAAGCGTATTGCTGACAAAATTGAGACCCAAACGAATAAGCATGCTCTAGAAACGGACACCCATCTCCGCCTCAACGGAGCTCCTCTTGGCACCGTCTACGCTATTGGTGATTGCTCGACGGTGCAAAACAATGTTGCCGACCATCTGGTCCATTTCCTCCGTTCCTTAGCGTGGGAGAAGGGCAAAGACCCCGAGAAAGTGCAAGTAACCTTTGCTGAATGGCGGGATGTCGCACAGCGAGTCAGAAAACGCTTCCCGCAGGCCTCGGATCACTTGAGACGCCTGGACAAACTTTTTGAACAGTATGACCAGGACAAGAGCGGGACACTCGATTTCGGCGAACTGCACGAACTTCTGATCCAGATTGACAACAAACTAACATCGTTGCCAGCAACGGCTCAGCGCGCACATCAACAAGGCCAGTATCTCGGTCGCAAGCTCAACAAGCTCGCCCAGGCAGCTGCTGGTCTGGCCGCAAACGAAGTGGATTACGGTGATCTGGACGAGGCGGCCTATAAAGCATTTGAATACCACCACATGGGCAGCTTAGCCTACATCGGAAACTCGGCCGTGTTCGACTTTGGCGGGCTTAGTTTCAGTGGAGGCTTGCTAGCAGTATATCTGTGGAGGAGTGTATATTTTGCGCAAAGCGTTAGCTTTCGCACGAGGGTCCTGCTGGCAATGGACTGGAGCAAGAGAGCATTGTTTGGTAGAGGTGAGCCACAATCTGACTGGACACTTTTCGGCCCCAACCCCCCAGAAATGGAGGAAACAATAGCACTGACTGACCTTACAGACATGATGAATTATTAGAAACATTCACGGCATGGAACGTGGCACGTGTACATACACGACCAACTAGTATTGTACACCTCTTTTGAAAGTGATGGCATTTCTGCCTCCAGCTATTCTGGTTCCCGCCGAGGGGCTCGCCCCGTCGCCTCTGAAACGGAGCGCGATGGACGAATGTGCTGATCTGCTCCAGGCCCGGAATTTTCGTTCGATTCTTGGATTAGATAATGGATCAATTCCGGCTGTGCAGCTAATGAACAGCGAGCAGAGGCTATCTTAGGTATTTGTCCAGCGATATTTTGCGCTGATAGGTCGCTTCTATATTTTAGGTACGGAACCGAATATGCAGTCATCCTGCAAGAGAGTGGGTCAAGTAAGCAGCAACTTCACCCAGGCCTCCTCACTCAGCAATGCCTCAGGCTTAGGCAACAATTGATTGTCTCTGCATGCTGCCCTACTTTGAATGTTAATGCTTTTGTTTTGCTTTCATGCACTCTCCGCATGTAGCACCCTTTGGCTGCTGCACCACTCCTTAAATACCCCACATTCTGCTATCTAAGAAGATGACTCAGCCCATCGCCGGACGAATCAATTGGGACCGCTTGAAAAGAGTGAATGTTCCCACGGGCCACACCAAAGATGACTTCGTCTTGCAGCGAGGAAGTCTGACCCGCTCTCCTCGATTGGTCCTTGGCTCTCTAGCCGCACCTACAATCTCTGCTGACACTGCGTGCTGGTTCCGATTGGCTTCGAGATGTGTAAGTAGTATATCATCATATCTATATAGCCATCTGCACTTCGGGACTATTTGGTGCCGGAGTGCTATACATTTTTGCCATTACCGGACATCTCCTTCTGGACTTTTCCCGCGTAGGAACACATTCTGTACTTACCTTCTCATGCTCATCACCACTCTTTCCCTTTGAATTACATAGGGACTGCATGGTATGTGCGCAACGGTGCCGGGACTCTCTTAATGGTGTCGGATACCCTCGCAGTCCCCAAAATACACCGCGTCATCTATCGATATACAGCCAATACTGAAACTCTATACCTATGCAACAGCGACCGGTAATCACCCACAATTGTGATGTCTTCCTTAACAGAAACTCAACTCAAAGCCTTGGAGACGACGGAACGAGTCGCATCCTGCCTCTCCCTCATTGGCACTGTTTTCATCTTTGTGACTTTTGTCTCTTCACCCAGCTTTCGCCGTCCCATCAACCGACTGGTCTTCTACGCATCATGGGGAAATACTCTGTGCAACATTGGGACCTTGATCTCGCAATCCGGTGTTCAGGCCGGCAAGGCGTCGCATCTCTGCCAATTCCAAGCCTTCTTGATCCAAATGTAAGGCCGCATCTGCGTACCTCGATCGCAGGCCTGGGCTGATTGTGCTAGGTTCGTGCCTGCAGATGCGCTATGGAACTTAGCGATGGCCCTCAATGTCTACTTAACGCTGTTCAAGAAGTATAATGGGGAACAGCTAAAGGTCCGTTTTGTTCGGCCCTTTCCTTTCCTCCTTGTATCGTGGAGTGAAATTTGGAATATGTTGCGGACGCATTATCGAGACGTATCCCGCTACCCATCATCATGCCTCAGAAGAGCTTTGCTGACTCCAAATTTGCAATAGGCGCTGGAATGGAAGTACCACTTGATGTGCTACGGAGGCCCTTTCATTGTCGCATTCACTTGCGAATTCATCGAGACCGAGGGTCGGGGTCGCATCTATGGACCTGCAACGGTGAGAGTTCTTGTTATCGTTCGCGCCCGACGGGTAATGCTGATTGCTACCATTAGCTGTGGTGTTGGATAGCAACCCCATGGGATTTCCTCCGAGTAGCCCTATGCTACGGCCCAGCGTGGGTCTGCATCGTCGCCTCCTTTACCATCTATCTCATGGCTGGTCGGGAAATTTTCCACAAGCGCCACGACTTACGAGTGTTCAACACCGTAGAGGACGAGGAGTCGCTCAATTATAAAACGACACATGTGGACGTGACAAGCGAGCTCGGTGTTCTCCCCTTGGGCAATATTGCAGACTGTTTCGATCCTACACGGCCGGGACGAAGGGTCCATGATGAGAGTCCCGGCAAGAACTTCGAGCGGTACACTGTTAGCATTGCATCGCCACCTCGAGGAGCTCGCCCAGCGCCTGCCAAACAGCTCCCTAGTACACAGTCCCTACAAGGTCGAAAGAGCAGGGCAGCTATGGAGGCTAACAAAGCGGCTTGGGGATATACCAAGGTGGCGCTATTATTCTTCGTCAGCTTGCTGGTGACCTGGGTACGTCGCCCAGGGTACTCGTCAAAAGGGGTCAAGACTGACTTGTCCCTTGCCGTCTAGGTCCCTTCTTCCGTCAATCGCGTGTACGCGCTCGTCCACCCGGACACTATTAACATTGGCCTAGCCTATGTCGCCGGCATTGTTCTCTCCCTGATGGGATTCTGGAACTCGGTCATCTACATCTTCACTTCGAGGCATGCTTGCAAAGACTTCTTTCGCACCATACTGTCACCAAGCAAGCGCAGAGTCAACACGAGGGATATCAGGGTTGTCACAAGCGCTCTCGGTCCCAAAAGCCCGGGGCAGAGGAGTCATTGGGATGATGACTTCGAGAGGCTGGCTGAGGGGAGGGATTGATAATTATGCTTTTACGGAAAGTCTCAACATTATTCAGATCCGGCACTGTATACCCATGACCCTATCTCGGTCATTAGGAGGCCGGCATTGTGTACATCTGAATTCTCCATTTCGTTGGACGGCTACAACGTTAGGCTCCCGTAAGTGCGCAGCTACCAGCAACGGGAAAAGCTCGTCACACCAAACGAGAAACTCGAAACCCAAGTGGCATCAAGATCGTCTCAAAAATCTCGGATATCTACGCCTTGTGCTGTGGCTCCTGCGCGGCACGGGCCAAGCGATCTTCGTTCTTCACCAATCACCACACAATGCTACTTCAGCTAAGCCCTGACTTAGATGCCCTTTGGGCAATGGTTGTTACATTGAATTGCTGCAGAACCACGCACCCCATAAATCCCTCGACGGCTAAATTGACAGCACACTAGTCCGAGCACCCAGACTCAAGGAAGGGTCATGCAAAGCATAGCCTGCCTGACTGGATCCCACAATCTTCACCAAATGCCTGATTGAGCATGTCGCCAGCGCACCCCTAGGTCATTCACACCCAGGCTCGAGGATGACAGCCAATCTCCTGCAGTCAGACCGCTCTCCCCCACCCTCGTTGTTCGCCAACAGCATTGTGGACGAGGTACAATCAGTGCGATTGGGCCTCTCACCAAGGGTGGTGATCATCCAAGAAGAGATAAACTTGCGCATATAGCACACGGAGCGACCGTTGCAGTCCCCGTTGTAAACGATACCACTGCCCCCAAGGGAATTCTGTTCCCCGAGCTGGCATTGTGTAATCTCAAAGCAATTTTGTGTCGGGAACGAAGTTCCTGAGATGACCGTTTGTGAAATCTGAACGAAGGACGAGGTTTAATATCCATGAATATGGCTAGATATATAGGCGATGCAATGAAGATGAAAGATCCATGGAAGACTTGTGTGCTATTTCACCTGCGCTGTCCGATTCTGGGACTAAACAAAGGTGAATTTACATTGAAAATATAAATCTATACCAGATTTACTTGCGCGAACATAGTCATACTTCAGAATCTTCAACGTCTCTACCTAAGGCTACCTCCCCTGAAAACCTAATTATCAGCTCCGTAAAGTAGAATGCCAGCTGCATCGGAGGCCACTACAGTCTGGTCTTTGAAAGTAATGATACACGACCCATTTTCCCGAGGGAAAAATTCATGGGCCCAACTGCCAAAAGGATGGAATGACCCGAATGATACATCTCTTGTGCTAAAGGCATTTGGCACTGCAGGATCAGGACCACATAGCGTCATGTGATTACTCATTTCCAATTTGCTGGGTGCAACCCACTGGAGGTAAAGACCGCATTCAGGATGAAGAGAGAGGAGCGTCTTTGTATGTCTTGACATGGCCACCAGGGCACGGGTCTAGAATTCTCACCGGCGTACTCGAAGGGGACAGAGTCAGATTCTTTCGGACGCATCGTTTTTGAAGCCGGCCTTTAATTGTAAGAGAAGTCGAGGCTCACTTTTGGTCACTGTTGCTCAGTCATCTTTCGTTTTCTCCGACAAGTGGGAGATTCGACCCGAGGATCTTGGGGCCGAGTCGAAATGTTGCCCGGCTGTCGGTTGAGTCTAGCTTCTGATACATTTTGGACTGACTCTGCCCGATGATCATTCGTCGCGGGATACCGGAAAGCCTTCGTTGTAAGGTGAGGGCAGCGGGGGTTCCAGACCAAGTGGCCTAATGGAGAGAGCAAAGGGGCTCGAAAGGTTTTGGGTGCGCTCACGGTGCACTACCTTTGGCCTCCTCGCATAGCCGGCCTCAAGCAGATAATTTGTACACATATTTTTCTCGCAGTGAAATTGTAGACTTCAAACTTGTTCGAAATTGCTATCTCTTGTACCTGGGGTAAGTTCTCATCTTTGCGGGTCGGCAAGGCATTTGAATCGCAGGATCATTCTCGATCTGAGAAATGGTCCGGAGGGCGTCAAAGGATTCATCAATAAACGATTATAATTCAATGAACTGTTCTGAATCGAAAAGTAAGAAAATTACCACAATTCACCAAACCATTTGTCTCATGTAGATTACATAAAGCACTTCTTCAATGACGTTAATAGCGCTAAAGTCACGAGAGAGCTTCTAAGGTTAGGTACTCCCTGGGTTAGAGATCTACCTTGGATTCCTGCCCCTACAGTACCTTACCTAGCCTGTACGGATACCTACCTACAGTAGCGCGTCAAAAGTCTGCACCAAAACGCAAAAAACGCGTATCTCGCGTTTATACTTTACTAACTCCACTATCCAGCACCATATCTATTTCATGCCCTGTACTTCGTTGGCTTCAATTTTTAATATCAAAACTCTTAAAAAAGAGTTCAATTATTTAAAAAATCAATCGTTTTAAAACTTTTCGTTTTATAAAAAAAACTCATGATTATTATATAAGGCGAAAAGTTTAAATTATTTTCCGTTATAATTATTATTTGTTGGTATTTTATTTAATTTTAAAAGGGTTTAAAAGTTAAATTTAAAATTTGTTTTTAAACCCTTTGATTAAGATAAAAAAATTATTATACGTATTATTAAAAAGGAGTTTACAGTCGAATGCGGAAAGTTTATATTATAATTATAATTTAAATATTTACATATTATTATTTATTAAAATTTAAAAGAATATAACTTAATTAATTAATTTATTTAAAAGAAATTATTGTTTCTAAAAGTTATAATAATTAAATAATTAAATAAATATAAAATTGAATTTTAAAATTATAGTAAAAAATAATTTCAATTTGGTTTAACGATTAATTTATAATATATAATTATATAATGTTATCGTTATAAATATAAATATAAATAAAAAATAAAAAAAGTATTTAATTAGTAATTATATTAAACATTTTAAAAATATAATTTTTATAGTATATAAAATAACGTTTCGATATATATAATATATAAAATAAAAATATAATATTAAAATATTAAAATATTTCCTTTTTTTTTAATTAATTAAAATTTTTTTTTTTTATAAAATACGTTTCGATATTGAAAAAATATATAAAGTTAATAAAAAAATATAAGAAGTTATAAAGAAGGCGTTAAAAAAAATTAAATACTACTTTTTAAAAAGTTATTAATATTATTAATTGAAAATATAAAAAGGAAAATAAATATAATAATAAAAAATAAAAATTATATATCAATTCTTTAAAAATATCTTACGTTTAATAATTAGTATTTTATTATTAATTAACTATTATATAAAGATATAAGGTTCTTTTATAAATAGTTGGCAAATTGGATATAATAAGGGAAATAATAGTACGGGTTTATTTTTAACTTGATACAGACTTTTGACGTGGCATTATACCTACTGATATCTTTGGTTCTGTGCATTTTCCCCCAGCATTTGTGAACTACATACCGTTAGAATTGAGAAAACCATGTTGAACACCGGACAAATTGTCAAAGGGCGAACAGGAGCAACGTATCGTTTGCTCGATGCACTGATTGCGCCTACAACCTTCAAAGCGCAAGTATTGAATCATCCTCTGGGCCGTATAGACCTGTGAGTTCTACTCTCTACCACGGCATATGATGCATTTTGCTTAATAATGGACAGAGCCATCATCAAAACACCACTGGAAAGTACTAAGCAAGCATTGCGGCGGGAGCGTAACTGTTACCTCATCCCTGGGGTCCGTTCAAGCCCCTATATTCGCAGGCAGTATGACATCCTCCAACCATTCGATGGCTCTGATTATCGCCTACTATCACCAGAGGATGACATGGCCGTGGCTCCACCTGGATTGGTACTCGAATGGATGGACTACGACTTGTGGGATGTGCCTTCCGAAAGATTTCGCCAGACCTCAAATCTTCCCCGGATCATCTGCAGATCGATTTTGTCAGCGCTTGCTCTTCTAAAGACAGAATACGATATGATCCATACGGGTGAGCGAGTACCTGAATCTAGCCGTACTAAGCACTAAAAGACCAGACATCAATCCAAACAACGTCTTCCTGTCCGGTATCGACGGTCCTTCCCCTACTGTTAAAGTAGGGGATCTGGGAAATGGTGAGTTTCATAAAAGCGCTTTCGAGCTCTGCTGATTCATGTAGTATTCGACGATGGATATGACTTGATGCGTCTACAATGTCTTGAATGTCGGGCTCCTGAGGTTTGGAGAGGTCTGGGCGTCTGGCATTCCTCAGACGTATGGTCAGTCGGCGTCACGGTTAGTACGATTCTCTACACTGCCCTGTTCATTTGCTAACGAGTTAGCTTGCCCACTGGCTTGCTCACAAGACCATTTTTGGTGCTAAGGATAAGAAGATTCAGGAACTGAATGAAGCCTGGTGCATTGCAAAGATACGCCGCCTTATCGGGCCGATAGAGCTTCCTATCAAACCGGAGTACGAAGAAGAGTTTGCAATAGGGGAGTACCTTGAGTCCAACACTTACGAGCTTCCCGACGACAATTTAGCAAGGAACTTTATTGCTACTGGCACCCTACGTCAAGAGCTCGAGAAACTATCTAATCCCCGTGTATGTCCAAAGCTTCTGGACTTTATCGATTTCCTGCTGGTAGTGGACCACACCAAGAGGTCAACAGCTGTGGACGCGCTTCAACATCCATATCTTCGCGATGATCTCAAAATGGCTTCTTTCACCGAGCCTCAGAGACAACCCTAATAATAAATCCCAGATACCTAACGCTCTTTGCTATAGTGGATCAGTATTGCTGGTGTTTTGAAAATGTGCTCTGCCGGATTTGCCCTGCTCTCCCTTGTCTCTTTGCAAGACTCTGTGGAATATGTTCCCTTGTTAGTACTTCAACTTCGTACAATGTAAATGTTTGCTCGATTCTGGTACAGTTTAAGTCCAAAAAACCAAATCTGCCACCGCTTAAGACCTTTTAGCTCCAACACTGGGAAGCACGAATCATGCCTAAAATGCAATGGCTTCTCGGCTTTGCAGTACGTGCGCAATTATACTTTCAATGGCCGGAGACGGGTCGTAACTCATCCAGGAGCAGGGGAGAAAGCACAGGCCAGTCGAGGTTAGGTTACCGTATGAGCATCGTGTTTCCTCCATTTTTTCTCCCCATGTTTGTCCTCGCCACTGATTGTGGAATGTTCTCTCGGATCATCCGGGCTAGGACGTGGCATGAAGCTGCTCGGCATCAGCATCTGGACCGACAAAGTGTTCTGTTGAAAGTGGAGGCATACCGTACCGCGACTTTTGCAGTCTCCCTCATCTGCTCCTTTGTCAAGCCTGACTGGGCTGCTGTGACGGCGCCTGCCACTTTTTCCACTGTGCTCTGAACGAGCCTTGGGTCGATGCAATCAACCTGGCGTTTCCATCCGTTGCCCCGAACATACTCGGCGACGGCAATAGGAATCATCTTGGTGCCGATCACCACATTTTTAAATGTTCGCGCCACCACTTGAGACATGGTCTCCGGTAGTGAAGAGCTCTGAGTTGCACACGTTTGAAGATCAACAAGGTATACAGTGAAGAGGCGGTAGGGTAAGGTATAATACTGATCGGAGTATCAACTTGTATAGAGACTCGTTATAGTCTTTCTTATGAGGGAAATGGATGAGAGGATGAATGCTGGCCACGGTGCTTGCGCGAAATCGGTCCCTTTACCTATTCGCAATGGAATATCAGCCGCCTCGTTCCTCCCATTGTAGCAGCTGAGCTGCAAAGCTGGGTCTCAATCCATTGCGTTGGGATCCTGCATCTGCTAATCGACTGCACCCGTTCTACCATATTCTGTTCTTAGTCGAAAGCTCTGGTAGGCCTTTCCACGTGTCATGAGCCTGGCAAGTGCTATTTTCGGAATCAGCGCGCATAGATGCCTGTGATTCTCTGAAACCTGAACACGAGGACTGTGCTTCCCACCATGGCAGGAACATCATGGGCGAGAGCTTTTTGAAAAACGTAAGTTCGGGGAGGACTAAGTTCACGAAAGCGCTGTAAGATTTGCTGATGCCCCTCGTTCATGGCCTTGTGAAAGTGGCGAGGCTAAAGCATCCCGGATAGACATGCCACAAACCCGAAACGCTTACTTCAGAACTCTTTCAAGATCGGCTGGCCCCGTTTCATGCTGCCTTCACAGCTGTGTTGGTTCCAAGGGAGTGCATGGGGCTTTTGCAAGGCGAATGCGGTTGGAAGGTTATAATAAACTTGGGACATGAAGCGACAACGGCCTATCGACGTTGCCTGATTGACTGGAGAAAATCCTTGGGTTTCAGATTGAAACATTCCACCTGATGCTCTCACCCAATCGTTTGGCGCTCAACATTTCCTAGACATGGATCGAGCTATTAAACGAGCGCTGCTTGGCAAGTGAAGAGAGAGACTATCAATCATATCGATGAAGAAGACCGCTTAAGCTCCTCTGTGCTGCGCCCCTACACGCGGTGGGGACTTCTGTGAACAAGGATCTATCAGTAGACATTAGCCGTGGTCCAAGCGCTAAATGTGCCACTGCTACTAGGTTAGTCTAATCATAGTAACATTACGCGATGCTTGGCACTTTCCATTACTTTACTCATTAGGGCTATTACTAATCAATAATCACTACTCACTAACAAGAGAGTTGTGTTTTGAAACGGTATCAAACGATCTTTTCTGCACGAAAGGAACATGAAAAGACCGACAGCACTCACTTACTGCAACAGGTCAAGCCTGACTATTCCACAGCCTTGGTGCGGCAGCAGACCAGGGCCGGGGTAATATGAGGGGCTGTAGAGTAGCCTGCAAGCCCCGGCCAGCGTACAGTAGAGAGTGTATAGTCGGACTGACTATAGACTGGATCTGGGTGCGATGGTACCAACCGCCACCGACAAAGATGGCAGCATCGAGCCAAGGATAGACGAAAAGACCTTTGCCCCTTTGGTCCCGGACTGAAGGAGACTTTGATTGGCAAAACAATGAATTCGCAATACTTGATACGCCGACTGAGGAGGTTGCAGGTGGACGCTAGGCCTTCAACTGGTTAGTACCTACTATGGAGTCGTGGTGGTGTGTGCTCACAACTGACTATTCCATTATGTAGTCTACTCGGCCTTCTAGGAATTTAACGCGGGCTGAGCACTACCTAGCGTACAGAGCGCGGTACTCCATCTGTTGTTGGTGTTGTTGGTGATCGGATATAGATATTGCTAAAAGCGTCGTGTCAGATGTCAGCATATACCCAAATAACAAACCCTAAGTGCGTGCGCATTTTGAGTAGTTTATGGGGTCCAGATACGTCCAACACGTCAATATGATCGTAGAATCCATCTTTGCGTGGCGGATCCAGGGTCAGATGCGCGTCCGGCCAGGCGAGCAGCGTTTTGAGGCTTACTGTAGTTGACCGAGGTGTTCCCTCGCCCACGTGACGTGCTTGCTTGCTGCAATACGTAAGGACCACAACAAAAAATAGAAATGGCGGTACTTAAAAATGGTACTGCCTACAACAAAAAGTAGACACGTTGGAAGGTTGTCCAGGCCCCGTGAGCCCCAAGCCCCAGTCAGGCGAGCCAGATATACGGATGAGCGCCTCTCAGCTTATACCTGATGCTCTGCTTTGGGTTTTGACAGCCTGCGAGCTCTGATTGACCCCTCTCCCCAAACTTCCTGTTTCTATTCCAAATTAAGAACCTCAAACTCTGTATTGGCTTGGAAAGTGGCGGCTGATAGTCTAATAATAAGAGTAATCAGCCAACACAAGATGGCGACGACACTCGTGGTGGAAACGAATTTGGGCATAGTAGAGGCCTCCTTCCGATATAGCTTCCTCACAGCTATTGTTACGGAGGATCATGGAGGCAGAATAGTCTATAAAGGAGAGCCATCTTTCCATGTTAACATTGTCTCTCTATCAGTCAATCAATCCATCGATCCAGTTTCCTGAACGAGAATAACAACTTCATTACGAGTCAAATCTCTTCAACACCTATCAACAACTTCCTTATCTTTCCATACCACTCCAAAAAGAAATTTAATATCATCGAATACTTCGTCAAAGGCCACCAAGCAAATTTCACCTTTATATATCTCAACCATCACAACAGAATGCATTTCTTCAGCCTCGCCGTCGCAACATCATCTCTCCTTGCCGCCAGCACCATCGCTGGTCCTCTCGCCGCCCGAGATGATAACAAAAAAGTCGAGCGCCAGGTCATTTGCCCCAAACTCAAGACCGAAGACGACGGCTGCATCCGCTGTAAGTGCCCCCTCGCCCATTACTCCCCTCCCTACCAGCCTCTCAGGGGGCTATTGGGGCCAGCGACAGCAATGACAACTAATAAGCCCAATTCCAGACACCAAGGGTTTCGACGTCACAGGCGTAGTCACCGAAGTTGACCTCGCCTTCCCCGTCGTGCAGAATGAGTGCGACTGTATCCAACAATGCCTCAACCGACCCGACACGTGCGCCACATACGTGTATAAGTTCTCTACGGCCCCCAGCGTGCAGTCGGGCCACCGCACCTGCACGCTCTACTCGCAATTCAACCTGCCATCCGCGGTCGCCATCGAGATCGACATCAACAGCGGCTTGAACAAGAACATCAATGCCGCCGAAATCATCGCCAATGGGACCAATCCGCAAGCCGGAGGTCTGGTGCCACAAACTTTTAAGGACGCCAACTTGAACACCAGCCCTGACGATGATGCGGTGTCCGGCCCCGTCTGGCACTTGGCTAACGGGAAGGTCCAATGCTAGATGTTCCGGCAGGCGACATTTCGAGAGTGATATTTGCAAAGAAGGAGGTGTGTGGGGTCGTATGGGCGGCCAGGAAAAAAACAGGACAGTATCGAGATCTTTGGCGCTAATTTAGCTTGCTATTTTCGTTGATCTTATTGCTTTTTGCTTTTTGCTTGTTGCTTTTTGCTACTCGCTACTTGCGTTTGTTGTCTTTTCCTTTTTGTGGGGTTTTTGTTTACCGGGTTCTGGAAGTCAACAATAGACGCATAATTAATTGTCGAACATTAGCCAATACAGTTAAAGCGATGATCTTTTGAATCTGCAAATGGAGAAGGGAGGAAAAGAGGGAAAAGATCATGAGGAAATATGAAAGGTCGAGGAGAGAGAAAGTTCTGGATCTGGGGAAAAGGTATCGAACTAACCGCTTCCGGTATACCTCGTTGCTGTTTTAGTTAAGCGTGGAGAACAGAGAAGAGGCACAGCCCTCGGAGTACAGCCCCACCACCCCACCCACTCCCCAAGCTCCCCCACGTACCCCACCACCCGTTTCCAGACGTTGAGGCTGAGGTTTCAGCTGCATCCCCCTCATCCATTCCGTCTTTCCTACAACATCTTTCCAGTTGTCCCCAATTCAATCGAAAAGAATGGATTTATCTCAATAACACCTGCTTTTGCGTGTGCGCATATCGACGTGTCCGAGCGCCTCGCAATTTGACTTGATTGTATCCTCGGAGTCACACTATCACTAACCATGAATCCGCCATCATCCGATACAGGCCCCACCAACATAGGCACCACCATTCGCATTGCCGACAATGCGAACCCGCCCCACGACAAGTCCGATGATATCGTGTCCAGTAGCACCGCTGTGGACGACAGCATCTACGCCCGCATGCCTCCCATCAGTCGCCGAACTCTGACCAACAGGTCCACGACCAGCGAGGACCACAAGGATGGAATCTACAACATGCGCGACATCACTCGCCAATTCTCCCGCTCTACATCAAAGGGCAGGAGCGGCACCTGGAATTGGAGGAGTGGCGACAAAGAAGCAGAGGACGACGATCCGGGCTTGCAACGATCGGGCGATTTCCAGCAGCGTGAGGTCTTCCATGGCAGGCTCTTGCTGTGGCTATCGTACCAGTCTATTGGTGCAATTTATGGCGACATCGGGACCAGTCCGCTCTACGTCTACTCTTCCACTTTCAAGGACTCTCCGAATTACGAGGATCTTGTCGGAGTACTTTCAATCATCATCTGGTCCCTGACCATGATGGTGACCGTCAAATATGTTCTCGTAATCCTTCGCGCAGATAACAATGGGGAAGGAGGAACCTTTAGCACGTACTCACTTCTCAGCCGCTACGTACGTTTCCTACTCGTGTCGTCCAGAAAAGTGCTAATCATAACCTAGATTAACATCACGAACCGTGATCCACGGGAAGCTTCCCTGATACAAATGAAAAGATTCAATACCGGCGACCTCCAAGGTACCGGTGCCAACATTCGATGGGGTATAGAGCACAGCAAGTTCGCGAAGGGGTTACTGAAGACCATCGGAGTGCTCGCGGTGTCAATGGTCATGTCGGACGGTGTCCTGACTCCAGCCCAGTCAGTCCTCGGTGCGGTACAAGGTCTCAACGTCGTCGTTCCCACCATCACGAATTCAGTGGTCGTGGGGACGACTGCGGGCATATTGATTCTTCTCTTCCTGATTCAGCCCTTGGGCACCAGCAAGCTCGCCTCAGGATTCGCGCCAATCGTGATGATTTGGCTCCTCTTCAACGCATGCTTCGGGATCTTCAATCTAGCCAAGTATGACCATTCTGTGCTCGTGGCCTTTGACCCTGGACATGCTTTCCAATATTTGATTCGCAACAAGACGGATGGCTGGAAGAGTCTTGGGGGTGTGCTGCTAGCCTTCACTGGAGTCGAAGCTCTGTTTGCCGACCTGGGAGCTTTCAGCATGAAAGCGATCCAGATCAGCTGGCTGGGATTCACATTTCCATGCCTCCTTCTGGCATACATTGGCCAAGCGGCATACATCAGCGTAAATCCAGCAGCGTACTCGAATCCGTTCTTCAATTCGGTCCCGCCGGGTTGGGTAATTCCTTCTCTAATTATAGCTATTCTGGCCGCCATTGTGGCTTCTCAAGCCATCATCACAGCTACCTTTCAGGCAAGAGGTCTTTGTTTGAATGTGGTTGCAACGGATACTAATTTCTTCGCAGCTACTGGCCCAAATCATGAAACTCTCATATTTTCCGCAGGTCAAGGTCGTTCACACCTCAAAGATCTTCCACGGGCAGCTCTACGTGCCTCTTGTCAATTGGCTTCTCATGATCGGAACCGTTTTGGTCGCAGCTATATATAATAACACCACTTCCCTCGGAAACGCTTACGGGGTCTGCGTCATGTTTGTCACCTTCTTCGACACATGCATGGTCTCGCTCGCTGCCATGTTCGTATGGCGTATCAGTCCCTACTGGGTCTTCCTCCCATGGCTAACGATAGCCTGCCTGGACGGTGTCTACCTCTCATCCGCTCTGACAAAGGTTCCCGATGGCGCGTGGTTCACGCTGACCCTGTCCGGTATCCTCGCGGCGCTCTTCATCCTGTGGCGATTCGGCAAAGAACGGCAGTGGGCCGCCGAAGCCGCAGACCGCTTCCCAACGACCCACTTTGTCAAGAAGCAAGCCGACGGCTCCGTCCAGCTCACGCCCGAGTACGGCGGCGGCACCGTCAGCTCCGTGCGAGGCTTCGGGATTTTCTTCGACAAAGACGGCACGACTATGCCACCAGTCTTCAGCAATTTCGTCATGAAACTCGTCGCCGCGCCCCAAGTGACGGTTCTCTTCCACCTGCGCCCACTCGAGACACCATCCGTGCCGGCGGAAGAGCGCTACAACGTGTCCCGCCTCGCGATACCCAACTGCTACCGCCTGGTCGTCCGCCACGGTTACAGCGACGAGATCATCAACCCGGACCTGGGATCTCTGATCCACGAACAGATCCAAAACTTTATCGTCCACGACACCGAAGCTCGCCGCACCATGAACGGCGTCACCGGTCACTCCCAGGAAAAACCAGACGCGAAGCCCGACCCCGCCATCGCATCACCTTCGGCCACAGACACCGACACAAGCAACACAAGCAACACCACCAATCCCAACCCCCCCCTCCCCTCCTCCCCCCCCAACCCCAACCCCACCACCTCCCTCGCCAAGCTAGAAGAAGCCTACCACCACCAAGTCCTCTTCATAATCGGCAAATCCCAACTCAAAGTCTCCCTCCGTGGGGGGGTTTTCAGAAACGCGCTCTTGCATGCGTTTTTGTGGATGCGGGAGAATACACGGACGAAGATTGCGAGTTTGAAGGTGCCCCAGGAGAGGGTTTTTGAGGTGGGGTTTGTTAAGGAGATTTAGGGTGGGGCCATTTGGGGAAGGGAGGGTTGGGTTGAGAGGAGAAGGGGGGGAGGGGGAGGGGAGGGGATGTTTCTTTATACTTCTGTCATGTGTTCAACGGCTGGTTATGGGGTCATGGATAGATGGAAGGATGGTGCCGGATACATTTCTCTCGTTCGAGATTTATGATTTGGGTATTTCGATTCATGTCTTTTGATCTAGGGATTTATAGCGCTGGAACGAGCGCCTATGAATTTTCTTCTCCCTTACCTTTGTTATAGATGTTTCTTTGGGTTGGGGGGAGGATATATACGAATGACACGACGCGGTCTTCTTCACCCGCGTTGATGCAGTGGGGATGTATTCATCCTTTCAAGGACGTGGCTTGACTGGCCGGGATGGCGTCGCTGTTGCACGTTCCTCCGTCTTCTGGAATATCCGTGCGAGGTGGGAGTGATAGAGGTGAGATCGACCGCCAGTATCGAAATGGCTGCGGACGCGTTCTTGCTGTTGGGGTTTTTTCATCACTCGTACGTAAGGTACTAAAGCACGCCAGTGTCCACGTCCCATCCTCACGACCCCTTTCCCTTCTCGGGGGATCTCTTCGAATAATACTCGCTCCTCTCATCAGATATCTACTTGATGGAAAATCGCCGTCCAACCGCCCCCACCCCGACCAGCGCCCATCGCACCCAGTCCTTGAGATTCCCAGCCCTCGATGTTCCCAGTCCTTGCAATTCCAACCAAGCCAGCCTCCAAAATCCGCGCACCATCTTCCCCCAAGTAACTACCCACACGGTGAGCGCCTCCCACCCAGCTTGAAAATCTCACCCCGCCTCGCGGTCACGACCAAGACCACCTTCCTCGCTGAGCTCGGTTGGAAAGTTGATCATCGGGACATGAACGCAAGTATGCTGGTGGTATCGCCATCGGTGAGGTCGATAGGCCCACTAAGGAGGGAGGAGCGGCGGAAATGGGAGGGCTACGTGGCATGCTCGCGCTGGGGGATCTGCACCTCGGGTTGGAGGATGTAGCGCTGTGCACTGGATTCTGCGGGGGGGTTTGCTTCGCGTACGTTGCTTTGGCGATGGTTGGCCCCGCGGGAGTGGGTGTTGCGTTGGTTTGAGGTGGTGGTAGAGATGTGGATTTCGGCGGGCGGGGGAAGGAGTGAGGGCTATATGTGCGAGGAAGTGGGTGCTGGGGATAGGGGAAGTGCTTGGAGGGGGTGGTGGTGTTGGGAGCGATGGATGGGTGGATGGAGGGAAGTGTGACGTGAGGAACGTGTGCATGCGATAGTCCTTGTTCGAGTCCGATTCCTTACATGTCACAGCTGCCCTAGAAGCCCCTTCCGAGCGCCCCTCGGAAAAGGCCTTGCAGAGGTTGTTTTGTCGATATTGTTTCCATCCGCGATGGTCTTTCGAAGCGCTGCACCAACGCTCTAGTATTGCTACCCAGGCCGAGGACATTCATGTCGCTTCGAAACGTATCCTTGACTGGAGATTCGCTTTTCAGGTCACCTATTGATTTAGCATAAAGGCAGCGGTGGTCACCGCGTTCAAGCGCGACTGTAGCACCACTGAAGCGAGTCTGTTATACGTGACATAGGCACATTATTGCCGTCGAGAAGGCCCGATCCACTCTCCCGACATAATACCTTCTGATTTACACTTCGAATGCGCAGTTGCCGTCATCCTCCTCCTCTCCTTCTCTTCCCTCCACGTCTGATGGAATGACGGTTGCGACGCGAAAGAGCATTCTTATCGATACAAGTCCCCTCGATCTATTGCACTGGGTGTAGCAGAAGAAAAAGAAGATGGCATTGAGATACACCTTCCATTGTGCTCCTTGAGGAAACCGAAGTATGCTCGAGGACTCACTATGTGACACCCTTGCTGTAGGAGCGGGCTCCGCATACCAGCGCTAAGATCTTCAGGCACACGGCCAGATATCGGTAAATATGCCGATAAGCGCAGGGGAAGAAATGTGCAAATCCTATCATTTTGCTCCACCAGAACCTGTTTTACTCATCGTGCAGATTGACCACTATCGGATACTGTCGCAGACATGACAATGCTGTCTGATTGATATCCAAGAAACGTCGAGTCCAAACAAATGATAGGGAAAAGGGTTTTCACTTGGCGGGCGACATCTCAACAACCGTTAGAAGCCGAATACGACGCCCCACCAAAAAAAAGCGGTGGTAGTGCATTCTTGGGGCCCCACGATGATTTCATTGTTTTCGTACCTGAACGGATAGAATCAAACTACCGATTGTGCGAGTACGATCATATTCACTCACTCATTCACGTGTTCAATCACTCAATCACTCCAGGCAACTACATCGTTTGTCGCATCAGTGGTATTTCATGTCTCCAATGCCCTCGTTGCCAGGGCGACTCTTCCATTGATCTCTCCTGCTTGTGCCCCGCCAAGCTCGTGCCCCCCCACCATGACCATCCTCGCCCGCTCAGTTGACTCGGTCCGAGGGTACCTGGGCTCCTGCACCTGGGGCCCCTTCGTCAATCTCTCAAGGAGTGCCGTCCTCAGCCTGTTCCAGAAGATCGAGACCGGGCAACTGGTCATCACGGACACCGACGGCACCGTGACAGTGTGTGGGCGGGCGGGAGTCAAAGATGGCGCGCCCCGGACAGAATTGTCCGTGTCGAAAGAGGCATTCTGGGTGCGGGTCTTGCTGTTCGCAGACATGGTGAGAAGGCGTGGCAATGTGCACAAGCAACGAAGCTGAGATTGCCCTCTAGGGATTCGCGGAAAGCTTCATGTTGGGCGAATTTTCCTGCCGAGACCTGGTTATGTTCTTTCGCGTAAGAGGAGACCTCGACCACTTAGCTTGTTGCGTGACTGACCGGCGCAGATCTTCATTCTCAATCGCGCCCAGCTGTCCAATGCGACCAGTCTCACATCTTCCCTGGCCTCGGCCGTGACCAGTCTTGCCCGCGGCACCAACACAATGGCAAACTCGCGATTGAACGTCTCGGCCCACTATGACATCAGCAATGCCATGTTCGCGAGCTTCCTCTCCAAAGACATGACATATTCCTGTCCGATCTGGGCGCCAGTCTCACTTGAGGATGCGAAGCCGCAGCTCGAAAGCCTTGAGGATGCACAGGAAAGAAAGCTTCGGTACTTCATTGATGCAGCGAAAATAAAGCAGTCTGACCACGTACTCGAGATTGGCACGGGCTGGGGCAGTTTCGCCATAGCAGCGGTGAAGAAGACGGGTTGCATGGTCACAAGCTTGACGTTAAGCCGAGAGCAGAAAGAGCTGGCCGAGGATCGAATACAAGCTGCTGGATTCACGGACAAGGTCGAGGTGCTGTTGTGTGACTATCGAGCACTGCCAATGCCAAAGGAAGGGCCGTATGATAAAGTCGTCAGCATCGAGATGCTAGAAGCGGTGGGCCGTGAATATTTGGACAAATATTTCGAGTGCATACATCGATTGCTAAAACCTCAAGGTGGAATCGCGGTGTTCCAATGTATAACAATGCCCGAGACGAGGTATGAAGGGTACTCAAAAGGTGAGGATTTCATAAGGAAGTACATTTTCCCGGGTGGCCATCTCCCAACAGTCAGCCAGTTAGTCGGAAGCGTGGAGCGAGGTTCGAAGGGTACATTGATTGTCGATGCGATACTGAACATAGGTGGGCATTATGCTAAGACACTGAGGTTGTGGAGGGAGAAATTCGAGAGGAACTTCAACAATATTATCTGGCCCGCGTTGATGGAGGAGCATGAAGGCATGACACTGAAGGATGTTGAGCTGTTCAGGCGAAAGTGGGAGGTAAGTGACAAAGATGTTTGAAAGCCATTCGCTCTGCTGATTTACATTAGTACTACTTCACGTATTGCGAGGCGGGCTTCAATACCAAAACACTGGGCGATGTGATTATCACAGCTGGACGTGAAGGAGCGATGGAGATGCTGGAGGGTATACCAATGTGATATCCCGATGTGATGCCAACCATTGCCACTCAAGTGGAGCTTTTGAGCGCAGCATTTAGCGTGACGGTGTTTTAAGCGTTGCCGATCGCACTGGACCGAGGGACTGTCCAATCCCTGTTTCTCGGTCAAAACATCCAATTTTCCGATGGCACTTAGACCGCTCCATAGATTTCAATCATCGATGGGATATTTCAATTCTTGCAAGGCTTTCCTCATTTGCCGGCCTTTTGCCTCTTCATGAGCTTCCGCACCTTTGCCTCTCCTCCCTTGGAAACATCACTCATCCTCCAGTCCGAGCCCCATTTCGAAATATGCTCCTTTTCAAACTCATCCTTATTTCTCTGAAAAAGCAACATTGTAGCCCTCGCATCCTCGATACTGGAATGTTCACCACGTTGTATATCCACCCCCAGAACCTCCCTAGCTAACCTCTTCAACCCCGGGGTCCTCCCTGCAGCAAGCCGCCGAAAGGGCGCATGCTTGCTTGTATCCCGAATGTCCCTCTTCGAATGGCTTAAAAGCAAGGCGTCCAAGTCGTGTCTGACGGCGTGGCCAACTAGTATCCTATTGTCCAAAAGCTTAGCAACGTCCGCTGTGACGATTTCGAAGGTCCGAGCAGATTGCAGTAGTTGTGGTGTAATTCCCGAGACATGAGTCCTGTAATCCGTAACAGCTTCCATAGGTTGTACAAAGGAATCGTAGAGCTGGTCGCCATGGTAGTTGACCATTGAGACGCGGGCGAGGGCTGATTCGACGTCTGGATTGGGTCCAACGCCAACCATCTCGCAGTCGATGGCGATATATTTGCCTGCTTCTGCTGTAGAAGAGAGGCCTTCGTTGATCTTGTCCTCGGTCTTTTGCCCATTTGGGATTGAAGTGGATTTGAGAGACGTGCCGTAAGCTTCTGCGAGGTCTTTTGCTGGAATATCGTTGTCTTCAGCCCAGAGGGCCAATGAGGCTGAAGTAGCAGCCCCCTTCGCGGTTTTGGACCATCCATTCCCCATAGTCATCAGCCCCTTCTCCGTCTCTTTCATGGCACTCACCTTGATTTTCGACTTTGGTTGAAATTTCTGGCGTTTTATGCCGTTGCGTTGGGGCTGCAAGATTTCTTCCCTGTATTTTCGCTTTGGAGGCTTCGAGGTATCTTTCTTCAGCGTTTCCTGTAGTTTCTTCCAATTCGAGGACAAATTCTGAAGCTCCATATCTGGAGCCATGGCATGCTGTGTTATGATGGAGAGCTGTGTGTCAGCTGTCGAGGCGTAAGCCCCGCGATATCTTAAACCCGGAAATCTTGATAGGGCTGAGCTTGGCATTGAAACAAAAAAGCTCAGTGGAAGGCAGAGTCACGGGTTGGGTTTAATACAAGTTGTAGGCTCTCGATTAGCGAGTGATTGCGCATGGTAATAGTGAAATGATTTGATTGACAAGAGGCAAAGCCTGAGGAGGAAACCGGTAGGGGCTAGGTGAGGATGGGACAATACGGCAAGGACTGACCATAATATACGGGAAGGATAAAGCAGTGGGGTACGGAAGAGTTTGAACAGGTGCTTGAGGGCGGTTTCCATCGACTTCTCCACATGCTCAACCTTTACAGTGCAAGTGACAAAGCAATCCCATCTCCAAGTTCTGCTAAACGCAGGTTGTATTCGCACCACACGGAAATATATCACAACACTATCTTTACTGTACTGTTCACCATTCTCGCCATCTAGTGAGCGTTGTTCTTCCGGTGTCCTATGATATGTATCAATCTAACGTCACAGCTCCAACAAATCAATGGCACTCACGGAGATGGAAGTAGTATTCTTGAGCGTAGCCAGTAATCACGAAGAAGGCAATGATGTGGCCGAGAGCTGTCATTAATTATTAGCCAATGCCAGCCTGGAAAATACGATAAGTGTGTAGATGATTGGCGAACGTACGTGCTGGAGATTCGCGCCCGTTGGTGAAGTAGCGATCTTGATACCACTCAAACAATCCACTCGGTTTCCGCGCAGGCGGCGGCCCCTTTGGCAATTTCCCATAGAACTCTCCAAGCCATGCCACCCGGGCCTGATCTTTTGGCGCACCGATACCCTGTAGAGTTTGGTCAGACGTTGTCTTCAGTGCCTCGCGTTTTCAATGCTGTTTGGAGAGCAGGTCTCGGGAGATCGCGAATCTCAAAGATGAACATTGCGACAGTCAACGAAGGGATCTTACAAGTGGAGAGGCAACCTGGAGGCAATCGCGTCAGTCATGAGGGAAGCAAAGGGTGGGGTAAGGGCGTACCTTGGGGGGAACGATGGTCGTCAGACTTCGGCGGAGAATGAAGCTCATGATGACTTTAGACCTGGTACGCATTATCAATGGTCAGCATGGAATTAGCACCAATGATGGAGCAGATCTGTAGCTCACCTCACAATGGCTAGGCGAGACGAGTGGTAAGAAGATGATATTCGATGAATTTGACTTGATGGTCGGAAGGCGACTTGATTGTCTCTAGTGTCTTGGCGCTAAAAGTACCCCGAGTCCACTCCCACCGTATGCTTGCTCCACCTTCCAAGCATAGCTACTGTAAACCACAATGCCTTCACTACTACCGAGACACGCGAGCAGATACCTCGCAGCTGTACCGACCGCTCGTCGACAATTCCATGCAGGCAATACAAGATGGGCAAGCCAAATGGGCAAAGACCAGTACAATGACCGATCAGTCCAGCCCGCTCCCAGCAGCTCCGATGCCCCCCCTTCAGCAACACCAGGTGACTCGCAGATGATCAGGCAAGAAGACTCAAGAGAAGGCTTGGTGGATCATCGGCCAGACTACCACGCCCCGGTTGATCACGGCACATCGTATTCCCCCACCTGCGTCTCGTCTGAAAGCCAAGCTGAGATCAAATGAAGTCACTTCTCGCCAATACCGAAGCGTGTGATGGACGGCAGCGAGCCAGGGGATGTCCTACCCGCGGCAGTACTATCCGGAGCCCCGGTGGAGCTCCAAGCACGAACAGCACGGTATGCCCCCCTCGCTCATACAATCCAATATCCCCCACTCACGCTGATCGCAGCATCTACCGCCCCGCCAAAACGGCCACCCAATCCGGAGACTGGCACGGCCACCATTGGCGCCTGGACTGGGACATCCTGCAAAAAGGCCACCGATGGGAAAACCCGCTGATGGGCTGGCAATCCTCGGCCGACTTCCTACAGGGCACGCATTTGAACTTCAAGAGCAAGGACGATGCGATCCGGTTCGCGCAGAAACAGGGCTATGAGTATTTTGTGCAGGAGCCGAATGAACGCCGCGTTGTGCCCAAGGCGTATGCGAATAATTTCATCTACAGTCCGAAGAGGTTGAAGAAGATTCCTACGAAATAGATCGTGGAGGGGAGTTGTGTATATAGATATTGTTATAGGCAAAATTGGCAACGAGATCAGCTATCTACTTCCATTTTTGCTTGCTGTGTAGTACACGTGACTTTGGTCATAACCAGGTTCTGTCGTCTATCCCTAATGCATCCATGCTACTGATACCCAGCACGGATTGCCTGCCCCCTAGTCCCTCTTTGCCAGCCAGAAAAACAAGAAAATGAAGATATACATAATAATTAGGCCCTAGGGGTCAATGTGTGGATATCGTAGTCATGGAAATTATCCCACAGGAAGCACCTTTAGTCTAGCTTAGTTAGAAAACCAGCGAGTATCTGAAGTAAAAACCATTTGGGTTTTCTTGCATCTAGCCCCAAGATGTTTCTTTCACCTTTCTTGCACGGCAATCGTCACGACAGCGTGGTGACGGCGGCAAATTTGTGGGTTCGACTCGGGACTTGGGCTCTTCTTTTCTAATTCTTTGAAAAGTTCGGATACTGGCATGAAACGGAGAACCTCTTACATTTGACATCACAACTTTCAGCACCCCAAATACCTCTTCTCAACCCACCTCTCCTCCAAGTCGTCCACAACCATCCCCACTACAACCCTCACCTCCGGGAAGACTTTCAACAATCGATTCAACCCCATCTTGCCTGCAAAATACGTCACGAATACAACCCTCCCCTCCTCCACCCCATGATCCACCAACACCCTGACCGCCATGAGTGCCGCGCCTCCACTCGACATCTGCGGATCCAACAACAACACACTGGCATGCTCATCGATATCCCCTGGGAGCCTCAAGTAGTGTAGCTCAGGCTCACCGGTGCGGAAATTAGTCTGCACCAGCATGCGGCCGGTCTTGCATTCAGGAATGACGCGCTTGAGCCCGGTTTCGAGACAGGAGCCGCCGCGGAGAATGACCACGGCGGAGACTTCCCCGGCCATTTTCAACCCTTGGTACTTGCTGCCCTGAGGCGTGGTCACAGGATATGGGTCGAAGTGCATCACTTCCATGGCTTTCTCGACTAGCAATGTGGATACGCGGTCGAAGTAGAAAATGAAGTCTACCTCTTTGGTCGAAGGGTTTTGGAGGATTGTGCTCATACCGACGATCTGGCGGCTTTCTTTGAGGAGCAGGACGTTAGGGGAGAGGGGCTCGTCTTCCGCTGCCTGGCCGAGCTTCAAGAGTTCGTCTCGGTGCCGGCGGGATTTCTCCTTCAGAGTCTCTTGGATCCGGCCAATGATCATGGAGATGGCGACGCGGTTTTCGATGCTGCGTGGGACCATTATATCTGCGGCTTTCCGTTGCGGGTCCACATGTTGCTGGAAGTTGGGCTTGACGAACGCCATCCATTGCTTTATGACGCCTTCAATATCTCGCCCTCTTTCTCGTACATCGCGGATGACTTGCTTGGACTTTGGATTAGTTCCCGGAGCCTGTGAAGAAACGGGGGATGGGTTGCTTACTTCGCCTTCCTAGGCAAACATCGGCATCGGCATCTGCGAAGATTTTCATATCCAGTAATTGCAAGACTCGAGGGTCATATAATGCATAGATGCCCTCTAATACGAGTACATGGGGAGAGTAGATTGGTGTGGTGCCTCTTTGGCGTTGATGCTCCGCGAAAGAATATTGTGGTATATCTGCTCGACGGCTCCATTGTTGTAAGCTTCGGGGACTGTTTTAGAAAACCCGCGCTTGCCTTACCCAGCCTTGAGGTCCTGAAGCCGTTCAACCAAGAGGTCGAAATCGATCGAGTCTGGCGAGTCTAGATCGTATTCATTCTTGTGTGCTAGTGCGTGTTGCTTGGGGGTCAAAACTTTGTAGAAAGAGTCCTGCGATATGATCAGACACACGTGCAGAGATGACTGATTCCGGCATGTTTTCACCATAGATAGAATGACAACCCATGGCAAATTCAAAGAGGAAACAATTTCAACGGCAAGGGATGTCTTGCCAGACCCTGAACTACCAGCGATGCCAATGATGCTCGTGTTGGCCCATGGAGGGGAGTAATGGGCTCTTTCCATTTCAGGGAACGGACTTGAATGATGGAGGCATCAAGGATGCTTCAATATGGAAAGTGGGACTTAGATAGATGGTAGAGCAGTACCTCTCATACCCTCTGACTCTCTGTGTCTTCTAAACATTTTTTATTTGGACCTTAATTCTTACGAGAGCATATCAAAGCAGGAGAAACCCAACGAAGACACAAGGCACCTCAGGTAGTGACCTAAATAAGGTGGTCAAGATGAATGCTTTCGCAGAATTTTGGGCACGGGACCGGGAACATCGAATGGCCAATGGGATGCGACCCCACGTTTTTCACCATCAATTTCAAGACCTCTTTGACTTAGTCACACAGTCAGCTGCCGAGCGTGCATATCCTACATATCTTTCGTTACTATCACCGAGGAGCTCTGAAGGACCCTCGAGCCCTGAAGGAACCCCCCTGTTTCTTCAACTTGACAGCGATGATTTAGCTGTACGCAGATTCCCCATCTATCCTCGTGACTGCTATATTCGCAGGCGCTCAGCAATCCAGAGAGTCCGTTTGGGCATGTCTTCCACCACGTCCACGGCCACGCCGCCTCGACAGGCCTTTGAGCAAAGTGTCGAGGAGGTAAAAATATCAAAAATGTATGTCCAGCACCTCTGCCAGCGGCCTTTCAACCGTCTTCATCCTCATTTGCAGGCCTTTGTCCGCCCATATGATGACTTGAATCAAATTGGGAATCTCTCTGAGCAATTTCCTGCGGAGAATATGTTAATTTGTGCTTCTGATTCGATACAAAGCCTTATGGCATTTTATTCGCTACACGGAGAGACTGAAAGATTGGTACTCTGACTCATTGTGTGCCTTTGATAGGGATCTCAACAAAGTCGTAATGGACTACCTCGTCAGTGAGGGCTACCCTCTAGCAGCTCAGAAATTCGCTTCCGAGGCAAACTTCAAGCCAAAGCCAGATGTGGACTCGATACAAGAGCGTGTAGAGATCCGAGAAGCAATAGATACAGGGGATATACAAACCGCCATCGAAAAGATCAATGAATTGAATCCTCAGGTACGATGCCTTACCCCGCGACCTCGGACCCGATACAATTGCTATGATTATATTTGTTCATGCACCACTCATAATCACCAATTGATGAGAAACAATACACAACTTCAGTCTTCAAAATGAGCAATAACCCTTCCTTTTCCTCTCAAGAATGCATTTGCTTCCGAGCAGGATACGATCACTAACATGCAATACAAAGATACTCGACAAAGACTCAGCACTCCACTTTGCACTCCTCCGCCTGCAGCTTATCGAACTCATCCGCAAAGCCACCGCGAACGACAACGGAGACATTACGCCAGCCCTCACCTTCGCCACAACTCACCTCGCACCTCGCGCCCCTACAAATCCAGAATTCCTAGAAGACCTGGAGCGAACTATGGCCCTCCTAATTTTCCCACCAGACAGCCTCGCACCCCCTCTCGCTGCTCTCCTTGATCCGACCCTGCGCCAAGAAGTCGCCAAACGAGTCAACGAAGCTTTACTACGAAGCCAAGGTGAGCGCACCAAAGCTACACTTTACGACCTTGTCAATCATCGATCTTGGGCACAACAGAAGGCGGTGCAGCTTAAGAAAGACTCGATTCCTGATCGGATAGACCTTGGGTTCGATACCACACAGAATGGGCATAATCAGAACGGGACGCTGCCTTACAATGAGTCAGGGGAGGCCATGGTGACTGAATGGGCCGAGGATTAAAAAGCCTGCTGCACTTCGAGCGTGGAGTTGATGGTCACACGAAGCTATGATGCGTTTATGAAGGTGCAAGGGATAGATTTCACGCCGTGTAAGGTAAATGTAGAAATGCCAAAGGCGATCGGGTCCTCTACTGGGACACCGCCGACGAGATTTACGAAAAGTCTCATGATGAAACCTAATCCAAAAGCAGCTACTATCTGCCGAACCCTCGTTCATGTGGTTCTTTTGACACTCAGCCTGTGTATTGATTAGCTTTTGCATCCAATGTTCAGAGCACCGACCGTAGAAATTTGTACCAAGAAACTTGACTTTTGCCGGCACAAACCTCTACCATCACCTCAATTCCTATATTCAACCCACGATGGCACCAACAGCTATAACCCCGATCTCACAACCAGAAGAGCTCCCATCCAAGGCCTTCCCCTCAGCACCCTCCCTTCAACCCACACAACCGGTCCCATCAGACAACCCCATCCCCCCCCTCCGCAACGCCCTCTGCACAGAAACCACCCCCCTCGCCGTCCGCTTCCGCACCCTTTTCGCCCTAAAACACCACGCGCACCCCCCCTCCCCCTACAACCTCTCCGCCATCGAGGCCATCGCAGCCGCGCTCTCCTCCCCCTCCGCGTTGCTGAAACACGAACTAGCGTACTGTCTCGGCCAATCTGGCAACCCGGCCGCGGTACCTTATCTGCAAGCCGTACTGAGGGAGGTAGGGGAGGATGCCATGGTGAGGCATGAGGCGGCGGAGGCGTTGGGGGCGTTGGGGGATGTGGGCAGTCTTGGGCTATTGAGGGAGAGGTTGGGTGATGGGGGGGAGAAGGGGGTTGTGCGGGAGACGTGTGAGATTGCTGTCGGGAGGATTGAGTGGGCGAGGGGGAAGGGGAGGGAGGGGGAGAGGTTGAGGGAGAGGTTTGTTCCCCATTGTCTAATTACAATTGGTATGGAGTGGGTGCTGATGAGGGGTAGTGATTTCACGTCCGTCGATCCCGCCCCGCCGCTCGCACTGAACGAGCGCGCTTGTTCTATCGATGAGATGAGGGAACAGCTGCTAGATCTACAGCTTCCCCTCTTCGACCGCTACCGCGCCATGTTCGCCCTGCGCGACCTCGCCTCCCCCCCGGATCTCCCTACCGCAGTTCTAGCGGTCAAAGCATTAGCGGCTGGCTTCGTGGATCCGTCCGCCCTCTTTCGCCATGAAATCGCGTTTGTGTTTGGTCAGCTGAGCCATCCGGCGAGTATACCTTCTCTCAAGACAACGTTGGCCAATAGGGGGGAGGAGAGTATGGTGCGGCATGAAGCTGCGGAGGCGCTGGGGAGTTTAGGGGAGGAAGAGGGTGTGGAGGAATTTTTGAGGAATTTTTTGCAGGATGAGGAGAGGGTTGTTAGGGAGAGTGTGGTTGTTGCATTGGATATGGCGGAATTTGAGAGGGGGAAGGAGAGGGAGTATGCTGCCTTGCCGGACGAGAAGGGTTGGCCGGGGGAGATGGGCGTTTCGCCGTGGGTCGCGGGGAAGGGGTAGGTTGTATATCGGGATGTAGTGGTATGGCATCAGTTGTTGGTGCTGAACCTGTGCGGCGAACAACGTCAGTCTTGGATGATATGAGCATGTACGAGCGATTGGGTAGTCGTACTTGTATCCGCACTCGCAGCTGTAGAATACTGTGGTGCCCTCGTCTGCGCTACGCAATTGCTGGGTGTAGTATCTCATCTCTTTCCTACCACATTCAGGGCATGTTTGAGTGATGACAGCATCCTTTTGCACATCGTCTTCGGTCAATGTCTGGACTGTGGAGCGTTTTGAACGGAGAGCTGAGGGGAATGCTGAGGGCTTGGATTTGGTGGTGATGGAGGTCGTTGCGGTATCTTATTTGATTCCTGTAAGTCTAATGGAAGTGCATTTGGAAGCAGAGAGAGCCCTGACCTTTGTTGTGTGTTCCGCAGACTTCACATATTAGAATGGCTTTCTTGTCTCCTGTAGAACCGTCCAGCAGATTGCCGCAATCTGTGCAGAAGACCAGGGATCCGATGGCTGCCATGTCTCCAGATAGAAGCCCTGGTGAGCTGTGCGTAAATTGTCCAATCACCCTGACGGATAACCCAGGTGTAAGTTGATGGCGGCCCGAGATAAAGCAGCATTCAAAAGTTGAGCTAAAAGAGTGCGCCGCATATATAGCCTTAGCCTCGCATTGAATCCGGCCGAAGGGGCGTGCCGTTCCCCTAGCGCCCGCTTGTCTTAATAGAGGAATCCATACTCTATAAATGTGATCTGAGACCCTGTCGCCTCGATCGCTCTTTCTTTGCAGTTCTCGTCTATCGAGGCTTCTCATAACGTCCACTACGGACTCGAGAGGTTGCGCCAGCATGTGATCTATACTTTCCAGGGAGTCAATCCTTGCTTTCGTCATTCTCTCACGCAATGGCTCCTCAAGGCCATCCTCTAGGCATTGCCGTCGTCCTCCCAGCCTCTCACCACCAAGGCACAGCTAGAGGGTCCAACGGGCAACATGTGGTAAATGGCATGCAGAACAGTGTGTTTGGCATCAATTCGGCCCCTCCTCCCCGGCCAAGGCTTCCCACCGTGGACCAGGTTCTTCAATTCACTCCGCTGTCATCAATCGTTCCTGTCAACCCTGGTATGTCGATCTCTGACAATCAAAACATCAAGTCAGGATCACTGACTGCTCAGATATCATACCAATGCCCAATGCCAGACTTCCAGGTCAACATTACAACTTCATACATGGTGGGGAGGGGCAGGCAAGTCGACAACCTCTCGACTTCTTGAACCAAGAACTCGCTCGAAGCCAGGGACACTCGAGTGCTGCAAACCGTGCTGAGTATGACCTCAAGTCTCTACTGGACGGAAATTATATAACGGATTTGTGAGTCCCACCTCACTGCTTTCATAAGAACCCCGCAACTGACGTGCTACACAGCAAATTCAAGACTCCTACACGGATTCAAGGCAACCAAGGTCGACTGCCGCCTGCGAGCAATGATCACAGCCAAAAACCAAGTTCAAACCCAATAAGCCATTTCGCCGAGACCATTTTCAAAAATACAAATTTTGCCCATCGCTACCCTACACCAACCAGTCCTAGCGATAGCAGTTCCACAAGACGAAAGGCTACGGTCTCAAACTCCCGCAAGGTACCTTGGCCCAAGATGGAGAAGCACAGGGCAGGGCCACAGGTCGTGGTACCTCAACAAACGACAATGCCGAAAACCCAGTCTGGAGTGAGTCCACATTCGGTTCGGCATGCAGTTTCAACACCGCAGCAACCTCGCCCAACGCAGCAGCAGTCCCCAATCACTCCAATCCCACTGACTGTCATGCAAAATCAAAATGCCTTTGCACAAAACACAAATATATCACTGAATGGATTTCACCAGCCTACATCGACAACTGGAAAGGATGTTGCCCAAGCTGTCTACATCCCCCCATCGGGTATTGGAAAGCTACCCCCCAGCACTCCTCACACTTCTACACCTCAGAGCACTACAATTCAACCAAAAATTGTCGTTCCTCCCTCATCAGCCGAATCTCGCCAAGTCAATTTTATTACCGTTGAAGATTCCACTTCAACCTCTCGGAAGCGAAAACGAGAATTCGGACACGGTACCTCCATCCAAATCTCACAAACAAAAGACCAAAGAGCAGCATCTGACGCAGCACTTCGCCAGCTCACTGATCTCTCACAGGACATTCTCGAGGCTGTAAACGAATCACAATCGGACTCACAATGCTTTGTCTCCGCATATTACGATGATCGAGAAACGATCACATTAGCACCGGCCGTTCACGTCAAGCTTGAATCATGCCTGCACAAAGTCACATCACTCGGAAGGTTGGGAGAGATTCCGGTAGATGACTTGCAGCGTCTGCAACGCCTTTGCGAGGGAGCGCTGGGCTCGGCGGACTCATCCGACATCCATACCAATCTAGAATGCAATTCAGATGATTTTGACTCCTGGGTGCAAAGACTTGAAACTATCGATGCTGGTCTTCGCTCTGCGAGGACGGTGCTGACAACAATGACAGGAGGTCGCGAGGAGAAGCTATTATACTCCGAAGAGCTTCTGCAACTTGTGCTGCGGGTGGTCCAAAAAGCTTTGGACTCATGCGTCATCCCTGTAGTGGAAGCCAGAATGTCCAAACCTACCTCGTCACTTTTCGATTCTTCATCGAACAACAAGAAAGTTCTCTCACAGCTTTTGCACGATACCAACAAAGTCATGGGCCTGTTTGGAAAGCTTCTTGCCAAAGAAGAGATGGCTGAAACCATCATCACGTCCATCGAATTTCTTGCGGTTCGGCTTATGTTTGTGGAGAACGCACCGGCGGAAAAAGAGTCGGTACTGGGGATTCAGAAATATGAGGTCCTGCGCCGAACAGCAATGGACATGATTGCAATCATTTTCTCGCGATACACGGGCCAACGTGATTTCCTCTTTGATGAGATTCTCACTTCTCTACAGAAATTGCCAACCAGTCGACAAGCAGCACGAAAGTTTCGATTGTTTGACGGCAGAGCTATCCAGCTAGTAAGTGCTCTAATCATGAGGCTTGTGCAAACGAGTGCCACAGCATCGACGACACCGAAGAAGACCAAAATCAGGAAAGCTATGGCCTTGAGTAACGACGAAAGCGGAAGCGGGAACCAGTCAGACGATGATATGCCAAATGGTGCCAAAGGGGCTCAGGACAGTGAGGAGTCAGACAACGAGACAGATGCGTCCCATTCTGGACCGACGGGTGCCATGCGGCATCTGAGTAAGGACGCAAATGCTTGCTGTGACTCTGCAGCAAAGAGCGCCCAGCACGCTGTGGGCTACCTTGTTCAACGTGCCCAGACGGCTTCGAAAACAGGCGATCAGCCCCATCGCCATTTACTAGACATCTTCGTCGAGGATCTTCTCACAGTCCTGAGCCATCCTGAGTGGCCAGCAGCTGAGATTCTACTGCGAGCCGTGTGCGCTCGTACCACTCACATTATCGAAAATCCGAAGTCACTTGCACCTGCGAAGAACATGGCGCTTGAGCTCCTGGGAACGATGGGCTCCGCTATCTCTGAGCTTGTAGCGAGCACTCGGCATGCTGCAAAGGGCCTCGAATCTTCAGACACAGATTTTAGCGGATATCTTAGGCAAATGTTGGATGAATACACGGACGGATCACTCGAGACCACTGAGATCCTCAGGTGGGACGGTCCATACCATGCAGTGGTCGAGTTCCTCCGGCCTGCCAATTCGGATGATTTGCAATCTGCAAGCGCCCAAGGCTATTACCTTGCTCAGTGGGCCAAAGCAGTCTCATCTTCAACACCGAAATCGAATCCAGAGAATGACAAAACTGCAGTTCGACTACGGAAAATGCTCTTAGGTCTTGAATGGCCACCTTCTGGTTTCCTGGACACAATACCAAGCAGCGAGGCTAATGTTGCATACGCGCTGACAATTCTCAACATGGACTTCTGTCGCCGATTTGACTACATATTAAAGATATTGCTCGACTCAGTTAGCAGTGAGCAGACTACGGTACGGAGCAGGGGCTTGAAGAGCGTAACACAAATGCTTGAGAAGGACCCTTCCTTGCTCGATCGGGCCAGGAGCGTCAAGGCTCTCATTTTGAAGTGTGCAACTGATACTTCACCCATGGTCCGAGACGCTGCGTTGACCCTCATCGGCAAATGCCTGACGCTCAAGCCGGCTTTGGAATTGGATTTCTTGAAGCACATTATACATCTTTGCAACGATTACGCGATTGGTGTCCGTAAGCGCTCAATGAAGCTTCTCAAAGACATTTATCTCCGAAGTTCGAGCAAGGACGTGAAGGCCGCGATTGGGGACACTCTACTTCAGAGAGCCAAGGACCCCGATACCGGAGTAACAGAATTAGCTCGCCAGACCTTTGAAGAGATCTGGATGTCACCTTTCTGGACGTTCACTGATCTCGCCTCAGCCTCGGTCCAGAACAAGATCTCTTTACAAGAGCAAGTCTACCTCATTGTAAGAATAGCAAATCGGGGTGATGGTATGCGCGCTGTCCTGGTCCAAATCTTGAAAGATGTGCTATCGACCAATTCGAAGAATGCTACCGCCAACTTCGAAGTTTGCAAGTCATTTGTGGCTACGGCATTGGAGGTTACTATCGACTCAGCACAACTCCCAGAGTCCCTTGAACAAGGTCAAGTCCTGGAGGCGCTGACACTATTTGCCAAAGCTAAACCGACATTGTTTACCTCGGACCAGCTACAGTTCCTACAGCCTTACATCGGCAGTCTCTCCAATGTCAACGATCTCGATCTGTTCAGACCAGTCGTGGTCATCTTCCGCTGCGTCTTGCCAATCCTATCCTCTGTCGAACATGGGTTCCTTGAGGAAATTCAGACAGCTCTGCTCAAGAGCGTGTCTAAGCTTTCGAAGGCTGAGCTGGATGAAGTAGCAGAGTGTCTGTGGACTATTAACAGCACATTGCAGAAGCCTGAGCCGCTTCTGAAGCTAATTGCGTCCGTGCTGAAAAATCTGCATGCGCTTGAGAATTTGAACTTTGCAGACGCTGAGCAGAGGGGCAATCTTGCACGTGTCAGGAAATATCTTCAGATTGCTGGTTTCTTCGGCAAGCATTGCGACTTCGAGAGCTACAGCGAAGCGTTTCAAAACATCCTTCCATGGTTCAAGGGTGGTTCTGTGGCCGGTCTGATAGTCCAATCACTGAAACCCTACGCACTAGCCTCGCAACCGCTACCATTACGAGCTGTGGCTTTTGATTCCATAGGTCTTATCTGTCAATCTTGGCCATTTCAATTTACAAGAACACATATCAGCAAGGCTTTCGAGTCTGTACTCAGGGAAGGAGAGCCTGAACTGCAAGCTATAGTTCTCTCCAGCTTCAGAGACTTCTTCAACAAAATAGAGCGTCAAGCCGAAGCGAAGATGGAGGAAACTGCTGACAAGTCTGGGGAGCCGCCGACTGGAGGCAAGCTCGGTGGCTCTATGACTGTCAGCGATGGAGATAGTGCTTCTGCTCTAATCGCGCAACACTTCTTGAAGGATGTGCTTAGCATCGCGCTGGCCAGTCAAGATGACTCTGCTTTGACCGCAACAGAAGTGATCGCTAGCATCAATCGCCAGGGTCTTGCGCATCCCAAAGAATCCGGACCTGCCCTAGTAGCTCTCGAGACATCTACCAATACAGCAATCGCACAGGTGGCTTTCCAAGAACACCGCATCCTACACCAACAGCACGAAAGCATGTTTGAGCGTGAGTACATGAGAGCCATTCAAGAGACTTTCAGGTATCAAAGGGAGGTCGTAAAGGACACCATGGGGTACATCACCCAGCCTTACGCCGCGAAGATGAACGGAATGTGGGAGATCATCAAAACGAGCAAGGCCAAATATCAGAAGAAGTTCTTATCAAATTACTGCTCCAAGATCGACTTTGACATTACGAAGTTGGACACCTTGGGCAACCCGCCAAACAGCTTGCAGTTCGCCAGATTTTTGACGGAAAACCTAGCTTTCTTTGACTATACTCGTCTAGATGAGCTTCTCCATACCATCTCATGCATGGAGAAAGTCGTCGCGGATACTGGCTCCGGCGTTGCTCACGGCATTTCCACGGAAGTATTCAACATCACTGTACAAGCTGACGCTGCTCAAGCCGAGGCGGTACAAGCGGATGTGAAACCTGAACCTGGCGAACAGCCTCGAGAGCCATCAACAATTGGACCCACCCAAGGATCCTCCACTCCGATAATGGATCCCTCTAGACTCCGCCAACTCACCACAGCTTCAATCATCCTGTTTTCATTATGGGAAGCGAGAACCTACCTTCGACGTGCGTACGGCCAGAGTGCGAGCCAACAACGGCGTGAGGGCGGTAAAGGGAAGACCGCAGTAAAGGACTTGAACAGAACTCTTACCAAGGTGCAAGGCGTTACTGGAGATAAGCTTGTGGCTGCGATTGCGGAAAGGGTCGCCTCTCTGAACAGCGAAGAGTCAATGTTGAAGCAGTGCCAAGAATTTGTTGAGCTTCTCTCAGTGGACTCGGAAGTGAAGGTGATGGCCGACAGCGAAGAGAGTTTGGGTGAGCGTCCCGAGACACCAGAAGCTGATGGAGACGAGAGAGATACTCCAATGAGTGGTGGCTCAAGGGGCTTGAAGAGGCGAAACTCTGTGTCAGCTGCCGGAACGCCATTGAAGAAGAAGCGAGGCAGGCCATCACTTGGACGCAAGAAGTCAAGCAGGAAGAGTATCCATGAGGAAGAGGATGAGGATTGGGGGTGAGTCGTTGCCTCAAGCGGCTTGCGAACCTCCGGCGGGCCGGATGTCTCGGAAGATCTTCCTGAGGAACATCTTTTGGCATCTAATCAGACTCGAATCTGCTGGTGTGCTACCACACCTTTGCTTTGCCTCTAGGCGCCGAATCTGGCTTTGTTGTTCAGTTGCAGATACCCCATAATATTTGCTGACCTCGAAGCTGAACGAAGCACATCTAGCTAGGCTAATCAATTGCTATTGCTCGCAAGCCACTATGTGCAGATTCGTGGTGATTTGTGGCCGTCCCATATACATATCGACCTGCCCACTTGCCTTTTCGAGTGTATGTGGGTGTCTTTGGGTCTATTCTTCGCTGGAGTGGGTTGAGCGGACCGCTCCATGTGCGCCTTGATACCCGCCAAAAGGATCCACTCTACTATGGCGCACACTGATCTTGGTGATTGCAAGCCTGTGCTTTGGAAACCAGTGAATGCTTGATGCGTGAATTCTCGAATTGCACTTGTCCTCCAGCACTGATAAATCTGTGTTACTTTCCTCGAATTCTGAGAAGGAGTCAAGTCTCATCACACGCCACTTATTCCTTCCTTTTTATACCTTTCCTATCCCTATTAGATACTGCAATTCTCTCCATTATGCAAGGTCCGACCGGCACAAGTTCTTATAAAAATAAATAGGATCCTCTACATCAAATTGGACTCGGAGGTGTGCGCCTCAGGTTTGCGATGAAAACTCACTTCTCAACTGAAATATGCTTCCCTTAACGCTTCAATGTACTCTTGCTCCTTAGGTGCTCCACTGCCCACCCATTCCGAAAAATTCCAGTCTATTAGCTCCTGTGGGTTCAGTCTTCGAGCTTAGGCATTCCTTCGACCATCCTGCCGCATACTGACTTTCTGGACTTCATATAGCGGGCGTACTAGCGTTGCATCTTACTCAAGCTCGGTGGGCCTTGTTTTTGGATGACTCCGTACGTATTGAACAGTCCTCTGGAGCTAAGTATGGAGTGATTGTGCCAAGCCTCGCCACTGTCAATTCCATGGATAATTCGCGCACTCTTATTCGTTGGAAACCACTGTGCGGTCTTCACCTTTTGGAAATCCGTAGTTGCTTAATCCCAATGTCGGAAGGACCAGGAACTAATCTTCACTTGTTGAGAGATAGTGGCCTGGAGAAGATATATATTCTCCTTTGCTTCCCTGTCATTCTCTGTCTTCTCTACTACAGATATCTATGAGGATCTCCCATTCCTCATCGGTTCAAATCTTAGGATATCCATCAAGCATTACACCTCCACACCCTCTTCCTACCTTTAAGTCAATTGCACTGTCCACAGCCTTTGGCACTCCACCATCAGTGTAATTATACATACACTCCTTCCAATCCCTAAATCTTCCTCACCAAGGTAAGCTTGTCTCCATCCTTGATCTATCGCACTATCTGCTAACAAGTGACCAGAGGCACAATGCTTCCCGTCGCAGTATCCCCCTCCACTGCGCCTTCCTTCACCTCTCTCTTGGCATTCTTCCTCTTCTTCCTCCGTGCCATTGCGCTGGCTATCTACCGCGGTGATACAAACTCTCCCTTCGCTTCCGCCTCTGCTTTCGACTCCGCCCCTGCTTTCATCCCCGTGGTCGGTATTCCCGGACCCCAGGAGATCCTGCTCAACAACAGCAGTCCCGACGCCATCTGCTACAAGATGGAGTTCGGTTGGGGCGTAAGCCCTATCTCTCTCTCCACGCTCTGCGACCAAAGTCCCGGGTTCTGGGTGCCCGCCAACAAGACCGTGCAGCTCTTCCCCGGCGAATTCACCAGCGCTCTCACCACCATGATCAACGCCACCAACACCACCGTCAAGGGTAGCCGCCACGAGTTCGCCTTCGAGCCGGAGGCCGTCTACTACGATATGGACTACGAATTCGGCTCCAGCAACTCTACCCTCGGACCCTCAAACTCGGCTCTGCACACCAAGGATTCCCTACGCGGCGAGGAGAATATCCTCGGCTTGGCGAATGATCACTGGGGGAATGCACCCTGAACAAGACGGCCATCCTGGAGCACGCTGCCTACATGCGCCAGAACGTCTCTACGGGTAATCCGACCTTTGTGTACCTCAACAGCACGGCGCCCTCGGAGGTCCACAGGTTTTTTCAGCTGGGGGCGCGTATTAGGGGGTACATGACGACGGGGAGTATAGAGGGGGTGGTGGTTCCGGCTGGGTTGGCGAGGGAGATGCGGGATCAGGCTGATAGGGAGACGAGGTCTGCGCAGACGTGGGAGATGGTGGTTACGGCGTGTTGAGGCGGGCGGGGAGTTTCATTTGGAAAGAGGGCGATGGCTTAACGGATCTGGAGGTCTTGCTGGTTGCATGTGTGCGGCCAACAAACGATCATTATACAGCAGCAAAACGGGTGATGCAGTATCCAGCTGGAATGATTGAGGTCGGAATGGTGTTTGGACCAAGCCATTTACACCACGGGACCTTGCAGGCTTATCCCGACTCTTCCTGGCACGATGATATGGACAATGATAGATCCACTGCAGAATATCTTTACAAGCTGGCCAACGGACCATTCAGCTGAAGGTTTGAGCAGGAGCCAATCGTGGCCATGTCGTTAATCGAAGCTGAATACAGTGCTGCATCAGAAGCGTGCAAAGAGGCGATGTATCTCCAGTACTGACTGCAGGAGCTCGGGTACGATGGACGAGATCTCGGGACCATAAGGATGGATCGAGACAACGAGTCAGCTATCAACCTGGCTGAAAACCCTGCCAATTATTCGGAAACGAAGCACATACGACTCCGGTACCATGGGGTCAGGACCCTCGTCGAATACGAAGAGGAATCCTGTTACGATATACTATAAGTTCAGGACCCTCGTCAAATACGAAGAGGACTTCTGCTACGGTATTGGACCAGAGCATCATCCAGTGACTGTCAACCGATAAAGTGTACTGTCGTGATCTTTCCATCGACGGAACTTGAGTTCTACCCCGCATCTGGTCGACTACGAACGACTTCTTTCCTTCTCTAAGCGTCTGAGAGGAGATGACGAGCTCGAAGCACGTCCACCTCGCCCGATACCCTTCTCTTCACGCGCCACACATTCTCACCATCAGAGCTGTCATCAGATACTGCTTCCCACCCTCGCTTAGCATCATACTCATCATCAAACATCACAAATGAGATCTGTCGCCTACACCTTTGCACCGTTTGCATCTCCCACCGTTGTGATATCTCTCGGCGACAAAATGACTGTATCACGAATAGATTCACACAGCCTTTGGCGATTTCTTCGATGTTCCGCTACGTGCACTTGGGCTGTGGATGGTTAATAGAGTGAAGGACGCATAAGAAACCGAAGGTCTTGAGGCGCATGACTCAGACTCTTCGTCATCGCTTCCTGCCCAGCAGAGTCTCTACCCGAGTATCTAGCGGGATCAGGCCTCCAGCCTTGGGTCACGACCAATCAAGCCATCGACCAGATCCCCAAGTGCTGGTACAACCACAATATTAAGGGTGCTGCATCGCGCAACAAACCCTCCTCCCTACTCCGGCGATAAAGCGACCAATTGCGTTGGCACCAACGGTGGAGGAAATATTCAACCTAATAGGAAACGGTCGTTCACGCGCCTTGAGTTCGCGTGCTTGCAACTGTTTCGGCTTGTATATGAATGCGTCAAGGTGGGCATCAGGAAGCGGATTGGGAACGCAGTCGCCCCTGGGGTTACGAAGATCATTCTCGAGTACAGCAGGGCGTCGTTGATGAGGGAGGATAGGTGGCTGTGAGTGGGATGGATGAGCTTTTGTCGTCTGGTGGGAGGAGATGGAGGGGAATGGTGTTGGCACTGATTGCCTACCTTAGGTAACAGGTACTTGTTGTGGCTTGAAGCATCACTAGACTTCCGGTAGTATTATCAACACCGTTGTCACGCATGACAGATCCACTGTTTATTGCTGTCTTGTATAACAAGCTAGCAGCGGAAATTTACTTTCCGTGAAGACCGTTACTCTCGTGAAGGCCCTGACTTTCGCTTAAATTAATTCTGGACTTTGATCCATTTGATAGGCGACCTTCCGGCACCATGCTCGTAGTCTATGCCTTTCTTTCGAAACCATCAAGAAGAATGGAGTGCCAATGGAAAGCGAGATTCGCATACCCAGTTGCAGTGCCTCAGTACCTCCACGGACTTCCACTGACCTACCATTTCAGCTCTACATCACTCACGCAAACAATTCTCAAGTTGCTAGGGAGTAATTGATTCTTTCACGTCTTCCGTTCTTGGTCAACTGAAAGGTTCCACATGCTCCAATTGCAACTGTTCGTGAACCAAAAAAAATTTCCGACCTCGCTTCGTCTGCAGTGGCCTTTCACACACAGAGCATACTCTCCCATCTGTGGCCACGTCGTATGGCCAATATCACAAGCAAGAAAGAGAAGTCTCGGCGCACAAGCAAGTTTTCTTCCCGGCTTTCATGACCGCTGGAAGCTCCGGAGGTATCACGACTGGAAGTTGCACTAAAAAGAGATCAGAGCACTGGTTCTCAGCGTTTCTGCTTTTCAGAAGGGCGTCAGAGCACGTCTAGAGACCACCGGGACATACATCGGCATCACCTTAGAAACCATCAAGGAGAGGTAAAATTATTGGGTGATATGGGTGCTGGATACGGGGTGCGCTTCGCCCCGATCCGTTCGTCGTTCACATCGCGATAAATGTCGCGTCAGCAAAGACTTGAGTCGCGCTCTGCTTTTCAAGACTCGTGATATATCAGCGCTTGTGTGACCCATGCGAATCTTGTTATTGGAGACGGCACATCTTTCCTGTTGTCGACCACGCGCTGTTGAATGAAAACCGGATTCGCGAGTCGCGTACTGCTGTAAACGCGCCTTTTCCGATTAAAAGCGCCTATGAAAGACAACCGACCTTTTTCTTCAGTGCTAAAATGCACGAGCGCCGAAGATCTAAGAAGAAAGGCGGATACCGGAAGTGAAGATGTAAAAAGATCTGTGCCATTTTGGGTCGTCCTCGAAATATCAGTGACAATCCATTGACAGGCGATTGCCGCCTCCTCTTGCATAGAATCCGATGCTAGACGGGATATAAACAGTGACATCCCTCATTCTTTCTGCGAGCTAACGCCAGGGAAACGCCCAAGTTCCAAGATGCTCTCCACACTCCTCATCCTCCTCGTGTCCAGCGCCTTGCCAACCCTCTACGCGTCCACGCTTCCCAACCTCCCTACTTCGTCCTCGAGAATCACATGCCCCAAAATTGCCTCCACTTTGACACTCTCCACACCTCTCAACATCACCGAAGCCTTCGGCGGTTCCGCTTCGAGCGCAAGCCTTATCGCCCAAAGCCTCGGTATCCCTAACGACCCCTTCACCTGGCGAGGCAGCGGTTACACGATCGGCATATTCGATTATACCACGCCACTATTCGCCAACGGCAATTATCGCGTGTTCGGCGCAGAATGCGCCCTCGCTCTCAGGCAGTTAAGGGAGGCTAGCCGTGCACGACTGAGCGATGCAATTCCTGGAGGACGTTTCTCCCACACGAATCCCAGTATTGGCATAACCTTCGAGTTTGAGAAGAAGTCCCCGCAGTTTGACTTGACCTTTCAGGTTGTCACGCTTATTCTAGAAGGAGCACTGCCGGAGTGGTTGAGGGATTGGGGGCAGTGCCGTGTTGCTTCTACACAGTTGGCAGCATGGAAAGGCGACGACCGTAGTAGCTATGGTATGGGCAAGATCGCTAGGTTCGTCGGGGCGGGGACAGCGAAGGTGTGATTCGCGATTGTTGGTCTCGTGCGAGTTGAGCGAGGAGAACAACGAAAGGGATCCTGCGAGATAAATGCGAGTGGGATCGTTGCAAAAATGGGGCTTACGAACAATCGTTCTTGGGCAGCGTCTCTGATCCTATGCGATTAGCGATTGTGCTGTCAAAATTTTGTTTCAGAAGCGGCTGTTCGATAACCCAGTCGTGAAAATAGATATTGTTGGCGATCGAACAGTTATATCAACAAAGAGCAAGAAGACCGATTAAAAGTTGCACGCTCAAAGTCAAGTTCTAGTCCGTCTGAAGATAGCCATAGGACACCATCTATCGTGTTCTGGTGTGCGACGACACTGAATACCATAGTTGCAGGGTTGGTGCCGTTGAACCCTCCTCTCACAGAGGTCTGATGAGGTCTCGTCTTGACAGCAGCGTAAAGAGATCCACACTGTGGCTTTTGTAATCTAAGAGAGGAGATGGAAATGAGGAAAGCTTCACTATCAATCACTGAAAAGACAGGGAAATTCCAAAGCAAGACACGTAAGTCACAGAAAGCAGGCACCTCGATGATAGAACATGGCTTCTCAGGACTAGCTCAAAGGATAGCAAAAGACCAGGCAACACACATTGTCCATCCAGACTGCAGAAGAGAAGAAACGGAAGGAGAATGCTGTGAGTCTGCTGGACTGTGGGGACTGTGTTTTCGTAAAATTACCACTAACCCAAAAATACACTTAGAAGATTTCCCGACGTTATGCCGATACCGGCTCAACGCCGAATTTTATATATATTATCGAAATCATTTTTTTGTTTATAAAATAATAATTACTTTAATTAGCAAGTTCTTAATTAAATATATAATAAATAAAATATTTATATATAATATTTAATTTTAAAATATTTAAACATTTAAATATTATAAATGTAAATTTTTTTTCTCCGAAAAATAATTAAAATAACTTTTTTTGTAATAATGATTACGATATTATTATTAAATATATTTTGCTATTTCTTAAGCTTTAAAAAAAATTTGTAAAATTTTATAAAAAATTTTTTCCGATTTAATCGCCCTTTTTTTAATATAATAATTGTTGGGGGTTTCCCCTATTTAGCTTAGCTTAGCTGATAGCATAGGTAGATAGGAATCTACTAAAATTCCCTTGATTATCAATTCTATTTATATTAATAAAGATTATAAATTGTCTATTTCTATATAATTCCTTAACAAATAATAATAATAAGCGGTTAAATAACTACTAAATTAGTTATACCTTAAGTAAATATTAGTCTAGATTAGTATTTAAGTAATCAAACTTAGCTTATATAAAATTAATATTTAATATAACTAATAGATCTAATAAAATTATTTAATTATTTAAATTATTAATTACTTCTTATTAATAACTTAAGTATAAGAACTCGATAAACAAGAATCGGTATAATTAATATTATTAATATAATTGCTAATTACTTATTTAACCAAATTTGATTACTTTAATAAGCCCAAAGTATAGAGCTCGATATTTGACTTAATTAAGAAGTTTTATTATTTATTATTATATTTTCCCTAATTGCTTCGAGAAAGCCTTAGGAAAAATAATTATTAAAATCTTATTATATTATTTTTCTTAATATTTTATAATTATATTTTAACTTCTATAGTTATCCGAATAATCTCTAATATTTATTTTCTAATTCTAAATATTAAAAAAGGAAGAATTTAAAATTTATCCTTTATATTTAATATTTTATCTCTGCCTTATTATTAAGGTAATTACTTTATTATATAAACCGCTTTAAGAGATTTTAAAGGGCAACGGATCTTATATTAAAAAGGGCTATTCTTAATTAATATTAAAGTAAATTATCTTATTTAAAGACGAAGAATAATTACTAATTACTTATTTTATCTCTTAGATTAAAGATAGTATTAATCAAAACCTAATTGCTATAATAGTCAGGAATTTTCGTAAAGAAATAGAAAATTTCCTGCTTTCTAAATACTTTCAGGCTTAATTTATAATTTATAAAAGCTAAGATTAATTAGAGAAAGTAATATAACTAGCTTCTAATCCTTTTTTTACTTAATTTATTTTTTAATAAATATTAATAAATCTCCCGATTCGGATTAACAAGCAATTATTAGGAACCTTAATTTATTCTTTTATTTTCTTAAACGAAATTTCATATAAAGGTCCTATTTAAGAAAAATTAAAGATAAAAAAATTGTTAATCTTATTTTTCTTATTTCTAGGAAATCAGATTTTTCTTAATTAATTTTCTTTATTAAATTTTTTAAATCTTTTAAAGAGCCCTCTGGAATATATTAATAAAGAATAAATAAACCTTATTAATTCTTAAACTATTTTCCTTAAAATAAATAAAGGGAAACCCGGGTTTAATCCCCTATTCGGGGTAATAAAATAGCTAAATAATCTACTTTGGGGAATATTTATTAATATTAAAAAATCTTTATTTAAGAATAATCAATTAAAGAAAGGAGAATAATCCTTTAGTTAAGATTATCCTTAAAAATTAAACTTATAACCTGATATCTCGAAGTAAATATTAAAAGCTATTAAAGAAATAATAATTTAAATTATAAATTAATTTCTTTAATATTTATCTTAGGAGCCTTAAGGACTTATAAGATAATAAAGTCCGTTAAGCCTTTTAAGAGAATCTAAACTAGTAGTTATTTATAAAAGAAGTAATAAATCTAATACTTTAGAATTTAATTTTTTTTACTTTAACTTAAAAGAATTATATAAATCAGGAGATATTATCTTTAGAAATAAAAAAATAATTTATTAAGAAATTTATATCTTTTATAAAAGAGTCTAAGACTTTAAGCAAATAAAAGGAAAGGCTTTAATAAGGAATAATCTCTTAATATATTTTCGAAGATTAGCTTTATCTTAATAATTAAATACCCTTTTCTAAGATAAAAAGGATATTTTAATTTAATTAGAAAATAGGCTAAAACGAACTCTCGTACGACTATAAGAATAGTTTAAGATTTCTATATTATTAATTTTAATAAAGCTTAATAATAAAGTATATTTAATAATTAATATAAGGAATTATAAAGATTTAGCTTCTTTTATATAAAATATAATCAAATTTATAAATTAAATAGGAATTATTAATAAATATATTTAATATATTTAAATATAAAATTATTTAAATATTAAATTATAAAAAATAATAATCCTATTCTTAATATAAACTACTTTAAGAAGTTTTATAAAAGAATTAAATATAAGGAAAGAAATATAATATCAAATAACTAATAATTAAAAATTTTATATTAAAGAAGTAAGAAAAGAATAAGATTAAGATTAAAAATAATAGAAAAATAAATTTAAAGATTAATCTTTAGGGTAATTAAATAAGTTTCAAACTTATTAATAGTTATTTAAACTTTTCGGTTAGAGATTTTCTTTTATTAATCCTAGAGCTTTTAAGCCTTATTTTTATAAATTTAGACTTATTAATTTAAATTATATAATATCTTTCCTATATTATTTATAATAATAAAATATTTATATTTATTCGAATTAATAATTTTAGCCTTAAGAATATTTAAACCCGGTATTAATTAGTCAATCCTAATAACAAAATAATATATTAAGCTTAGAGCTAAGAAAAGAAATAGAAGTATCAAAATAACCTTTATTAATAACTGTTATAAATATATAACTAAATTAGCGCCCGAGCAATAATTATAAGAATCAATATAATAGGACCTAGGCTTATAGCGGGCAAAGATACCCTAATAGAAGGTATTAAACTAATAATAAATATCAGAGTAATAATAAATATAATCAAGGTAATAACGGATTTCGGGGGTATAATAAATATTAGGGAATTAATTTAAACAGAAATTTCTTAATAGGAAATTAGTCCTTGTTCTAACAAGCTTATTATAAGGAAATATAATTTAATAATTACTTATAAAAAGGAATTTATTAAGATAAAATAATCTATTTTAGCGTTCAAGACTATTTAATTATTTTACAAGATCCTAGTATAATATAATACGAGAATAATAAGAACTTTTAAGAAGTATTTAAAAATAAGGAAGATTCTATTAAATAGAAAAAAATTGATATTAATTTCTTAGCTATTTCCTATTATATATCTTTAAGCAAAATCCTAAATAATAAAATTAAATATTATTAATATAGAAAGGTTTTTATATTAAATAATAAGTTATATTCGTATTTAAAAATCCGATATAGAAAGCCGATATTATCTAAATTGAATAAGAATTACTCTAAAGAGTATATTAAGAAGGAAAATAAGCAATTAATATCTTAAATAATTATTTTGACTGCCCTTTCAACTATAAAGAATAAAATATTATTTTATATTTAATATTATTTTACGATCTAAAGTAATTTCGAATTAAATTAACTTAATATATTAATATATATAAATACAAGGTATTTAATAAGCTTAGGCGATAGAGTATTTCCAAAGAAAAATATCCTTAACTTTAATATTGAAAAATATAAAGTATTAATTACCTTGAAAGGAATCGGGGTAAATTGATATATTATAAACAAATTTGCTATTTTACTTTTTTTTATAAAAGGCTATAAAGCAAATAATAAAGAGGTTTTCTTCAAGTTTATAAGAATCTTATATATTATTAATAATCTTAAAGTTAATATATTTATTAGAATAAATATTCTAGGCCTAGAGTAATATATAATTAATATTTTAAATTAAAAAGTTATTTTCGGTTTATAAAATATTAAAATATTAATATAAATAATAATAAAGGATAATATTTAAATATAATATATTATAAGAGCAAATCGGAAGCAAATCTTGCCCCTAAAATCTATAATCTAAATTTCGGTAGGAGTAAAAGGGAAATCTAAATTTTTAAAGAAAAATTATATATTTAATTTAAAATTCGATAAGGTTTATACTTATTTTATAAACTCGGAGATAAGTTTTATAATTATTAGAAATAATAAGGATTTGCCCGTTATTTTGCCTAAAAACTTAAAATTAAGAATAATAATAAAATATAATATAAAAGAAAACTATTTAATTAATATTGAGAATTATTCCCTAGTAGCAAAGATTAAGTTTATTTAAGAAATACGCAATTATTAACTTAAATTTTAAGAATTAAAATCTTATTTTATAAAGTTTATAATAAATTTAACTTTGGAGATTAAATTCCCGAATAATATAATTATTTACGGAAAAAAGGAATAAATAAATATTATAAAAGCAATAGCAGAATAATACTTAAGAATTTAAAAGGATATAAATAATACGATCAATATTCTGGAGCTAAAATAATTTATTATTTTATTTATTAATAATTAATAATCCTTTAAAGCAAAATTAAATAACAAAATCTATCCTTTTAAAGTAAATATTAAAATATTTATAAACGAGAAGTTCGATAAGATATATAAATAAGGCAAGATATTATAATCTAGAGAACTTATATCGTTTGCTTTTCTAATCTTTATTATATAGAAAACGGTTTATATAAGCAAAGAGAAAATATTATAATAAAAAAGCCGTATAATAATAGATATTCGAGGTTTAAATAAAATAACAGTAATAGATAATTATTTATTATTATTATAAGGAGATATTATTTCTACTTTACAGAGCTATCTTTTTCTAATAATTATTAATTATAATAAATAATTCTATTTTTTCTTTATTAAGAAGGAAAATAAATATAAATTTATAATAATCTCTTATCGCGGGATAAAGAATTATAATATAGTCTTAATAAGCTATAAAAGGTTAATATCTTATATTTAGAGATAAATAAATAAATTTCTTTATCCTTATTATAGCTTTGCTCGATATTATATAAATAATATTATAATTTTCTTTTATTTATTTGAAGAATATTTGCAATATTTAAATATAATATTTAATCTTTTTTTTAATTTTAAGATTATTTTAGAATTAAAAAAGTCCTATTTAAATTATTCTTTAGTAATTCTCTTAAATCAAAAGGTAAATATTTTTAGATTTATTATTATTAAAGAAAGAATAGAAGTTATTAAATAAATCAAATTTCTTAATACCTTCGAGACCTTAGAAATCTATATAAGGAAAGCCAACTAGCTTAAAAGTAATATTAAATAATTTGCCTAAATCGCCGAACCGCTTTAAAAGAGAAAAATTATATTATTTAAGAAATTATTAGTTAAAGATAATCGTATAAGAAAGATATATTTAAAAATAATAATTTTTAAATTAATTAAAGTAAAGCTAAAGTTATTCGAGCTCTTTTAGAAAGTTTTGGTTTCGGAAACTTATTTAATTTATTATAATTTAAATAAGTAATTATATTTTAATCTGAACTTTTCAAAATAATAAGGAATTAAAATTATAATTTATTATATAAAGAGTAAGCTTTTAGATTATAAATATAACTATATCAAAATCGAACCTATTATATTTCTTTCGAAGCTCTTAAATAGGGCTGAAATAAATTATTAATTTATTAAATTAAAAATAGCTAAATTAATTTAAATATTAAAAAAACTATATTATATAATTATTTAGAACCCTAGGAAAAAGGTTATTATTTATATTAATTATTCTTCTATTATTAATATTTTATATTAAATAAAATTAAATAAATTTTTTATTAATTATTTAAATCTAAAATTAGTCTATATTTTGCAATATATATCGCAATTTAATCTTGATATTTAATAGAAAGAAGGGAAAAAGAACGTAATTCTAAATATATTATTAAAATTAGCTCGGAAAGAAGAATATATATAAGATAATAAGGCTAAAAGAATACTTAATAATATTTTAATATATAATTTTATTATAATTAAAATATTATCAGACTTTAAGAACAAATTAGAAGTTATTTATATTAAAAATAATAATTAATCAAAGATATTAAAAGCGCTTTAAAGGGAGCAAAAATATAAAGAAGTTATTAAATTACTTAAAAATAAGCAAACTTAAAATATTATAAGATAAAAGAGGCAGAATAAAAAGCCTTTGCTTATTAAAAATAAGGTAAATATTATTTAAATTAGGCAATTCTTGCTCAGAAATAGTTTAATCTATTTTATTAATACTTCTAATAAGCGAAAATATCTCTATATACCAAATTCTAAAGAGCAAAAATTATTTTATATAATTTATAATTAATATAATTATATAGGATTTTATTATATATATTAGAGGCTAATAGAAAACTATTATTTCCGATATTTAATAAAAAGATTAAAATAATATATTATTTATTATTTAAAGTATTAAATTAACTAAATCAAATATTATTAATTATATAATAACCTTAAATTAATTGTTACTCCTCCTATTATTTTCTATATTATTATTATTAATTTTATTATAATATTACCTAAAACCTAATTAGATTTTAATTATTATATAATTATTATTTGCAAATTCTTTAAATAAGTAATAGTTATCCTTAGAAAAGATACCTAGGAAACTTAAGAATAGATAATAATAATATTATATATTTTAGCTAATTAAAATATATTAAGAATTATTATCTTTAATTGAAATTCGAAATTCCTTTTAAAATTCTAAAAAGCGATCTTTATAAAGTTTGATATTAATTTATTAATTAGTATAACCTATTATCCCCAAACGGATAAATAATCGGAATATATTAATTAAATATTTAAGATTATTTTATATTTTTTTATAATAAGTTATATCGAGAAGGGATAGGACGACTTTTTGCCTTTTCTAAAGTCTATTTTGAATAATTTTATAAATATCTTGATTAATTAATTTTTAAATAAGATTATTTATAGAATTAAGCTTTATAAAGAAATAATTAATATCTAGGGAAAATTATAAATAAATTTTATAAAAGCTCGAAATCAATATCGATAAGAGGTTATTAATATTATTATATTTATATAAATAGAATTTAAATAAGTTTATAACTCAAAATACAAACTACTTCAAATAAGTAAAGGGGATTTTACTTTCCTTAAATTATATTATAAATATTGTTTATTTAATTTTGAAAACTATAAGCTCTTAAATCAATATATTAACTTATTTAAGATTATTAAAAAGATAGGAATATTAGTTTATAAACTTAAATTGCCTTTAATAATAATAATATACCTAATAATATTAATATTAATATTTGAACTAGCGCTAAAGGATAATAATTTTTATTAATAATTATTCTTAAGCAATCCTAAACTAATATTAAATAATATAAAATAAAAAAAGGATTAGGATTCTTACGAAATTGAATAATTGCTTAATTATAAGATAATAAATCAACTAAGAAAAGGTTTAAATAAGAATATTAAGTATTTCGTAAAATAAAAAGGATAAGGTCTTGCTTATAATATTTAATATAAAGCCGAAGACTTACAAGGAGTAAAGGAAATAATAGAGGAATATAATACTAAATTTGATATCTATTCTTAAATATTTAGAAATAATATTAATATTTTTAAATTTTAATATATTTTAATAGGAATTTTATAAAAATTTTATATAAAGTTTTGCTAACTTTTAATTACTATTTTATATTATAATATTATTTTAATATTTATATATTTATTAATTCAGATTTTCTCTTTATTAAAATTATCTTTTAAAATCGAATTAATTAAACTTATATTAAATATTTTCAAAACTTGCTTTATTATTTTTGCTTTTATTAAACTCAGAACTACGATATCTTATTTTTGAATTATATTAAATATTTTTAAAATATTAACTTTTACCTTTTTATACTAATTTTCCAAGATTATCTTAATTTTATAATATTTTAATTCTTAATTAATATCCTTTTATTAGTTATTTGCCCAAGTTCTATTATAGCTCTAGCAAAAATAAAAAGATAAAAGCTAGTAAATAGGAATTAAAAAGAAAGGGAAAAATTAAAATTTATAAATTATCCTTAAGATAAAGAATTTAATATAAATAATACTATTAGTATTATACCTTTTATTAGATATTATTTAAATATAAATTTAGTATTTAAAATAATTAAATCGGATATATTTATTAAGATCAAATATACTTTTTTCCTAAATATATTTATTATTAAGTAATTCAATATAGCTTAGGTTAATTATAAAATATTTATATAAGAATTTAGGAAATAGGAAAACTACTTAAATAACCTATTTGCCTAGCGATATCCTAAGGTATTTAAATATACTATTTTTTATAATTTAGAATATTCCGGTCCCGGTTTCGAAAAGATTTAGAAAAAAGAAAAAATTATAATAAAAAATTATATTTTCGATATTAAATATAAATAAGAATCTTACGATTATAATAAAACAAAAAGAGATAAAATTATCTTATTTATATATAACAAATCGAAAGTAATTAAGCAGTTTATTTACCTTATATTATTTATATCTGAATTATTAAAGAAGATAAATATAAAAATAGTAATAATTAAGGACTAAATTACCCTTCTAAATAAAAAGGGAAAGGTTAAAGAAGAATAAATTGCCTTAAAAGGGAGTTAAAGCTTATTAAATCTATTATTACTTCGAAAGGGTAAGAATAAATATAATATAGAATTATCCTTAAAAATAAAGGAATAATCAGTAAAGAAGCAGAAGATAAATAATAAAAGAAATATTATATTTCAAAATAAGATAAAATAATTGGAATTTGATAATTACTTCTTAATAAAGGAATTAATAATTGTTCGTTAAATTATAATTAATATATTTAATTAAAATAAAGTTTATTAATTTGAAATTAATAAATATTAAATATAAGTTAATTAGTTTATCAAATTCTATAATAACGAATTAGTTATAGAAGTTCTTAAGGAAGGAAAGGCAAAATTTAATATATTAAAAAAAATATTATACAAGATAATAAAAATAAATAATAAAATTATAAATATAATAAATAAGTTAAAGGATTCCCTAATTTAATATTTAAAATCTTTTATTATAATATTTAATACTGACTCTAATATATTAAAATACCGCCTTAAGATAAAGGACTTAAGGCTAGTAATAGCCCTAATATTATTAATTATATATTTTGAAAACTATATAAATATATTTAATATTTATTATAATAAGGAGAAATTATTATTAAGCTCTTTTTTAATCGGGTTAAAAAATATTTATAATAATATAGCAAAAGAGCTCTAATTTGATTAAAATAACAAAACTAAAATAATAATATTTTTAAATAAAAAAGGAAAAATAATATTTAAAAATATTATCAAATAAGTATTAAAATTATTATATAAATTATTATAAGTAATAAAGTTATATAGAAGCTTCTTATTATAACCTTTTTACGAATATTAAAAAGAGTAGATCTGTAATATCGAAGAAATTATATTTAAACTATATATTTTTTATATAAAAATATATTATTAATTTATATTAATAAATATACCTCGAGAAATAATAAATATTTTATTCTTAACTTTTAATATAGAAAGAGTTTCAGAAAAGGAGTTTGTTCAATTTTCAATAAATCCTATTATAAAATTAAAAGAATAATAAGATTATTTATTAATTAAATAAGCTTTATTTAAAATAATTATTATTTAATCTCTTATATTTAATTTGCCTTAAAGGACAATATTTATATAAATTAAAGCCTTTTCGGTATAAGAAACTAAAGAGGTATAAATACGTAAAAAAAGCAAATAAATAATATTAATATCTGAATCTCTATATAAATTGGAATATATAAAATTTAATTAATTTTAATTATTTATAAATAAATATTTAATATTTAATATTTATCTTTTTTAATTATTATATTAATAACTAAGACTTCTAATTATATAATCCGCTAAAGTTCGTTTATTTTCAAATATTCAATTTATATTTATATATAAACGAATTACGCCTTTAAATTATATATTATTTAAAGAAGATTTACCTCTTTCGGGAACTTCTTAAGAATACGCCTTTTATAACGATTAGCCTAATTTACCTTTTCTATAAGGTAGTTTCCCAAGCCTTATAGAGATAGAGCAAAGATTTGCTATTTTCGGCTAAACTAATAGCCTAAATATAATTAATATAATTATAAATAATATAATATTAACAAGCAATATATTAATAAATAGGGCAGTTTCCTTAATTATTATTAATATTCTAGACTTGATAGCTTTATCTTATAAAAAGTTATAAAAACAAAGATAATAAAGGTTCGAATACTTATTAATTTAATATTAATATATATTATATAAATTGCTCCTCGAGGATATATAAAGTATTGCTTATTAAGAGCAACTATTAGGGTTTTCCCCTATTTAGCTTAACTTAGCTAATAATATAAGTAGATAGGAATCTACTAAGATTCCCTTGATTATCAATTCTACTTATATTAATAAAGACTATAAATTGTCTATTTCTGCGCAGTTCCTTAATAATAATCTCCTTTTTAATTTTATTTAAGTTTACTTTTTTTAAAAATTTTATAATTTCATTTTAATAATAATTTATTATCATTATAAAATATCAAAAGTTTTTTAAATCCGATTTGCTTCCCTTTAAACTTTTTAAATAATTATTTAATTTTTTTATTAATAAAAAATAATATGGTTATATATTATTAATATCTTTTTAATTTTAATAATTTTAAGTTATTTAAATTTAATTAAAATTTAAAATTTAAAATTTAAAATTATTTTTATTAATTAAATTACAATATTTATTATATATATTTTTTTATTTCTAAAAATATTTATTAAACTTTTAATAATATAATTATTTATAAAATATTAAAATATAAACTACTTATTCATTTTAAATATTTTATTAAACAATATTAAATTTAAAATATTACGATATTATTATTATATACAATAAATTATTTTATAAATTAAAAATATTAAAAAATTTTTAATATTATTAAAGACTTTTACAAATATAAATTTTATAAATTTTAATAAAATTATTTTAAATTTAAAAAGCTAAATTCCGGTTTTTTTAAAATAAAATAGAAATTATTTTATTAAATAAATTAAAAATTATTTCAAAAAGCCTTTTTGATTATTAAAGTTATATATAAATTATTAAATATTAAATTATTAAAAATATTTATATAAAACTTTATTAACGGCGTAAATAACAAAATATTTAAAAATAATAAATAATAAATCGAATATAAAAAAATAAAAAAATAAATAAATAATATGTTAATATAATTAAAATAATCGTTAATAATTAATAAATAATATATTTTACCTTTTTACCAATTTATATAATATTAAAAAACCGTTTTTAATTAATATTAATTAAAAGTATTGTAATTTTATTTATTTAGAAAAATTAGAAAATACAATATAATTATAAAAATATAATTTTTAATTTAAATATTTTATAAAATATTAAAATTACTTTTATAAATAAATATTAAAAGTAAAATAACTTTAATAATATTAATGTAAATAAATAAATTGATAAATTTTTTTTATTTTGATTTATATATTTGATTTAATTATTATTAAAAGTTTTATAAAATTTTTAATTTAATTTAATTTTTTACGAAATTTCGAATTATTTAATTAATTAAAATTTATTTTTAAATAAATATAAAGTTTTTATAATATTTTAATATTTTAATAATATAATAATTTTTAATAAATATTTATTTTAATATTATTTATAAAATATCGATTCGATTAAATTATATTTTTTAATAATAATTATAATATTAAGTTTTTTTTAAATAATATAAGTCGATTAACGTAAGTTTTATACGAATGCTGTAAATAGAGCTTGCCATAATTTAATAAAAAGTTGATATATATAAAAAATTCGGCGTTAGGCCTGTATCGGCACAACGTCGGGAAATCTCCTACCCTATCTTTCCTCATGTAAGCTAGCTCTTTACGGGCCGATACTTGGCCGAGTGCCTACATACGAATTTCAATATGCCTCGTTCCGAGCTCTCAGATAGCTTGACAGTTCATCGTCTATCTATTCGACCCTCCAGCATTTGCACATCTGAATCACTATAAACTTGAGATGGCTCCTGTGACCCTTCACCTCCGATCCGAAACCAAGCCACTTGAGCACCGCAGTGCTCTCACACCAACAGTTACCAGGAAGCTGCTTGACAAAGGTTTCAAAGTCAATGTGGAGCGTAGTCCCGAACGAATCTTTGACGATGAGGAGTTCACCTCTGTTGGGGCTACATTACTTGAGGAAGGATCATGGCCGGAGGCACCAGAGGATCACATAATCATCGGTCTAAAAGAATTAGAGGACAGAGACCCTTTTCCCCTGAAGGTAAGCTTCAAAGGATAGGCATGGAAGCCAATATCTGACGAGACATTAGCATACCCACGTCGCCTTTAGCCATTGCTATGTTCGTAGACTCCCTCGCAAGCTCATCTACCCTCGTAGCTGATGATTCAATATTTTTCCAGAAAACCCAAGGTGGCTGGAAGGAGGTACTGGGGCGCTTTCCTCGGGGTGGAGGCACTCTGTACGATCTAGAATTCCTCGCCGATGAAAAGGGCAGGCGGTGGGTCACTCCGGCTTGCTCTCAAACGATGTCATCTGACGAAACTAACACGCTATGTCTTCTCAGAGTGGCAGCATTCGGATTCCATGCGGGCTATGCGGGTGCGGCCTTGGCTCTCTTGGACTGGGCATGGCAACTCGAAAATAAGGAACCTTTACCCAGCAAGAGTCATTATCAGCATAAAAGCGATCTAGATTCCGAGGTTAAGGAGCAGGTCTCTAAAGGCGTGCAAAAGAACAGAGGCAAACCACCGCGCGTGCAAATCATTGGGGCATTGGGTCGCTGTGGAAGAGGGGTGAGTCGACCCCATGTTCTGGATGAACTCACTCATTTCAAAAACACCTAGGCTCTTGAGTGCTGTCGACAAGCTGACATCCCGGAAGACCAAATTGCGAAATGGGACATGGTCAGTGGAGTCCCGAGAACATTTAATCCTACTCGATGATACTCAAGAGCAAAAAGCTCTGTTCCGGGAGCTTAGAACAGCATAAATTCCCATACTGACTCCAAAATTCACTTAGGACGAAACAGCTCAACCTGGACCGTACAACGCAATTAAGGAGGCTGACGTCTTTATTAATTGTATCTACTTGAGCGAGCCTATCCCCCCTTTCATTTCTACAGACTTTTTAAAGCAAGGAACACGCAATCTCAGTGTTGTGTAGGTACCCTTCCACTCTAAACCATCTGAGCAGCTCTCATCTCCTTGCCACGGACTGGGAGCGAATCACCCAGAGACCACGCTCTCTTACCCTTCAACTTGGTCAGAATAAGCAGCTGACGCCTAGATTTTGTTTAGATGTGACGTTTCCTGCGACACTACCAATCCTCACAATCCTATCCCCTTTGCGAACCAGCCTACCTATTTCAACAAGCCGACTATCACCATGCCGGGTTTCTCAGAACCACCCCTTTCTTACATTACTATAGGTAAGCTTACCTCTGAGCAACAAGCACCTCGTTTCGGTAATCTCTAGACGAAGAAGTTATATTTCAGATATTAGTGCGCATTTTTCACCTTTATGCTGACTCTGCAACGTCCAAGATCATCTCCCATCTCTACTCCCGCGAGAGGCATCCGAAGCGTTCAGCGAAGCACTTCTGCCCAGTCTCCTCCAACTACCGGAAAGGGACAAAGCGTCTGTATGGGTAGGGGCAGAGAAATTGTTCAAGGAGAAAGTGGCGCTTTTGCCTCAAGCGCTCAGGCAGAGGGAGACGCCGGTTGCAAATGGGGAAGCTAAGGCATAAGCATCTATTTGGGCTCGTGCAACAATGTGGGCAATCTACGTTTTCAGTATATCGATCTCCATCAAGCGAGGTCCCTGTCTACGGAGCCATAGCTGGAATATGCTCCCGGAATGACGAATGACTGTCCCGTCAATAGCTTCGGCTGAAGCCCGATTCTGAATGAGGAGATATTTGTATCTATCTTGATCTGGCTCAGGAAGAGAGGTTGGGCTTTCGGCAGGCAGGGAAAAGGAACTCTGTGGGCGTTGATGAGGATTGGGATATGGCGACGGCCGAATAGGTCATGAATAGGGTCATCGTGGATACCGATGAGGCAATGTTGGGTGTGAGATTTCGTTTAAATGGTGTTGTGAATCAGCCCACAACTAGCCTAATTAGGCCTAGGTCCAGCAGCAGATAAAATTGTTGTCAATGACGGGTTGCAGTTGGGCTGGGGTGACTGTGTTGGGAATAGGGGATCCAGTCCCCAGTCTCTCCACCGCACTCAGCCTAATCAGGCTAGCGCACTGCACCGGATGCGCACGGGCAGACTGACTCCATTGCAACGCTAAGGTACCTATATGGGGCTACTGTTTCAAATTTTCAACTAGTATACGGAGGATGACACTAATAGTTTTGGTTTGCGCTAAGCAGGGGTACTCGGTGCCACGCCTAGGGCTAGGGTCGATCTAAGCCTAATCGGGTATAAATCGCGAGAATTTTGGGAATTGGCTTGACTTAATATCGTCCAAATTATACATATAATTTCTCAATTAATAAACTAAACAACTAGAATAAGGGTTAATAAAGTATTTTAAATAAAAAAAATAATAATAATATTTCTTAAATATTTTTTATATAATTAAAAGTTATAATTTTATTATTAAACAAACCCCTGGGTCTTAATTATTTTATTATTATACATATATAAATATTAACTTTTTATTAAAATAATACGGATTTAAAAGTAATATATAAAATAATTAACTTAAAAAATAAAAGTCTTTTAAAATAATAAAGTCTTTTTTATTTTATTTTATATTTTATTTTATTAATAAATTAATATAGGAAAATAAAAATAGAAAAGAGAAACTTATAATAATATTAAAATATAAAATATATTTCTTTTTTAATATTATTTTTCGAATTTAAAAAAATAATAATATATATAATTGCAAAATAATTAAAAAGTTAAAGTTTATTATAATTATAAAAGAAGCTTAATATTAATTCGCTTTAAAAATATATTATTAAATTTTGGAAGATTAGAAAAAAATAATTTAAATAAATAAAATACTTATAATATTAAAAGTTTATTAAAGAAAAATATAAATATAAAAATTTCTTATAAAAAGATATTAATTATTAGTTATTCAGAATCGTTAAAAAGGTTTTAATAAATTTATATTCTAAGGCTCTTTCTTATATTATAAAAGGGACCGTTTTATATTTAAAAAAAATAAAACTATAATAAAGAACAAAATATATAAATATTCCTAAATAAGATTAATTAAGAGCTAAAGCTTAAAATAAAGAAGAATTAAAAATTAAAAATTAATATATAAAAAGTAAGTTTTTATAATTTAAAAGGCGTAAAGCCTTAATAAAAATAGAATAAATAATAGAATAAAATAATTTAAAATAGCAAAAAAGGTAAAATAAATTAATATTAATATTAAATAATTATTTTAATAAAAAAGTTTATTCTATTTATTATAAAATATAAAGTTAATTATTTAAATATATTAATATAAAAAGATAAATTTCTTTATATACTTTAAAATACTAAAATTAAATTTTCTAAAAATTTAATATTTTATATTTTAATTAATATAATAATTCTTTCGATTTTAATATAATTAAACTATATTAATTATAAATAAAGAGATATATAATTCGCAAAGGAGCTCCAAGGACAAAGGTATTATTAATAAAAGTTTAAAAAATTATTAATTTTATAACTTATTTTAAAAATATATTAAGAATTAAATTAAACGTATATTATATTATATTAAAAAGATTATCGAATTAGAAAGTAGTAATAAATATAAAGAAAAGAAAGAAAAAGGAGGAATTAATAATATAAGATTTTATATCTTATTAATAAGGAAAAAAATATATCGAAAATATTATTAGGGTATATAATATATAGCAATATAGAGTATAATAATTAAATATAGCTGTTACGATAATAGAGCGCAAGCTAAACGCAATAGATAAGTAATTACTATTAACTTTATTTTTTAAGAAAATAAAAGAACTAACGGTTACCGTTAGAAGAATAGGGAACCCTAAGGTAATAAAGTAAAGCTTTTGAGCGGGGTAGATATAGGGTTGCTTTAATAGGCTTGGTACCGACGTAGCTTCTAGTCACGTGCCGGAGCACGTACGGAACGCATACGCAATGCCAAGACCTGCGTATAGCCTCACAAATATATAAAAGGTTTTCGGCCAGGAAATAACGTATTAATTAAAAAAAGGATAAAAGCTGCTAAAAATATTTTAGCCGTTTATAAAGATATTAAAAATATTCAGGAGGGTAATTCTATAAATTAAAAATAACTTAATAAGTTATAAGGCAAATATTAATAGTAAGGAATAAAAATAATAGATATATCGCCGAGGCGCAATAGGTAAAGAATTTAAGGGTATTTAGTTCATCTTGCAGATTAAGGGGTAGCGAGGGTAGCGATTTCGGTACCCCTGTTTAGGGGCAAACCAAAACTATTGGTGTCATCCTCCGTACGTGTCCTCACATAACAAATCTACCATGTATAAGTATAGGTTTATAGTCCTAAAGCCAACAGGTAGCAACAGAAATCTCTGCTCCTCCATAGCAACAGATTAGTTCTTACACCACCCAAGCTCCCATCATTTACAACAAATGGCAGCGTGAGGACCCAATTTACAAGGCTGAGCGCCACTTTCGCACTAGCTCCTGGAGAGATCGTTTTCACATACGCAAAACCTGCTTTCTGGCACAGGTCGGTTTTAGATATCGCTTTGTTTGCTGTTTGGACCATGGGGTCTACCTTCGCTCTTCCGGAGGCCTTTTCAAGTTCGAGAATTCTAAGTCCTCGCTATCTACAGCTTATATTCAGTCCGACCTGCACTTTATTGTTTTATACTGCCGTCCCTTTTCTATCAATGAAATCCATTGATGCCCTTACAGTTGCATTGTCACAACTCACAGCCTGCGCTGATGAACTGTTAGATTGGCACTTTCAATCTAACCATCGGTTTTATCTTTCTTCAGGTTGCGTTATGTGGCCAACAGTGCTGGAGTCGACAGAGTTGGATGCCAGGGCCAACAGAACCAACGACAATTTCACATACTTTTTTCGCCGACTACGGATGTTAGTGGGGCAGTTGGCAATGCGCATGTTCTACATTCTAGCGCCGTTATGGTGCAGAGGTAAGAGCGAAACCGAGAAAAAGTCACCCCAAGTATAAGCTATCTGTCAATTTGTTGATAGAACTGAACATACACCTAACACTCGACCTTCACTATGCGTTCTTTCTTGACCACTATAATCACCGCGGCGGCGGTATCTTGTACCTTTACAAATGCCCAAGATGGTGAACGATATGCTAGCAAAACGCTCAGTACGGGCCCCAAAATAGAAACTGATCACCCCAGCGTTCTTAAGTGATGCATATCTAGCTGCGCCTCACTCTCAAAGGCAGACTCTTAGCCCGAATACATACGAAAATAGGGGAAGATCGATAATGGCAGTCCTGAACGATGTAGTTCGAAGAGACGAGATCGACGTATTATACTACGACATTGATGATTATGGTCTTTATGAGCCAGAAGGACCTACACGGGATCATCGAGATTCGAAACAGATGTTAGCAGTGTTCGCACAACTGCAACTTCGATCTGATACGGCGGCGTATAGTTACGATGTTTTAAGTGCTGAGGACCCATATGGTAGAATAAGTGGAAGTTATTACTTCCCCGAGGTGGGAGCCGCCATTGTACAAAACGTTCACGCAGAAGAGGACCCATACCGGGAAGAAGATGGAGAAGCAGACTTAGAGGGCCATCAAATAGGGCTTCCCTCTTCCGAAATTCTGTACCAGGGGCTAAAGAAGGTCGCATCCATCGTCGGGTCCGCGTCTTTCAGCGCCCCATCCATCATCTGGTACACGAAATATGTTTTCCAAGACAACGTTGCTAATGATGGAACGAAAGCCATGATCCGGAAAGCATATAAAGATTTGCAACTTGACCAAAATCAGCGCCAGGTCTTCAGGCTGAATGATCCCGCACGGGACGAAAAGGATTGGGACAAGGCGAACAGGGTATTCTATATATTGGCGGGAACCGACAACGTGAGACCGACGATCTGGATGGCCATTGACCACCGCAAAGCGCTTGGATATGTAATAGACATTTATGTTCACACCTGGACTATGTTCGGGGATGATCACATATGGATGGCTGTGCAGCTGATAAAGGCAACATCTCATGAACCCCCTAGATGATCTTCGGACGGCACCCGAGAAGAATAGCTTCACTCTGATCGAATCATCGTTGCGGTAGCTGCGCCACCGTCCAAGGACGCTTCGCGTTGCAGTGTCCGGGCTGCAGGCTGCCGGATGATAGCTTGCACCGCTGTCTAAGGGGCGAGAGGCAAAGAATCGAGGCCAAGTCGGGCCGGTGGTTCAGGTCTGATACTGACGACAATTCTGAATGTTGGAAGAGGCCCTAGTTCGGTTCATAGCTGGAAGGGGTGATCAAGGCCTGCTCTTTCGCCTAATCTCTTCGTCCAGTAGGGAATCGAGTTTACGGGTATTGCCTTGAGAGGATTAACGTGTACACCATTCATTGAACGCGTGGAGCGGTGGAAGATTGGGGCCTCAAGGATGTCGTCCCTGAAGGCGAAGCTAATGGTAATGCGGCCTTCTGAGTCGGAGAAGTTGCGCAGGTATATGTGGTAAGCCAGGCGGAGACGAGTTTTGGGTGAAAAGCGTTGTAAGTGAAGGCGATGGCTATAAAAGGAAGGATAGGATATATCGCAGAGCATATATAGTTCTCGTATAGGGTTATAGTTTTCCTTCCAGCGCTTTCAGTAGTAGGTATAGGTATTGGATGGAATTTGTAGCACGAATTTACTAAAAAGGCGCACGTATTTAGATTTCGTTATTTGGGTATATATTCTACATCTGAGAATAGGCCTCGAAGATAGCGCCAGGTCAGGCGCCGGTAAAGGCTAGGAAGAGAAGCTTCGCGGGAAGCTCTACGAGCTCTAGTTCTAGAGCAAAGGTTTCGGTATCGAACTCCCAACAGTATCATGGGCCCCCGAAAAAGGGAAACTTGCTTAGCGTGCATCGGCCATTAAACGTCTACCCCGCGAGCCAGTCAATACTTCGTAATTAAAACAATATACAAAGTATCATATTTGCGTGCAAAGGCCTCGTGAAGCAGCGCCAAGACCATCCCGAATTCTCGGAAGCGGGACCTCGGACGCGTCTTTCCATGCACCACAAAACATAAGCGTCGCGTCTCTCACAACCCCTCCTCCCCTCCCCTCCCTCCCCCCCAAAACAGATCCAACAAACCAAAATGCTCAAACTCCCCCCCCCCTCACCTCCATCGAAACAGAAATCAACACCCCACCTCCTCCCCTGCTGCATCCACCACACTGGCCCCGCCAACGCGACACAGCGCTATTGGAACCCTGAACCCACCCCCGATGGAAATCTCGAGGCTTATTTCCGGGGGAGGAAGTTATTGGGAAGGGAGGTTAGGGTGCCCGAGGGGTTTAGGGGTATGCTTGTGAGGGGGGGCGGTGCTGAGGTTG
>JAABUQ010000321.1_pt1 | contig 110771 bp, 101 predicted proteins | sample 5560001 | NCBI WGS metagenome assembly JAABUQ01 (sample SAMN10711888, study PRJNA513371) | rock metagenome | isolation source: Antarctica rocks | place: Antarctica: Victoria Land, Finger Mt nord | collected 2015-12-18 | reverse complement strand
GGTGGCGGTGTATGTGCTTGAAGCGCTGAGGCTGGAGAAGCTGCCGTTTGAGAGGGGGAGGTTGGAGGTGCTGTTGGGATATGTGCCGATGGGGGGGAGGGGGAGGTATAGGGGGTTTTTGGGTGGTTGTGGGATTGGGGTTGAGTGACGTGGCCATCGAATTTTAGACTGTCGCCGTTTGGTCTGTCTGCCTTGCCGTAGGGTGTGGGCTTGGGAATTTGTTTTTCTAGTTCTGTGGACTGCAGTAGGATAGCGGACTTGAAAGGGGATGGGCTTGGTGTCGAGGCATTCATGGGCGTTGCCATGGCTTTTTGGCATAGGTTGGCGTGGATGCATCGTTGGGCGGGGAGGTCATTCCTAAGGGCATCATGGTCGGGGCATATGGCAGCGCTGTTTGATGCATGTACGTAAGTAGATGAGCGATGACGGCACATATCTCGGTTTTGTCAACAGTACTAACGTATGCGAAACTATACGCATTTGATTCGCTTATTTGGGTGGGGAGCAGAAATCTTTGTTTTCATGCCAGCCCCTTGAGCGTCGCTAACATTGCTTTTCCGAGTAGAATGCCGCCGTCTAGATGCCATACCATGCGTCGCTTTTTACCATGACACCCTCTTCTCTAAAATATCTACTCCACTCTACTCCTCACTCCTCAGCGCCTTCCTCACCTTCTCCCCCAACCCCCCACCAGCAAGCCCCTTCGCCCCATCACCCGCTGCTCTAATCTTAGACGCCGCCAACGCGCCCGCAAGCCCGAACTGGCTTGGGATCCCCTCGACGCGGTGCGTGGAGTTGATGTTCTTGACGAGCGTGATCTGGTAGCAGGTTGCGCTGCCCTGGCGCGAGATGATGGTCGAGTAGGCGAGGAAGTAGTGCCATATCTGTGGATGGGTGGGTTAGTGGACTGGGAGCTGTGGGTGGGGTTGGGGTGAATGGAAGTGGGAAAGGGCAAAGGGGAAAGGGGGCGATTACCCTAAACCACCGCTGACCATATTTCGCTTCAACCTTCTCCTTGTTGCCAATCCAGTTGCGGTACCACCTCCACAACGTAGCCGAGTAATGCACCCCAATCGTATCCACGCCCTTGACCTCGAACCCCGCCCCCTCCAGCTGATCGACAAACCACCCCAGCGGCGTGCTCGCATCCGCGCCGGGAAAGATGTACTTGTTCATGAAGAGGCCCCAGATCAGGTCCTCGTACTGCCAGCACTTGCGCAGCCCCGCGATCTGCAGGAAGAAGACGCCGTCGTCGTCGAGCATGTCGTGGACCTGCCGCAGGAACGTCGAGAAGTGCCGCACCCCGACGTGCTCGGCCATCTCCAGGCAGGTGATCTTCTGGTAGCCGCCCGCAGGCACGGGGATGTCGCGGTAGTCCATGCAGAGGATCCTGCTCTGCCCTTCCTCGACCCCGGCTTTGCGCATCGCGCTGTTGCCGAAGGCGGTCTGGTTCCGGCCCAGGGTCACGCCTGTGGCGTGGGCGCCGTACTGCGTGCTGGCGTATTTGGCGAGGGTGCCCCAGCCGCAGCCGATGTCGAGGAGGGTTTCGCGGGGGCGGAGAGCGATCTTCTCGCAGACGACGGCGAGCTTGTTGTCTTGGAGCTGTTCGAGGGTTTCTTCGGTGTGGATGTCGGAGATTAGGCCGCTGGTGTAGATCATGCGGGGGCCAAGGAACCAGCCGTAGAAGTCGTCGCCGCGATCGTAGTGGTCGCGGACTTGTTCTTCGTCTGCGTGCTTCTCGTCAGTACAAAACATCTAAGACTGAGGGAGGGGTGCGGGGGGGATGGGCCACAAACCTTGTGATCGCGTATGCATGATTACCTCGGGCATCATCCCTGTGAGGAAGAACCGGAAGAGACTGATCGTGAACCGGAAACTCGCCCAATCATGCCGATATTCCAGCACCTCCAGCGCATCCCCCTTGAATTCCACCAGCCCGTTAAAGTACATCTCCTGGAACGTCTCCAATGGGATTTTATTCCTGCCTCTATACCTCATCCTATGCTTCTCATCACGAAATTGCAGGTAATGCTCCACTGGCCGACCAGGGTACCGCGCTTTCTCATTCTTGCGAGGGGAGATCCTAGATGCGACGGTCCAGAAGGTAACGAGGATCGGGAGGAAGGTCAGGAGGGCGAGGAAGAGCCATGTGAAGAGGCCGCCGCGGAGTTTGAGGGCCAGGTACCCGGGGATGGTGGTGCAGAGGCCGAAGAGGAGGATGTTGGAGAAAGACTCGCTGCCGGCGGCGTCGGCGGGGAGGGGGCCGTTCTTAATGGAGGGGTACTAGAAGAAGACATTAGAGCCTGATCGTCAAGAATTGACCCAATTGGAATGTTTTTGGTCGCTCAATGGCTGTTTTTGACTTACGGTGGTGGTGCGGACACCATAGTCTTCTTGAGGAGGCGCGGGTGTGGGCGCGGCGGGTGTTTCGATGTATTCGAAGTCATCCGATGAGTCGGATACCGATTTCGACATCACAAATGAATGGAAATTCTGAGGGATAGTCAATTGACTCTACAATAGATTTTTCATCCCATATCGAACTAGAAGCAGGGGTTGGTCTAGCGTGGAGAGAGCCGCTTGACGCGCGATGGTGTCAATGGTGTCACGCTAGGGCTTCAAGTCAACACGTGATAACGTTCTTCAGCTCCCAACCTTTAGCTTTTCGTATTATCCTGATGCCCTCTGCACTCTTTCAGTCGAGGGGCCACGATCTTAAACGGATTAAGTAGAGCAAAGCGGTCTATGTCACAGGATTCGCGCATGAGCGTGGATCGGATTCAGATTATCCTCGATCTTCGAAGGTTACCTCGACAAATTCAACGCAATAAAACGTTGTGTCTACTTTATCCATGGCCTTAGAAAATCTGCAGATAGTCCACGAAGCACTCTGAGCCCGTTCGTTCTTGATATTTGGATGCATTTCAACCTCGCAGCGGCAGAACATGCTGCCCCAAGACCGCCTGCCTGCACAGCGGACATTCTGGCTTTTCCCTGATCCAATCTCCAATGCAAGTCCAACAAAATACATGCCCACAAGTGGTGACACTCGGGTCTCTCATTTCCTCCAGACACAGCGTGCACTTCCTTTGCTGCCTTCCCTGTATCCAGCCAATCATTTGTGGATCCTTGAGGTAGTATCTTGGCTGCTCCTCCGCAACAAGCGGAGTATGTGTCACTGCTTGGACACGCTTTCTGATATCACCATGATGTGCTGGGTTGGCTTCCACTAAAAGGTCATTGCTTGGATCCACGTAGCCTCTGCCTCCTGTCCCAACCTCTACGCCGCCATCTACAATAGCACTTCCACCTGTAGCTAGGCTACCGGCGTCCATGACAGGTTGCTGTGAGCTTCGGAGCGTGCTGCGCAAATGCATCCACCCCTGTACCGCCATTTGCAGTATTAACAGTACCCCGAGAACTTCATACCCGACACGCTGTTCCGATGGGGGTAGTCGCTTTGTGAAGATATATCGTAGGCCGAAAATGCGTTTGCTGAGATGGTAGTATGCGCCGGAGAAGTAGAAGGTCGTCAGAGTAAAGGCATATAATGGCGAGGGAGAGGTGAGATCAGCGAGGTGGGTAAGGATATAGGTTTGGACCTTGGTAGTCAGCGGTTTCGATCCAGTGGGCTTGATTTCACTCGACAAATTCTGCCGCCTTATGCTAGCTTCCAGCTTCAGACGTATTCGTGTCCGGAACGCAGGCAGTATCTTCATGAGTCCATATGGTAGTAGGACCACAGCGAGTATGTATCTCGCGCGCCGGGAGATCTCAGGCATACGTCGGGTATCGTCAGAGACTTGTATAATGTCGCAGTACTCCTCCCCGAGAGTGCGGTTGCCAATGAAGGTAGTAAGACCCAGATACAGGAGCTCGGTGAAGGTGCGGGCTTCGGAGTTGTAATTATGGATAAACCTGGCGCCATAGAGGCGGCGGAGGATGTTGGATAGTTGCTCATAGAGTACACCTTGGAAATAGGTGTCCTTTTGGTTTGAACGTATTATGTCTGGGGCGGCGGCGAAGGGATAATTGTAGCTTGCAGTTGTAGGGAAAGAGGGTGGGTCGCGAAAGGAGCTTTTGTTGGGTATTTGAGATGCCATTACTGAGGGACACCGAGGTACATCACATATGCACCTCAAAACCAGATCGTCTTGAGCATTGTCGAGTTTTAATCTTTGTGGGTCGTTGGCGCACCTTTGACGTTCCTGCCGTTTGTATACGCTAGTGGGGCCTAGTGCACCCTTGGACTTGGTGGAACCTCCATTAGAGAAACCCTCGTCGAACGCTTCAGGTTTCTCACGTCTTTGAGTATTTCAGACATGCACGATGGGTCTGGGCATATTGGAGCCTGCGAGCTCAGACAGCGTTCCTGGTCTGACATAGCAGCTCATCCATCTTATACAGCCGAACTGACAGTCCTGTAGGTACTTCAAACATCTACGATAATGCCAGCCATTCCACATCATCTCAGGACATCGACTCGAGGTTGAAGTACGATAAGAGCGGGCCAGCCCTTACTCTTCTTGTTCCTCAACCTACTGACGACCCCAATGACCCACTCGTAATTCCCTCCGCTGAGGATCCTACCTGAATTCATGCTAAAGCTCCTAGAACTGGCCGTTATGGAGGAGAGACCTCATCCTCGTCATCCTCTCGACCATGTCCATCATTGCTTCCACGCTCAGTCCGCTTCTTGCCGCGAATACCGTCACCTTATCGTTAGTCTTTACGAGGGACTTCACCCAAACAGCACTGCTGACAGGCTACCACCTTTGTGGTGTCGGCGTCGCGGGCCTTTTATTCGTTGCTTCAGCTCGAGTATGGGGGAAGAGGCATCTATACCTCCTAGGTACTATCCTCATTATTATCAGCAGCGCATGGGGTGGAGCAAGCAAGACGAGCTTCAAGAGTATACTATGGGCGAGGATCTTCCAAGGTGTCGGACTGGCGCCCTTTGAAGCTCTGGTGAATGATAGCGTTGGAGACCTTTACTTCGTTCATGTGGGTCCCTTCCGCTGGTGATCGACGACGATGTTGCTAATACGGCCAAGGAACGAGGTAAGCGTATGGCGCTCTCCAACCTAGCGCTTTTTGGTGGAGCCTTCTTCACCCCTGTGATAGTAGGGAAAATCACCCATTCGATAGGATGGCAGTGGTCCTTTTACCTCGTTGCCATTTTTGCCGGCGCACTACTTCCCTTTCTCATTTTCTTCGTTCCCGAAACAGCATACCCACGCCCGGACTTTTCATCGGAACTTCCTAGGTCTTCCGGAAACGAGCTTTCACCGAATGCTGTCAAAGCGAATGGCGGAGAAGCTCGCAACAGCCCTCCAACGTCATTAGAAAAGGAGCACCTGACACCATATCAAGGCGGTAGCATTCCAGCAAAAGCAACCTTCCTCCAGTCCTTGGCACCATTCAATGGCCGCAAGACCTCCGAATCCTTCTTCAAGCTATTCCTCCGCCCCTTTCCACTGCTATTCCATCCCGCGATTATGTGGGCTATGCTGATCCAAGGAGCCTTGATTGGCTGGACTGTGATGATCGGAGTTGTGCTCGCCGCCATATTCCTGGGTCCACCTCTCTGGTTTACGGAGGTCACGACAGGCTACATGTATACAGGCCCCTTCGTTGGCGCCTTGCTAGGCTTCGCTTTGTCTGGCTTGCTAGCCGATTGGTCGGCAAGATTCATGACCCGATTGAATAGCGGAGTCTACGAGCCCGAATTTCGAATCCTGCTTGTGATACCACAATTAATATTCGGTTGTGCGGGCCTCTATGGTTTTGGTATCACTGCTGAAGGCGTGAACCGCAATCAGTACAGCTGGTTCTGGCCAGATTTTTTCTTTGCTCTGGAGGTAATGGGCATGGTACTGGGTGCTGTGGCTAGTGCGTTGTACATTGTGGATGCTCACAGTGAGTAGCCCCCTGTCCCTTTACTAGCTTTAGGAATTATGTCTGCTCCTAGCTCGGAGTCAGCTAACACCCTCGCAGAGGATATTGCCATTGAAGCCTTCACATGCCTTCTAGTCTTCAAGAACATGTTTAGCTTCGCCCTTACTTTTCAGGCCTACAACTGGCTTACTCAGGGTGGCATCAAGAGGACGTTCGATATCATTGCTAGTGTTCAAGTCGCCATTTGCCTGTTGAGCATACCCATGTGTAAGTGCCCTTCCTTACCAGACTCGATCTCGAACACGCAGCAACAAATTTCGGGGACGGTGTGCTGACATATTATCGACTACAGATATCCTGGGAAAGAAGAACAGGGCGTTCTTCGCCAAGCATGATGTGTTGAAGATGTTGGGTCTGGCGTAGCGATGGAGTTCGAAGCATTATTATGATACCAATTTCTGTTTTACTGACTGTCTAATTGGCTACATGAGAGCCTCGTGGTTTAAATACGTAAGCTTTCGCGTCTATAATTATATCCTTATATTTTCATGTTGGCGCGCTGCCATTGTCTTCTCTTGGGTTTCTCCCATCCACCGGCACGTGGTGCATTCATTCCAAGATGCAAACCGTCAAACTACATAATATACTTACTCGGGTCATCCAATTTTTGGGCCTTAAGGAGGCATTTGACATTGCGACGTTAATCCGGGAAATCTCAACATGTCCGCCCCGTCGACGCATAGAGCGAGCGTCGCTCGGGTCTTTATAGCAACTTATGCTCCGACATCGTCATCCACATGTGAGACGGTTATCGCTGCGCAGTCACACCGGATGCCTGGCTCACTCGCAGGTAGCCTCTCGGGCCTTGAAAGATGCCGCCTGGGTTATGCTGTCAAGCGTGGAGTCTTCGGGCACGACGTCGTCCGTCTAACGAGTGGCAGCTCTCTTGAGAGCCTGTGATTTCGGCCTCGGGCTTTTGCACGAACGTTGAAGTCCTCAAAGCTTGCTCACGTCCTTTCCACTATTCCTCTTCATGTTCCGCTCACTCCCTAGCACGAGCGCCACATGCGTACTAAGGGCCACCAGATCTCCACTCTCATCCAAGATCGTAACCTCAAGGTCGAACCGCCCGTTTTTGATCTGCTTCGCGCGGACCCGCACGAACAGGAACTCCACGCCCTCAGCGGGCAATGCTTTCTTAATGTCCAGATTCAGTAGTACTGTGGGATACCAGAATCGGGCCCACTCGTTCGTAAGGTTCTCTGCCAGTGGTTTCTGGCTATCAGCGTCTTGTAACTGAATCGTGCCGCTCAACGCTTCCTCCCCACGCAATCCAGCGGCGACATCAGCGGCGCTGTATCTATGCTCCACGATTTGAGGAAACACATCCGATACGAAGCCAAGACTCTCTTGTGTGAACCTTTGATCTTCCCGCGAGAAGCACACCCACTCGTCCACGATGGCTTTCTCCGCTGGTGCTTCTCTAAGGAGATACGTGTTGACATGCTGCCCAACCTTGCGAAAAGTCGAGAAGGGCCGATGCTTCTGGAGGGTCCAATTCGGATCCCCATCTCTGCGCAGCGCAACTGCTGAGCTTACACTCGTCGGAGGTGGGGAGAGCGCCCAGTGGGTCGGGAGGGAGAGGCCGGATTCGGTCGTGAGGTTGGATTGCGTGATGTAGCCTACAACGCAGGTGGTCGGGGTCGCGCTCTTGTCTTTACCCGAGTTCTGGGTGAGGACAACATGGACGGTGGAGGTTCTGCGGCCGAGCTTGGTGTTCTGGATGGTGATTGTCGCAGGGCCGGTGGAGGTTCGACGCAGGAATTCGAGATTGAGAGTGATGCTGTGCGGCTGCTTGTAGGAGGAAAGGGTGGTGTCGAAGTGGAGCCTTGTGGCTGCAAGGACAGTGCTGGTTACGATACCGCCGTGAGGTACGCTGCCGATTGCCCATGCGTCGTGGAAGAAGGTGGAATAAGTGCGGGAGTCGATGGCTTTCACGGCGGTTGCCTCGGCGAAGGTGGCCATTGCGTACGACTCGAAGCCAACGTTACAGTCCTATAACAGTTTGCCAGGCCTGGACTCGAATTGAGATACTGAATGCGTAGGTACACATCCTCAATCAGGTGCCTCTTCCTGACAGCGTCTTGATCACCAGCGACGTTGAACCTCGGCATCTTCGCCATGCTAGTCTCAGCCCCTTCTTGCGCCACATATGACGAAGGTCGTTTTGTGGGTGGCAGCCACTAGCCAATGCGGACAGCGTCCACTGAGACCAGGGTAGAACTACGTTTTGCCCAGGAATACTTCTACTTCGAAGTGAACTGGCTGATAGGGTCGTGGCCTGTACCTTGTTTGTTTATCGTCGCGAAGGTAAGGTACATGTACTCCTCCTGTACAAACCATGAGATCTCAGGGACGACCGAGATCTGCTTTACAGTCCTCGTTCTCATGCAAGCGTCCTTATCGCTGTGTCGGATGGAGGTTCATGCGTCATTCCTGTGGCTCGCAAGAGACTCTTGCGATCACCTGCAGGACTCTGCTCGTAAAAGCTTCGACGCCTTTCTTGAGCTGGGAATCAGGTATGCAGCCACCACGCAGGGCTATTCTCGTTGCATTTCTTGGTTGTCGAAACGATTTGCAAAGCAGAGTAGTGGCCCGGCAGTGTGCGGACTCGCCTCCGTACGACATCAATCCAATAGTTTTATTACAGGAAAATATCGCTTCGGATTATTGAGGATGAGTATACGAGTAAGTAGGCTAATCAAGCGTCTCATTGTATTGTTGATGTGCTTTTGACCAACCGTTGAAGGCTCGTTGAGGTGCTTTTCCCGCTCGGATGTCTTTTTTGGCAATTGGCACCCGAAAATGCTTGTTGCGGAAGAGCTAAGGTACGGTTATCGTGTCCACGAGGATGCGGTCTCTTTGTAGCGGTCGCGGTCTAGCCTTTCCTGCATCAGGGTCGATCACTAAGGCAAGCCATCTGTACGGATCCACAGTTCTGTTCGTGCTACCGAGCGAACCACAAAGCAACATCACTGTTTCCCTTGGAGGTGCAGTAAGCATCATGTTGCCAAATTCATGTTCTGCTTGTCCTGCAAGATTTTTGTCTTGTGTGACGATATCCACGTTCCGGCTCGTTGCGGTCTCGAATTCCTCTCCTGGTGCGATCTGGCCAATCCTTACTTTCGCCTTCCAGTGCGTCTGACCTGCATAGTTGCATAAAGCCCCATGTGGGGCGTGATCTAATGTATTATGTATTGAGAGCTTACCGCGTCACAAAGCCTAAGTTCCTACATCTAACTGCCAGAGACCTTTCATCAGGCTGTACCTTTCTATACTCCTTCCTTCCTAGATCATCTACTGTGGGTAATAAGAGGATTTTGCAATGGAGGGACCATCACCAGCGGAAATACAATACCAGAAGGACCACATCAATGAAACTCATGCTCCTGCCGTCTTAACGGCATGTATTATCTGTTTTACGCTGGCCGTAATAGCGGTCTTTCTTCGGGTATTGTCGAGGCGTATGGCAGCGGCTTCTTTGGGTAAAGATGATTATATGATATTTGCTGCACTGGTGAGTGTCGATCTTCTCGCAAATCATGGTGGTCGAAAGAAGTCATTCAGCGTTTATCAGAATGTAAAACTGACTAAACGCATGTCCATTAGCTATGTACTTTGGGCTACGTCCTTGCAAATTTTCTAAGTACGTCGTTTCCGATGGTTCCGCATTCAATTCGTGCCAAGCTGTCTCGACGACAAGAAGCTCGGAATCTCGATCGTGGAGTTGGGCAGCACAATGAATTCTGCTGACATGGAATGCTTCTTACTTCAGGCATACACTATGGGGACATGAAACATGCAATAGCAATTCAACATCCTGTAGTGGTCGCGAAGGTAAGCTCGGACCGCAGGCTTGACGGGATGGCTCCACTAACACGTTCTCATTGACAGTTGATACTCATTATCGAAGTGTTCTATGCACCAGCTATATGTTGTGTCAAGCTGTCTTGCCTGCTCCTTTATCATCGTCTCTTTCCAAGCCCGAGATTCCGCATCATACTCTGGAGCCTCGGAGCCTTTATAGTCAGCTACAGCACTGTCTTGATATTCTCAACAATATTTGTGTGTCGACCTGTCCGGTAAGTAGTGATCACTCGTGCAGTCTCTCCCTGTCCGACAATCTGGTAACGTCTTGTTCGTTCACCAAGTGGGGCCTGGGATCCATCGGTTGCCGGTCGAGCGCAATGTCTCAATATCAACCTCGAATACATCATTGGTGCTATCTTCAACGTTATCACAGACGTCGCAACTCTGATTTTACCTTTACCGCAACTTTGGACTTTGAACCTGCCACGGATGCAGAAGCTGCAATTGATTGGAATTTTCCTAAGTGGTGGCTTGTATGTAGACAGCATACCCCATCACGTTGTTCTTCCAGCTTGCTGACAAAGAATTCCGCTAGTGTCTGCGTCATTAGCATCTATCGTGTTCCTCATATGAAGCTTGCGCGAGTTGATGCAAGCTGTAAGTTACCATCGGTTCTGCTTGACCTTTCTGGTGTGCACTATGGCCAAATGGCGTTCTCTTTGGAGAAGTTACCAAAGCTATGCCAAGCCCCAAGCATGTTCAGCGCGGTTCTTGCGACCCCTGTTGAACGAAAGATTTGCACGCGCAAGCGCCATAGCTGACACAAGAGTCGTCAGATGCCGATGCCAATGCGGATATCTGGTCCATTGTGGAAGTTGGCGTTGGGATCGTCAGCGCTTGCCTCCCCACAAGTAGGTTTTTCTTTCCGAGCATCTTCCTACCCCTTTCGAGCGTCTCTTGAGCCTTAAGACATGTCTTGCGAGCATTCGCTCGAAAGTCATGCCTTATGTCTCCATCCCCCAATTCCTAGAAAGATTGCTGAATTGAAATTATATAGTGCGGCCCATCGTTACTCATTTCAACCGAAAGATAAAGACCCCTAAAGCTTCCCCAGATAGCTCCACGGACCAGCAGGCGGAATGGCCAAGGCCGCCCCGTCCTATACCGGTGGAATCACCACTGCAAGACGTAGAGCTCGGCACAGTCGAGGTCCCCAGTCAACTGTACTCGAACACAGAGGGTTCGCCTGCGAGTCCTGCGCCGGCGAAGGTGGGGATGCGGCCGTTTGAGCAGCTAAGGAGGGGCTTTTCGAAGGGTAATTATTTCCGGGTCGATGGACCGAGTGGTACGACGTGACTGTGAGATAGGCGTTGGTGATGACTGGATGTAAATCAAAAGCAGACCGGCGTGGGTCATCGATATAATATAGAATATAGAAGCAGCGCTGACCAGTTAACGGAATGGTCTTCGTTTATGGGCAATTCAGCGGCGTCAGCAGCTTTCCTTTTTCTTTCGCCTCTGCCTCCTCTCTATTACATCCTGGCTTCTACTGGCATTTCTCCCCCAGGTATGATGGATCATCCAGTACGATTGCATCGTCAAACCACGATATTGTTTGGATGGGCAATTAGGTAGCACGATATTCCAATATCTCCAAAACATTTCTGATCTCTGCCGTCAATACAATGGCGCTACTCTCTTTCTCTTCTTCTATTCCTTCCCCTTTCCCTTTCTCTTCCTCTTCTTCTTCTTCCTCTTCTTCTTTCTCTTCTTCTTTCCCTTCTCTTTCTTCTTCTTCTCAATTCCTCGTTCTCTTTCCTATCTCTCTTTCCCTTTCTCTCTTATTCTCTTTCTTATTCCCTCTCCTTCTCTCCCTCACTCTCCCGCCAATTCCAACCCCTCTCCCTCTTAGATTTACCACCCTCCCCCTTCTCCCTCCCTCCAACCAATTAACCCTTCTCCCTCCCTCCAACCCAATTAACCCATCTAACGATCCACCAACACTCCCAGATCTCAGCCCCTAGCCATCATCGTGTCCAAATGACTTTCCGGACGGAGATCACCGCCTGGCAATCCAATTTGCCGGGTCAAGGTCTATGCATTCTGCTATATCGATTAATGTGTAGTCCCTCTCGGTCGAATTTTCTTATTGTTAGAGATGTAAAAGGGGAGAGGGAGAGGGAGCGGGAGCGGAGTTGGTGGTTTTGGAGATGGGGATGGCGAGTTGTGGGATAGGGTTCTGTGGTAACGGGCGCGGCGGATGCCTCAGCGTTCAGGTCGTTGAGAGAAAAGGTTTTCTGATCATTGGATGTATGTTAAGCGCTATGCGAAGCTATCGAAGCTATCAAGTCTCCCTCGTTAAAATGCTTCGCTAGCGCTAACGCGACAGTCTTCCTCCCTGGCTGTCGTGCCATCACAGTACCATACCGTTGCATCTAACCTCACCCCCCCACACACCATCACCCCTCCCTCCGTCCTAAGCCCAGCAGCCACACCACCCCACACCACACCAACCCCATCCTAGCTCCCCCGGAACAAGAACTGCATATCCTCCGGCGTCAGCTTCTCCATCGCCACCTGGTCGTTGTTGATCGTCCCGTTGATCATGTTGGCCTTCTTCTCCTGCAGCATCACCATCCGGCTCTCGACCGAGTCCTCGATGCACAGCCGCGTGATGACGCAGGGGCGCTTCTGCCCGATGCGGTGGCAGCGGTCGGCGGATTGCCATTCTGCGGCGGGGTTCCACCATCTGTTTTGCGGGTTGGTGTTAGTAGGATGTGCAGGATAAGGGAAGGGGGAAGGTGGAGGGGTGTTTGGAGGGGAGAAAGGGGGACACTTACGGGTCAATGATGAAGACTCTCGAAGCCTCGGTCAGGTTGAGCGCGACACCGCCCGCTTTGAGTGAGACGAGGAAGACCTCGACGTCGGTGTTGTTCATGAAGTACTCGATCGACCGCTGGCGCTGCACGGGGCTCATGCTGCCGTCCAGCATGACGGTCTTGAAGCCCGCGCGGCGGAGGCGCCATTCCACGAGCTGCAGCATGGACGTGAATTGCGAGAAGACGATGGACTTGTGGGTCTGCTTCTTGCTGCGCAGCTTGTAGAGGTCGTACACCAGCATCTCGATCTTGGTGCTCGAGGTCCAGTCCTCCATCTTGATGCGGTTGATGATGGAGCTCTTCTTGACGTGGTCTTCGTCCTGCTCGATGTCGGGCTGGTCGAAGTCGATGGTTAGCGGTATGTGGCAGCGCGGACAGTCCGGGGTGGCGCTGTCGTCGAAGGAGCGGACGTAGTCCTTGGCGCATTTGCGGCAGAATTCGTGGTGGCAGCGCGAGCGGATGGGTTCCTCGGCCGTTTCGTCGCAGATGCTGCAGACGAGGACGTTTTGGCCGCCTTCGGCGTGCTTTTTGAGGATGAGGTCGGGGTGGTTGGCGACTTGGCGCATCTGCATGATGAGACCGAAGATGTTGGCGTAGTTGTTCAGCATCACACCGCGGCTGACGTAGGTATCGAATTGGCGGACGGTGTTCGACATGATGCTGGAGGAGAAGTCGCGCTCGATTTCGCCGAAGAATTCATTGTGGATGATGACTTCTTTTGGGGGAAGCTCCATGGATGCAGTGTGGTCGCGCTTCATGCGCCTCAACATAATGCGATCGGTGACGAGACGAAGTTTGCCGAGTGCTTCCTTGCGTAATGCGTCGTCATGCTGCTGAGTGATTGGGTTCAGGAGTTCTTGGTTGAAAATAGAAACGTGCTGGAAGCCGCTGTGGTTGCAGTGCTCGCACTTCTTGGCTTCGTTCTGCGCCCAGTGTAGCTCGGCACAGCTGCACTCCTTGCAAAAGTAGCAGGCAAAAGGTTTGATCTGGAGAAAGCGAAGAAGCGAGAAGAACTCTCCAATACGATTCTGGACGGGCGTACCGGACAGGCACCAGTTGTAATCTGCGTGGAGCGCGAAGCAAGCCTTAGCAACTCCAGTCGTGCGAGTCTTGATATTGTGAGCTTCATCGAGGATCAAACGGTGGTAGTGTATGGCGTGTATCTTGCTGTTCTCTTTGATGAGACCATCTTCGCGCTTCCAGCCTTTTGACTCTTTGCGGTAGATTGACTCGAGACCCGAGTAAGAAATCATGATAACATCAAACGACTTCAACTCCTTCATCGTCATGTTCTTGACCTTTGGATTAGTATTGTGATAGATCAACACCTTGAGCTTCCCATCAGTATACTCCTGAATCTCATTTTGCCATTGCATCAGAGCTACCGGAGGCTGGAACACGTCAGTAACTATGATCTCAATTGAAAGACATCGCAACATACCACGACGACCAACGTAGGTTCTTTTGCCGGATAGTCCGACATAATTAGGGAAACAGCCTGTATGGTTTTACCCATCCCCATCTCATCACCTAACAAGCCACCCTTCCACTGAGACTTCTCCTGACGCGTCATCCAGTCTAAGCCCTCCAGCTGGAAAGACTTCAATTTTCTCGTGATAGTCTCTGGCTGCTTGGCCTGCACGGGGACCAGAGTATCGACATTTGAAAAGGTGTCCCACATCGTCAGGATCTCCGGATGAGCACGCTCCAATTTTGCTCGTTCCCTTAACGCCTAGCATATATTAGCAAATTTTCATAGCCCGATCTATATCAACTTACCCTGCCTTCCAATCCAGCAATACGTCGTTCATTCCAGCGCTGCCGACCAGCGGCCGTGGGCCTATGCCTACGACGACGGCCACGAGTGGCTCCCGTAGCCGTCGATGCCGACACTGCAGGGCCAGAGAGTTCCGGTGCTGGTGTTGCACTGGCTGTTGAAGGAACGTCCTCGTCTGCGAGATCGTCGTCTCCAGACTCGGGAAGAGAGAATTCAGACTCGCTATCTTCTTCGGTATCCTCAATGACAAGTCGTGCGCCCTCTAGTAGGGAGTCTCTGGCAGCTCTACGAGCCCGAGCTGCCGGTAAAGGAGTACGCTTATTTGGCTTGACCTTCTTATTTGGAGGCGATTGGTCCTTTACTGCTTCTACTTCGGATAATTCCGAAAGCATGGACTCGTCTTCATCAGAGTCTTTAATGACTCGTCTTGAGTAACGACTCCCTGTACTTTTCTTGGCTGGAACTCCACCATACTCCTCCGCTTGTAGAGCTTGCGCAAGCGCAGCATCGGCCTCTAGCTCGTCCCCATCAACCCTCTTTCGTTTGCCTACAGATTGCCTTTGGAGAAGGCTGATCGCTTTTGCTGGTCTACCACGGCGACGGATGGATGTTTCGCCCTTCATCATCGATTCGGCAGGAGTAGCAACGGCGCTCGTCAACGGGGTATCATACTCGCTCGATTGACCGCGGCCAGTCGAACGGCTAGACCCTACGGTCGACGGGCTAGGAGAGAAAGCACCTTTGCGTTTTACTGGGTTTGATCGCATTGCGGGGACTGTAGTGGGTATAGAGACTGCCTTGAGGACCCTCCTGGGTGGGTGGGCTTGGTTTTCAGCCAGCGGTGGTCCATCCGACTCATTACCATCTAGACCAAGCATCATGTCCTCTGAATCTGACTCGTAATCATAAATCTCTTCTTTGACCTCGACCGATTTTCGCGGACGGCCGCGTTTAGGAATCGAGCTTGCTGATACGGCCGATATTCGCTTGACCCCTAGTTGAAATATCAGAGTAATTCCAAACCATGCGAAGTGACAATGAGCATACCGGAGCTACGAGCTGGAGAGCTCGAGGCCACCCTGAGAGCATCATCCTTAGGCCTCGCCATATTGTATCTCAATTGAATTAATTCAAGGCTGTATTCTGAGGAGTCATAAAACTGAAAGTTGGAGAACACGTCGATAGTGGCAGCGATGGTTGATGACAGGTCAGTGGAATCTCAAACTCTGGTGCCTATTAAAACAACGCGCGAGCCCTGACACTGAGAGTGATGGCGATATGAGATACTGTCCTCACTACGGAGTACTTCATGTGAAAGGGCGAGGATTTGCCACCACAGGGGTACGCGACTGGTACGCGCCGAAACTTCTTTAGCGAAGTGCTTGCAGATCCAGACTTCACCCCAGCTTCGTCAACTCCTCTAGTAAGACCTTCCACCAAGTCGGAGTCTCAGGTGACATCTTTGGTAAGCTTACAGCTCATTTCGATCGGTGAGAATTTTTCTCGCCAAGATGTAAGCCCTCTATCAGGACATCGCAAGCAAGTTCTGACTGAAACGATTCTAGGTCAGGGCGACGAGCATCAGGCAATCGCATTAGGGGCCCGTACGTCTACCATCACTGGAAACTGAAGCTCTAGTATGCTAACATCATTTTGCAGTCAATCTGCCCTGACCGACTACCTCGCAGTAAGCTTGCTACCTTTATCGCCTGTCCCAGACGATCTTACACATGTCTAGTCGCACAACATATCCGCTGCTCAGATCGCCAGCGATTATGACCGTCGGCGACGTGAAGCCCAGGAGATTGCCGAGGCAGATGGTACAGCAAATGGAGCGCAAGCTGAGGATGAACCTCAGGACGAGCGTGTAGAGACCGCAGCGCAGAAAAAGAAGCGGAAGCGCCAGGAAGAACAGGCTTTAGCCAAGATCAAACAGAGCAAAGGTTCCAAGAAGCACAAGAAGAAGGGTGGAGATGACGGTGATGATAACGATGTCGCTTTCGACATGTACACCAAGAGCAAGCCACTTCCAGGCCAATTAGAGCATTGCGAGCTTTGCGACAAGCGCTTCACCGTAACTCCTTACAGCAAGACAGGTCCAGACGGTGGGCTCCTCTGTGCGAAATGTTCGAAAGAGCAGGAGGGTCAGAAAAAGAAGGACGCAAAGCCAAAGAAGCAGGCGGTCGCCCGGGATAAGCGCCGGCAGGTGCAAAGCAATCTTCTCGATGGAATTGTACAGGAGGGGGCCAAAACTCTCGGACAGTTGTGCATTGAGGTACTCAACTCTCTGTCCAGCAGCCGTGGGATGTACTAAGCAAAGTACAGAAACTCGCAGATAATATCCATGATGTGGAAGAACTTGGTGATTTGCCGCAGTCGTTACTTGATCGACTGAGTCAGATATTGTCGAGAAAACGCGCTATAACATCTCAAACCCTTGCACTGTTCCTCAAACCAGACACAGATACCATAGATATCTATGACTGTGGAAGTAAGTCGCTCGTCGTCTCGAACAAAGGATCAGAAGCTGACTGAATATAGATTTGGAGACTGGAGACTACATTAGGATATTTTCTATCATGCACAAAGCTCGGAATGTCAATCTTCGTAACGCAGGGCAGTTCAAGGACGAGGTCATAGATTATATCGCTGAGCGCAACATCCCTATCCGAAACCTACAGTTAGAGGCCGCGAATCTGGTTTCGAATGAGGCCTGGACGAGATTCTTCGGCCAATGTGGGGACTTGCTCGAATCGTTGAAGCTGAGTTGGCTGGACTACTCCATGGACGACGACACTTTCATACAACTCGTCTCCGCCTGCCCTAACCTCAAGCGCCTGAAAATCAAGAAATGCTTCCGGTTGTCAGACCTGGCTTTGGGCGCTCTTCAGGACCTCAAAAGCCTCGAACATCTCTCCCTCCGCTTCCCAGCCCCAACCGCCTCTCCACCACTCCAGAATCTCATCGCTGCCATAGGATCTAATTTACGCACACTGTCCCTCGAGAGCTTTCTCGAAGCTGACGACGAAGTCCTCGCCACCATTCATTCCACCTGCACCAAGCTTAAGAAACTTCGTTTCTGCGAGAATGACCTTTGTACTGATGCCGGCTTTGTCTCGCTCTTCAAAAACTGGTTGAACCCTCCTCTGGCCTTCATTGACCTTTCCAGCAACCGCTCGATAGATTATACCCAGCCTGACGGTCCCGAGGAATCCATTGGGCTCGCATCTGCAGGCTTCGAAGCCTTAATGAGTCACTCCGGCGAAAGTCTTGAGGTCCTAGATATAAGCTCATGTCGACACATTGCCTACGAATCATTCGCTCACGTTTTCAATGGCAAAAAGGTGTATCCCTTGCTGAGAGATATTAACATCTCCTTTTTAACGAAGATTGACACACCAATTGTGGCGGGTATGTTCAAAAGCTGTCCCAGCATGAACAAGGTCACGGCATTTGGATGTTTCAACATAACTGATGTAATGGTCCCGAAGAGAGTGGCGTTGATAGGAGTGCCGAATGCACAGGATTCGATTGTGCAGGAAGGAGCTTATGATTTCGACGTTGAGATGGATGACGTGGGCGGTGGAGATCGGTTCGGGACCTCGAAGCTGTGACATCAATTCACTGATGCACCTTACTCATGATAATACTCAATTGCGTCAGCTATTACGAGTCATGACTGAATTGCAGCGACATGGATGGGTGGTCGGTGCACAATACTGGCATTGTAGATGGCGTGATGGCATGATGGCGCAGGAATCATTAAGCTTTGATACCTCACGACTACTCGCTCCAAATTTCTGGAGGGCTCGCGGCAAAAGATGCGTATAACATCTTTCTAACTAGATGTAGTAGATTACGATAGAAACCACCAATGCTGAGCATAGCAATGGCAATCGATCAAGATGCTCTACCTGTGTACCAGGATCAGTAGACCCCCAATAAAGCTGCTCCTCATGGCCGCGAGATTCAAATACAAGTCCTATGCCTTCGACACATAATCGCTGCCGGTGGCTGTTACTGACGGCTGCCGATTTGATTTTTAGGATCCTGATCAGGATGTTTTGCCGCCGAGATGATAGAGCAAGATACTTTTAGGCGAGGCTGTATTGGTGATATTCCCATTGAAGAACAAGGTGACAGATCCCGCGATCAATATACCATCTTGACCAAGACGATGGGTGTGTATCTCGAATTTATAGCCCGTTGCTCATATATGTTTGATTGGTAGTATTGCGGGAATGAGGTGGATGTTTGCTGTCGCCAAAAAGAGGGAAGTGCCGTCGCATAAAGCGCCGTTTTTTCGCCAAGCCGCCAAGCGACAGTACCAATTTGCCGTTCGTTCACCCTCACCAACCTCATCAACCAACTCTCCGCCAATTCCTACCGTGCATCATTCACCCACCAGTTACCCATTCGCAGGGCCACCTCTGTTCTCGCGCTCATAACCCTTTTCCTTCCCATCTCATAGCATCACTGACACGATGACGAGCGAAGTAAGTCTGCCACGCGCCTATCAACTCCTATCTTCAGCCCCAGTATCGCGCTCAGGGCAGTCATGTAATACCCGAAAGAAGCCCTACTAATCCGTTGATGTGATCTACAGCGCGAGAGGTATGCTCTAGACCGGAATTCGAGTCTCCGACAATCGCCATACTGACCCAGCAACAGCAAGACCTTCCTTGCGAGGCTGTGTGAACAGGCCGAACGCTATGATGGTAAACCCTGCATGTGAAGTGACCAGAGCAGGACTATCAATGCTAACTGACTATATCAGAAATGGTCACGTACATGAAGGTCAATGAATATTGAAACCTCCGCTAGTCGCAACTTTGCTGACTCTTCGCAGGAAGTCGCAAAGGTACACAATCGCTTAGCGCGATGACGAAACAGTCACGACTACAACCGCAGATTCCTCTGACCTCATAGTTAGATTGGCGGCGAGCTTACTGTTGACGAGCGGAATCTGTTATCCGTAGCCTACAAGAATGTGGTGGGGACTAGACGCGCCTCCTGGCGTATAATTTCGTCGATCGAGCAGAAAGAGGAGTCCAAAGGCACAGACAAGCACGTCGGAACCATCCGAGATTATCGTCAAAAGATCGAGACTGAGCTTGAGCGCGTATGCCAAGATGTGCTCGATGTTCTGGATGAGTCCCTCATCCCCAAGGCGGAATCAGGAGAATCCAAGGTCTTCTACCATAAGATGTGTGTTTTACCGTCGATTTGAAGAGCATCGAGTGCCTACTTACAATTTTTGTAGGAAGGGTGATTATCACCGCTATCTCGCCGAGTTCGCGTCAGGTGAGAAGCGCAAGGTCGCTGCCACTGCTGCCCACGAGGCCTACAAGGTAGGATCACTCCAGAATTCGATCTTGGAGCTGTTGATGGCTCACACTTTCTGCACAGAATGCCACCGATGTCGCTCAGACGGAGCTCACTCCTACGCACCCCATTCGCCTCGGCCTCGCACTCAATTTCTCGGTGTTCTACTACGAGATCTTGAACTCGCCTGATCGCGCCTGCCACTTGGCTAAGCAAGCGTTCGATGACGCGATTGCCGAGCTTGACTCTTTGTCCGAGGAATCCTACCGCGACAGCACACTCATCATGCAGCTACTCCGCGACAATCTTACGCTTTGGACGTCTTCAGACGGCGGCGAGGGAGAGGCCGCGCCATCTGGTGAGGCGGCAAAGGAGGGTGAGAAGGCCGCCGCTCCCGCTGAGCCCAAGTCGGAGGCGCCTGCTTCGACCGAGGCTCCGGCCGAAGCTCCTCGTCCCACTGACTCTTAAGCGCAACCCTCATGCGCCTTCACCAACCATCTGGCATGCATAGACGCAGCTGGACATCAAGGGAAACGGAATGGTTGGTTTACACAAAGTGAGGAGGCAGCAAACGATGATGGATGTCAGGACGAAGAACTCATCAATCCCCTTTAACCTGCGATCACGGTGTCCCTTTCTCTGGATTTAGTTGCCTGTCTAATTGCTGCGAAGGTAGAGAGGAAGGTCGATGGTGTATGGTCAGCTTTGCTCAGCTCAATCGGCTGAAATGCAGATATGTCCCTTTCGGAGCCGCTGTCTAGTCCCATGGGTACCTCGTTTCTTCTCGCGAAGAGCTCGATTGCCCGACATAGGTAGCGCAGAATGCAAGATCAGTCTCTACCATACAACGCACGTCTCTCCTATTAAGACTCAGCACCCAAAGACGTTTCTCCTCGTCACTTTGGCTTGACGTTCTTCCACCGTGCGTTGTCTACATTGGCCCCGCAGAACTCTGTTCAAGAGGAGCTCCAATTTTGACCCCTCAAGCCTCCACTGCTGCCAATGCTCAGGCAGTGTGACTTGCGTGACATTGAATGAGAATACTTTTTAAAACCCATACAAGGTTGCCACTATGTGACGCAACGGACAGGAAAATCTGTTGACATGTCGGTTCAGTCAGAGATGTCTGTGCACAATTTGTAGCACCGTCTTGCAAAAGGGCATAATGCAGATAAAGTAATGTGCGAGCAAAGTGAGGCTCAAACAGCCTAAGGACTCCTAAGGACACTAGCGCTGCTTGATGACGGACCGAGGATCGTCTCAAGCGCAAAGTTCCTGTGGACACGTTGAAGATTCATTAATCCATACTACGCGCTTTACATTTTTCTAAGATCGAAATCTCCTCAAGTCGTTCTTTTGGCATCAAGGTCTCATTCTTTGATCTAAAGTGCCCTCCGTAGCCATTTCCGTGCGCAAGCTGGCAGTTCGCATGCAAGTTTAACACCTAAAGATTTCATGAAGTCGGTATAATGGAAGCTGCATACCTTTTTTCTCCAGAGGAAGCGCTAGGTCATTTCGGTGTCGTGGAGCAAGAAGGGCTATCAGACGTTCAGGTACAAAAGGCTACGGACAAGTATGGGCGCAATGGTACTGTACATGAGCGCGGTTCTTCAGCAAAGGAGCAGCACTGATCTTTTGCTATAGCTCTACCGGAAGACCCCCCAACTCCGCTTTGGAAGCTTGTCCTGGAACAGTTCAAAGATCAACTTGTGATCATACTACTCGGCTCGGCAGCAATATCCTTTGTACTTGCCCTGTTCGAGGACGGAGAAGGCTGGACGGCTTTTGTTGACCCCTTGGTGGTACGCACTGCCCGACCATGAGTTGCCTGCAGGAAATTGACACTAGTCTTCTAGATCCTTACTATTTTGATACTGAATGCCGTTGTCGGCGTGTCACAAGAGAGCAGCGCAGAAAAGGCCATCGCTGCGCTGCAAGAGTATTCGGCGAATAAGGCTAAGGTGATTCGCAATGGCATGGTCAAGGAAGTCAAAGCCGAAGAGCTTGTGCCTGGCGATGTCATTACGGTGGCAGTGGGTGACCGGATACCGGCCGACTGTCGTGTGCTATCTATACAGAGCAACAGCTTCAATATTGACCAAGCCATCCTTACGGGCGAAAGCGAAAGTGTGGGGAAAACCACAGGAGCCATCACGGATAAAGGGGCCGTCAAGCAAGATCAAGTAAACATGTTGTTCTCAGGAACAACTATCGTCACGGGACATGCGCACGCTTTGGTCGTCCTGACTGGGGGTTCCACGGCCATTGGGGATATCCACCAGAGCATTACCTCTCAAATTTCGGAGCCAACACCTCTGAAAGAAAAGCTTAATGACTTCGGCGACATGTTGGCAAAGGTCATTACCGTCATTTGCATACTGGTCTGGTTGATGAACATCCAACATTTCAATGATCCATCTCACGGAAGCTGGGCGAAGGGTGCAATCTATTATTTGAAAATTGCGGTATCTTTGGGAGTGGCTGCCATACCGGAGGGCCTAGCGGTGGTCATTACCACATGTCTTGCCTTGGGTACACGAAAGATGGCAGCCAAGAATGCCGTGGTCCGAAGCCTACCCTCAGTCGAGACACTCGGAAGCTGCAGCATTATCTGTTCTGACAAGACTGGCACTCTTACCACGAACCAGATGAGTGTTAATAAGATGGTATTCTTGAACGGGTCGGGCACTGACCTGGAAGAGATTGACGTTGAGGGCACCACGTTCTCCCCCGATGGAGGGCTCATCTCGGCCGGTAAACGCGTAGACAGCCTTGCCGCTTGGTCAATGACGGTACGGAAGATGGCGGAGGTCTCTGCACTTTGCAACGACTCTCAACTAGCGTTCGACTCTAGGAATGGGACCTTTAGCAATGTCGGCGAGCCCACAGAAGGTGCGCTCCGAGTTCTGGTCGAGAAGATCGGAAGTCCCGAGCCAGCCATGAACCAGCGAGCAAGATTGCTGCCAGTACATGAGAGACTGCATACGGCCAGCAAATACTACGAGGACAAGAACCCACGCCAAGCCACGTATGAGTTCTCTCGGGATCGGAAGAGCATGTCCGTTCTAGTTGGTCAAGGACAGCATCAGCGACTCCTTGTCAAGGGTGCCCCAGAGTCGATCTTGGATCGTTGCTCGAGCGCCGTTGTGGGTGTCGACGGTAAGAAAGTAAGCCTAAACCGAAGCATTATTGACCTGGTATCCAAGGAGGTCGTATATTTCGGGAACCGTGGACTCCGCGTCATTGCCCTCGCTAGCATCGACGACGTCTCTTCGAACCCACTTCTGAAGTCTGCTAAGACCACAGATGAATACGCTCAAATAGAGCAGAACATGACGCTCATCGGACTGGTCGCAATGTTGGATCCTCCGCGTCCAGAAGTCGCACAATCGATTCGCAAGTGCAGAGAAGCAGGCATTCGCGTTGTAGTGATCACTGGAGATAACCAGAATACAGCCGAGAGCATATGTCGTCAGATCGGAGTATTCGGTATGGACGAAGACCTCACCGGCAAGAGCTATACTGGAAGAGAATTTGACGCACTGAGCGAGAGCGAAAAGCTGGAAGCAGCCAAGACCGCCCTCCTGTTTTCTAGAACCGAGCCAGTTCACAAGTCAAAGCTGGTTGATCTTCTACAGTCGAGTGGAGAGGTGGTAGCCATGACCGGTGATGGTGTGAACGACGCTCCAGCTCTGAAGAAATCCGACATTGGTGTAGCCATGGGTTCAGGCACTGACGTCGCCAAATTGGCAGCAGACATGGTGCTCGCGGATGATAACTTCGCAACCATCGAGTCCGCTGTCGAAGAAGGACGGTCTATCTTCAACAACACGCAGCAATTCATCCGGTACTTGATCTCTTCGAACATCGGCGAGGTGGTCTCGATTTTCTTGACGGCTGCGGCTGGCATGCCTGAAGCGTTGATACCGGTGCAACTGCTCTGGGTCAATTTAGTCACAGATGGACTTCCGGCAACGGCGTTATCCTTCAATCCTCCCGACCATGATGTGATGCGACGACCACCAAGGAAGCGTGATGAAGCCCTCGTAAGTGGATGGCTGTTCTTCCGGTACATGGTCATCGGCATCTACGTTGGCGCCGCCACGGTGTTCGGATACGCGTGGTATTTCATGTACTACTCCGAAGGACCTCAGATCACCTTCTGGGAGCTCGTAAGCACCCCCTCCCTACCACCTTCCTCTTTCCGAAGAAGACCACCCATGCTAAACATGCGTGCCTCCCAGTCACACTTCCACCAATGCTCCTCCAAATTCCCCGAGATCGGCTGCGAGATCTTCAGCAACAACAGCGCCCGCGCCGCCTCCACCATGTCGCTCTCCATCCTCGTCGTCATCGAGATGCTGAACGCCATGAACGCCCTCTCCTCCAGCGAGTCGCTGCTCACGCTGCCCCTGTGGGAGAACATGGTGCTCGTGTACGCCATCACGCTGTCGATGGTGCTGCATTTCGCGCTGCTGTACACGCCGTTCTTGCAGGGTCTGTTCTCGATCGTGCCGCTGAACTGGGCGGAGTGGAGGGCTGTGGGGCTGATTAGTGCGCCGGTTATGTGAGTCCCTAACCCCCGTTTTATGGAATGTTTATCTGCGTTGGTTGGTGGCGAGATGGCTAATCTGCGTTGGATAGACTCATCGATGAGGTTCTCAAGTTCTTCGAACGTAAGCTCTACTTGCCGAAACCGCTGGAGGTGAGGGAGAGGGAGAAGAAGGAATGATAGAGTCAAGACGTACCTTTAGAAAATCCTAGAGCTGTGTGCCGCCCTAGATAGCATGAGAAGACTAGATCAGATAGAGCATGGATGAGAAAGCGTCCGTTTTAAAAAAGACTCTTCTTTCTCAATCGTTCGGCACAGGTACTGATGAACGTGTTGCGTGTTCTGTTGCGATCTTGACATGCTGCATACTTCAAGGAGTCCAGTACTCGTTGTCAATCCTCCAACATCCCATCCTCTCCCGACTGCTATCCCCAAACACGCAGCCATCCCATCCCATCCCATCCCATCACAAACCCTCCACACCCCCCAACCCCACAGTTCCAACCCTCAAACTTACCTCCTTCCCACCTCCCACCTCACCTCTTCCCTCACCTCCCACGTCCCCTCCAAACCCCTACCCAATCCTTCACATCCAACAGCCTTCGCATCCAACCAGCACTATCATCATACCATACCATACCATGTGTTAAGCTGGAATCTCCAAGCCCTACTCCTAGTCCAAAGCAGAGCAGAAAAATGAGATATGCCAACCGTAGAGATCAAGGAAGCCATGTGTTGGACTTATCGTGAGCGTGTAGTTGATGTGAGGTGAGGCGAGATGAGGTGAGCTGTGTGTGGGGCTTGTGGGCTGTGGGGATCTTGGATTGTGGATGGGAAGGGGAAGGGTTTGAACTGCTGGGGAAGGGAGGATTTTGTACGGATGCTTTGTCGTTTTATAGAATGATGTAAGGAGGGACAATAGTGTTGAAGAATGCTTGAGATTCTACTAATCCCAACCTGACGGCGCTCCTTTCCGTTTCGTTGAGGGGACTGCGATGTCGCTACAGCGTAGTTGGACGTTGCAACGGCTTTTGTGGTCAGTCGGCGCCATGATGTGACCGGTTTTTGAGGCTGCGATCGAGGGGAGTGGGAGGGGGAAGGGATCGGAGTTTGGATGGGGATCTCATGGAGCTTGACAGGATTTTTAGGACTTTCTGTGGGGTATGCATGGGGTATGCATTGAAGAGGGTTGGGAGATTCGATAAATGTAAGGAAGAGGTCGACCATGCGCCGGCCACGAAATGATGCGCTCGATCTTGGGCGTTTGTGGAAAGACGGAATGACGGAATGGTGGGGGATTGAAGTACCAGTGAAGACCCAGAGCTGAAGAGACAAATCGTGGAAGCATTTGCCTCACTCAGCCATCGTACCCGTGCCCTCGGAGAAGGTTCTCAAATCATTATATGTGCACCGTGCCGGCGTATGGGAAATGCCAATCCATCGATCTGAAATCTGACTATCTTGGAAGAACATAGAGGTTTGGGAAGTGTACGAAGCACAAGTGTTCGGATTGGATGATCTGCGAATCTTGGAGTCTTGAAGCTGATTATCTCAACAGAGAATGGGTCTGTGAGGACACACGAACATGTAAAGGCTGGTGTGGTGTACAAAAGCCTTGTTTAAAGAGGTTTCTTGGGCAGGGCTGAGAGTTTGATACTCAAAGGAACTTTTCCACCGTTCTGTGAGGAATCAGACACAACTTAGACGTTTCTGACCTTGGCACGTAGCGTGATCCTTACACCCCCTTTCGTATCCTTTGCCTTAAGTACTTAGTCAGTGCTAGTACTCTGACTCTCAAGACTTACCAATGATGATGCAAAGCCAGAAAGAAAGCCTGAGTGAACGTTGTTCGCGTAGCCTCTTCCGAAGTCGCGCTATTTCCTACCATTGTATCGACCCTTGACCTAGGACGGAATTGACAGAACTTGTTCCAATAGAAGTGAGCTTCTGACCAGACTATCGCTGTTCCAACTGTGAGTGTGAGTGACTCGTATCTGAAACAACCTTGTGAGTGTCAACCGTCAAAGGACTGGTGTCTGGCGATAGAAATCGAACAGAAAGGGGTTGAGAGAGTGGCCAACAGGCGCGTGAGCGCAATATCGTTCAATGTCAGTGCTAGAGAGAGGGGTGCGAAGGTGCGAAGAGAAACAAGAGTACAATTGCCCCCAGACTCCACCAGAGGATATATACAAGAACAGCTTCATAACCAGTCCTTCAACGAAGTCGCAAAGATCATATTCAAACAGCGTACGCAGAGGCTTCCGCAGTCCTAAACCACGGTATCTCAAGTATGACCCTACCACGGTTCTCCCACATATGCAACCCAACCTCTTCTTCATCATCATCGTCATCACGAGACTGATGCCTTCTTCCTCTTGTACGTGTGGAATACTGCCCTTGTCCGGATATAGGCCTCAACTCACTGCCTTCCGGATCTCGTCGTGACCTTCGGCGCACTGACTGCAGTGCAGCTCTGAGACCTGGCTGTTTGGTATGAGGATCCCTAGGTCGAATACCGGGGCTTTCTGGCGGCGCTGGGGAACCTTCTTCAGAAATGTCATCTCCTAATGGAGGTGGGGTGAGACTCTTTCCGCTCGTGTGCTCCGAGACGGCGCTGACCGAACCGTGATGTCCTCTGGCATACACCGGTGAAGGCATCGATATTTGCATAGCGTTCTTGGAAGGGTCGCCTCTACCAGCGACCTTCTCGACACCCATTGTACATTCGGGATTCGATGTCTCGGTCTTCTGTCCTGTTGAAGCGTTGTCAATACCCCACTGACGCAATTCGGCTGAGAAGGTATCCGGTTGAGATGGATGGTGGTAGCGCTTTTCTTCGAATGTCTCGCGCTTCAGCCCGCGTGCAGCGACCGACATGAGCTGGTTCAGAACCACGAATTCCAATCGAATCTTGAAGGCGTAACTGAAGGTCTGGATAGGGTGGCTGAGGCCGACTTGGTTGAGGTACACCATGATGACGGAGGCGATATCCAAAGCGACGACAATAATGTTGACATATATAAGATCGAGCATGACCCGGCGCTGGCGCACGCTTGACTTCGTGGGAGAGTGCAATACTCCTAGCAGTGAACCAATGTAAATACCGGAGATGATGAGTTCAACGACGGTGTAAACAATCTGATTATATCTCTCAACAATCGCCTCCCTTGGCGACCATACGGACGAGATCTCCGGATTAGGATTCCAAGCCTGGAACACGACGATCCAAGTGGGAATCGTGCTTATGAAGACCGTTGAGATGCTAATCCCGAAGACAAATCGCTGAACCCTTGTACGTTGATTCACCAGATGCAGTCGCGAGTACAGCACAAGAAGCTGCGCCAGGGAATATGTCGACCAACCAATAGTCAGAAGTAGTGTATACAAAATCCAGATATTCTTGTGTGGGGCCAGAAACTTGAGGATAATGCCAATAGAATCCACTCCGCAACCAATGGCCCCAACCAGTACTATGCGATTTCGGAGTCAGCGTTCCTTCTCGGAGCTAGAGGATGAAGACATAGGGCATGTGTTGCGAGCGAATGCTCGCCAGACAGGTCTCAAAGCTCTCGGAAAGCTCGGAATGGGGTAAAAGATGCTCGAAAAGAATGACTTACTGCACCAGAAATACAAGCCTTGGCGCTTCCTGAACAACCGTAGGATTTCAAAAAGGGTCTCGAAGACAAGGAAAAAGGTTATGCCAACGAAGGCACTCGCCGGCGATCTCCTCTCCAGGTCTCCATTGAGGTGGCTCAGACTCAGCAACTGCATACACAGAAGTAGAATGCATCGTGGAAGTCGCCAACGAGTGAATTAGACACTACGCTGGGGAGGCTATAAAGGGTAAGAGGAAAACTGCATGCAACTGATCATTGAAGAAACTTTTGGAATGAAGCAGGATTACCAGAAATACCTCCATAGCGATGGGGGAGGGGTCTAAGGACAGTGGACGAGATGTCCAAGCGATGATTTGCCAATCGGTGGCAGGCTGTTCTATGTAAACCAGAGAAGACTTGTTACATCATACTCGCTTTACCTGACACGAAACCTGCAACGAAGGTTCAACAGAGGCTTGCAATGGCCGCTATCGACACCTCAAGGTCGTCGATTGTCCTGCATGCAACACCGTGGCAAGCTCGCAATTCTCCGTGGCCTCCATATCCATATGCACGGACTTAGTTCCCCAGATTTCTGAAACACTTCGAGCAGTGCTATTGGCGCTCTTATATCGTACTGGAAGCTAGGTCACTGCGTGCCGTCAGTCTGCAGACTACACACGCTTGTCCGCGCTTGCACATTGCCTGTCTAGCCGTGGCGTCCTATGAAGCGTGTTCGCGATAGCAGTGCCTGAAGTCGCTTTTTCTGAGAAACGAACCTTGAGATCGAGCTCGTTGAGTGCGGGGTGTGCTGACTACTTGCGCTTTATGGCAAGCTTGTAGCTACTCCAGGAGTTGCTGAGGCTGCTCCCTGGCTTCTCGCTAACGTCGGTAGACACATTAGCAAGCGTCAATTCTACAGTGTCCCACAAGCAGAGCAAGGCATTGACTCCGATCATCCCACGAAACAGCTCTGTACTCGGTGGATGATGTTGGTGATGATGTAGGAATGATATGAGCGTAAAAGCGAAGCGCTGGAGTACATCGGATGGCAACAAAGCACGGCAGTTCGAGCCGACCCACACAAATGGACCTCGGTAAAAATTCCTGTCAGAAAATCACCGCCGACCTCATATTGATAGTAATTTTTGCTCTGACGTATCTTCCATAATCGGCATCTATTTGAATTATATCGGCAATACATACTCTCATACATTAATCATGGGCTGGGATCCCCGATTCGCCACTGGCGCCAACGCCAGCGTCCTCAGTGCACCCGGTGCGGAAAGCAACTACTTTCCCAGTAGCAAAGGCCTCGCTGAAATCAATCCGAGAGAGAAGAAGGATAGGAGGTGGGCTCAAGATATTCCAGGTGTCAACAAAGTTGCACCGGGGGAGGGTTAGTCGACGTAATTCACTTTCCACAAACAAAGCCCTGACAAAGTGCATCCAGGCAAAGATTGGGAGCGCAAGCAGCGGGCTAGGGAGTACAGAGTAGCCGCGAGGCGAGAGAAGAGAAATCGCAAGGCGGACGAGAAGAAGCAACGGAAGCTCAATGCTACCATTCTTCGTCGCATGGTCAGCACAGCCCAGTCCAGTCTCGAGAAGATTGAGGTCATGGGCTAATCGTCTGATAGACCAGAAACCCGGAGAAGTACAACAAGAACGCTGAACGGAATCGACTACGATCCGTGCAATTAGAGAGACAAGCAGTATGGCTACTAGCCGTCAAGCAAGCCGAGCGTCTGGCAATCGAGCACGATCCCTCCGGAAAGCTATTCAATGTTAGTCCCGTTACCAGACTTGGCGACGGCACCGTCATATCCGTCGAAGCTCTACAACGTCGAGAGGAAAACCGCGCCAGGCGCGAAGCTGAAAAGGCAGCCAAAGAAGAAGCCGCCACAAACGCTCTCCAGCCCTCTGCAGACTCCGTCGTCAAACCCCCTACAGCTATGGACCCCCAACGGTACCTCCAAATGGAAATCGATAAGAAGAATCCGCGGCGGAGTGGCGTATCAAAGACCCAACAACGCAAGCTCGAAGCCCTACAACCCAAGACCGAACCCCCCCGTCCCATCCTCCCCTCCCACATCACCCTCCCGGAAGGCGAAGAAAACTTCATCGCCCTCTGGGACCGCACCGACACCGAGCTCGAGCGGCGCGTCCTCCGCGAAAAGCGCCGCAAAGCCGCCGAACGCAAAGCCCTGCGCCTGAAGCAACAAGCCGGCAAAGCGGAGCGGCGCCTGGCGCGCGACGAGAAGCGAGCCGTATACCGACGAATCAAAGAAACCTGGAAAGCCATCAAGGAAGAGACCTCGCGGGAGAAGACCCGGCTGAAAGCCCAGGAGGAGGAAGAAAGCAAGAAGATCGCCATCGAGGTCAACGAAGCCGAGCGCGCGCGCGCCATGGAACTCTGCGCCTCCCTGGGCTTCACGCTCGAGAACACCGAAGGCGTGTCGGACATCAAGCCCAAAGCGCTAGGTATGAAAGGCCAGGAAGTCGATTTCGATGCCATCGAGCCCAGCGACAAAGCAGGCACCATCCGGCTCAAAGACCCTTCCCTCATCCAACAACAGCAGAAGCCCAAAACCCTCAAACGCGTCGACCTAGGCGGCATCTCCGGCAACGCACGACCACTAATCCCCACCGCCCGCAAGCACAACCACATACAAGCCGAAGAAACCCCCGCCGACGGCGCCGATTTCCTGAAACTCGACATCGGCCCCGACAACGACGACGCCAACCACCACCACCAAGCCATAAGCTACAACCACCGCCTCCGGCGCAAACTCCGCCGCGCGCTCGACAACTGCCTCATCGCCCAAGAGACCCTCGTGCGCGAAGCCTGCATCGCCCACCTCCACAAAACCTCCCCCGACACCCCCATCCCCCCCATCCTGAAGACAGCCTACAAGCCCACCAACACGCGCGGCGCACGGATACTGGAGAGCGGGGCCCTGGAGACGGCGAAGCAGGAGCGGGTGCGCGCAAGGGTCGAGCTGGCGGAGTTTAATAAATATATGAAGGTGTTGAGGAGGCAGGCGAAGCAGAAGGCGATTGAGGCGGGGTTGAGGAAGCATGCGGAGGCTACGGGGAGGATAGCGGTGGTGAGGGGGGAGGATGAGGGCGGGAGGGAGAGGGAGGGGGAGGGGGAGAGGTGGTATAGGGAGGTGCAGTTTAATAATGGGCCGGCGAGGATAGTGGGGGATGATTATGGGTTGGGAGGGGATAGCGATGTGGAGATGGTGGATGCGGGGCCGTTGGAGGATAGTGATTAGATGTTCGCTTGGTGAAAAGCTACGATCTATGAGTTCATGGACGGATGAAAAACTTCACGATCTTGCGGTCGTCAATTCTCAACTTGACTGTGCACTCAGCAGCCTCTCCTTCAATTCCCTATCTGCCTACATATAAGTACACCACCCCAAGCCCCCTCATCCACCACCAAAACAGCATCCAATCCCCTAACAAACCTCCAACCAAACTGATACCGTACCCAAAGCCGGTATCATAAAAACGAGCGCAATAGGACTAGCCTGGGGATATCTCATGAAGTCGCATCTCCGAAAAGCCCATCCCAACAAAACGCCAAATGCTGGATTGCATGCAACCGAGCAAGCAAGAAAAAAAAAGCCCGCTCCAAAAAGCCAATGCTGGATTGCCAATGGCACCGAGCACACAAACTCAGAAAGCCCGCTCAAAAAGAAGTTTTTTTTTTTTTCCTGATTCCAAATGTTCGTATCCGGCCAGCCCTTGTGCTCAACCCAAACGCGAATGTAAAGCATCCAAGTTCAGACATTATGGTTACAGATCTCTAGTTCCATGATGGGGCTGGGATTCCATGGACTGGTCGACGGCCTCGAAATTGCCGGTTTTTCTTTTGGGTTGGAATTATTCGAATGCACTTTCTTCGTGTACCATGCCTACGATGACAGCCATCTGTTAGCTCCATTCCAAAGGTAAATACTGCAGTAGATTATTGGGCGAGGTCTACATACCAGAGTTATTCCTCAACAGCGGCATGGAGCTCTTCCGTTGACCACTTCCGCCCAGCCCTCCAGCCATCAGCAGCATGGAGCTCTCCCTCCGACGAGCTTTCGCTGCGCTGTCTCCGGACTGCTTTCTTGCTGTGGGGCCCTGAGGAGCATTATTCGAGATGGGAGCAAAGCTCGTCGACGTCTCGTATGAGGGTTGCAGTGGTATCATACCAGTATCGTGATCTGCATGAAGGGCCTGTGAGAATTGTTCGTACGAAGGCTGCTGTATCTTTTGCTGCAGAAGATGTGGGAAGGAGTCTTGTGTGTAAGAGGGCGTGGGGATATCGGAGAACATCTGTCGACGCGGCGATCGGATATCTTCCGGTGTAAGGGGTTCTGTGATGGAGACTTCCGGTGGTGTGACGTTAGTGTCATCGGGTTCTTCGCCAAAGACGGCATCGAAGTCCGTGAGGAACATGGCAAAGACAGGAGCTGGGATGTTAAGAGTCGGGGAGAAGACGATGCCGACATTGCGGACGCTCATCTTGTTGACGTCGGAGTTGTTGACGATGCTGATCAGGAAGGCGGAGAGGGCGCGGATGAGGGCCCAGTTGGCCCTTGGGAGTCTATGCACCAAGAGATTGTATGCGGCGATCTTCTTCGCTTTTTCATCGAGATCTGAGAAAGCAGGAAATATTAGCCGGGTCGCACTCAGTAGAGCAAATCGGAGCAGCTTACCGAGGACTTTGAGAAACTCGAGATGTAGTTCTCGAGTCAGGATGGTGGACGGCAACTCCCGTAGATACAGCTTCAGCAGCGATGCCACTGCATGTACGTCAAAGTACTGCTCATCAGCAAGGATATCGAAGTCGCCCTCGTGGTTAAACCGATCCCGCAAGTTCTTGATGACAACACTTGATCCGCTCAGACGAAAGATGCCTTCTTCATTCGCAGCATCTTGTGCCTCGAGGTACTCAAGGCATCGGTACACGACAGCGGGTAAGCATATGTCGGGCATACCTTTCGGTGGCCAGTACTCCACAGCTTCAGCTATGGGCATACCAAAGACTGCTCGCACGTTTGCCGCTCGCTCTGTATTTTGCGGTTGAGGCAAGCTAAGACCAGACTCGTTGGACTGATTGGTGTTCGCATCGGAGGGCTGGCGATCTCGAAATCCCCAAAAGTTGCTCCTCTTTCTGTGCTCCTTGGATGGCCCAGGAGGTGCCACTTGCGGTCTGTTACCCCATGCACCAGCATCCTCAATCTTCACTCCATTCGAGGGCCCTGAGATCGCCTTACTGGCTCCCCAGGACCATGCATCCTCAATCTTAACACCATTTGATGGCCCTGATATATTCTTCGTGATCTGGGACCCTTGTGCTCGAGTGGCGGATTGGATCGACGACGCCGTAGGAGATGGCGAATCTGTAGGCCGCTGCTCAGGTATCACTTGAACAACAGGCTTTTGAGCAGGAACAGTAGTTTCATAATTCACGCCTCGCAGTTCATTAAATGTCTCCGATTCCGGACTCTCTATCGCGGCGTCCTGGCCTTTGGCATGGGACTTCTTCACTAACCTGTTGGAGCTGGAGTCAGTACTCCCGACTGAACCTCTTGCATTGGCAGGTTGACTATCGACATAATGAGCAAGTGCGTCAACCCAGACATCCCTCTCGGCATCGCTTTCTGCACATAGCACGTGTTTAACATGACTGTTCGGACTGTTGCGCTTGGTCTCTAGTATGAGGAAAGCGTGTCGATACTGGCTATCACCATCCTCGCCAGTTCGCGACGGCGACTGAGAGTGTTGCGATTGTCTTCCAATCCGGGCATTCTGGAGTCTGATGGTGCCAAGCAATGATCCACTGGGCGATTCGTAGTAACGCAGAACTGGTTCGTCGAGCACGAAATACCTGGCTTTCCAACCGCCAAAGTTCTTGCCACGTTTTGTCAAAAACCCCTCCTTAAGTAGCCTTCCATCTGGACCCAATGTGACAGGGGAACCAGCCTCAGGCGCCAAATTCGTTCCTGCAGGATTCTCGGCTCTAGACTCGATGACCTGCGTAGACAGGTAACGGCAGATGATTAGAGCTGCTCTTTCGTCCATTGGCGTATCTAGGATAGCTTCGAAGTAGGCTTCTAGGGCAACTCTTCTGGCGTCGATCTTTGCCGGAGCATGGCCATTGAACAAGGACCGATCAGGTAATTTGACGCTAAACACCGAAGCTTCCTTCATCTGGTTGTCTAGTGGCGGTAATGATAGTACGGACTTCTCCACCTGCCACAGCTCTTGCATGTTAGACCTAGCAGAGACTCCAAGCGTGAATACAGGTTCTTCGTCGATTCCCTTAGGACCTGTGTAGCTATGCCTCGAGGGTTTTAGACGTGAAGACATGACTTTGACCCTGATCGATGGAAGTGCGTTGGGTGGTATCAGCACATGAGGGTACGCGTCTGACAGGAGCCCTTTGTAGACGCCCTCCGGCCGCCAATCTTCAGGGAATTCTCGCCTTGTTGGCTTCGGATGAGCTTCTGAATCAACATTGGGAGAACTGGGTTGAGTGGGCGGAGGCCGAAAAGGAGGAGGATTGAGTAGGGGAAGGCTAGGCGGAGGAGTGCTCTTGGCTGCACGAATAGCTTGGGAGGTGGGGCTTGCAGGTGGTGAGTTCGCTTGCGGAGGGCTTGCAGGTGGTTTGACCGCCACAAGTGGTTCGGGTTGAAGTTCTGGATCCTGTGACATGGGCGATGATATCGACGAAGGAGTGTGTGGAGGCAATGGTATAGGTTGCCGCGGAGCCCTTGGCGACAAAGGAATAGAGTGGGTTGGCGCTCTTGGTGACAACGGTAGCCCATTTCGTGCAGAGTTTGGAGCGGAGAGAATGGATGCTGTCTTGAGATCTCGAGGTAATCTCGGAGTTGGAGGGTTGATCGGGCGATCACCAGGTCGTGGACTTGATGGCAGACCTGGACTCAGCGGGGCGGACATAATAATCTTTCCTTCGGAGCTGGAACGCCGCTGTTGTTTTATGGGATGACTGAGGACACCAGCCAATGATTTCGGTGGTGAAAGGAAAGAGTGTTCGCCGCCAGATGTTGGGTGAGGTGACAGACCCTTTATGCCTATAGGCATGGGATTTTGCTCTGACTCAATTGGTATTACAGCTGTCTTGGGCGGCGGCGCAGATCCCGAGGGAGTTTTGGAGCCCTTTTCCTTCTTTGATTGACTGCGTTCTAGCTGTTGCTTGACAGCTGCAACCTCCCGCTCGTTATCGTCGTCTTCCCTAGTCTTCTTCCTTCCCCTCTCGAATGTAGGGAGTTCGTCAACCAAGATATTCTCGTCATAATCTGAATCCGAATGATCTGCGGGACCAAAGTCTGAAGGGTTTGAGGCGTCTGGTTTGGGCTTATGTAGGTCTAATGGAGCAGGTGGGAGCTTGCGGAAAGGAAGTGACGACTGGTCGGCTGCACTGATTGGGGTCGACTCTGTCAAGGCGAACGCTGGCCCTCCTACCGACTTCTGCAGATTGTTGGATCGTTTAGCCGTGAAACTACTTGGTGACACAACAGCATTTGCATTTTGAGGAGACTCCTGTAGTAGAACATTTGGCCTGGGCCCCCTCAGATCACTCGTCTTCAAAGGAGGCACCGCCTTTCCAAAGCCGAAGATGGGCGAATGTTTCTTGTCCGCTGGGACTTGCTCGGCTGATTCAGTAATTGCAGCAGCGTCAGAGTCTTCCCGAGGTTTCGTAGCCCTAGGAGGATGCATCATATTGTGAAGACCGGACTCTGCGGTCAACGCTTCACTCGTCGCTGGCTCGTGCATAATGTTCCCTTGAATATCCGGACGATCACGAGATTTAGTCGTCTCAGGAAAACTGCCAGCACCGATTGGAACTGACGTTGGCCCCTGTGCCGGTTTATCAGGTAGGGGAGGCACTTGAGTCAAGTTTTCTCTTAACTTCTTCCGATACCGCTCTTTATCTTTCAATGCTCTTTCCAGATCTTGATTGAGGCCAAGGACCAACGCTCGTTGTTTATCTACCAACTTCCACAACTGCGCATTTTGGGCGGCTACATGCTGCTTCTCCTTCAATAGATGGTGTACGACTGCTTCCGCTGATCCAGCCGCATTGATTAGACTTGATATATCAGGTGTAGTCGGTCTACCGGAATCTTGCGAAGACTTGTGAGAATTTGAAGTTGCCGTCGAGATAGTCGAGATCGCCGAGTCGATGGAAGATGTGCGAGGGAATGATCGAGCGTCTGGCCGCATGGTGGTATCGCTGAAGTTGGTGGAGGCCGTGGATAAAGGGGAATGTGGAGGGGAGATGTCCGCAGACTTGCCCTGAGGCAAGGGTGAGGAGACGTTGCGAAGCTGACTGTACGACTGCGTCTTCGGTGATGCCGGAGTGACGGCTTTTCGATCTCCACGTTCGTGGATCGACCCCGCTACATCACCGGTGGCCGCAGCTTCGGAAGCCAACAGCTCATCTAATCTGTCTCGAGGTGATTTTGGCGATGATGGGTCGGCAGTAAAATTGAGGCGGGGTGAACGAGGAGAATGTGAGTACTGCGAGCCACTGGCAGTTCTCAGCGTCGTCGGTGATCTGGGACTGTGAGGGCTGTGAGGACGATTTTGCAGTTGTCCAATTACGGAGGAAGTAGGCGTCTCGCTGGCTTGTAGAGGGCTCGGTGTGGGTTTGCGGTGCGTCAGGCGTCCATCAACGGGTCGAGAGAATTGAGGCGAAGATCGATGTTGTGGAAGGAAGTCGCGCGTGTTCCCACTGCCCAGTCGCTGGGGCTCTGGCATTGTCCGTCTCTCCATGGCCAGACGCCCTTCGCCCTAGCCCTTCCAACGTCAATCAGGCACCGCCCAATGAGGGGATCGGTTGGCGCTGCTAATCTGAAGGACACATATGTAGGATGGTTATCGTTGCGCATACAGTCTGGAACGAAAGCTGCCTCGCTGCCTCGCTGCAATGACGAAGGCGCCCTTGGCCAGGGTGATATGGGGTGGAGGAGTCTCGAGGGTATGCGCTCTAAAAGCCGGCGCGCCCTGCGAAGGAAGCTCAGGTTTCGAAGGACAAACGGTTTGAGGTGCTGTGCAGATCAATCAGCGCTTTGAGAACATCTTGCCAAACGCCGTGGGTGGAGAGGCGAATGCTTCCACCTTGGGGCAGCCTGGGGCATACAGTGGTGAGAGAGTTGAGTGAGAGGTGGGAGCCGGATGCACTCCGCAAAAGTTATCAAGTGACCAAAGCACTTGCATGTTTACTACTTACTTTAGCACTCACCACCCTTGTACTGCTTCGGTAAAGTATGGGGGTGGACGTAGCTAACAAAGAGGCCCTTAGCGCCAGCGAGCAGGGGGTTTTAATTCGACTTACGACTTGACAAGAGGACTATGCACGCACGGTTTCAAGCTTGGCAACTGGCGCAATAGCGTTATTTTAGCTGCAGATTGAATGTCTGCTCTTGGTCTAGGAGTACCTTCAATGCTTGAGACAAAGTACATTTGGTAAGACGAAGGTCAATGCCCGTACGGGGGTCTCAACTTAATTTCAAGGTGAAGTCGAGATGCATCTACAAAGATAGAAGCACGAAGATGGGCGTGGCCGTTATACCGGCTGTTGATGTTACTACCTGCTATAAGCCAGGGTAGAGGACTCTCTCAGGCCGGCCTTGGGCTGTGTGTCTGCCTATCGTCCAAGTAGTAGAGGATGACAAGTTGACTTGAGTGATTGATGACACTTGTTCAAAGTGGGTCGCATTCTTCTCCACTCGCCCTCGGGTCTGCTGACACTCATTACTTTACTTTGCTTCATCACACACGATGATACAAGCCGCAATAAAAGCATGACCAGTCAGCGACGCTCTGCGACGAAGCTTCGGGCATCCGATGATCAAGCGGTGAAGAAAAGGGTGGAGGTCGAATCGGAAGATGGGTGGCTCCTGAGCAGCTGATTGGGAGCCAGAGCGGTTGGATGGTGGGCAGTAAAATTGATAGTCGCCAACCCCTGAACAATCGCTCCGTCGTTCCTGCATGATCTCCGAGAATCGCTTCCTTTTTAGCTCTGTCACCAACGCCTGGAGAGTTGAGACGACTCCGAATCCTAAAAGCATCTCGAGGCGATCGCACCTGGGAGATGGTAGTGATAAGAAGTCGATGCGTAATCTTGCTATTGGAAACGGGGGCTTGGAAACATTTAGCGATCGATGAGCTGCGTCTCATTAGCAGAGTCAGCCTCCAGTTCCAAGCCGGTTGCGCTCGGTCGTTGGAATGGAACCTCGATGTGTCTGAGTCGAGGAGACGAAGCGACCATCTGCCCATGCCATGGGACTGCACAAGTATCCAGCAGATAGTTATATTTACGCTGTACATATACTTAGCCGCACTTAAGTTTTCGATTTTCACATGCAAAACTCATACTTCTTCAAACATCGCTTTACCCTTCACCTAAAGTAGTGTACACTCTCTTATTGTCAAGTACAAGCCTGGTATTGGGCAGAGCGGATCTGGAGCATTTCACACTTCCTCGAACGCTTGGGAAAGGACATGGGAACGACAATAAGTACATCAGCTCCTCAAAATATTATCCTGGACTTTACTAGAACATTACGGATTGGCAAATGATCGATGTCAATCAGCCATGGGAGCTCGAGGAGACGCATGAAATGTAGGTTGTAATTATCATCACTGTTTCATTAAATTATACATAGTAATCGACTCCCTGCCGTATCAGGCTATCCACGCTATGCTCTCATCTCCGAGACTCCATGACTGATGCCCAGTATGGTACAATCTAAGATCAATCCCTACTACCACCTTTATTCAATCGTAATCTTCTTCTCTGCCCTCACCGCTTTAGGCACGATGACTGATAGGATGCCATTCTTCAAGCTGGCCTTGACGGCCTCTTGATCGACCCGCCCGGGGAAGCTGAACCGCCTCTCAAAAGTACCAGTGGAGCGCTCACTGACCCAGTACTTGTAATTTGGCTCGGCAGGCTTCGTTGTCACGGCTTGAGTGTCTGCTGCTTGCGACGCGTTGGCGGCAACGGGGTACGTTGTAGCAGAGGCTTCAGCGCCCTCAGCCGACGCGCCGGCATCGACATAATCGTCGTCGACAGTGGCCTTGTGGTAAGAGGAGGTTGACTTTTCGGAAGCATCGTCGGCAACAACAGGTTCTGAAGACGCTTGTTCATCGACGGCCTTGGTTTCTTCGTTGGTCCGTGTAGTGTGATGCTCACTCTTGCCCCGGATGACAAGAGTGTTTGCGTCTACGAACTCAATGTCGATATCTCTCTGTTCAATGCCAGGAAGTTCGCCGTGGAGTTCGTATGCAGACCCAACTTCACGAACGTCGAAACGTGGAACGAATGATCGATGCTGAGGTCGTGGTTGGAGGAAAGGATCCGTAGCGTCTAGTAGCCGGAAGAAAGGCGCGAAGTCGCTAGAGGGAAATCTGGGAAACAAGCTGGTCATGGCGCGGACTGGAACAGGGTTGATAGGTCGGCAGACTGCGCGGGGAAGGCAGGATGTTGTTCGGTAGCAAGCCATCTGTGGAAGGAATTTGGTAGAGGTGGTTCGCTCAGATATAAGCTTGTTTGTCTGTGAAGAAGTTGATATTGCTTTATTGGAGTGCGGTCGATGATGTTTCTAAGAGATGATGGGGAGAATAAAAGCAGTACGTAGGAAGGTATTTATACCCAAGTTCGAGACATCAGAGTCATCTGGAGCTTTCCCTGGCTTAGCAATACGAAGGCATTGATAATAGAATGGTACCGCCTCCCCGCTTCCAGAGCTTTCTTGCTGGCTGTGGTTAGTTCGAGAATCTACGGCGGCCTTCTTTGAACTTCGATGTCTAACTTCGAGAGGCCCAGGATTGCGCAATGGAACTACTTGTATCCGATCGAAACGAATGAAAATGATGTAAGGAATGTCCTACCGTTTCAATGAGCAGAACTTGAGGCCAGCAGCGAGCGATCCCATCTCCCAGCTAGTATCGAGAGTACTTTGCTTGCTGTGAGCTCGGATTTGACCTGTAGCTTGCGCGTTGAAAGTCGTACATTGGCCATAGCTGTGCGCCGCCTCTTGAACGAGTAGAAGCACATATGGGTCGAGAGGGTCAGACAACCGCTCCACGTGTTGAGAGTTGAGGACCTCTTCGCGTCGCCACGCGTTCGCTTGGCCCTGTGCTTAAGCCGGATCTCGGGCCGATTCTCTGCCAAGCACCGATTGGAAGATCACAAAAAGTGAGCTCAAGCTCTGGTCAGTGAATTGGCTCTCTTCAAACTTCGCCCTCCTACACTCGGCCTTCTGCTCTAATTACTTTTCGCTCTTCATGCGACCTCTATTCTACACTTGGGTACCCATCCATCCGACATGGGAACCGTTCGGTTGAAAGTGAAAGTTCTGCCTTGGCAGGATCCCGCCTCAACACCGCAGAGCGCGTTTTCGCGTCGAGACGATATCAAGACTTGGATCGAGCCGTGCAATGATGATCTTACGGTTTCGGCGCTTCATGCGAGGATACTCGAGAGCTTTGCGGACCTTCATGGGGGGAAAGGGTGAGCCTACACTGCTCTCTTCGCCAGCAATCCAACGCTATATGCTAACGAGTGCGATAGGGAATTGAATATCAAATGGCTCGAAGACGATGACGGCAACGTTCTACGTGGCCACCTTAGAGTTGGAGATACATTCAAAGAGTCCCGCGACATCTCCGACAGGACAGTCAAGGTTGTCCGGCTACCGCCAACGGAAAGGGACTTGGGCAATCCAGGAAGGTTCTCATCAATTGCGCCCGAATCTTCTGCCAGGCCAAACAAGCGCGCATTAGGTCTGCATGCGCAAAGCGTCCGTAACAGTTTGCGCGATCTCGTTAATGCAGAGGACTGGTCGGCTAGAGGGCCTCGGGACAACCAGGAGAGGGCGGCCAAGCGGCAAAGAACGGAGGATGTAAGGCTCCGGGGAGCATTCGATTATGATCGACCGTTGCTATCTAGCGAAGGCCCCGAGGAAGACGTATACCAAAGATCCAGCCAGACAGCCAGGCGAGGCTCCCCAGTCCATCAGGTTGACGACTCTCAGCGATCACCGGGCATGAAACGTTGGTGGAATCTTCAATCCTGCAACTGAGCTAACATGTCATAGAGTGCAATCCGTATGACACCCCCACATCCCTTTCCGTGTACAGTCCTCTGAACGCGGTCTCCTCCAGTCAAACGGGCGTCATCGCAGTCCCTGACTCGCCGGATCGGAGAACGGCAGCACACAAAAATAGCGAAAGTACGTCTGGTAATCATGAAATTTACAAAGCCAAGTCGGAGTCACCCGAATTGTCTGCGTCAGTTCTTGAATTTCCATCTTCGAGCGCACCAAGCCGTACCAATGACACGGCCATACAAACACAGAGTCTAGATGATCCTATCATTATTTCCTCTCTGGCCAACTCCTCAGACCCTCACAGATCCAACGCAGGAGCACCTGCTAAACAGATTTCGGCTACCGCGCCGTCGTCCGACTTACAAGAACGAGCGGTGCCAACGGATGTACTTAGCCGGTCCCCATTCCTCAATCACCCTTCGTCCCAGGTAGTACCGAGAGAAAAGGCCTTGAATTTTAGTGGCTTACGACAGCGAACGCCAAACCATGCTGACAGCATTGAGTCGGAAGCAGTGCGCGCACAAGCACCGCTGGATTATGAAAGCAAAAAACGACCTGCACCGGCATGTTCACCTATCAAAGTAAGGGTATCAGGAAAAGTCGTGTCGTCTTTGCAACCTGGCGGCCCCATCACTGGCGCTACCTACGGAGAGTCTCTGCTCCCAGGTATCCAGCGGGAATTATCATTTGGGCCAGAGATCTTGATCGGAAGCGGTACTAGATCTCCTATTTCCAGCGAACAGCAATCACCTACAGACCATCATCTTGTAGTAGAGGAAGTTCCTTCTGAAGCATCACTTTCAGAAGTTGTAGAGCATCAAGCAACTCCAGAATTAGGGGATGACATTTGTACAAGTACCCAATCTGCGGATGAAGATGTCATTACAAAAGGCTCGAAGTCCGACAGAGTCTGTTCGCCAGAACATGTAGGACCCGTGGCCGTCGATCAGCAATCCGCTGATGAGGAAGCTTACAATGAGTCGGGAGCACCAAAGGCGGATGAGCAGCGTTCAATGTCCTTGATGGCAGGTATGCCCAATTTTCCAAGCGTACCAATGAGGGTTCTTCAACTACGAGAAAGTACAGAGGATAATCGAGGTGGAACTCCGTCTTCTCAGGAGTCAGTCGTGAGTCAAGTTCGGGACCAGCTGAATCCAGGGTACAAAACTCGGAGTGCGCCGAGGAATGGTGCCGAGATAATCAGCATTGAAGAAACCGAAGATGAAGCTTCTGCAATTCAGCCGAGGCCTATGAATGAGAAGGTGGTACAGAAGCCCGATATTTGGGCTATACCATCAGACACCGATGAGAAGCTAAAGTCAAAATCGAATGGAAAAAGGAACCATACTCCTAGTTGGGGCGTTACCCCTAGAAAATCAGTAGATCGTAAGATTGCACGTTCGCATACCGAAGAGCGACAGCGCGAGTCAACTCAAAGTGTGAAGGAGAAGCCTACCGACCTTGAAATAGTCGCTGAAAAGGAAAGGCAAGAACGAGAGAAGAAAGACAAGGCGAAAGCCAGGAGAAAAGAACGAGCAGCTGAGAAAAAAGCTGAGGAAGCTAAATGGGCTGAAGAGCTCAAAGCCAACGATGCAAAGCCTCCCAAAAATGATCAAGAACGACGTGAGAGTTCGAAACTAGCCGTCGTGCAGCGGAATGCGGTAGCAAAGAATACAATGAGAGGAAAGACACCCAGTACCAATACCGCCGGAGACAGTGAAGTGAAGAAAGCCAAATCAGCCAAATCAGCCAAATCAACTGGTGTGGCAACGTCGGAAGGCCACGTTGACAAGAGGAAGAAAACTTCTACTGATACTGTACCATCATTGGATAAGGAGCGTAAGGCAAAGGATGCCGCCAAACGAGCCGTGCCCGATGGTGAAGCTTCAGAAGCCCAGAAAGCGAAACAAGCCAAGGTCTCCATGGTCAAAGAATCGCAGCAGTTGTGGGCCGAGAGAAAGGCTATCCAAGAGGCCGAGATGGCGGCACGAGAAGCCGAAGCCATCGCTCAGGCACAGAGAAGCGTCAAGGTGCCTTCGAAAAAGCCAGCGACTCAGAAGACTGGCCAAACCATCGCAGAGCCTGGCCTAACTAGTGAAACAGGACGGAACCTTCAAGATCCCTCAGAAGTCTCACGCCGGACATCTGTCACCCCAAACAATCGCCAAGATGCAGTTCCGAAGAGAAGATCCATGACCCCATTATTCCCATCGACCACCATGAAGCCAGTCAAAAGCGCATTGCGAAGTAGCGAGATTAGCGTCCGCCGCTCGGTATCTTTCAACGATCAAGCGGTTGCCCTCAATAGCCCTCCTCTGAAGACAGTACAGGCCGTCAGGCCGCTACGAGACTCTGACATGTCAGCTAGTGCCCGGGCGGCTGCAAAGAAGGGCAGTGCTCAACAGCTCGAGCCTCACTCATCACCTTCCGATAGGGCTTCGAAGAAGCGCGAGAGTGACATTTCGGCGAGACCTAAGCTTCGCGGACCAAGCTCATCGAAGTCGGCGACCCCATTGACCGATGCCAGCTCAAAATCTAAGGTCCAGACCAAGCTTAACGTGACCAGAGATGTGAAGCTGAAGGGTCGTGAAATCGACGCACCGCGTCCACCAAACCCCGTCACTCTAGCTGAAAACGAAGAGATCATCATATCCTCGGACAGTGAGCGATCAGCATCCACCTTCTACTCTGACGAAGAAGATCGGACGAGACCGGCCAAAGCCGGGCCTAGCAGCAAGAAGAAGCTAAGCTCATCAATGAACTTAGATGGAGGCATTACGCCTAGCAGAGCCACCACCAGCCGGAGTAATTCTGGTTCGACAATCAACATCGTCCACAAAGAAGAAAATGTATCCCCAATAACAGCGATTTCAACCAAGGCTGCTTCCGACAGAGATCCGCGAGAGATGTCAACAACTCGCTCGCCCGCACAGTATATATCGCGTGCAAGTTCTGCTCACTCTCAGTCTGGCTCCAGCATAGAATCTAGAACGGTTTCCGAAGATGGGTTTGAATCAGAGATTGAGTCGCAAAACGGCTCTGAATCCGACTCTGGATCTGATGACGATACTCAAGCCTCGAACGAGTTGCCTTCAGCACCAAGGGACAAACCAGGGAGCGACAGGAACAGCATCCAACCGAGCCACAGTAAAGATTCAGACATCCAACAACCAGGCAAAAGCCCTCAGAGCCGAGCGCCGAGCGCCGAGGGTTCAGTCACATCTTCAGAAAGTGGGAGCGAGGAGGAAGACGAAGATCTAGCCAACCAGATGGAGCAACAACTGCAGAGGGACTGTCGTCAAACGACGGAGCCTCCCCAAAGCAGGAAACAGCCGGCACTGCCGCTGGCCAAGCCTGCTGCCCGCAAAGCCGCCCCTGCTCAACCAGCGGCGGGTGGACCGTCCCAGACTCGCTTCCCAAGCTTGAGCGGTCTCAGAAGCAGAGCGCCCAAAAACACCGCAAACACTGCAGCCGCTCGAGGACCAGCCTCTATCGCAATCTCCAATGGTACGAAGCAAGGGGCGAATCAGTCTTCCCAAATACGAAGTCAAACCAGCATGTCCGAAAGTGACGAAAGCAGCAGCAGCTCCGACGATAGTGATGAAATTACCACAGCCTCTCAGCAACATCAAGATGCCAAGCGACCTTCTAGCACCATGAAGGGCATTGGCAGGATCATCAGGCGTACGTTTATGTTCTGATGTCCAAACCCCAGGCTGATGGCGACTGACCTTGCTAGTCTCCAAGAAGCTTCCTAGCTAATACCCTGCGGTCCATACGTCGCGGCTTTCGATTTTCTCCGGTGGTGGTGGTCTGCATGAATTAGGAGTTTCGGGAGGGAGCAGGTAGTTGCGATGTACCGACCAAGCACTGGGTCAGTATGAGCCACAGGTGCCAAAAATATGGGCGTAGGTATCGTCGGCCCAATGTTTCTTCTGGGGATGATTCTTCCACCAGCGTTCGATGTTGTAGCTGGAAGCGAATGACATGTGATTTTCATTCCCACAATGGTTTGCATGTATCTCAGATATCCTTCAGGCTAGCGAGCACCATATCCGGGTAGGCCTGAATACCATGTTATATCTGTTCTTTGAAGAAAGTCACGGTGGTGCCATGCCCCATTCCAATATCTGGGTTTTTTGATTGATCACCCGAAGCTGTGTCTTTGTTGGTCATCTTCATACCATCCTTCTTGTTTCGATCGTGCTCGCCGTCATTGGTCCTCCTCAGATGCCCTAGCCAGTTTTTGATCGCCTTGAAAGCCACCGTTGTGGTAGTCGATGAAATCGTTAGATCTCTACCTACCCCTTTATTCCGGATCGATTATAGAGACAAGCAGAATAGCATGCCAAACACACAAAGTCCCTGTCTGCGTGATAACTGTGAGGGCCGATAACAGCACGGAAACTGCCGAGTTGGAACATCACATATTTCTCAAAGCAATCCTGGCGTATATCAGTACATTACGGAAGTTCAGAAGCGATAGTAAAGATCGGATCCTCTGGAAAACGACTCTTCTCAAATTACACTCTGCTATCTGAGGCCTTGTTCTGTTGCCCTCCCCGCAAAGTCCACATTTCCACGTTTGTATGCCCTAAGTCATGCCATACTCACCCCGGAAAGAAAACACCCCTGATGTGTAAATCACCCAACGCCATGCTCGTGGTATCTCTGAGACATCAACACATAAAACCATACACGCGTAACCGAAAAACCCTACATCTGCAAGTTCATATAATCACCACAATCTCCCCCCTCTCATTCTTCTTCAACCGCAGACTCTTCCACAGCTCCTTCTCCTCTTCCGCCTTCCCCAGGCCGAGGTTCTGCTCTTCCCTCTCTCGATGATACCGCTTCAGCGCCTTATTCATACTGCACCCCGTCTCACTCTCCGGACCCTTCGTCACGAATGAGAGGAACAGCTCCGCGCGCGTGCGATAGACGACTAGCTGCTGTGAATCATTTTGCTGTTCCAAGGGATGATGGTACTCGATAGCTTTGAGCTTCCGCTTGGGGCGGTGCTCGGAGTGATCGCGCTCCCCGTTGCTGTGGTGGTGTGAGGAGCGATGGTGTTTCCTTGGGCGCGACTCATCGGATGTGCGGCGCGAGGAGGAGGCGGCTTTACGGACTTTGACAAGGGCGGTGCTGCCGTTGCGGCCGCGCTCCTTGGCGATGATGGTCTTGGAGCGTTTGACGGGGCTGAGGGAGCCGGGCTCGTTGCCGGAGTATTCGGGGGATGGAGGGAATTTGGATTTCGAGAGGAGGCGGTTGAGGCCGCCGGTGAGGCCCGAATGGAGGGTGAGGGGTGGGGCGTCGGTCATTGCTTCGTCGCGCTCTTGGCTGCGGCGGATGGCGTTGATGTCGAGTTCTTCGACGTGGTGGCGCTTGCGCTTCTTGTCTGTGGAGCGGTGGTCGCGGCCGTCGAGTTCATAAATGGTGTCTCTGCTGCCGTTGTGAAGAGTCTTTGGGGCGGGGGTTTGGTATTCAATCTGCTTCGGTTTCGAAGCGATGGGTATGGGGTCTGCGCCGTAGGAGTATCCATTCTCTTCGTACGCCTGGTCGTATTCGTGATCGCCTTCTACTTCGCCAGCTGATTGAGGTCCAGCCTCGAACACCGATGGCGCATCGGCTCTGATTGACATCTGTTCTCTTGATCCTCCAAGGGAAACCTTGGAGGTATTCGGAGTTTCCTCGGTGACAAGGAAATCGAAGACATTCACGGGCTCAGCAGGGCGAGAGGGGACGGCGGAAGGAGGGCTTGGTGCTTCTGGAGGTGCATCGACAATTGCAAGGGCAGTGCCCCCTCCGGCGTCTGCGTCTGGTGCATCTTCAACGTAGGCTTTCCTCGGGACGAGAGCAGAAGAGCCCGATATCTTCACGGACTTCTTTGATTGTTTTGCAGGCTTCTCCTTGTAGAGCGCTCCTTGGTACTTTTGCGCTTCAGAGATGCATGACTGAATCCTATTGTCAGTCCTGGGCTGGAGAACGAACTCGTGGGGTCACGAAAAAAGTTATAGAGTTTCGGAGCCAACATACGGTATGCGATCGATAGTCCGTGCCCCGAAAATGCGTCATGCAATCAATGCACGTATACGAAGCGCCTCGGCATTGGCCGCGGTGAGGATCGAGTTTCTTCTTCGTCAAGACGTCGCCGCAATCCTAGAGGGTTGGGGCTTCATATCAGCATCTATCTGTATTGATACCCAATCGGATTGAAAGCGCAAAAGAGTACCTCGCAAGAAAAGGACACCATCTCTGCGCTTGACAGCACAGCACAGGCTTGACCGGTCAAGGAAAGATGGGCAAGCAATGGGTGAAGCAGCAGAAAGGCGGTGAGCTGTTAAAAGGCCATCGGGAGCTGAAACGTAGAGAAGGGGTCGCCCGTGGATTGGTCGTTACATTACTCGTCATTACTTTGGGATGGTTTATTGACGCCGGTTGTGGCACGCGCTTGGCACGCGGATAGGGGCTAAAACACTAGTGCATCAACCGAATGGGCAACCACACTCTGCCTCCGTCTGCTTTGGCTCATCCCTATCGCAAGAAGATGCTTGAATACATTGGTCCTAGGGAACAATAGTGCCTCTTCGCAAAATCCGGAAAGCCGTCCACTCCCAAAGTCGTAGATGGCTTCCGTGATCTGTCTTTCCAAAGGGGTATCCACCCCAACAAGCGCCATACATGCTCAGCAGGCTGGTAGAATTTGAACATCTCTTGAGTCTTAATAGCAGCCCCAGATATGTGACCCGGTATAGTGCTCGAGATGCTGGAGGCGTGCATTCGCATTGAAGCCTTTACTTTTATCAGGACTCCAATAGATCAAACGATGCTACCATGTGATGCTGCGTGGTTTGCTAAGACTTCTTCCACCAGCTGATCCGGATCACTATCAGCAGATGCTAATGGTTTGCTCCTTCAGCAGGCTTTCCCGTCTTCTTACGTGAGAATGAATGTATTTATGTGTATAAAGGCTTAGACCAAGCTGTTGCCGAAACGATTAGTAACCTACTGATCAGGTATATAATTTTTGACTTGCTATAGAGATATGTTTTTTCCCTTAGAATGCCCTTTTATGGCTTCTGTTCCCAGTATTCCTTCTGTCTGGCTGTTCAATAGCTCAAATTTCCCATCAAGCGTCCCTGCTACTGATGTAAGGACTGTCCATCAGCTTGTCAGGTTGGGCTTATGGTCAATGGTTAGACTTTAGTATGGGATAGATATCTGAGAATATATGGCTGAGATGAAGTAAAAGTGAATGCTTGTGTCACGGAACGATGCCGCGGCTTCTGATAAAGCGTCACTTGTTGACATTACGATTATCACACTTTCACTCACGCACCACGCACTACGCGTCACGGACCACGCATTATTCACCACAGCAGAAATTCATTTTCAATATGGGAAGCGTTCACAGTTCACCTATGTCAGCCCAGTCACACTCATTCTTGTTTATTTGAGTATGCTGATGTTAGTACTATATAGAAATAGGAGGCCTGAGGATGGTGGTAGACCGCAGTTGAAGCCCGAAGTCGTATCGTCGAAAGCCAAAGAGCTACCTGCATATAGTGGATCGATTTACTTCCAGTACCTGAGCCCACCGTTCTTTTGCAGGTATCGAACTGAACTAACATCTATCTAGAGCCATGGAGGATGATCGGACCATGAGACACAGGACTGTACCGAACGAAACTCGCCATACAATCGGTTTCACCAGGAGACTACCTACAGAGATCCGAAAGCCGAAAGAGGTGACTCCCAAAGATGCACCGAAACCGGCCATGTACCTGAGCCCCCCCTCCTTCTGCATTTAAGGAGCTGAACTAACATCTACCTAGAGCCAAAGAGCGCGATTGCAAAGTGACACCTAGCATTGTATTGCGCGAGCAAGAGCCTACCTTCAAAAGCTGGAACAAGTTGGCCCCAGAAATCAGAGTGATGATCCTGAAAGCATATCTTGCAATGCCCACCCCGATCCAGGTTGCCAGTAAAACCGGAGCAATTGCTGAGGTGCCCAGTTCACGATCCGCGGAGTTTCGAGACAAATACAATGTCCGGGGCCCGCATATCTCACAAAAGCAGATCTGCGAATTCTTCCTGGTCAGCAAGACTATGTACGCTGAGGCCATACCAGCGTATTTCGGCATCAATACCTTTAACTTCAAGTCTACCAATGATTTCGTGAGGTTTGCTGGCCGACTCTGCCCAACGTATCGCTGGCAGGTCCGCAAGATCTCCATTTCCTGGACCGGTACTTCAAAGGTCGATGCAGCAAAGGCCCTACGTACCTTTGTCGGACTACGTGAGCTCAAGCTCGATCAAGTGACACTCTTTCGCTTCAAAACCGGAAAGAAAGTGGTGGACGCGTTTGGGAAGGTGGTAAAAGCTAAGCTGAAGACGTATGCACAGAAGGAGCTCCTAAGTCTGAGAGGCCTCAAGAAACTTAGGATCGAATTCAAGGAGAGCGTTCTGGATCGCGGCAAGAAACGACCATGCACCCAAATCAACAAGATCTCGTTTAGGCGACGTTTCCGGGCCCTCAAGTCACGCCAAGATGAGAAAATGCTGCAGAGGCAGCACGCCAAGGACTTTCCTGTGAGCTAAAGGTGGTTTTCTGGAAGATTTGGGGGTGTGGGGATAGTGGGTTTCTTTCATGATCGATGGGGGATTCTTCTTACTGCAGCAGCTGAGCCGATTGAAATGAACCGAACTTTCCACACTCTCAATGTTCTCAATCTCGTTTTCTGTAAGGGCCCACAGATCCCAGCTGCTGTTCCCATGCTTCATGACTAAGGAAAAGACGGAATGCCGAAATGACTATGGGCCTGCATTGGTCATGGCGTCCAACGTGAAGTCGCGTAACCGTTGAACCATTTATACTTTTCATAAGGTAGTTCGTGAAAATCCTTACCATTCCTGTTCACCAAGATGTGGTTTCCAGAGAAAACGGGCTGAGGATTTCTGTAGTAATTGCCAATCAATCAGCACCCAATGTATGGGATAAGCGCGAACAGAACAACAGATCAACGATTTATCCAGACCATTTCTGGACCTTTGAGGCATCCGGCATGATTGTGGCTCGTGGTTATTCAATCATCATCGAGTCTACAATTGTAGTCTGCTAAGAGAATCTCATCTGGCATAGGGCCACGATTTGTCCGTACTGCTGAGATATTAGCTTTCTCCCCATAGCATTATCAAAGAATCATTGTGCTCACCCCATTCAGTTTCCACCCGGAAGAAGATCCACATCCAACGCCTCAGCACCTCCAGGAATTCCATGACAAATATACCTCCCTCAAGATCGTTGAAGTGGTCCAAATGCGGCGAAAGCTTCAGGCTCCAGGTACACCGTAACATCAGATCTATGATAATGGCGCCATAATACATCTCCTTCGTATGGAAGTGCGTATGCCGTCGTAGACCCCACGGATGCTCTGGATTGTTTCGTTCTTGAGACGAGTCGAACAGAGTCAGATCCCAATCCTTAGCCACGTCCCAGTAAAACGAATAAAATGAATTCAGGAACACAAAGAATAGCCATAATCGAAATAGCCCAGCTTCACTGAGCCCGATCTTGTTGGGATCGTACCCTCGCTGTAGTGCGCTGAGGATGATCACAGGAAAGGCACTTGAGTACTTCAGCGCATTGGCAAGATGTTGCCCACCCCACCCTGAGTGTGCCGACTTCGGGCCATTCCTGACTCTCCCGAACTCGATCAAACACTGACGTAGCCGAATCAAACTCGGTATGCTGATTATGATGGGGACGATGTATTGGCCCCCACAGCTGCGGTCGGGTCTGTCTGTCGATGAGACGCCGCTCGAGAAGAACATGCATCCCGAGACGAACAGATCTCCAAGCACCTTAGCGCACGATGTCAAGACATCAGCAAGCAGTATATCCCCGAACTTGCCGTCCTGATTTTCCGCAATACCGCCAACGCTCACGCGTCTCAGAATGGAGAGGAACCGGAGTCGGCCGGTATAGGACGTGCGTGGTAGGGGTGCGATAAAGATGACAGCGAGGAGGAAGAGGTAGGACTGAGGAAGGATGTCCCAGGCGATGACCAGCGCAGGTTGGCCATGGGTGATGATCCAGAAGAGAAGGATGGAGATGATAAGGGGAACGGTGATGATAGCCGCAAGACTGTAGGTTCTTTGATGGTGCGATACAACGGGAGAGGAGGTGCGGCTATGGTATTTAATGAGAGCTGGGAGATCCTATTGTTATTCAGCAAGGAAGTCCGACGGCACGCTTTCGGGCTCCAACGTACGATCTTGAGTATTGACAGGTAATGTAGGTTGAGGCCCCACGCCCAAACGCCTGTCGATCAGGTGAGTAGATTACCTTATCTCTAGATCGTCAACCGTACCAAGCACAAGGACAAACGCAATTCGGTATGGTAATGGGAAACTCAAGCTGAAAGTATCCAATTCGGGTTCGACAGCAGGATCTCCGTCCATTGCGTAGACATAATCGTTGAGAAGAGGGCACTTGAGACAACCTCAAAAGGATTGACTGGATTGAGAGACTGATATGCAAGATCGCCTTAATTGATCTTGTACAAACATGTGAGCATTGAATCCATTTGATGGAGAACTTGTCCTTCACATAAGGTATTCTTGAAGTCACGCACCAGCACTCCGTTTTGGCAATACTCAGGCTGGTAATATCAGGTATCTCATTCTTGATTAATTAATCTAGACCGCCCTCAATGATAATGCTATTACTCCTATCATACCTGCCACACAATCATCCGGAGTGGTATTTAAGTCTAGAAATTCCTCGACGGTTCCACCTTGTCGAAGCCAGGCCCAGCATGCTCAATCATTACCCCTTCCTGCCTTGTGCTTCCATTGACATACTTACCGTCCACAGCGCCGTTTGCACTCGTATATCCACCTTCTGCCGCTCCGTTTGTATGGCCGTAATCGCTGTTCATAGTCCCATTCCTGCTATCGTAGTCAGACCTTGGAGGAGGTACAGCCTGCGGGACTGCTCCACGGTCCTGCGCCTCGTATGCGCCTGCATACTCATTCCTGCTGTAGTCGCCAGCGTCTACCGTTCCCATTTCCTCATTGGAGATCGCTTGTTTAGCGTGCCACGCGGGATAAAGATCGACGAAGAAGGTAAGAACGTAGAAAGTAAAAACCAGGGCGATGACCCATTCGAAGACTGCGCCGACATTTTTGTTTTTCTTGAAGGTGCATATTGCGAAGACGATGGCCATGGCGACTAGGATGTGTCAGTGCTTATCCTCGAAGTTCTTCATAGCTTAGGAAAAGAGAAGACAGACGTTCGATGAGAATGAAGAATAATTTCATCCAGAAAGAGGCGCGCAAGACACGGTGTTGACGAAAATGTATGCCAAGGCGTTGGTATTCGGCGCATACGAAGATTGCACTTATTACGTATCCAGCACTGTTTAGTAATGTCAGCGAAGAGTTTTGAAGGCTTCAATGGGGATGTAAGGCCGCACATGAAGAGCAGAAGGAACCCGTCATGTAGCTTATGGTGGCGTAGTGCATCAAAAATTGAAAGAAGAATTAACCCGGCAGTGCCCGCTACTGCGAAAACAACTGGTCGCAGTCAATATAAGCCCAACGTTGAATGATGCTTAAGAGCAGTTCACTGGACAACCCAGAAAGAATCTTCTCCGCCATGTTGGTATTCTTCGCCAACCGACCCTTGTGCCGGAGCCATCTTTCGGCTGCGAACGAGAGGTCGAGGAATACGGTCGTCACGCAACATCCAGCAATGAACAGCGGTTTCAGTCCTTCAGCACCGATGTCTGCGGATTATGAGCGATCATAGGTAGACTTGTCTGGGGAAGTTGGACCTGAGATGTAGCTGAGCGGAAGTCAGCGACGGGCGTCTTATGAAGCCTGGAAACCTCACGCTATCTTCTGATTTGCGGCCATGGAAGCATAGTGAGGACTGCGCAGATCAGTTTGTTTCTCGCTGGCTACCGTTCCAGCCGGATGGCTTACTGTCCCTCAAGTTCCCAGACTATGAACATGGCCAGTAACATGCCTAGCGTCGTTAGAACTGCACCTTCAATCCGGGTATACGGAGTTCAACATACCAAGCCATGTGCCTGCGCTGATGAGTGGTAGCAGCCAAAACAAGGCGTATTTAAAAGCCATGATTTACTTGGGCCGCTTCAAAGACGCCTTCGTTACACCTCTTTCGCAAACTGATGGCGTGTGTGCTCAAGTCAATGAGAGTACTGGACGAGAAATTGCCGTCGGTGGTGTTCAAGGAGAAGAGTTTGAGAGACAGAGAATGAGTGAGCTCAAAGCGACAAACAAATAAATGACATCTACGGCGCGCGCAAAATGAAGAAACAAGACGTCACAACTACGAAACGCTGTTTGTGCTGCGGATAGGACCCGCCTCTGAGCCGCCCGGCAACTGCGCCTCAGGGGTACCTCCGAACGAGTCCATGTGGCTACTTCACCGTAGACGCATCTTAGTTAGCAAATCAAGTAATCCAGGAGATAGAAACGAGTCTCATAGATGATACCAATTGCTAGCATGTCAGGACCTTTGGCATCAAAGTCCGTAAGTCACAACGGGCGCAGCCACCTCCCTCTTACTTCTATCCGGCGCCTACGAAAAAAAGGGATGGCGGAATGATGGAAAAAACGACAGAGAGAGCCCATAGGTTAAAAGTCAAACAATCAAAGCGCCGCACATATGCCTTTCTGAGATGTATTCCAGGAGGCATCTACACGTTAACGTGGTCGATACCTGAAAAGGTGCACCTTGCCAACCTTAAGGCATGGGATCACAGCGAGGATGGTGACTTCTCCGTGAAATTGCGTAGTTGTTACAATTGACTCAAGTAAGTCTAGTTCAGGACAACCTTGCTATAATTCTCTCCAGCCTTTCAGGAATTATCTGATTCTTAGTACAGTGCATGCTTCATCATGTTCAAGACGTTCCCTCCATAACCACATCCTGAGCTGGATCTCGCCTCCTGTTCAGGGGCAGCGCAATTCCCCTCTGCGGCCCCGCCGCTCTTTGTCGAAGCTCAGCCAATCGAACCTGCTCGGGCTTCTGTCGAAAGAGACAGTTCCACAAGTCCTCCTGGCCGACCATCTCGCCTCCGCCTGAACCCTTGTTGAGCAACCGCGAAAGGGGTGCTTGTTGAAGCTCGAGCGTATTCGCAGCATCTATCTGGCGTTCCATTGTATCGGATCCATCAGGCAATTCGCTACCGCTGCCGCTGGTCGTGGCGCCTTCAATGTGTGACAGTCGACGCTTTACGGATATCTCGTAGATAGACTTCTCCACAGTGTCTTCAACCAGATACATCCACACTGTCGTCGGCTGGTGCTGTCCGATTCGGTGGACTCGCGCATTCGCCTGCAGCTCGATCGCCGTATTGATTAAAGGCTCGCATAAGAACACGTGGGTAGCATTGACTAGATTGAGCCCAGATGCCTGTGCCTTGGCATGAAGGAAGAAGCATTCAATACTTGGACCGCTCTTGAAGTTCCGTATCCCATTTGATTTATCGAAGCTCGTAAAAGCGATGCCGAAATGATTGAAGGCTTTGCTAAGGACATCAATGAAGTCTTTGAATTGGGAGAAAACCACAGACTTCGCCCCCGGATCTTTCTCCCTCAGCCACAAGATGTGTCGAGCAAGGGCATCAGTCTTCGTGCCGAAAGACCCATTGAGTTCAATGCTTTTGATCTGATCGAGCGTCCTAGCAGTGATGCCCGAGTATATTGCCCGGGGATCACCACTAGCAACAGCTGCCCTGCCAATGGACGCGGTCTCCTCTTGCATTGTCAGGTCTTGTGTTCGATAGGTAATTTGATGAAACTCGTTTTTGGTTAATTTTTGCTTACACGTTGGGCAATTTCGATGGTCATTCCACCAAAGCCGAGCGCAGTCGACGCAATACGAATGGCCGCAGGTCGTAAGGACTCCTCTGTCGAATTGCTCCCGGCAAATTATACACTGTCGCTGTGTTTGCAGGGAAGTAGCTTCAGTTCGGAGGTGCATCAGATAGCGACCTCTTGACTTGAGCGTGGCTAGACGATTAGTCCTCGACTCGGTCTCTTCTTCCATGGCCGCCATTGTCCTGGTTAGTTTCTCAGAACTCATATTGTCTTCTAAGGGCGCCACTGTGTCGGAAATTGCCTGTAATTGCCGGTAATACTCCAAACGGCGATCGACAGTCTCCTTGAAAAGCTCGAGCTCTTGGTCGAGACTTGTGAGAATTCTATTGTACTCGGCGGCAACAGCCTGTAGTGTCTGTAGTGTGCTATTGATGATCAACAACTCCGCCCCGGCACGAACATTACCTCGATCTAAATGAGCGCGCAAATTGATCTTCAGTTCCCGCAACTGCATGATAAATCCTCTAATAGAGCCGATCTTTTTAGGATCTGGCTTGAGCCTTTGTCGCAAGTGCAGTACCTTCAACATGAGCTCTGGAGAATGGCCTTCTCCATGTTCGGCTTGCCTAATTGCAGCTTTCATCTCATTGTCGATGCGAGTGTTGGTCTGACCTGTCGTGAAATCAGAGCGATCAGAGCAAATCGCTCGCAAAGCGTCCATGTAAACATATACCTCGTCTTGCTGCATCGTGGAGGTTTCGTATTCGTCTCCTTGTAGATCGATCTCTTCTTTATCGACGAGCGGAAGTAACACAAGCTCTACCAGCTTTTGCCTCCATTTGTCAAGCTGTTCTCCTTGAGCATTGATTGCGGCAAAAAGATCATGAGTTCTGGCCAAGATATCCCGAGACTCGATACCCCCTGAACCGTCAATGCAATCAATCTTGGGGACTTGAACGATTTCCCGGTTCAACGCCTTTGCTCGAAGCTTCTCCATCTGTGCATCTGCCTTCCGTAGCGCACCAGCGAGCAAATCCTGCCGCAAGAGTTTTGCGAGCTCATAGGTGCTCTCCTCCAGCTTCTCGAGCTCCTTAAAGGCAGCCGAGCCAGGCTCCGTAAGGGTTGCATTTGACTTGATCTGGAAGTAAGCATTAGCCACGAAGAATGTACACATGTGCTCAATCTCCAATGCTGATCGTAGTCGATGGCGGTACACCCCGATCAGGGAAGTGTTTGAATCTTCCGTAACCGAAACATCTTTTATTTCTGTAAAGTCATCGGCGACTCCTAGTCGAGCCGCTTGAGAGCTCAGCTGCTCCCTATCATTCTTGACGATCGACTTCACTTCTTCCAATATTCTTTTCCAGAGACGTAAAGCCTCACGGCTTTGGTTTGCATGTTCAAGAACTTGGCCTCGTCGAATACGGGACAGTATAAGTGCGCGTTCTTCGGCTCGTGTAGCAGTTTCATTCTGATCTGTCATCACGTCCAGAACCTGGTCCACGGTTCGCAACGGCGCCTTGCTTGCCCCGAGTGCCCGACGATTTTTTATCCCAACTTCAGGGTGGAGACAAGTCTGTCGCAGTCTCGCTAGCCATGTCCGCATCTTCTCAATGACCGCTGGTGAATCTGGATCCCAATCCTCTTTGAGGGGCGAGCCGTTGAGATCAAGGCCACAATCGGTGCACATTTGTTGGTACAGCGTTGAGTAGTGTTGTTCCTCGATCATTGTGAAGGGCACGTTGATGATTACTCGTGTCTGAGGCGGCAGCTGAAGCTCATCTTTGACCTGGTCTTTCGTGTGCCGTAGAGCGAGGGTTCTGAAGATCTCGCGAAAGACATCTCGATGATGCTGTATTAAACGGTTCCAAAGTTTGACCGAATGACAGTAGGGCTCGAATCGCAAAAAGATCAAAAGACCTAAAAGGTCTTGGGAATCCCGTTTTACTGGGGTTCCTGAAACGGCCCACGCGTGCTCTCTCGGAATAATTTGCGCGACTTTCGCTGCGTTACTAACGCCAGACTCGACCATTTGAGCTTCATCAAGCACTACACGCCACCACTTAATCTGCGTCAACGGAGACTTCTTCCGTTCATAAATCTTGTTGTACCGCATGTTGCGAACAGGTACTGCTCCAGCCGTGTAATGAATCTCTCGCCCAAGAACATTGTAGACAGTCAAGATAACATCACACTCGGCGAGCCGAGCCACCAATTGATCATTGTCGAGCTTCTTCCTCTCGGTCCGGACTCCTTCGTAGACCATTACCTTTAGATGTGGTGCTAGAGATTTGAGCTCGCTTTCCCATTGCCGTAATATAGCATGAGGCGTGATTATAAGGGTGGCCGAGGAGTGAACCAAAGAATTTTCTGTCAGGCCATTGGCTATGTCGTTAGTCGGACTTTTTCTTCTATGAAGGCACATCAAGGCGATCATCTCCACCGTCTTCCCAAGACCCATTTCTTCGCTCAAGATACCACCTTTGATCTGAGAAGCGTAATCCTGGACCACCTCTTCGTCCTTTGTAGCGATATTGAGACAGCGACTGACCATCCACTCCGCGCCATCGGCATCAGCAGTACGAATGAACCCGTGCGGCAACTTGTCTCTAGTACGCGCTACTGCTTTGCCTGCAATTTCCTGACCCTCCCTTTGCAGTAACCATTTCACGGCTCTCTTTTGAAACGGATACAATCGGCAAGTCAGTCCTTCAAGCAATGGATCCAACGAATTGTCTTCTGCCAGGTTACCCGCTTTGCTCGGAACGCATACGTTTTCGTAGAAGTCCCTTGGAGACCATGCATCATATGTGCTGGGCGGCTCATCAAAAGCGTATTGGTCAAATAGATTATTTGGCTTGATCGGGATTTGGTCGGAGAGGCTTGTTGCACGTCTAGCCAACAGCTTGCAGCAGAGAGTCCAATCGTCGTCGCTTATGACTCCTTCGCGGTTTTGGTTTTTCGAAAGCCAGCAACTGCTTGAGAACTGGCTGTCGTTTCGTTTTGCCACAACTTTGATGACTTGCCGCAGTATCACCATCGTTTCGGGGGGCAGATCTGCTAGCCCTTCGAACTCGATACTGTCGTCACCGTGAAGACTCTTAATCCGGCAAGAGAAAAGTCCGTCAGGTAATTTGGAGTAGTGCTTAAGGAGCACGGGGACGCCTTTCCAGTAGATACACTCCGAATTAGAAGGGGGCGAGTCCCTTGAGGCAGAAAATACCTTACAACACGTATCAGCTTGTTGAAGCGCACTTCGGCGCCGGAGCCTAGCAAATGCACCAATCGCCTCACTTACCACGTTGATATCAACGCGAGCTAACGTCAGAAAATCCTCCTGACGTTCATCCTCATGTCGAACGTGCTTCTTTGTCCGTCTCTTCTGTACGAAATGTTTTGATTTTGACCTAGAAGGTTTTGTATCTTTGCCCAACAACTCGGTTTCAGGTGGTGTCAGGTTTTGGGCACCGGACCACCTTCGTCTTTTCCTCGATTGAGCTTGGTCATCTTTTGGAACTTTGCTATCGTTGCTGTCGTCGAGGACTTCTGTGTCAGGTGGTGTGAAACTCTGCTCGTGACCCAACTTCTTCCGCTTCCAGGAGGGACCCTGCTCGTCGTGTGAGGCCGCACAATCGTTAGTATCATCAATGGTTCTGGTATTAGGCGGTATTAGATTCTGTCTCTGAGTCGATCGTTGCCGCTTCAGAGTGCGACGTTGCTCGACCCCCACTTCCCTGCCGCCGTTGCCATCGCCGGCGCGTCTGGCCCCAGCTTGTACATCATGCTCCTGTGCTACTTCCTGCCGTTTCTTCGGAGGGCCTGCGTCATGCTGTGGATCTTCGCTATTGTTGCTGTTATAAATGACTTCCGAGTCAGGAGGTGTCGAATTCTGCTTTTGCACCACTTTCTGTTGCTTCTTCGGTGGATCTAATTTCTTCTTGGAACCTTTGGTGCATTGGCAATCCTTGACGAAGGTGTATATTTCCGGCGGCGCTTTCCCTGAGATCGAGTGAGTATGCAAACGTCCATGAAGCAGGATGGAGCGGCGCGCAAAGATAGACAGTACTTACCAGCGGCAGAGACTAGGACGTTCGAAAGACGCATGATGTAGACCGGCCGGTAACAACCGAACCCACATGTAAAGTCATATGGATCTTCGGGAGGTTCTGAGGCGAATATATACCATACCTTGATATTGAAAAATGCACGGAGTGACAAGGTGGGTCCAGTAACACAGGCTGGTAATCTATCTTATCGATAGTGTTATCTATTCTAGCGTGTTACTGAATTAAGTGAACAGTTGCATGTGATGATGGGGTGGACAGCCTTCCCGCCACCACCGCTGCCATACGGTAAGGTTGAATTTCATCTCGGAGCTTCATAAATTGGGTTCGAAAGTTGCAGTCACGGTCACTTGAAGCCATTATTACTATATCTTGCATTCTTCGTACCAAGCGCCGGCTGCCTAAAGTACTGGCAGCCTAGACACTATGACCTACTTTACTTTACTCAGGCCGGTTTTTCATGATTGCACTCTCCATCAAATCTGAACATCAATTTTCACTTCCTTCCGAGTCCAAGAAGACTCAATGGCGCTTTGCTTATGGGTTTTGGTTGGTCGAGGTGTCCAACGTGTTATCGGGTGAATGTTGAACTCATTTCGCACACCATTGCTTGTTGGTACATATCTTAACTCGTTCATGATCACGTTTCACAAAGGTGTGCAATATGGAGGAACCGGCCCGAGTAAAGCCTTCTGCTCGCAGGGAACACACTAGCGGAAGAATTCCATGGTGTTTTATCTGAGCTGATATAAACGAAGATCGATGGCTTTGTTTTCGAAGCGTTAGACAAACACTTGAGCAGACTCTTATTCATGCGGGATTCTTGTGCCTTCAATGCTGCGCCGGGAAAGAATATCAAGAGCCGCCCGGGGTATATGTTCGGCAGCCTCTGGAACCCTTATGCAACGAACGCTTTCAGACCAGAGAGTGGTCAGACAACGTGTCAGATCGTTTTGTCATCATAATCAACGCGCTCAGAGCTGATCAAGGTTACTTCGATTTGCACTCTAACACCTCTGTACGGCAGTGGAATATCATCCAGATCTATCTCTTGCGGCTCTCTGTGAACTCGTTTCCGCTTTCCGCTTTATATGGTGACGTTGGTACCCAATCCTTCGCCGTCTTCTATTCTCTTAAAGCTCCGAAGATCAGTATCCTCGAATCCAGACATACTGCGTCACATCACCCCGGGACGATGGACTGCGAGAATTGCCTTGTGTTGTGATCTTCCGTATCGGTCCATGACGGCTGCCTTCCAGACAAGGGCCTTAGGCCAGGTAAGCTGGCGCTGACGACGCCCATGGCAGGCTCTGTAGCAGTGCAAATACTAGCGTTGACATAGTTCCCTTCAGGATGGTCAGAGACGTTCAGAGCTTGATTGAGCTTTTGGGACCTACAGGTAACAGACTCCATTTTCCAGGATATGTCGGCCACCCCCATAATCAATAGTGCCTATTTCTGTCAGTCAACACCCGGCAAGTGGAAGAGGAGGATATTGAACCGACAGGGTCAACAATGGGAAGACTCTACGTCAAGGCCTGCAAAACATTGTCAACAGAGGTTCGAGATCGACTTCATATCAAAATTACCATAGCGGCTCACAAAAGTGATCATCCCACTGGCAATTCAATGTTAGTCGCGGTGCACTCAGGACATTATCGCAAAGCACGTTACCCAGACGCCAGCTCTCGATAGAAACCTCGACGTTGTACGTAAAACAACAAAGACAGTGGGTATGATCAGAAGAGCAATATTCGCTCCCAGCATGCGGTCTTTATAGCTTGCATTGAGATAAGAAGTCGGTAGAGCATGAGTCACTACGCCCATTATGATTTTCCGCAAAGCAAGACTCCTGAAAGAGAATGGTCACGACAGTCAAGAAAGCCTTGGGTGATGCTATCGATCCATACTGAATGACTGACAGCAGTTGGCGATTCCTCCGCAACTGTATTCTGACAACGACAGAGCAAGCATAGTGTACGAACGCCGCGCCTAGACGATCCATCGTTCCGCGTGGGACGGCGCCGCAAACGGCCGAGGACTAGACACATGTAGCCCAGTTGTTGCACAGGCTAATGTAAGGTCGGAAATCCCGCGCGTTGATCTCATCTGAAGGAAAGGAATGCAGCGGCGAAACCAAAGAAAGCGTAGCTGAGAGGATCATGACAAGTCCATCACGGTCCTGGTGTTTGGTATGGGCCGCCGGTGATCCTCCCGCTCCTATATTAGATCTAGCAGCTGTACGAGTACCGTTAGAGATGCTCTCGACACGACTTGGCGACCATCAGCAACATTTCATACCCGGACGCCGGGCAAGCAGATCGACAGTCTCACAGTGGGCCTGATCTCAACCTGATTCACATCGTTGTCAAATAAATGGTAGAGCAACGACAATACTTTCGTAAGGTGTTGCAAGTCAGCAGATCGTGATGACGGTAAGGGAGGCTCTTCAGGAACGGGAAAAGGTCATTTTCTACATATTCTGACGGTCCGTTCAATACAAAAACGAGAGGAAACACTGATTGACTGAATGTATGTAGGCTACTGAATATGGCAACGACAACACTGCAACTGGCTCCGGAAGTGTTCGTCCAAATTTCCGATGGATTGTGTTCTGAAGGTAGACTTGTGCCATCACAATCGTAAGGACGAGAAGAGCCCTTAGACCCAGGAGAACCATAACGTCACTCACTGCTCGACAATGTTACAATTGCAATATTAATGTACTGGCTTGGGTACAAAACGCCAAAAAGTCTCTTGGAAAGAGCCTGTGAAGATTGGAGACGTCTGAGGCTTAAAGTAGGTCCGGTGGCCTGATGTTGACTCGGATGCAGGCGCGGAAAGCCGGCCGTTAGTGACATATTTTGCACATCTTCAAGATTCGGTCGCCCCTCGTATTTTTTAACAATCTCGCTCTCTTTTCGCAGTCAGATAGGCTGCCGCCTGTCTTTTCAGCATGGGTCTACTTTCCGCTGTTGTCGTGCCATTGAGCGAACAGTTGTCGACGAGGTCCCTTGGCGTTGTAATCGCTGCCGGCCTGTTCTCCTCCTGCGTGCTTGCCGTTGTTCTTAATGTCCTGAAGCAGCTACTTTTCAAAAACTCGAATGAACCACCCGTGGTTTTCCATTGGTTCCCCGTCTTTGGGAGTACAATCGTCTATGGCATTGACCCCTACAAATTTTTCTTCAACTGTCGGCAGAAGGTATACTGTACCAATTTGCCTCCCTATCCAAAGAGCGTAGACTTATCACAGGACAGTATGGCGATGTCTTCACCTTCGTCTTACTTGGGAAAAAGACGACTGTATGCTTGGGGCCCAAAGGGAACGACTTCGTGCTCAACTCAAAGTTGAAGGACGCCAACGCGGAGGAGATTTACAGCCCGCTCTGTACGCCAGTCTTCGGCAAGGGTGTGGTGTACGACTGCCCCAATTCTAAACTCATGGAGCAAAAGAAGGTCAGGCGCATCCAGACTGTGGGTGAGAGTCAATCCCCGACTAACTCTCAGCCCAGTTCGTCAAATTCGGCCTTACTTCAGAAGCACTCCGTTCCTACGTCCCCCTGATCGCCAAAGAAGTCACCGAATACGTCTCACGCTACCCCAATTTCCAAGGCACCAAAGGCACCGTCAACATCCCCGCCCGCATGGCCGAACTCACCATCTTCACCGCCTCGCGCGCCCTTCAAGGTGACGAAGTGCGCGAGAGATTCGATGCCGCCTTCGCCGAGCTCTACCACGACCTTGACATGGGCTTCAGCCCCATCAACTTCATGCTGTCATGGGCACCCCTCCCCCACAACCGCGCGCGCGACCGCGCCCAGCGCAAAATGGCGCAAACATACACCGACATCATCAAAGCACGGCGTGCCGCTGGGGGCGAGCGTGACCGCGAAGACATGATCTGGAACCTGATGTCGTGTGTGTACAAAGACGGCACGCCGGTGCCGGACATCGAAGTCGCGCACATGATGATCGCGCTCCTCATGGCGGGGCAGCATTCCTCGTCCTCGACCTCCGCCTGGATCCTCCTCCGCCTCGCCACCCGCCCGGAGATCATGGACGAGCTGTACGAAGAGCAGCGCTCCGTGCTTGGCGCCGACCTACCCCCTCTCACCTACGACTCCCTCCAGAAACTGACGCTCAACTCGCAAGTCGTCAAGGAGACCCTCCGCATCCACGCCCCGATCCACAGCATCATGCGCAAAGTCAAGCAGCCCATGCCCGTCCCGGGGACATCGTACATCATCCCACCCACACACGTCCTCCTCGCCGCCCCTGGCGTGACCTCCAAGACCCCAGAGCATTTCCCCGACCCCGCGGTGTGGGAGCCGCACCGCTGGGACCCCGGCTCGGAGCTAGCGCCCATGCACGAGGAGGACGAGGAGACGGTCGACTACGGCTACGGGCTCGTAAGCAAAGGGGCGAGCAGCCCGTATCTTCCCTTTGGCGCTGGCAGGCATCGGTGCATAGGCGAGGCGTTTGCGTATGTGCAGTTAGGGACGATCCTGGCGATGTGGGTGCGGATTTTCCGGCTGAGGAATGTGGATGGCGGGCAAGGGATCGTGGGGACGGACTACTCGAGTTTGTTCAGTCGGCCGTTGGCGCCGGCGGTGGTGGAGTGGGAGAGGAGAGACAGAGGGGAGAAGCTGGAAGAGAAAGCCCGAGAGTAGGTGGTTGTTAGACTTTCAGATAGGCGGTGTTACGAGGGGCACCGTGTTCACGAGTTGCTGGGGGCTTTTAGAGATCGAGCGTGGATAGGTTCTGTTCGTATGTGTACATAGTTTAGACTGCTCTCGTATCCTAATAGTTAGTGATGGTAGGAGTAACCCAGCACAGCAAAGTGAATATCTACAACAGTGGAACATCTATCGGCTTCTCTCGCTTCGAGGCATGGACACCGAGCTGTCTCCATCCTATCCAAAGCATGGTGCTCACTTCATCCAGACGTTAATGCTCCCACAGACCCCGTGAGAGATTCTCCTTCCCAGCACAGTTTATTCTTCAGCCAGCCTGCTGCTGCATATGATTCGGCAGGTTCCAATCGCTGTAATCCAAATGCACAAACGCCCGATCCACGCTCGGCACGCTCTCCAACACATACTGCAAGCTCTCCCCCAGATCATGACTATCCCGCAAACTCATCCCCTCATCGAGCACGATATCCACCTCCACATTCAGCTTGTCGCCCGCATGATACGCCTGCAGGCCCTGAATCTTCTGGATCGTGTGCGCAAAGCGCATGGTCAGGTACAGCAGGATGTTGCGGTCCGCGGCCGGGGCGGCGGCGCCGGTGAGGTGGCGGATATGGGTGGTGGTGGTGCGGGACCAGTTGACGATGACGTAGAAGCTGAGGAGCAGGCCGCCGAGGGCGTCGAGCCACCAGATGCGCAGGGCGGAGCCGAGGATGGGGAAGATGATGCTGAAGATGTTGAAGACGACGTCGGTCATGGCGTCCTGGGCGAGGGCTTGGACGCTGGAATTTTTGATCAGGCGGCACCAGAACCAGCAGCCGGCTTTGATGAGGACGGTGGTGGCCCTGAGTAAGTTTCAGAGTCAGCGTTCCTCCTTTCAGTCAATACAATGAGCAAAGGAGCATGCTTGGGAGCGGATACTGCTGAGACACGTTTCAAGCATCTTGAAATGCTCAGAAAGGGGCGAGAGATGCTCAGATTTCTACTTACATGATGATGATGGAGGGGAGGCCGAGGGCGACGACACTGTGGTCGGGGCCGGTCAGCCGGTTGAAGCATTGGAGCGCGACTTGGAAGAAGGAGGTGATCATGATGACGGAGAAGACGAGGACGCCGATGGGTTCGAGGCGGCGGCGCCCGACGGGGTAGGAAGTTTTGTCTTGGCGCGAGATGAGTTTCGTGGTTATCCAGACTATGGCGGTGGAGAGGAAGTCGAGGGCTGCGTCGACGAGGGAGGCAAGGACTGAGAGGGAGGATGTGAGGGCTATGACGACGATTTTGCCTATGAGAAGGATGAGATTGGCGACGAGGTTGAGGTAGATGGCGAACGTGACTATGGGGCTACCGCTTTCCTCGTCCGACTCGGCTTCGAGGGCTCGGGGTCCGCCTGCATCTCCCAAGAGGGCTGTTTCTTCGTTGGGGACTTTATAGAGGTCTTTTGGGGTTCTTTTGACCTTGACCTGGGTGCTGTTGCCATCTGTTTGAGGCTTATCTAAGAGGCTTGCTGAGTAGTCTACTTCGTCGGAATAAGAAGACGCTGGATCTCTGTCATGGAAACTGGGCACATCGCCGTTGGGTCTGTTAGGTTGGTTGTATTCTTGAATAAGGTTATGAGGGAGAGAGGAATCGAGTAGGCGGTCAATGTACAGATACGAGCAGACCAGATGGTTGTTGCGCTCATAGTATTCACGTCTGCGCCACATAGTCAGTCAAGCATCCGCATGCATTTGGCGTACTTGCGTACATGGGCTTTTTCATTATCTTCAGCTCTTCCTCGCTCTTGTAGTACTTCTCCCTGCATGGCCCGTTCGATCAGATACAGTGTCCCTTTACCCATCTCTCCGTAGCTGCGCTCATACCATTGGTAGCGTGGATTGTTGTTCCCAATCAACCGCATACTCCGCATCTGAGGCGTCATCAGAATGTCTGAAGTCTCGCTCATCTTCTTCTTGTTCCCGCTCCCCTCCCGGCCAGGAAGTGGTCGAGCACCTTTCCGTACGTCTCCAGCGGCTGTTTCTAGGTCCCTTTCACGGTTGCTTCCTTGCTCTCGGTCTGCATCGGTCGCCTGGTGGTAGGCTGATAGCCGTCTCTGCTCCAGCTGCGGCCGCACATCCTTGATGTTGGCTGTAGATCTGCCGTGGATCAAAGAAGGAAGCCTCTGACCTCGTGTTGAGACGATGTCCTCAGAAAGTGGAAGGAACCCCCGAAGGCTGCCAATGCGCACGTTGGGCGTAGGGCGGTCGGTCATATCTGCCGGCCACGAATCGGAGGCCAATTAAAGCCTGATTGAGAAATAGGCCATTGTGTCTCACTCGTCGCAATGGATAGTTTGAGGGCATGTAAAGTAGAGTGGTTATCTTATCAATCTCTCTTCAGAAGCTCCCCCTAAATTTGGACCCTGCAGTAATCAGCCCGAGCTGAGGTTTCCTCAATCCCCAGCCTCGATTTTGGCGGTAAGCAAACTTGCTTCCAATCCTTGATCCAGCGATAAAGACATCTATCGCACCCTTCACTCGCTTTGCCTAGATCTCTACTTGAGTATTCTAACAGAAACTTCCAATCCCGCCCTCGCAACTATGGCCTGGTTCAGCGGCCCCGGCGAACCCCACCGCTACTCCACCCGTTCACCGTCGCACTACTCCTACACCTCTCGCCACTCCTCCTCCCATTACAAACGCCGTCCGCGCGTTGGCTACATCGCATACTACCTTCAAATAATCAGGCGCAAAATCCGCCACCTCTACGAGTACGCGCGACGGCATCCAGGAAGGGCTTTCTTGATGATTCTTCCGTTGATCACTGGTGGCGCACTTGCGGGGATTCTGAAGCAATTCGGTATACGTCTGCCGCCAAGTCTATCAAAGATGATGGGTGGTCTGGGCGACGGCAGAGGGGGCTTTGGGAGGAGGAGCAGTGGGTACGGTGGTGGAGGAGGGGAAGGGGGTTTGCAGAGTATGATGAGAATCGCGCAGATGTTTATGTGAAGCTGGGCAATGATGGATTCCCACATCATGGTAGCTGTGAAGAATGCATGATTGCTGCGAACGTGGCTGCGATGTGTTCCCGGTCGCAATCCTGGTGACCATGGATCTGTAACCTGGAGACTCGGAGGCCAGGGTTTGGCAGAGGAAAAGTTTATGTTTACTAAGATGTATAGATAGCCTAGGATAGAGGCGTCTGACAGACTTTACCTAAAGGTCCATGGTGGCGACCTGGCATGCTGTTGAATTGAATAAATAGGTAAATCGAAAACTTGTTGGTACAAGCGACTTGAAGCGTTTAATGACAATTTACAAAAAGTCATTGGAATCAAAGCGAACGACTTTCAAACTCGTGAAGTAACTTCAGTGCTATGAAGGAATCTCAACTGGCAAGGGCTGGTAGGTAAATCCATATTGAATGTATTGTACCCTCAACAATAAAACTGCTGATCGAGGCTCAAATGTGTATATCGTAAAGTTGGCTTTAAAGATCCGAACAATCCCCAGTGCCTTGGCTCTCAAACTGTATCACACTGCATGGCAAAGGACGGACTCAAGTCATCGATGGGCACTGGCCCATCTGTCTAGACATAATGCCGTCGATCAGACTATGCGTCTGTCCAGCACAAAGCACTAAGTCATGTCAACATGGACCCTTTTATGCCACGAATTTTGAGCAGCGGCCACAATTTAATGTATTGTACGTTTGGTCGTTGCACAAGAGGTTGAATATGAGAAGCGACACCTCGGTCTGGGAAGTTGGTCTGAATGCTCGAAAAGTCCTTATTACTCGCTAGTCATGAGACATAAACAGGCCCAGTGCCTGGCCAGGCCCTACAGAAAGGGAAGCTCACACTCGGCCAACATATCCATGGGCCCAGGAGAGGGTAACAATATGAGAGGTGAAAAAATACCGGTCACCGCTCTTGATGTTTCCATGAAAGGCTCTCGCAGTTGCTGGCCAGGCTTTGTCACCTAACGCTTCCAAACTGTTGACGGGCGACGGCCTGAAGCAGCGACGCAACTAGATGTTCCAAAGGAGCGGACCAGGCAATCTTTACATACCAAAGGGGCGATGATCGTCGTTCATGGTGGGTTTGATGTGGCCGAGCACAGTATGGTATAAGCAACCCACTGCAGCCAAACGAGCGACCTAAAGGGAGATTACCTGAGCTGCCTTCTAATAAGTGCTGAGGAGTCAGAAATCTAGAGCTTTGGACAGAAACGATGTTGTGATTGGCCGGGCTGATAGCATACTTTAGGATTCCTGCATCACCAGCGAAGTCGCCTGCTTACTTTAAGCTGCCAGCCATTGACGTCTGGGATCTCGCAGCTGCTAACTCCATAAGGCTCCAAGTTGATCGGGAGCGCGGCTACTAGTCTGGTAATCCTGGGAACAGCCCGGGAGTTCCAGAAAGTAAAGCACGAAGTACGCTCTCGAAATGACGAGAGCCATCGGCCGCGGTCTAGGCTTCCTCCATGCTTTCGGAGTAGAAGTACTTAACGGCCGGTGGGTGGCTGACTAAGGTATGGAAGGGCCTTGATGTGACATGAAATGCTGGAGTACCTCGGTGCACGGGCAAGATAGATGGACTGGGTAGAAAGCACGGAGTAGACGGGCATCGGTCATCCCCATGCTCCTGAGATAGTGGTGTCAACAAGAGCATCAGCTGTAGGAGTAAATGATACATCATATCTCTACTTTGAGCCATCCCCCTCTTGTCGAAAGCGTGTGGGCTGTGGAAGGAAGCCGGAGTTGTGTGTGTGTTGAGTTTCAGATGGAGGATGGTCCGCTGGGCGGTCTAGACCGTACTCTAGTGGCCCCGGCTGTTAGAGGACCGGCCGAATAAAGATCTGGGTGCTCACGATCTCGTGCTAACCCACTTCATTCTACCGACACTGCGCCCAATACCTATTGCGCCCAAAATCCATCTGACTTCATCTGTCTTGCCATTGCTGCTGACCTACCCAACAGCAAACATCTGTCTAAGCGCGAGCGATCTATAGCTGCCGCTGCATATTGAACCCACATAGACAGCGCCCAAAGCCCAAATTCGGGAACCCATCTTGAACTTACCACCTGCTATTGGTCAAGAAGTACGCGTTTCAGGCCTAGGTGGGAGAGCCAGTGCTATAGCTACGAAGATACCACTTGTTCCTGTCTGAGTCCTGCACTGCACGTCTGTGCCAAAAAAATCAAATTAACCTCAACACAAACCCAGTGTCTTGCCTGCATCGAATTGCCACCGAAGTTGGAAACCATTCAGCCTGCGGAGGTGAATCAATATTACAGACATTTGCATGGTCGCCGGATGAATAGGAATCCATGATTCTAGGAGTGCCAGAGCAGTGGGCCAGGATATGGAGGACATGGCTGCTGATGAGGGATTGGCGGGGTTGATGAAGAGGACGTCGCTATGCATGTCAGGACCACGTCCTTGTGTGGCTACCCACGATGGAGATCCCACGTTTGTACAGTCCGTGCTGGAACATTTCACTGTGCAGGAAAACAATGCAGTGGAGAGGCTGGTGCTCCTGAAAGCGGCGCTCAAAGAGGCGTCAACGTTCGATTTCTGGAGCATCCTCATGGAAGGCATGACAAGCATCACAGGTGCTCAATATGGATTTGTTGCTAAGCGCATCTTGGTCGACGATCAGAATTCGGCAGTCGAGATGCCTCTAATTGGCGAACCTGGGTCGTGCCTTCTGGGAGTGGCGTTCTATTATAATGATGGTCGAGAGCTCAAGGATTTGCACAGAGACTATAAGTACCTTGCCTACGGCGCGCCATGTCATAACATGAAGCACGACAAGGTCTTCCTCATACCCAGTGGGCTTCCTCGGTTCATCACCAATAATCCTAATCAATTTCCTTTTCCAACGGAAGCTTATCTTGGTGTGCCTCTCTTCGCCGAAGGAAAGTGTTTTGCGCACTTTGGTATGATGTGGACTAAGGAAGCGGTGGACAAGAAGCCGTTGAGCTGGACGCTGGTTGAAATGCTACTGCATTCTCTTGAGGATCTAATAATGGAACGTTTACTCGAAGGACAGAGCTTTGTGAGGGCAGGAGAGGCGAACAGGGCGGCCAAAGTAATCCCCCAGGACGCCGTCACCGCCGCGCAGTCACTTAAACCATACGCGCGAAGTTTGTCACATGAATTGCGGACACCAATGCAAGGTGTGGTAGGAATGTTAGATGTCATGCACGCTACTGTTCAAGAGTCACTCGAAGGGCAGTCTGATGCCGTCGTGCGCAAAGTGCTCAAGACCTTGAGGGACAATATCGAAGTCGTCCAAGGTGGGTGCTTCTTCTCGGTGTCGAGTGTGCCGATGTGCTGCAGAATCGCGGACTAATCCTTGTATAGACAGCTCGAGAAGAGCAGTTGAGGCAGCCGATAATGTTGTACACGCTTATGATCTTAACATGCAAATCCCAGATACCCCGGTCCACCAAGACGAGGACGATAACGCGGAGGCGCAGTCGAATGTGTCATCTGAAAGACGGCCGAGTCTGCTCAAAGATAGCAACAGTGTCTTTTTCAGGAAGAACAAGCGTCCACGAACCACCTCCGTCGAGCTCACTCCACCAGCTTCCAAACATCGCGTCGTGCAGTCTAATAGGTCCACCCCACATCGCCAAAACCGAGGCAGCTCCCCGCACACAGCATCTTTACGGAGCGCGGTGGAAGAGAGCGAAGATATCACCAGTGTCATGGAGGGAGTCTTGCGAACAGCTAACGAGGGCAACCGGATGACGGACACGATGCTTGACCCCCAGATTCCCGGCGACGCATCAGAAAACGAATTTGCGACTACACCAGGATTAAGACATACGAAAATACGTGAGCTGCTGCATTTGGTCGTGAACGAATCATTAAGGGTTGGTGGCCGACCAGACTCGGCAGTCGCAGAAGACACAGATGGCGGTGAGATCATCGAAGTTCGCAACAAGCATTCCCAAGGAGGCGGCTCAACTAAAACTATCGAGTGGTTCGTGGATCATCGAGTGCCAGAACTGATATGTGGTAAGCATCTTAGCGAATCGGTCGATCATGGATGTTGACAAGACCTGCAATAGTTGACGAAAGAGACCTTGCCAAGCTCGTCTCGTGTGTTTTTCTAAACGCTATCAAGTTTACCGAACGTGGCAAGATATCGCTCAGGGCTACTCTCAGTCCTAAGTCTCGTTCAATCATCATCAACATAGCCGACACTGGGCCGGGAATACCAGAGGCATTCATACCGAACCTGTTCAAAGCCTTCTCTAGGGAGGACGATTCCCTTACCCGGCAGAAAGACGGCCTTGGCTTGGGCTTGCTGGTTGCTAAGGGGCTTGCCCGTAGGATTGGCGGCGATCTGCTCTGTGTACGGTCTGATACCGCCGGTCCTCAACAGGGAACCGAATTCGAACTCCGTGTCCCGATGTCGTGTGGGGAAGCCATTAGTAGAGGAAGCTCCCCAATACGCGCATCCACCTCCCGTGCGCACACTGATAGTTCACCTATACCCGGCTCTTGGGAACGGCAAAAGTCAACCTCGCTTCGCCGCCAGACTACTCATCCAAAGAAAACCGCGACTTCTGTCATCAATACCCCGGAGCCCTCTCAACTTGTAAAAGCTTCCTCGCCGCTCGTTCCCTCAACCTCATCGCGCCGAAACAGTCCTCAAAAAAAGTCATCTCCCTCCCGACGACTATCTACTAAGAAAGCTTTGACATTCGACCGAAATCTTGCGAAGAAGCATCCGCTTACCATCCTCGTGGCAGAAGACAACAGGATAAATCGCAAGCTTCTTGTCAACATGCTATCGAAGCTCGGCTACTTGGATGTCTACGAAGCCGAAAATGGCGCCGAAGCCGTCCAACAAATGGCTGTCGATCGCCGAGCCCGTAAAGAACCGACCATTGACGTGGTGCTGATGGACCTCTGGATGCCGACGATGGATGGCTACGAAGCCACAGAAAGAATATTTGCAATGGAGAAAGACCGGCGGAACAAGAGCAAACCAAACAAGGACGATGACGACCGAGCGAAAAGAAAACGAGCCTTAACCATATTGGCGGTCAGCGCTGATGTCACGGACGCTGCGCTGGAAAGGGCGAGCGAAGTCGGCATGGGTGGGTTCATGACCAAGCCCTACAAACTCATGGACCTAGAGCGACTGATCCTGGAGTACTGCGCGGGAGATCCGTGCATTTGCTGAACAGACGGGTGGATAAATTCTGTTCTACTATTGTCAGCAATACCATCAACATGATGGCATTATCGAAAGCACTCGGGCGGATTGGGGACTCGGAAGCATTTACGGGTGCAGTAGACGCATGTGACTGGGAGCATTAGATCCAAAGATTGACGACGCGATGTCATTCACGAGCCTACTGTTTTGAGGTAGCTCACTTGCTGGACAAGGCGCTCCACTGGCAGCATATTCACTGGCAAGACGGCCATGTTGGTCCGCTTGTCACATATACCCATACAAGCATTTTCTTTTCAACAATCGAATATTTTGAAGATTAACAGATTCCACGATATGCGCAATATGTGAGACATAATTGCAGTATAAATCTTTGATCATTGACAATGTGTCTATGACTATAGTAGACCCAACAGCGTCGCAGTGTGACTCGATGGGTAGGAACTTCCCTTGGAATTATATGAATATCAGACCGTCTTCCATACATGATACGGGACGAAGAACTGAAGCGCCGGAGCTAAAAATAGACTCTGTAGCTCCACGCAATCACGCATCCCGTCCACCATTGATTCTAGCGTCCATATTGGGTTCCGTCAGTGGTGCCCATGGGCCCTGGTCAGCCTTACCTGACTTATCTGATCTCTGAAGTGGGATAGGACTGCGATAATATGTATCGGGCCTTTGCCTCTACGCAACTCTGTCAACCTATGTTGGTAGTATCAAAAGATGTCAGACGGAGAAGCCCAGTCCCTCAGTCTCTGGTCGCATCCTGTCTATGCTACTTTCCGGCCGTAAGTCTTGAAATTAGATAACGTCAAAAGCTGGAGCAGCAGAATGCAAGCCCTCGATCGTTCTTTGACAACAACTACCTTCGTCCGCCAGAATATCCTTGAGCATGCAGAACCAGTTCTTCCAGGCTCAACGCTCTCAGTCACCACGATCGGTGTTGCCTCCTCTCAGCAAGTATTACTACGGACCCGCCCAAGGATCAGCCTCACCCCAGCGTGCAAACCAAGATGGTGAGTTTGCTCCATCTTATAAGACCTCCAGCTTTCACATGCTGATCAGGACTAGGCTGGGTAAGAGGAGGTTCAGAGACTATACCGCCCGCATTACCTCCAAGACAACCAGGTAATGCGGAACCGTTGTCCGCTTCGCAATGGATGAACCATTTTGCGAGCAAAGAGCACTTATGGCAGGTACCTGGGCCTCCCGCCTCTGCGCCTCCAACGAGTCACGTGTCGAACACTACATACGAACCTAACATGTACGGGCCTGTGCCTGGGGCCCAGTCAGGTCTTGGCACATCTTATAAATCTCCTTCTCTCCAACGACGGCCGAGCAACTCAAGATGGGAAGATGACGATCATGAGAGCCATATGATTGAAACGGCCGCTATTGCGAAACCGCCTCTGCCGGTATGTCGTCCTATGAAATCCAAAAGGGTGTCGAAATCGGAGTCAAAGGGTTAATGTAAACATTCTTATAGCCTAGACCCTACGCTTCCATCCCTCAGGAAAGACTTCAAAGTAGCTTCAAGCAAAGGCCATCTCATGGATCGAGATCTGGGTCAGTTGAATTTCTCCCGTCTGTAGCTTACAGTCCTACGGGTGGTGAAGCTTCACAGAACCATCAAATTCTATCGCAGGCCATTCCTCATGAGTTCTCCTCTCCGGTCCCTCCTCAAAGACCTCCACCTCCACCGCCTCCTAAAGTACCTCCTGATCGCGCAGACGATGAGGCGCAAAGCGACACCGGTCCGTGGCCCCCCCACATTTCTGAGGTGCTGAACGAAGGACAGCGACAATATGAGCGTTTTCAAGCTTCACAGAAAGACTCCGTCACCTACTCTATACCGTCTTCTATATGGCGACAAGACCCTCCAAAACATATAGAGAACGAGGAACGCGACCATTATAACACGGAGCAACAGCGAGAACACCGCCCTATGTCGTCGACTAGTCCAAGGCTCGGAAAACACCCAGCATCGTCATTGGTCCCTAGTGAGCCTCAGGAACATCATACTGTGTCCACTAACCCGGAGCGTACTCTTCAATCAAGTCACAATGAACAGCCTGGAAAAGGGTGGCACCTCCCGTCAAACCTGGGGGAGGTATGGGAACGGCAGGTCCCAGTGACATGGGAAGGTTCTAGTACCCACCGAAAGACGAATTCAGCGGCTCGGAATATTGGTTGGGATGAATCTGGGGACGAACAGCAACGCAGTGATTCTTTCTACTGGCAGTCACCACATTCATCTATCCACAGCACCAAGGATGAGCAAGGAAAGCAACCAATCGAAATAAAACCAGCAGCAAGCATGGACGACGGCCGTAGGGAATCAGTTCCAGAAACGGAAAGTGGTCGCAATGAACACGATACCACCACACATTCAATGCTGTTGTCCCATTCGACGCTGGGGACCTATGGCGCTTCTGCTCTGGGTTTCGGAGGGCCATCTGATTGGGAACATTTCGGTGACTACGAAGCTGAAGATATTGATGACACTGAGCTTTATCTACGTCCAAGATCACCAATTAAGGATAGCACACTTCCAGAGAAAGCTGAGCTACCCGCCGGATCGATGCAGAACACTAATCTACTAGCAACTGGCGTGCAGCCAATATCTGAAAAGAACATCGAAGCAAAGTCTCTTCCGCAATCAGAGGTCACACATAAGCAAAATGATAATGAGCAATGCTCTGGTGACGCTACGACACGGCCATCACACCTAGAAGGTCCAGTACAGGATTTGGCGATGTCCGAAGGAAATAATCAAGAGGCGCTAATGGACAATGGACAAGCCGAATCGTCGCACGCTTTACCAGCGGACGATGCTGTCATGAGCCCTGCGTCAGATACAACCAGTAGCAACGTCCTTGACACCGATCTCGATACATCGATCAAAGCTTGGTCAACAGCGGGCTTGACGGAAAATTCAATCGATACCGAACGCGTTGTAATATCAGTCAGCCCCGATGTAGCATCTACAGATCACAAGTTGGCGCCTACCGCCAAAAGCACCGTTCAGTCAGACAGCTTAGTGCCACCTTTGGCTCGAGATGACTCTGCGGCTGGGGATGCTTCAACTCATCATCCATCTGGGGGTCACGCAACGGATACGAATCCTGCGTCTGTTCGACCAAGGGAAGCCAATGGTGCGCTTGCAGAGAAACCCGACCAAGAGCATGTGCTCTCGGCTGCACCTACACCTATGCAGCCTAAATTAATCGAGATCAGTCAGGATCAAAAAGCAAATAGCATCATCGAGCCAGACTTGGTTGATCATCAAGTTTCTGCACACCAACCGACACTTGCGCCGGCCAAAAGTCCATCTACAAAGACACATGAAACCGAGGATCCGTATGCGGGTTTAGACGCCTGGGGAAAAGCATCTTTGAATCGGTACATTGCTATGCTCCGTGAGGAGTCTCGAGCGGAGGTTGAAACAGAGAAGTTCACTATATTCACTGTCTTCACAAGTAGAGAAACCCGATTGCGAGCAGTTTTATATGATGCTGACCAAGAACAAACGACTACTCCCACAGTCACAGTGAAGGCGAATCCTATCGTAAGTCCCATTAAGCGCGCTAGCACCACGTCATACAAGCGTGCTTCAAAAGCCTTGCCAGCACTGCCAGAAAGTGCCCGCGATCATGAGCCGCCAAAGGTCAACGGACATGCCAGAAAACCTTCGAAAAAGCTTTCGGCGACAGCCATTCTGGGCAATCCTAGGCCGGCATTGAAGGCTTTGGATACTACGAACACGTCATCAACCGACACCGCCTGTGCAGTGGTTGATTCGCCAAATAGCGTCCAGTACAGTCCGGGAGGAAGACCACTTGTAACACGCGCCCCAAAGACAAATAACCATGACAAAACAGCGGTTGGAGTGCAAGATGGAGGAGTAGATGGTATCAATGATGATTCCCTGCCTAACAATCATAACGATCTTCCTATCCCTACTGCTACAGACCTGCCAGCCGACAAAAACGCAGCCGCATACGCGCCTTTTAGGTACAGTGGAAGTCAATCAGAAGCCCAGAATTATGCTGCCAAGCGCCTTTCCAAGCGTCAGTCGGTCCTCAGGCCTTATTCGAAGTTGATGGGGTCGGACGAGCATCGACAGATCTTCCACCATGGCATGCCCAGTGCGGAAGACATCCTAAAAGTACCGACTAATGGCAATGTAATTGAACCATCTAGCACGGCCGATAGGAAAGTGGACCTCGACCTGAGGTGCTTTGTACGCGCTGATTTCGATCCTCTGAATTCTGTGCTTCCTGAGGCCGGACGTATTCCGTCAAAATCGCTGCAACTTTCGGACCTGACAGGTGTGATGGATTCAGTACCCGACGACTTCACCTTTATTCATCAGGCTGTCATTGCTTGGGATACAAAGGCTAAGAGGCAGAGAGATTCTAACGAGCGCGCACGACACGCGAGACAAGTGGAATCAGAGCAGAGAATCGATGCGCTCTTTGATGACCATGAGATTGGCTATGGCGACATATCTGAATTAGAATCTGGCTTCAAACGATCAGAAGCCGCCAGAAAGGCTGATGAGGACCGCGGCGAGTATCAAACCTTTGTCTCTGAGGTCTTCAATGTTGTCTGGACTCGCTTGCACTATGAGATTGACCAATTGGCTCCGCACCACCAAAGCTACAGTGCAATGTTGAATGACACCACAGCTGGGAAAGACATGTTCAACCTGTCAAGCGACAACTTCGCTCTTGCTCCAACGATGGACTCTCTTCTGACACTGCACCAGAAGCTTGAGATACGTCATCAGAAAGCTTTCGAAGCAGTTTTGGAACGAGACCGGCGACTCAAGAAGGTCGAGCTCTCGCCCTGGTACAGTCTTGGCAACGTCGCAAAGGTGAAGCAGTTGGAAAAACAATTCGATGTTGCTGAAAAGAAAGCTATTCTCGATTACTGCAGAAAAAGAGATATTCGCGCCAACAGCTTAATGGACAAGCTCGATCAGAATACCCTTCGGGGAGTGGGCGCCAACCAGGACTACATGGAGATGGTCATGAAGGCTGTTCGCAGGATAGCCTCAGGACGAGCGTTTGCCTCGCAGCCGGGATCGAGTGAGCCTGGTGCCGGACTAGAAGATGTTACAAAAGCAGAGTCCATCACCAAAGCGCTGGCCACCTCATCCGAACAGATCGTGCAGACGTTCCATGTTGCCGACATGCTACTGAATGCTGCCGACTACGAGCTATCAGTCGCCAAGGCCAGACTGGAAGGCGCGGATATGGCGACGCTCCAGAACCTGAAAGAAGAAAGAGCAAAGGAGGATCAGAAGTTGATGAGGGACCTGGAACACCGCTTGGCACTCATACGTGAAGATTCCAGAAGGACTCATGATGAAATCGTCAAGCTGCTCTTATTCCTAGGCGTGCAAAGTGGACATGCAGAGGTTTCTGCCGGTGCCCTAAAGCCTTCAGACCCGGGACACGAGGAGAGGCTACAGAAAGCCTTGGAAGAGGCTAAGAGGCGAAATGCAACCAAGGAGACCGGTGCCACACCCCTCATATGACCCTTGCTGTCAGCGTCGTATGGTGAGGATATGCCTGAACGCAGGTAGGTGTTGATTGCTAAGCATGTTGTCTCATTTTGCGGTCGACGGCGAGCCTATGTCGACCTCACGATATTACTTTAGTGGTTTTCACAAGGGGAGCATTGCCGGTCAGGGCTGAATATATATAATATCGTAATGTATATATGCAGTTGCATTATTTGCTTCCTGTACAATATTATGACGCTGGAGCTGATGCTCAAACCGCTTTGCTAGAGCATGATGAGGAACAAACAGCTTGTCACCGAGCTTGTGGTCGATGAATGTCTTGTAGGCATGCCATTGAAGACTAGGGAGAATCTTTTTCTTTATCCCTCCCGGCAGCCTTATTGGGCTTTTGGAGTTGGCATCGAGATTGGAAAGCTAAGGTCCGGGTTACTTCGAGTCGAAGGCCGCATTGACAATTGGATGAAGCTCGGTCGACGGCGATCAGCCACTCAGATGACGATGCACAACTCCGGCTGTGCAAAGGAGGAGGGTTACCGAGCTCCTCACCGATTACTTGTTCAGCCCGGCCACACGACTACCAAACCCTGCATAAGCCTTTCCCGTGTCGCTACCAAGTACCAAGCCAGCTCAGTGTTGCCCCGCTCATGGGGAGTTGTTTCATACGACCGGTACTTCGTAGCGAATCCATGGAGCGCCGTGATGATCCTGTACCGGCCCACGAAGGCTCAATGCGGCCGCATCAACGTGACCACCAGCCTCTTTTGGGGTAGGGGATGGCTGGGATGCGATATGGCATCATGCGCGCGCGGGACAATTGGTCAGGCATTCAGCCACGATTCCGAGAAGTTTGGGATGGCAAAACGTGTAGATCTACAATGAACGGCGGGATCTACATTAATGGCTGGTGGAGCGAGGCCAGAGAGCGTGCGGAGCGAGCAAGTGCCATGTTGGTTCTCCGTACATGAACATTGACACTCGAATCGGACACTTGAATCAGGCTTCCTCACCTTGTGCCTCAATTTCACTATCGACTGACTAAGTAGACACAGCAAATCATCCAGATCGTTGTGCTCAGTACTTTTGATCATTGATGACTGTCCGTTTTGCCCGTTGCTACGAAGGCTGAAGCAGCCGTAACCTTATTACCGGCCCCAGTCCCTGAATTTCCCTTTCCCAGGCCAGCCCCCGTCGACGTAGCCACTCGTCATCAGCCACCCTGCACTCCAACAACCGAGTCGATGGCAATCGCCGAACCAGCTATCGACAACTTACCCATACACGCTGCTGTCTTTCAACACCTCACAGTAAGCGTCGGTGACGCCAAAGCCTTCTTTGACGCTTTGCCACTCGTTCAGCTCCCGCGCACCCAGGCTGACCAGCAGCTCTTTCGATAGATCTGAAGCCAAAGTACCGTGACAACACCACCATCACCTCCATTGATCTATCCCGATAGACTTTATCACGAGAAGCGCCGATTCGCACTTGATAATTGCGCCTGCGACACGTGTCCTGAACTTGCACCGCCCATCGCTCGCATTTTGTTAGGCGATGCTTCCTATTACCACAACCCAAGGAAATATTGGGGTTGTCGAGTTGCCTACAGTCTATCGAGGTGGTCGTTTGGGCATTGCGAGGGTGAGGGAGGACCGTGTGTTGGCGAAGCAGCTTGAAGGTCAGTCAGCGTAGCCTCCTACCCGAGGCCGACAGTAGAGTCTTGCACATCGCGTGGGATATCAAGACTACGACATCTGGCTTGACGCGCCTCTAAAGTGCGCTGGAGGAGCCTTGCAGGTGGTCAGCGTCGTATTGAGCGGCCTAGGTCCCCCGTGAGCTGTTCTCACGTTGTTCAGACGTCAAGTGCGATATCAAGCAGAGGGCGTCGAGCGAGCGCGTATGCTGAACGAGTGAATTCTAGGGAAGCCTTTTACTCGTCGCTGACAACTGTGTATTGCTCACACCAGGTTTCAATCCAAGACACCCATCGATGGCCTAGGAATCTGCAGCCACCGCGCTTGTAGATGGCAGAAAGGAACGCGGTGTCCACCCCACCGGCGCGCCCGGCTGATCCTCCCACTTCATCGCCAACGTCAGAGACCAACCCCCTCCCCACGGCCGAGACATTTCTGAAGCCCCGAAGCCCACGCAAGCGGCGACGATCTCCAGAAAGCCCCGTTCAACACTCTATACATCCTACCTTGAGGGGTTTCACAACCCCGGTTTCACCAAAGTCTCTGTTGTCCCCCGAACGGACGCCAAGACCCCTGACAGGTGCAGCGGCTTTGGCCGACCAGAAAAGGCAGAGGGAAGAGCAAGAAGGCCGGTTAGGCCGGCAGATAAGTCCTAATCCTGCGATAGAAGCCATCGGGGCTCTATTGGGCAAGAACAACACTAGTGGAATCAGGATGCAAGATGCGTCCAGCCTCACAACCTCCGTGATCCGTGCAGTGGCTCCTGTGGCACCGATGACTGCTAAGTCTGATGTCTCCCGAGAAAATCATGTGGTACAGACGAGTCCAGCAAGCACAGCCAGCTATGGTACCTCAGGAGGTGTTACTATTGGTCCGCTTGGTGCCCACGACGTTCGCGTGTCCAGTCCGGGTGAGATGGATCAGGGTGGTAGCGAGGATCGCAGTGATGGTGGTACTAGGGGCGACACTGGGATAGATGCAGATCCAGGACACTCGAACAAGGCTATGACTTTTCCAGGTCCTCTTCTGAGTGCGCCGATCAGTGACGCGAGACGGGGCATGAGTTTGCCGGGTTCTGGGCTGGGTAGGGAAAGCCAGAGATCCCCGTCCGCGAAGAAGCACAAATGCCCCTACTGCTCGACAGACTTTACCAGACATCATAATCTAAAGAGCCACTTACTAACACATAGTCACGAAAAGCCCTATTACTGCGAGACATGTGACGCTCGATTTCGCAGGTTGCACGATCTCAAACGCCATACCAAACTACATACCGGCGAAAGGCCCCATGTCTGCCCAAAATGCGATCGTAGTTTCGCTCGTGGCGATGCACTTGCACGACATAATAAGGGGCAAGGTGGGTGCGCTGGCAGAAGGTCTAGTATGGGAAGTTTTGGAGGTGACGGAAATCAGGAGGGCAGGGATGTTCAGGGTCAAGACGATGGAATGCATGGCTTGATGTACACTGGTCAGGCATCACACGAGCCCGAAGGCATGGACGACGATGCTTCAGGCGCCGAAAACGCCGGACGGAGTTTGCCTAGCATTCGGAGGCATGACGCTCCACCTAATCAACGTCAATCAGGTTCTGATAGTGGTGCATACCACACACGTCAACCGAGTACTTATCCTCCTGTCGCAGTACGACCGCCGGGTTCTGGCGGATTGTATCCCCCGGGCGCAAGCATTGGAGGTGGCTCAAGTGCTTCCACGTCGCCCGGCGCGCTACCTTCGCCGAATCCGTTCCAACATGGGGCAAGCGGTCCCTCTGCGTTCCAGCATCCGAGCCCAAATGTGTTCGCACAAGGAGGAATGACGGAAAGCCCGACGCCCCTGTCACCAGGGGTAGCAGCATCTCATCAGCTTGGCCACCCAGATTCGGGTATACATCGCAATCGATCACCAAGCCTAAGCCAACAATTTCAGCAGCAGCAATTCGGTCGCCGGTCCAGTACTCTCAACAACTCTCCCCAGACTGGCCTGCCGCCCCCTCACCTGCCTTCGTTGCCAGGCCTGTCCGCCCCTGAACCGCGATTTACGCTGCACAGCCAAGCTGCGGGTACGGCAGGAGGCCCAACCTCCCCAAGCTTTCACTCGCAGCCTGGGTCGCAGAACAACAGTCTTTCCAGCCATGGAACTGGGCCTCACGGGTGTAGTGGAGAGGGTACTGCCAATGCATTCGCGCCGAGCACGGATGGGCTTTGGGCATATGTGCGTAGCCTAGAGATGAAAATCGATCGAGTCCAGGACGAGGTCGGCAATCTGCGAGGACAGCTCAACAACCGTCAATAAATACCCATCTTTGTTCACCTTTACGTCAAATCCGTTTTAGCGGCACGGTCAGTGGCGTCTTTGCATACATCATGGGAAGCCCAGTACACGATAGAGGCTCCCACCAGCGGTAAGCAACAGGCTGGTTATGTAAAAACGGCGAAAAAGGTGGAGCATTGAATTGACGAGGACATGATGACTCGCTCAGGGCGGATTGATTAATGATGCATCTACAGCGTGGAACTACCCAATTTATTTCGTTGCATTCGTTTTCCTGCATTTACTAACAGGAAGGGGTGTCCTGACTTGCCCTGTTATTCGCTGTCGTTATACTGGGGTTTTTGGCATGAGCGCTCCGGTGTGATCGCCATCTAAAAGAACTTTCGCTGCAATATCAGTTTGCTGCCATATGTAGAATATGTATCCTTTTATGCAGCAGACATTGGGATAGCGCTTTGTAGCCTCAGGCGCTCGCTTTTGCAGTGATATCATCAAATAGACTCTTGAGTGTCTTCCAGAACTGACGACCCTCCAGTGGCACAGATCCAGGATTTCAACAACAAGGGAGCGAACTGGGCGATTGCACGTCAGAGTGTGGAATTTATTGCTCTGGCCCTGTTGCCCCTGGGCTTCTTTGTCGTCTTTCTGACGTGGTTGTTCAATCTGTCCAGACATTGCGATGATCCTGCAGATAGGTAACCACGGTGTTCACGTCTCTTGGAAGATCTTCGCAGCACACTTGGCGCAAGCCATAATGCTACCGTATAAGCGAAATTTTCCCGGTTTTTTGGTGTGAATTAGGAAGCTCGAGAACGCTCTGCATTGAGGCGATGCCACTTTCAAGAAAGGTACACGTTATAGGATTTCACCGTCGACGGATTCGCCAATTCCTGTTGAAGCTTTGCCATTATTGACGCGTTTGACACATACACGATACAACATCCTGCGCATCCTCACGCAGAGCAGCTGTGGTTCGCTGTGTGTCTTCACTGCCGCCCGTGTGCCATCACCAACATGGACTCGGCAGTGCAACAGTATCTGATGTTCAACTGAAACAACTTGCGGATATGATGTGAAGGCCTCTCTGAATTGCTCGCTAAGCAACAAACACCACGTTGTTTCGGATTCACAAGGGATCGGGCAGTGTGAGCAGAGAAGCAAAACAGATCGCGAAGTTATAAGCTTAAATCATAAGGCTACGGCGCTCTAGCGCAGTCATTGCTTTGCAACAGGTTGCGATACATCAAACGTCAACATGAAACAACTGTTTACTTAAATCCAAAGTCTGAGCCTACATCGTTCCTGTCGATTGGCAGCGGAGGCTTTTCTTCTGATGCCCACGTTGAGCATTCCCTCCGTCTACGAAAGAATCAAGCCCCAAGAACGCTAGATGACAAGATATCAGAGCATTCGGACCCAGAGATATGTTGTATGAAGGTTGAAGTTAAAGGTAGTGGCCACCAAGCTTTGACCCGCGACACCAATATCCAAGCTATCATACTCCGCCATGCATGGAAAGGGATTTGAGCTCCGGCTTCCAAACACTCAGAACGTCAGTTCACTTCCCATCGGAGCAGGATGTATCCTACAGGAGCACAAAGTGTCACAGTGTCATATTGAAGCAACAAGAGGGGACAGGAGACACCTTAGCCGATCGGAACCAAGGTCGCTGAGCATTTAAGCACGCAGAAGATACGTAGCAGACGTACCGGCCTGAGGGGCTTTCCACATTCAGCGATGTATGCCTTGCGGTCTAGAAGGTTTAACCTGCCGTACCTCCGTTCCTCTACCTGCCTGGCCTCTGGAGGCTCTGCTGAGTCTATTTCCAATGCAGGCCTATGAGAACGGCAGGAAGGGGTTGCGGGAGCGTGCGGCAAGCGTACGGCACAGACGAGCACAGCAAGCTTCCCTGTACCGATCATTCACTAGCCTGCTTCTGGACTTCGTCCATCGTTCTTCCCCCTCACGCCGTTGCTTTAGCTTCACCTGGCCTTGAGCTTTGGTTCGAGTGGACTCTACCCTGTAGACTGGTCACTCTGTTCACCTCAGCCTCACCACTACTATGACACTATCGTGCGTGCGTGACTGACGCACTGGGATCCCAACCGCTTCGCCGCCCAGGAAGGTCTGTCGACCTCGAGATCCAATGACCGAACCCACATGCGGACTCGATCCAGGGCCTTCTCGACGTCTAGACCAATGGTTGTTCCCTGAACACTCACCTCTCATGGCTTAGCCCAACATGTCAAGAGGCCGAAGGAGATTGAGCGGTTCCTGTTTAGGGGAGAACGACCGCCTCGAATCCCGGCTGAGGTCGTTGACGCGGTTCAGTCACACGAGCTGAGCTATCACTCTCCAATAAGGGCCCTCTGCTGTCTCTACAAAGTTCGGGAGGAGGCCACAAGAGCCAGCTACGCTACACTTTCCCGCGATACCCGTGCTCTTACTGGCGTTTGTCCTCAAGCGCCATGGGGCTGAGGTCTTTCATCTCATAGTGTCATCTTCGACTCGGGCGAGGCTTTCTCCTGAGAGTTGACAGGATGTCACATCATACAAAAGGAAGGTTTCGGCCGTTCTCTGCCTCAAAGAAGTCCATGAACTGGCATTGCACTCTTTCCTTTACCAATGTCGAACCCGTTGTCTCGCTTCGGAAACCTTGATATCAACGATATGGCCGAGACGCGCTCTCAACGAGCGCGTGGGCAGCGTGGAGCCCGAAGAGCTACTTCCGGTCGTGGTCGTGGTTGGGGAGGAGCAGCTGGCCAGCCTCCAGCCACCTCCATCACTCCTATTCGAGGGCCTTCCGGCGCCTTATACAACACCCAAAATCTCTCTCCGGACTCCAACAGACGGGCCGCCGAAGGACTCGCCGCCGGCTTGTATGTCGACAAGTTGTATAGGCATGAAAGAGCAGATCGCAGTGACGCGTGGTTTGGAATCCAATTGAAGAAGCCCGTCAGCGTACGTATATATGACCCGGCTTTTGGTACCAATCGCGTAGAGTGCTCTTGTGGAGTTTCCAATGAATCTACGTGCTGCATCCACCTCTACGTGAGTGCTGTTCCTAGCCAGATGTGTCTCTTACTGACCAATTCAGTGGCTCTACGACGCGTTAAACGCAGCCCTATTAGATCAGCCAACTACGACCGTCCGAGATCTTACGCGGGAAAGCGTTATTCCGGCAATCAGTGGTCTCTATGATCTCATAGGAGAACGCATGCACTCTTTGCCACGCATGCTCAATGGCATCCGTGGATCAGATACTGATGACGACGAAGAAATAGCAGCTCGAAAATCAGCTCTAAGTGACATGCTCTCCGTCTTCGATCGTCAGGCGCTCCCCGGGGAGTATCTTCACGACTTGCCCGAGGTTTCTACGGAGATGCCCATAGACCAGCTATTCGTTCCTGGAGATCTCAGCGCAACCATCTACGGACTAGCAATGCTCGATGAATCCATCTACTACAGCCTTGAGACGGTCATCCATCGAGACCTTTGTACCAGATATTACCTGACCAAACAACGCAGGAGAGTCAGACAAGCACTGCGAGATCTGGATCACTATGCAGCCAATGGACCCACAAATAACATTGAGGCACAAGGCATGGACGTCGAAGAATGCGGCCGAACTTTGCGTCGAATCGGCTGCGAAATCTGGCAGGATCACGAGTCCAGAATATCGAAAGGACCGCTGCAACCAGAGACGAAGACAATGGCCCCGGAAGTTCTTGTCGAGATGCTGGAGGGTGTTGTTGATCGAAACAGGGATATCTACGGTGAGAACCTGTATGTCTATCTGATCAGCGAACCTCCGACCACCGCACAAGAGGAAAACGGCGACTTCGTCATCGACTATCTCAGCAACTTCCCACTCCAAGATTGGATGCACCAGACCATGAACGAGCGGCTGGAACGAATTGCCCAGTCTGTCCGTCAAAACGCACCTCATGGCCGTCATCGATCTATCTCGTACGCATCGAAGATAGAAGACTTGTTGAACGACTACATCGGTCGATCAGACGTGTTCGAACCGACCTCCCCCCTCTTCTCAAGGCAGCGCCGACCTACCTTTGACGATGAGCGAGAGAGCCAAAGACCCCGCTTCGGTTGAACATCGCATAGACGCCTCCCCATCAATACCAAATTTATCCCGTCTTTGTCAGCCTCCGGGTTCCCTGGGGAATCCATTGTGCGCGTCTCGGGAGACGCGCAGAGCTACATAAATTCAGATCTGGAGGGTACCCATTTTTTTCCTGTTGTTCGTTTAAGCGAGGTAAACCGGCGGTCTACTGTTCCTTTTCGAGATTTCCAGGGCGGCCTCTTCGGTTGCTCCTTTGTTTTGCGGTTTCCTTATCCCGAGCTCTCAATCTCAGCCTGCGGTGTTAATTTCTCTTGGCCACTCTAGAATTTCTGCCATGGGCTGGTCCCATATAATAACATGTAACCCTCTGGAATTTAATCTGATCTCCGCAATACTAGATATGCCGCGTATGTTTCGGCAGCCATTTTGTCCAAGCACTGGCGAATGGGTGGGTTCCGCGATGCATCTTGAGACTTTCCGAGTTACATGTTACACCTCTCCACAATGTTTTGAGTAGATCATTCGTGTATTTGTCCGCATAAACACACTAGCTGTACAGGAACCTCCTCACTGAAGATCGAGCACAACGCGACCCTTGAGTTTCCCCTCCTTCATCTCCTGGAAAACCTGCTCACGAATCTTGTCAGCTTTCATGGATGGCATGTAAAACCGTCAAGACATCACTTACCTCCGTCAATTTGTCCATTTTCTCGATTCGGTAATGCGTCTTCACAATCCCTAGAAGAAAATTAGCGTCAGCTTTCCTTCTTCAGGCTAGGATAAGACATGAACTTGGAGCGGATGCTACTAAGACAATGTTCCAGGCTCCTCGAAATGTTCAGAAAGGGACACTCGATGCTCAGCAAAATCCACCTACCCCTCGCCGCAAAGTCCATACACTCAATCGCATCCCTCCGATTCCCCACCGCCACCGCCGTCACCGTCGCCTGCTTAAACACCATCGTCGCCGGATGCGCCTTGGCCATCGCCTGCGGCTCCCCCTCGGGGATCCCCACACACACCACAGTGCCATTAAATCGCAAGAAATCCAGCGCCTGCGCATACGCCTTGTTATTCGCCGTGCACACTATCACCGCGCTGGCGCCCAGCCCGCCCGCCGTCTTGATCACCTCCTCCGCCACGCTCTTGTCGTCGCCCTTCGTGATGTCGATGAAGTGCTCAGCGCCGCAGTCGCGCGCCAGCTGCTCCTTGTCGCCCGAGTCCAGGCCGATGACGCGCATCGCCATGCCCCGGCTTGCGAGCTGGCACGCGATGTGCCCGAGGCCGCCGCCGGCGCCGGCGATGACGACCCATTGCCCGCATTTGGCGCCGGACTTGCGGAGCGCGGCGTAGGTGGTTACGCCGGCGCAGAGCATGGGCTTGCCATTTTCCATGTTAGCACATGGGGCAGCGGGATGGAGGGAAGGGGGGCTTTACAGCTGCGTCAGCGGAATCGAGTTCGTCGGGGATGGGCGTCACGTAGCTGATGCGCGAAATCAGCATTCGTTCACCACAGAGAAGGGGGCTATATGGTGACAGCAAGCTTACTTTGCAGGAGCGAGACAATACTGCTGGAAGGTCCCTGGCGTGTAGTAGCCACTAATTTTGGCCTTGTGACACAGAGCATCCGCCTCCTCGAGACAGGGAGCTAGAACCATCCAATATCCCATCGTTAACCAACACGTCCCTCTTCCAGAAGACCCTCTCTATTCACACAGAGAAAAAAGAGCATGGAGGGAACTCACGGCAGCTACCACACGTCCCGGAAACCCACTTGATGCCCACCCGGTCCCCAACCTTGACGCTCGAGTTCTCGGCGCCGGGGCCCAGCTTCACCACCTTCCCCACGCCCTCATGTCCGCCGACCTGGCCTGCTTGCGTGGGATGCGGCAGCGCGGCCCACTAGGTGCCCCTTTTGTCAGCACACTCCTCATCTGTCTCACTCATGTATAGCCTTCCCCTTCCCTCGAATATTCGGCGCTTGCTTTCCGCTTTCTTTGGCCACACCACAGAACAAGGGGCGCAGATACAAATACATCCCACCCCGCAAAGCCCTCTCTTTCAAGAAAACACCAAAAGAAGAAGTCCACCATACCGAGTTCTCCATAACGCCCAGATCCGAATGGCACACGCCCGAGTGTGTCAGCTTTACAAGCAGCTCGCCGGGCCCCGGCGCCGGCGTGTCGAGCGTGGAGACCGCGGTGCTGATGCTGCCGGGGTGGTCGTAGGTGCAGGCAAGGTGCTGCTGCGGGATGGAGACTTCGGGGGAGGAGGCCATTGTTGCGTTAAGGGGAGGGGCGCTGATTTGGTTATGGGGGGGAGATAATGATGAGGGGACGGGGGGAAATGATTGTGAGGTTTTTTTGGGAAAGTAGGGGTTGGAAAGCTGTGGAAAAGTTCAAGAATGATTTGGTTTTGTTTAGGAAGTATCTGCAAGAAGAAAGATCCGATTGAGGCTTTGAGAGTGCAAGTACGAGTATGACGTGGGGATATATTTGATGATCTTCTGCGGGGAATTGTGAAATGGAGGCGGGCTAAGGTACATCATGCTTGCGGAAGGTGGAGAGCTCGAGGCTGGTATATCTGCCGATTGGGTAGGATATCGTGGAGTTCGGCTTTCTGGAAAGCGGGTTTGTGGGGTAGTGGGGTAGGGCTTGGAACTGGTGGGGTTTGAACGGTCTGAGGATCAAGGAAACGGTAATGCATGCGTGGAGTAGAAAGGGAGATGGAGGGAGATCGAAGGTATACGAGAGATTGTAGAGATTGTGTAAAGTACAGGGTGTGATCGGTGTGATTAGAAAGACGAGTAGCCGGTGTCACGGCATTCCGTCTGTCTGCTTTCCAGGTTCCCAACCTTAACGTCAGGTATGTTCATACAGAAATATATCGAGGAACAAGGTTCATCGCGAGTCGCGCCGCTGGGTTAAGACAAGCCCTTATCATGCTTCCCCACAGCCCTCACCTTCGCCATGAACCCATCCTCATCCCCAACCTTCCAACCCTGCGCACCACCGCCCCCACCCCACCCCAACAACCCCAGCACCTCCTCTCTTTCACCATACAGATTCCCCTCCAGCGCCCCCAGCAGGGCCACCGCCGTCCGTACGCACATGCGATCCCCCTCAAAGACCATGACATCCCATACCCTCGTCGCGACCTCCACGCCGAGCCCTTCGCCAGGGCCGAGGAACAGCGTGCGTAGCATTGGCTCGAAGAGTTCGTGGTGCGACAATCCTAGCCCCGAGGGCTCGGGTGTGAAGAGGTGGCCGTAGAGTCTGGGGAGTTTGTGCGCGAGCAGGGCGTCGATGAGTTGGTAGCTTCGTGCCATGGCGGTGGGGTCGCCGGTTAGGAAGGCGAGAGGGAGGGGACGGTTGAGGAGGTTGCAGAGGGCGAGGAAGGCGCGGGAGGGGGTGGGGAATGTAAGGACGAGGAGGGCGGCGAGGAGCTGGTGGGAGGGTTAGGGTCACTGTTATGGGGAAGACGCGGAGGGGGCTTACGTGTGTGCCGTGGCAGTAGCCGACGTCGGATCGGTACATACAGTATGCCTTCAGGACGTCGGCTAGGTCGCTGTGGAGTGAGCTGCCCGGCTGGAAGATCTTGAGTTCTGGGAATGTGGCTTTCAGGTCGCGATGGATGGCCTCGTACCAAGAGCGCTCTCTGCAGGGCTCTTGTTCCCCAGGCTTTGCTAATCGGACATCGAGGTCTCGCGATCGTTGCAGAGCTTTTTCGAACGTCGAGTTGCTGAGCGCTAGCTCATTCCCAATAGCCCTTTCCCACACTTCGGCTCGTGATCGTGGGGCAATGCCCCTCCACCATAACTCTCGAGTGCGTGGTTCTTGGAGGACTCGGTCCCAGTCTGACAGGACGTGTTCCTCCCAGAGACGTTGAAGGGTGTTCTGGGTGTCATCTTTCGCGCACTGTACAATTGCGACATCTGCTGCCTTGCGCCTCTCTGAAGGTTTGGGGTGTCAGCGAGGTCTCGATAAATGAGATTTCAGGTATATATACCAGCTTGTAGACTCAATTCCATCATGCGCTGGTACTCCTTCAGATGCTTCTTCTCTTCCTTTTGACTTTTTGGGGGTAACCAACTTGGCCGTGTCCTACTCAAAACCTTCTCTTTCTCTTTGCTCATCGGTAGTGGATCGATCATGAAATTATTCGTTCTTAGTGGCGGCAAGTCTACGCTTGTAGCCGTCCTGGCTCTTATATCCATAGTAGGCCTAGCTGACAGACTTCCGCGTTGTACGTTCTCCTCCCTTTGGCGCCCGGACTTATCTGCCAGACTTTCGAGCGCCGCTGTAAGGTCCTTCGCTTCTTCCGAAAGTTCGGACATAGCAACGGTCCACGACTTTGCCCGACTATTCGCAAGGGGCTGACGGTCCGGCATTGCACCGGTTGACATCCCTCGAGGATACATCGGCTTCACAGGCGAATTGGGGAAAGGTCCGAAGGTATCAGATACTGCTGGACTCGCAGTGCCTGTGGATATGCCTTGCGAAGTGGGTGGTATGACAACACTAGTCTGTTTGCGCCAAGGAGGAATGACTGGACTGTCTTTTTGCGGGCTTGCGATGAAATGGAAGCTTGGAGGAGGTTTCATATTTTCACTGGTGGACGGCCGCGGGGAAAGGGGGACGTTCCACAGGCTGGCATCATCGGGGAGCTCTTCGTCCAGATCATCGTACTCTTTTTCCAGCTCTTTCGCCGTCTTCCGGTTGGGCGCCCACGAGCCCCTTCTAACAGGAGCAGACTTCAGTGGAGGGTTCACCGCGTGCCAGTCAGGTGCAAGAGTGATGGTGGCGCTTTTGGGCAGCATGGGCGTGAATGACGGTGCCGATGGTGAGGGTGACCGTGATCGGCTGTGATTGCTCATTGCTCTCCTTGCTAACGAAGTGCTCGAAGAGGTATGGTAACTTCTCCGGCCATTGGCACCCTTCGGCAGTGCTAACCCTGGACGAGAATTGAAAACAGAAGAAGGCTGACTCGAGCCATGCAGAGTTGGCGCTGATTGCCTCCTATCACCAACGGTGAGCTCCCGAGGGGCCACAACCGATGCACTTTTTGATCCTCCATTCATGGTTGACGAGACGAGCTTCGCAGTATCATGGCCGATAGCTGTCTGACGTATATTGACCTCTTTCTCAAGGCTGATGTCCTCGAAATGTGTGATATCGGATAAAGCGGACTCTGTGTCTGACAAGGACGAGGTATGGAAGGAAAATGACTTGGAATCAGTCAGACCGGGGGGCGAGGACAACTCTCGTGTCGCAAGTGCTGTCATCTCAACGCAGAAAATAGCTTGATCTACCAATGACCGATGACGAGAATGAATTGCAGGCTCTAATGGGCATGCAGAAGGAAGAGAAGTTATTGTCGTAATCCAATGGGGGGAATCAATTTGTACGGCGCTGAAAGCGGGTTTCCTGGCCTGGGGAGGCGAGTAGTAAAGGTCGTGAATATCCAAAGAGTGTCTTTCACCAAAATGTACAAAGCCGTTCAAAATATACAGAGAAGGATAGACAGAATGGTAGTGGTCGTCAAGCTGAACAATGAAGCTGAAGACGGGAACAACGGCGGGCATTTTCCAGGAGGAGTTTCCGCTTTGGGACTGGCGTAAGTGCTGTGCAAGTGCAACGCTCCTGAGGACACTTCCTGTTCCTAACCAGTTCACGACCATTTGCGATCACAAATTACAAAGATTTATGTTTGCTCTATTATTATCTCAATCGAAGCCAGGCGCTCGCAATTCATACTACCTACTGCATAATGATCGATGCGTTGCGAGACTGCCGCCGAGCGAGTGCGCATGATTCTGGTCTCTCTACAGCCCAGTTTCACAAAGCGGTCGACCTCTACCATGCCCCAGGGAAGCTCCTTTGCATGAATTGACTTTATTCTTCCCGCCTCAAGATGGTGAAGGCTTGACACACATAGGCAACGGTGTCTGCTTTGCATCTCAATAGCGATAATTCCGAAAGACAGCGTTGCCCTGCTTTACAGCTTTCGCAAGCTTCAACGCTTCCTTTCCTTTGGACGGGACAATGTCTGCAAGTGTTGTATCTAGCCACTCAATGACGTCTAGAAAGGCCGTCTGCTTCTTGCTCAGGATGCTCCGAAATGCCTGCGCTGCGAGCCTACCATCAATTAGCCGCGCTTCGACATGGACGCCATCGGTTGCGACGCTGATGTTTCAAGCCTGCATCAAAGGATCGGCCATCCATGCGCAACGACTCACCATTGTACTTGACGCTTCGTTACTGCACAGTTGTAGTCCCGCTGGAGGGTGTCCTTGTGTTTCGCTTTGATAAGCGTAAAAGCGAGGTCAATTAGATCACGAATCGTATCTGGAGGCAAGAGTTACCAACATGATTAGCTTTCTTCGTTGCCAGATTCGCGATTGCTGTTACATAACAGCAATAAATTCTAGCCGTCTGATCATAAGACTGGGAAGGGAACATAGACGACCATAACGGACAGCGAAAGAAGCCGCACTTACTGATGAGCAACGAGGCGTGTGGTTTCCCGGCTGGGGCCATGGATCTTTGGTATCGGTAATATTTCATCGCTGCCTCATAGAAAGTTTGATATATCGATGATAGAACGGTCTCGAGCGAGTTGAACGTCGTATCCAAAAACATCTTGTGTGTCTGGATTTTAAAGGCACTTGCAAAATCATTCAGCTTTTGTAAATTCTCCAATGAATATAGTCTTACTTCAGTGCCTTTCGATAGAAGGTCTTGCCGGGTATTCTTGACACCTCCACAGTAAGTGAGTCCGCGAGTACTGGCCGCTGTTAGCCCAGGTCGAATAATTCATGAAACAAACGGCATTACCGGATTCTTTCCTTCGGTCTCTGTCTTTTGTGATCTCTAATGTTCTAGTATTGATAAGGTTACCACAGTACGGAAAAGCCGTGCTACAGTGGGCTATCCGTTCGCCTTTAACCGTGGCCTCGAAGTTCACAAGGCTTTTTGCTGGGTTGACCTTGACCCCGTACTCCTCGATCCCGTCGTGCATGGTCTGCAGAAACAATTGGGCATGATTCTTGTTCGTGGTAATAAGTAAGAAATCATCTATGAGCCTCAAAAGGATACCCTCGTCGCTCCGAAGGAATCCAAGGTGCTCAAATTCTAGTTCGGCGTAGAACAGATTGCAAAGAAGGCTCGAAAGGATGGACCCTTGGGGAATACCTGCTTTCTGTTTGAAAAACTTTTTGCCGACCTTCACCATGTTGTGTTCGACATGTTCTTCAAGTAAAGCAATAATCTTGTCTCTCTGTTGGCAAGTCTGTAAGACTGTATCTACGAACACCGTGTTCCTTTTTCCATTCGCCAGGCCGTGTTCGACAGCACAGCCAAAGTCCGTGAAATCGGCCGCAGCTCGAGCTGTAGCTGCGAATCTCCTAGCCGGTTCGATTCCTGATGCGACGCATGTACCATCCTTATCCACTGCTGATCCTTTGATCTCGGCATGACGGCAAATCCGATATAGGGCTTCATCTAGCTTTTGCTTTGCCATGCGGACCACTCGCCGTTGAGGAATCGTATCAAAGCAGGCCTTGACATCGCATTTGGCGAAATAGAAGGGGCTGTTCATCGTACCAGCTTCAATCATGCGTTTTCGGAGCGATTTGAGAGCCGGATACATGTCCCCAACGGAGAAGAGCGCAGAACCAACACTAGAAGGGTCCTTTTTCTTGATATACTCGAGGATATTGAACACAGGCGTCATGACTGAATTGATACTTCTGCCAAGCACCATTCTTCCGTTCTTGAGCTTAGTAACCCGTCGCCGTAGATTCATTATAGGCCTCATCCCATTGGCCTTGGGCAGAAGGCGTATCTGACTGGATCCCAAAGCGCGCGCATCAAGGATTTTGAGAGCCTTCATGGTCTGGATCTCGTCGAACATTGAAAGCTTGATGTTGGCCATTGTAGGCTCGGCGAGTGCGCGCCAGACGTCATGTCGAAAGTAGAAAAGCCGGTTTCGATGGACATTGGACTCGGTCACGTGGAAGTTTGACCGTATCAAAGGGATGAGGAGGGAGTCGAAAACGTAATAGAGAAATTCCAGAAAGATCTCTTCCCGTTTGCGCAAGTCAGAGAGAGCGATCTTGGACGTGTTTGCCGAAAGCGGCGGCATCAGCCACGGTATTGATTTCAACTAATAACTTGAGCTTCGCTTGGGGATCTAGATAGCTACTGACCTTAAGTCGCTGGAAGACAACGTGTAGTGACATTGTCTCAAACCTCCTGAGATGTACAAATCGATCAACATAAAGCATGACCATCTGTCTAGTTTGTCGTCCGTCTTCTCCCGCCCCCCAGAACGAGTTTGGGATTACGGTCGACAGAGCTGCCCGACAGAAGGCGGAAACATCAGAGGCCGGCGTCGCCAAATCAGTGAAGTTTCCCTCCGGAGGAGAAGGCTTTGACCCGGTTCCCGCTGGAACCAAGGCACCCTGAAATGAAGGCAGGGCGGTCGATTGAAAATTATTGTTCGCATTTCTGGTTCTAGGACAAGGATGATGCTCAACTAAACGCTGCTGTTCAGGTTACAATTAGAACCATGCGAACAAGGCCGACCTAGATCGTAAAGACTTACTTGACCACCGCAGTAATGCTTCAGCAACTCTACATACGAACAACGCGAATGTTGCACTTGCAGCTTTCTTACTAGATCTACAGGAAGTCCTCTCAACCTCTTGGGCAGTCTCGGCTGGCCTTGGATATTTTGATCCTCTTCTCTATCTCGCACCCGTGCAGCAAAGATCTTACGAGCCGACTCGCAAATCTCGTTTTCACGCAGCGTGTAATCTTTGAAGGGCTGGATAGTCTCTCCTAAGTCAACGGTAGATGTGAAAACATTATGGAGCCCGAATTGCCTAGGGAAGATGTACTTCATGATGTGCACAGTATGGTTGGGATCCCCTGAGTCCTTGTACCGATTAAGAACATCTTGCGTGCGTCAGTAGGTGCAGAGACTATCTGAATAGTGACATACGTATGTGACGAAGACCAAAAGTCACTTTGCCCTTCGCGTTGAGAGCGGCGCGAGCATAAAACATTCTGTTACGAACGAATTGAATCTTTGCCGGGCTATTGTGGGTTTCTCGCAGGCTCTTCGCCCCATGTTCGGATTTCGGCTGGGCTGAAGCCTGCTTCGGTGAGGGCAGATTGGAAGCTTTCGTTGTGAAAAGAGTATGAAGTTCTGTCAATGGAGTACCTAGAACGAATCAGCACATGGCTATCCCAATTTTCGTTTCGCAGACACGGCGTACCACTCAATTGATAGAGATTGCCCCTGCCATTTTTGACGATCACGAAGACACCACAGTTCAAGAATAAGTCAAGCATGATCTTATTTCCTTCTTTGCCTAGCAGGCCCAGCACATCCGCCCATGTTGCGCTTTTAACGGTATTCACGTGACTATTAGGGAAATGCGATACGATCCCGGGGATCGCCCCGATAGCACAATGGTCTTCCTCAGCATTGCGAGGCGCATTTGCTCGCTGAAAGCCATGACATAGTAAGTGCGGTGGCTTATGGACGTTACGATACCTTCTGTGAAACAAGAGCCAAACAGCAAAGTCAATGACCTGTTGGCATCTCAGCGATTTTATCCTGACAAAGGCGGAGCTGAATTATGAGCAGCTCGCCTGGGGAGTGCGAGCGACGGGATCTAATCTCAAGCCTAGAGGTTCGTTGCTGGCAATTTCGGGTTGGGGGTGGGATGACTGAAAGAAATACCTACTTCGGATTGCGGAGTAGTTCCTTCCTCGAAGCTGCTACCGGGCGACAAGGTCGATTGCTGTGAAAAAGTTACGAAGTCTTTCTCCACGGATTCAGGCTGCTCCTCGGCCGGACTGTTGATGAGACAGACGATGGTCCCATCAAGAAGCACAGCGAGCGGCTTCTTGTTACCTGTCTGCATCTTCGAGTCTTCCAAGCCATGTTCGGTAGGGACGACGGACAACTTTGACGTCTCTAGACCAGCAGTCTTGAGCCGCCGAACTCTAGCCTTTGAAGTCGGGGCTGGTAGTCGTGAAAGGAGATAATCGCGTAGCGTGCAGACGTGATTATAGTATAGACGAAGGGTGGGGTGTTGAACCAGTGGAGGTGTATAGGTCACATTCTTCCCGTCTACGTCTATCTTGTGTCGCTTTTGAGGTCTTGAAGGCCCCGAAGAGAGTGTTGGAGCATGTCTCCTCTTGCTTCTCATCCCTCCTGTCGTACTCGCACCGCTTCCAAGAAAAAATTGACTACGAAAGTGAAAGGCCGCTAGGAATGGCAAGATTGACAATACCACTGTAGATGGGTTGTACATCCAGTTTCAAGGCTGGGTGCAAGACGACGCGTCTTCAGACGCCAATGGGTCCAACCATCATAAAGTTCCGATAATCACGTGCAAGTAATCAGAGAACCAGCTCTGGCTGGTTGGCTGACGGTCGGTGAAGAGTAATGGGTTTCCTGGCTGTAGCAATTCCGGATTTACGATAAGCAGTGTTCATCGTGGTATTTTGACGTTGACTCGAGTACTTTACTCGACGCGACGGTACTTCTCCACACCCGGGCTTTGGCGCGCTTTGCGGGAGGCTTCGGGAGGAACATGCAGCCCGGACACGCCGGGGTCAACCTAGCGGCCTAGGCTCCAGAAGCCTAAAAAGGGCGACTGGCCAGTTGTCGCACAGCATTTGAACACTGCAATCCAGGTCATTTCGTTAATTGCTGAACTTATGCGCAAGTGTACTATCTATCTCAGATTCTTGACATAACATGCCGCGCGGCAGCGGTGCATTGGCGCGGATTTGAATGCTCAACCCATGTCTACTTTACTTGGCCATGCTTCTGCTTTTCCTATCCGTCAGGTATTCGCGAAGACAAAAAATAACTTTGACTTCGGGCTTCCCGTGCGTCAAGTACTTCCTATCCGGGGGGCTTAATTGTTAGCGTGACAGGGTTTATCTGCCCAGGAACCCCTGTTCGTACCCCGTACTAACAATTAACCTCGTGGATAGAAACTATCGTCTCCATGGCCTGAATTTCTATCATCTGTTTACTTTCCCCCTCCCTTTTGCTCAAATCTTCTCGCTATCCAGAACAAGGTATCATCTGTTGATTCCCGACGATCCGTACAGGCATTGTCTCAGGACATATATATTCAGGAATTTGGGAGGCGGTAGCCCTCACCTAACAATATGTCGTCTGAGAATCCGAGACTTTACGAACACCAGCTCTTCAGACCAACGACGTGTACAGTACTAGGGTTACCAGACAGTGAAGCAGCTTGCACTTGTGTGCCTCCTCAGAAGTTCTCGCTACAACCCACACACCATCACTCATTAACCACCCTATAAGAGCACTTGGGAGACTTTCCCTGAATTTCAAAGACATGATTTGCAGATTCCCCCGTTCTAGATCATGGGCTAAGCAACAACGGCTTGCTCATAGGCTGCAATCTAGCCCCATCGGCGTGAGAGCTAAGTGCCTAGTCATGAATCCCGATCTTTGGCACAAGGCTGAGATAGCTTTACGGATCCTGAAGAGTTCGCCCAATCCTCACACTCCTTGCGAACTATGACATGCATTTCTGAGCGAATCCCCACAGAGGTTTCTCAAGCCTTGTTGCTCAGACAGCAGCTGCCATGAACAACGGAACCATCGTTGATAGCTTTTATCACATATAAATCTGCGCCGGCCGTGGCATCAATTGTTTAGACATGGCAGCCTTGAGGGTCCATGGGCGGCTGCTTCCTCTCCTTCTGTCACTGCTTCAGCTTTCTCGTGTCTCAGCGATATGTTATTGGCTAACCATACGATTAACGCAGACGATACCTATCAGCCGTGCGGTAATGGTATTTCGTCCGACAACTTCAACATGTGTTGCGCCATACAAGGTCGAAGTTCGAACGGCCACGACATTTGCGAGAAGAACGGTCTTTGCGGCAACGCGGCCATTGGTAATACCTCGTTCTGGCGCGAGAGCTGCACGGACAGAACATGGCAAAGTGAGAGCTGCTTAAAGCTGTGTATTACGGGATCAGCTGAATCGTCCTGCTCCTCGGTCAGTGTGCGGGGTCGAAAGCTAAATGCAGACGGTGGCTACAGATCTAACTGGCGAGCCGATGAATGCCAGTGACCGAGTGGTTGTGCAGTGCCCGAACAAAAGCTTCTGCTGCAAGGACATTAACTCCACTTGCTGCGACGACGGAGACGGGCTGTGGATTGACAGCTCCAATCACGAGCTCAGGAATTATGACCCAGCTTTGACGACCATATCTTCATCTAGCCCTACGGCACAACCGATATCGACTTCTAAGCCGTCTGCCCAGCCTTCTGCTACGGTAAAGCCTTCTCCATCGAATACTCCTGCCATCGCAGGTGGTACGGTGGGTGGGATTGGCGGCCTTGTAGCATTGCTGGGACTAGCCTGGTTTCTCTGGCGAAGGAGGGCTGGCAGGAAGAGCCGCGGCTCGGATGGTGGAACAAAGCTCCATGAAGCGAACTCAGACTACCCTTGGCACAAGTGGTGAGAAGGATGGGACTGAGCTTGTGGAGATGGACGGCAATAATGGCAGATCAAGGGACATGGAGCTGGAAGGGTCTGATCCGAGAGCAAATATGGAGGTGGCGGGCACTGACCCAAGATCAAATAATTGGGAAATAGAAGGGCAACCGCTGATGCAGAAGCCGGGTCAGGCGGTTTCGTCGGTCGAGTTGGATAATAAACACAGGTCAGCGTAATGGGAATCTATGCAACCAGTGCACAGGAAAGGGTTGCCATAGAGCCGAAAACGGCACGCAATCAAGTGGACAACCGTTCGAACGTCGAGTGCACTGAGGACTGCATCGAGCTATGCAACGTCGCAGCGTAGAGGCTGTATTCCAGTTCAAGTGGTGTGGAAGTAGGGCCCACCTCCTGTTTTCTCGTCCGAGGTGATTCATGTCTCACTTGTTATTAGCATTTGCCCGTCTGCATGTCGCACCTTTTGCTCAACGCAGGCGAGATACTGTGGCCTTGCGCACTTGCTACCGTGCTTTCATATTTACCGCATCATTGAGAAGAAGGAGGATAACACCAGGAAGCAGAAGTAAAAGCTCTTCATGGTCCATGGGGCAGGTAAACTTCGAAGCGTAGTACTTGAACAGGTCCGGTTCTCCGAGCCTCGAGAGATCCATCATTCCTTCCACGGCGCGATCTTCGCGTAAGTTTGATGGCAATGCACATCACAATGTGTCCAGGTCTCAGCCATATGCGACCGACATTGAAACCGTTGACGTCCATGACACGAAACCTTGGACTTGGAGGCCTGTATGTTCGAGGTCACGGCTGCGAGACTGGTCTGTGCCTTTAGTGACATGCTGCGAAAGTGTAGAGGTTTCTGCCAATGATGCCCATTGGCTTGGTATACAACAAGCTTCAGGGTCTAGTTACTGAACCCAGCCGAACGGTTTCATTACGATAGAGCTGGTGAGATCCCCGTGGGGATGAAACTAAAAAACCGGGCCCGTGCAAGTTTCACGTTCCAAGCCGCACTGCTTCCAGTGATTAGCCGCAAAATGCATATCTTGCAGATTTGCGCGGATAATCGTGCAGTTTGCGCCTATCGATTAAATTGTTTGACAGTTCGAAGCGAGACCGTAGCTCCTGTATAGAGTGGTACATCTTCGTTTCAATCAGGGACGGCAGAAGCAATTGTCCCGTCCTCCAGGAATCTCCTCTCATAATGTCTTCCCAAAAGAGACCTAATAGGTCCGCCTGACGATGGTTTTAGCATGTCCAGCACTGCCACTCCGACGCGGCGCTGAAAGAGGACGATGTCTTGTCTTCCCTATGCAGGATTTTGACCGCAGTGGTGGTTATGCATGAGAAGGGCGCCATGTCCACGAAGGCCCAGACGTACAAAGAAACGGCATCTGAAACTGGAGGTTATAACACAAACGTAGGAGAGCCATCTATGTATCAGCTTGGGGTCTAGTTCGCATAATCAATAGAGGGCTTGAATAACTATAAAGGGCCGACTGACCCCATCGTCATATTGGCTTTCAACGATACAGTCTTACACATACCTCTGAATCACTATTGTTGTACTTGCATTCATCATAGATTGTCCTTGATCCACGGCTGAGCCATATCCACGATGCTTTTCGAACTTCTTCTCACCAGTGCCGCTCTGGCCAGCGCTGCTCCCTCTTCACTTCAAGCGCGTCAAGGCCCGACGTTCTCTGCGTCATTCACTGAGTGCGTATTTCCTGACAGACGGGCGCATGTCAAATTCACTGACGATTTCCACAGGTACTCTGGCTGCAATCGGCCTTCTGTCGCTTGCGGTCTGAATGGCGGCCAATACCACGCGGCTGTCTCGCAGAATTTCTTCGGTGTAGGGACCGGCGCAGGTGCTGGACCAGGATGTGGCATCTGCTTCTCCCTCACCTCATCAGTACCTGGGACAGCGCCCATCACGGTCAAGATCGACGATCTGTGCCCCGTTGAGAACAACCCACTCTGCGCCCAGGACGGTTTGCAGGGAACCAACTCGATGGGTATGTCAAGCTCATATACGACTTGCAGTAAAGGCTGTGACGAGCTGACCATTCAAAAGGTACGAACCTGAACTTTGATCTCTGTAGGGATGATGGGACTGCAGGAGCATTCTTTGCAGGCTCTGGGGTTGGCCTTGCCACGGGAACAGCTACACAAGTCGGTTGTTGAACGACCCTTCGATTGTGGCATGGATCTCGCTTTGGCCGAGAGCCGGGCAGGTCCCTTCACTGCATTCCTTCTTTTTTAGTCAGCTTGAGATACCCCCACGCTCGCTCTGGTAAGCAAACGGCTCAGTGTTGGATTTGTGAGGTGCCCTCATGATGGAACGTGCAATGAAAAGCGTTCGAGTTCGTTGGATTGAGAATCATAAGATCAGCAAGATCAGAATGTGTATGTAGCCCTTCACCTAGGATAGGAAGAATTGGTGACATCCTAGTACTGGCCGTACTAGCCAACCTTATGTGTAAGATGTCAAGTGATGCGCGGAATATAGAGCTATACCGACACGTCTCCGTACCAGGTAGTTTGCTGGTCCACACTGTATCCTATATGTAATGTGCTGGCCTTCGGTGAGGGTGCGATGTACATGTACCTTGGGTAAAGTACTTTAGTGGAGAGCATTCTGTTGACAACCCCTTGTTGTGCATGATCTTTCTTGTTGTAGGTGAGGGACTCGCAAACATAACGCACAGCTTTTTGCGACGGCGTTCTGTTTGAAGCGGTCTCACTCACTTAATCTTGATGCAATTGAGCATTTTACTGATAGCAAGTCTTTACACCCTTGACTTCGAGTACGTACGTTACTTCGTATGCGGCGGGTTAATTGTTATTTCTGACAGGGTTTATTCTGCGTAGCCCTCACCTTAATAAACCCTGTCCAAAATAACATTTAACCCCCCTCTTTGTGGGTATAACCCCTTAGGTACTAGCGGCTTTTCTCTTTTTCCAGAGCCTTAACCTCACGACAGCCCGTCCTCGATCCTACACATTCTACGGACACAACAGAGTTCTCCCCATATCAATCCTCAACTCTTCCTCGTTACTTCTACCTCACGTTGAGGACCTCCCTCCGTCCTCGGAGGCTTCGGCCACCCCAAATGGACTACCTTCAGGAGGAGGAGTACTACCCACCTCCTGATGCCACCAATGACTCCTATCAAGCCAGCCATCCCAACCAGGCCGACCACGCCGATGAAGCCGATCCCTTCAACGGCATGCCCCCTCCCCCAGAAGGCTCCTACAACACTCTCGCCGCGCTGATGAGTGCTTGCCAAACCCACGCCCGCGCCCATGGCTACGCCTGTGTCACCTCCAGCAACAACTACAAACGCGGCATTGCCTACGTGCGCTGTGACCGCGGCGGCGAGTACGTCAACCATTGGAAATTGACACCAGAGACGCGTGTCCGTAAAAATCGAACCCGTCGCTTGGTGGGCTGTAATTGGAAAGCTCGCGCCAAGCGGACGAACGATGGATTGTGGCAGTTGACGATGATGAATGGGAAACACAACGGGCATGGACAGAGTGAGAGCGCGACGCAACATCCCAGCTTGAGGCAGCTGCCGCGAGAGGCGATGGAGGAGGCAAGGGACATGTTCAAGGCCATGAGGAGTCCGAAGGAGGTCTTGGAGGCGCTGCAGAGGAGGTATAACCCCGATGTCACGGCACAAGACGTGTATAATCTGAAGGCGAAGATCGCGAGGATGGACAGTCGTCAAGCTGTGCAGGCTGAAGGGACTGAGACACAGATGCCTGAGACGCCGCAGATGTTGAGGACCGATGAGGCAGGCCCGCCAACAGATCCGAGGTTGATGGAGCAAGCGCCGATGCAGCAGGCACCCATGCTGGCGGTTGAGGGACCAAAGAGGGCTCGGAAATGCCAGTGTACATGCTGTGATCATTGAGTCACTCAAGGGAGGTCAGGCTTGTCGTCGTGCTCACTCAATGATATCGACGGGCTTACATGAGAAGGTGCTTAAAGCATATTTATGCTTGCTGGCGTTGGGCATGGGCGGAGCATATCTGCTATGAGCATTGTATGGAGCAGGAGCAGCGGCATATCTGAGCATGGCATTCTGCGGAACCTAGGTAGACTGAGACTCCACATGGACAGCTATTGACAGTAATGAGTGTTGATATGGATTGCTCACATGTCTCATGTGAGAGGCTCTTTCTTCTTTGTCATTGCAACTTTCGTGAAAGCCACTCAATTCTCCTTTCCGACCCCGGACATCACACATAGAAAAAAACTGTAAAAGGCAAAGAAAGAAAAAAATCAAAAACATAAACGTAAACATAAACAAATGGAAACAAGGGGGAGTGTGCAGATTCGAACCCAGGACTTCTCAAGTCCTCCGATGAACAGAAATTGACCGTACACATTGGTGCTAAACCACTCGAATCGATCGGATATCCGAATAGACAGATCGAGCAGCCCTCTGCGCCACAGTCAACTCCTTGGAATCCATGCATCAAAAAGTACAATATAACCTACATGTATGATTATCCGCAGAAGTCAAGTTGAAGAATATATCTATGAACCGCGATGCGCACAGAACGAGATGATGGATTATGAGCAAGTCCACATTATTACATGTTGGATGCCATCCAGTGTTTGTAGAGCTCATCTATATGGTCGGATAGGAGTCCTTATGCTTTCATGCCATTTATTCCCGATGGTCCAATATTACATCGCCGGCTTCAGAACGCTTTCAAGCGGTCAATCATGCTTCCTAAGAAGTGAACTTCGTCAATTTCTCCTACGACGCACGTAATACTTGAGTGGTGCTAGGGGGCTGGTTGTTCTGACAAGCTATCATTCGAACATCTAATCCATATTCGTATTCAATGCCTCCATATTCTAACAGCTTTGTCTTTGCCCCCACTTCCCACCCTCTCGCCGTCCGGACTCCAATCCACCGCAAAGACCTCATCCTGATGTCCAGGCAGATCCTCTTTCAGCTTCCCAGTCGTCACGTCCCAGACCTTAAGCGTGGTGTCTTTGCTCCCACTCACCAGCAACCTGCCGTCCGCAGAGAAGCACGACATGTACACAGGCCCCACGTGACCACGCAGCGTGTACAAGAATTTGCCATCTCGTGCACTCCAGAGCTTGACGTGGTTATCAAATGCAGAGCTAGCGATGAAGAGACCGTCTGGGGAGAAGGTGACATGGTTGACTTGTTTTTGGTGGCCTAGCAGTCGAGCGAGAGGCTTCGTGCCTGTTGAGGGTTGCCAGAGATATATGGTGAAGTCGTCGGATGCAGTTACCAGTCGTTCAACGATCTCTCCGTTGATGGTAGCAGCTTTCTCAAAGCGCTCCTTCGCTTTCGCAATTCTCCCCTCTTGGCTCTGTGGGATATCGCCGGTATGATCGAAATAAGCCGTGCGGAGTACGAAGTCGGTTGATAGCGCAAGATGGTTGACCCAGTGAGCATGCGATGAAAGATTATGCGCGAGAGTGCCGTTACTGGAATTCCAGACTTTGACGGTCTTATCACGTGAGGAGGTGTAGATGTATCCTGTACCGCCCCAGCGCACGCAGGAAACCGAGTCCTTGTGGCCAGTAAGTGCAAATTCAATTCGTTTTGAGACTGCATCCCAGATTCGTATTGTGGCGTCTTTTGAAGCTGATGCTAAACGAGGGTGTCCAGGGCTTTGGAGGTGGTAAGCTTCCCAGGCCAAGCTGTTGACCCATTTCGTGTGGCCTTTCATAGGGTTTCCAACCGGTTCCCCGGTCTTTGGGTCCCACAGCCGGACAGTGTTGTCCATGCTTCCGGTCGCTATCATGGAATCGTCAGGCGCCCAGCTTACTACAAGCACCCAGCTACTGTGACCCTTCAGCGTCTTGTACGGCGTCCCAGTTTCACAGTCCCATATCCGAGCTGTGTTGTCGCCACTACCAGTCACCATGCGGGAAGAAGACGAAGGAGAGAATTGCGCGGCTAATATAGGTTGGCCATGACCAGGGATAGATGATGAGCATCTCGAAACTGCGCGAACTCGGAAAATGGCTTGAGGGGTGAACTGTAAGGTGATTATGTCTTCGGTGGTCTTCAAGCCAGGTTTCAAAATCGAACGATAGATGTCACTGGCAATATCGAGCGTACTGCTGCTCTGTTGTCCCTCAGTGGCAACGGCGTTGTAAGCATAGGTGAAACGATATGGAAGTCGTTCAGAAGGCTCCTGCTAAAAGTGAGCGTTCTATTGAGCCGAATATGTCCACGGTCATTGAAGACGAGGAAACGCAATGGTCCTAGCAGAACAGCTGTTGCGATTCCCGTGCATTGGCAGGGTGCTATTCAAGGGGCTTGACCTTCCTTGGCACCCTTTCGATCATGGATTGTCGATGGACTGATCAGTCAGCAAAGCCCATTGTTACTAGACCTGTTGGGGATTGTCACATGTTCAGAAGTAAAAGTCAGTTGGAATCCGAAAGGCAAGACGCCGAGAAGGGCTTGGAAGGCTGTCTGAGATCGACGGGATAAGTCATGGGCTCAGGCTGGGAATCCAAAGAGCACGTTTGGATACAGTGAGGGTGACCACCGAGTGGTAGAGACTCTTTTAGGTCGAACTAGGATGGATGAAAAGTGCTAAAAACAGATGATAGAGTACGTACGTTGCCTTGTATTGTATTCAGCAGAAGTTCAAGATTCTTTACTGTGGCATCTGCTACAGGCACCGAGACTGGCGCCCCAACAGGCTGCCCATTCGCTTGACTACTGAACTGCACACGGATACTTCCAAGACCACTTGGAACGATCTCTACATCTTGCTGCTTTAGGGCCTTCTCGGCTATTGCGGTCTTTTGTCGTTTGCTTGGTGGTGGCAGTACAGTAGCCATAATGAATGGGCTTATAAAGCTCGATTTCGTACTTCGCAAATCCGAAGATTTATCTACTTATCCTGAGCTAGATAACCCCTTGGTTTCGGTGGGTCTGACGAAAGCTGGAATCACCTACCTCAAAATTGACAATTGTCGGACATCGAACTTTGATCCAAAAATGGACCAGTGAAACAACGTACTAGTACCGTGTACTCCGTAGCGAGTGGCAAAAGCCAATCTCGCTAGTGGCTGGCTAATGCATGAGATCTCAACCTTATTCCGGCCTTCACCTTGCGAGCTGGCTTCGACTTTCTCTCAACCTTGCCGTATAAGTAGCGTTCGAATTTCCCGTGCTCCGTGGACCGTGTTTCAGGCCAAGTCAAGCACTTCATATAGCAAGAGAAGTTCCAAGACGTTCATGAGAATGGCGAGTAGCAGGCCGTTATCAACTTCTCGAACAGCAGCCTCTACGTCGTATCCCACATATCTTGAAGACAGCATCACCACTACGAGACCCAATACCGGTCGAACAAGCGGTAGCACTGGAAGGCCGAGGAGCAGTAGACCTCGGACCGCGACATCGACTATTCTTGGAATCAACGATCAACAGATCATCGCGGCCGTAAGCGAGTCCAGAGGCATTTCTCCCGTGGTCGGTATTGCATTCGTCAACCTTACGACTTCAGAGGCTGTACTGTGCCAGATCTCTGACTCGCAAACATTCGTCCGTACATTGCATAAATTGGCTGTGTATCAGCCCACCGAGATATTGTTCATGAGCACGGCTGCTCAGCCCAAGTCTAAACTCTTCTCCTTTGTTGAAACCAATCGCCCTGATCTCTCTATTGTTGTCCTTGATAGAAAATACTGGTCCGAGACGGCTGGTATTGAGTACATTCAACAGCTGGCCTTCAAGGAGGAGGTCGAAGCCATCAAGGTCTCGGTGGGGGGCAATTTCTATGCAACATGCTGCTTTGCTGCTGTTTGTTGGGTGTCATTGCCTCCCCTTGTTCTTGTTGACTAAAGTCTCCTAGGTTCTTAAGTATATCGAGCTCGTGCTAACCTTCTCCTTCGTCCTTCATTCTCTTCGAATCAAGTACGAGCCTTCGGAGGGTTCGATGATGATTGATCTCTCAACTATCCAGACCCTAGAACTCATTCAGAACCTACAGAATGCCAAGTCGAAAGACTGTCTCTATGGCTTAGTGAACCAAACCCTGACACCGATGGGTGCTCGTTTACTGAAGAGCAACGTGCTACAGCCTTTGACTCATGCGCCAGATCTCGAACTTCGCTACGATGCTTTGGAGGAGTTAGCGACCAAAGAGGATGTTTTCTTTGCTGTTCGACAAGGTCATTACCCATGCACCATTTCGTCGGATGGTCTCTCGATTCTAATTGCTGGTGTAGCTCTCAAAGCCTTCATCGACGTCGATCGAGTGCTCACACAGATGACCGTCATCCCGACGAAGCCATCAATTCAGTACTGGGAGCAATCCATCAACAATGTTATTCTGCTCAAGCAATACATCAAATCTATCTCTCCCGTCTTTGATGCCCTAGTAGGAGTCAAGTCCAGGCTGCTGCAAGGGATTTCCAGTGTTAGTCCGGCGAAACGAAGGCTTCTCGTTCGGCCTATGACTGACGTTGCGGAAGTTGTGTGCGCCGCACAGAATAGCCGACTTCGAGATGGTGATAGACGAAACCATCAATGAGGACATAACCTACCAGAGCCAGCCTTTAGACTTGCGTAATCAGCGGACCTACGCCGTTAAGGTACTTCAAGTTTGTCGCTATGAATCAGACCAACATTGTTGATTTTACCACCTAGTCTGGAGTCAATGGCCTGCTCGATGTGGCTCGACAAACCTACAAGGAAGCAAATGCCGATGCATATCAGCTCGTCACGGATCTTGGTCGTGAGTCCAATCCGAGCTCTGGTGGCTTATGTCTATGTTGATGACATTCCAGAACAACACGAGCTTGCATTGGAGATGAAATACGACCCTCTGCGGCAGTACTATATTCGAATCGCCATGTCAGAACTTGAGGAGAAAGAGCGCTTGCCAGAGGTCTTCATCAACGCCTACCGGAAAAAAACTTTCCTTGAGTGTCAGACTCTAGACCTCCTGAAGTGGAACCAGAAGATCGCAGATTCGCATCACGAGGTCGTCCAGATGAGTGACAGAACCATTCAAGAACTCATCGATCGCGTCCGAGTAGACGTTGCGCCTCTTTTCAAGATCTGCGAGGCCATTGCGCTACTCGATATGATCGCCGCTTTCGCTCAGCTAGTGACCACACAGGATTACTGCAGACCCGAACTCACGAAGACCCTAGCCATCAAGAGTGGTAGACATCCGATTCGAGAGAAAGCTCACCAAGATAAGTTTGTACCAAACGATGCGTATGCCACACAGCAGTCCAGATTCCAGATCATCACGGGCTGCAACATGAGTGGTAAGAGCACATACATCCGGTCCCTTGCTTTGATGGCGATCATGGCCCAGATAGGGAGCTTCGTACCGGCAACCTATGCCTCATTTCCAATCTTCCACCACTTATTCGCTCGTGTCTCTATGGACGACACTAACGAAGCTAACGTGTCTACATTCGCTGCGGAGATGCGAGAAACAGCATTCATACTTCGTAACGTCGATGAACGGAGCTTGGTCATCATCGACGAGCTTGGTCGTGGCACAAGCACACGGGATGGGCTATGCATAGCTATCGCCGTCGCAGAAGCTCTAGTTAATAGCAGAGCGCTCGTGTGGTTTGCCACCCACTTTCGCGACTTGGCTAAGATTCTGGCTGAGCGCAACGGAGTAGTCAACCTGCATCTAGCTGTTGAAATGGGCGAGGCGGACACCATGATGATGCTTTACAAAATCTCTAATGGCTGTGTGTCGGAGGGACACTATGGAATTGCCCTTGCAAAGGTGGTCGGTCTACCTCCGGGAGTGATTCAGGTGGCAGAAGAGGTCTCGAGCACCCTCACTCGCAATATGGAGAAGCGCAAGAAGGGCTCCAAGGCAATAGCGCTAGCACGGCGTCGGAAGTTGGTGTTGGGTCTTAGAGAGCAGCTTGTACAGGCAAAAGAAGGCAATATGCAGGGCAATGTTCTCGGCAGTTGGATGAAAAAGCTACAAGACGAGTTCGTCACACGAATGTCAGCTATTGATGCAGAGGTTGCGGCGGCTCCAGATGATGACAGCGAGGACAAGCAAGAACAGACGGGGCAAGAGGAGGTGCCTGACGACGATAGTCTGGTACAGGATTGCTCAAGGCGAGGGAGCACAAGTGGCCCAGCTCCTGGTGCTCATATGATGACAGGAGCGTTGCAGGATGGGGATAGCCAAGCGGGCTTTTAAAACGCACCAAAATCTATGCTCGTGCTGATTGCAAAGACAGGTGCTTATGGACTATTTTACGCTGGTTGTTATTCGGCTATGGGAGAGATGGCCAACCCAGACGCTGATAAATGCACTTTTCAACCCTTTTCTCATTTTTTCCTACTCTACTGTTCTCCAGCTTCTTCTGGCTCCTTGTGGTGAAGCATGGCAGGGAAGTCTTCTCGATCAATACCATTATATGATTGTGCCATCATTCATCTTCCCTAGTAATGTAATGCCGCGGATGAGACACTCAATTGCCAGCGAACCAGCAGCTCCAAGCCCCAATGTAGCCCTAAGTCAGCCATCATGGCCACCTGACCCCCTGGAGATGCCAAGATTTCAATCGCACATTTCAATGTTTTGCGGTTTTCGAGGCGCACTGCAAGCTCAGACTCAGAATGCCGGGCCCTACGAATACCCTTCTCATCGAAGGAACCTTCGAGGAGCTTGCCGACGAGCTTGCGCAATACATTGACGACGTCAGGAAGAAGCAAAGCGAAGATAGCTCCCCTATCAAAACCGAAGTCACTCCTTTACTGGAGCAAGGTCAGAAAGATGAGGCGCTCAAGAAGCTCGTCACGGCCAGCGCGATTCTGAACAGTGCGCCCGAGAAAGGTATGTCTTGTGTGCCTTGATCGCTCTCTGTTATTTCTAGAGAGAAGCTGATCTTTCATTGCCCAGAATTTACCGCAACCTACAACCTCCTCGTCCACCTCGTCCGCCAATCCCCCAACAACGACAAATTCCTCCCCAAGATCTGCCAAAACCTCTCCGCACCGATAACTTCCTCCCCCAACAACGGTCCCGGCCTCGCCCTCTCCATCCTAACCACCATCTTCAACATCCTCGAGCCCACAAACGATGTCCGCTACCATGTCTTCCTCGCCATCCTACGCGTCGTACGCTCCTCCTCCACATTCGACACTCTACGCGGCCAACTCAAGAACCTCGACCTCTGGATCGCGCAATGGGAGACCGAAGAAGAAGACCAGCGCACCCTCTACCTCTCCATCGCAGACGTAGCCTCCGAAGCCAACGAGGCCGACGCGTCGTACAATTACCTCCTGCGCGCCCTGCACACCATCCCAGCCGAAGACGCCTCATCAGAAGAAGCGCAGAACCTCTCCATCCGCGCTCTCAAAGCCGCCCTGTCACACCCTTCGCATTTCGAATTCCAGGACCTGACGGCCTTGGACTCCATCCAGGCTCTGCGGACTTCTCATCCTGTTTACTATGAGCTCCTGGAGCTCTTTGGCGCCGAGCTCCTCGATGACTACAACGACTTCCTGACTTCGCATGACACTTTCCTCGACGAGTCGGGCCTTCCGCCAGCGGTCCTCGAGCGGAAGATACGCCTTCTAACGCTCGCTTCCGTCGCTGCTTCTACGCCCTCACGCTCGCTACCGTATCAGCAGATCGCGTCCGCGCTGCAGGTGCCCGCCGCTGATGTCGAGATGTGGGTCATCGATGTGATCCGCGCCGGGCTGGTAGAGGGGAAGCTGAGTCAATTGAATCAGACGTTTTTGATTCACAGGAGTACGTACAGGGTGTTTGGTGAGAGGCAGTGGGTGGAGGTGCAAGGGAGGTTGGATACGTGGAGGGCGAGTTTGGAGGGGGTGTTGGGGATTATCAAGGGGGAGAGGGAAAAGATGATGAGGGAGGGAGCAGTGGAGGGCGGAGGGCAGAGTCAGGGGAGGGATGGGTTCGGCAGAGGTGGAGGACGGAGGAGGGAGGTGGATGCTCTCGAGTGAAAGATGATGGGGCGACGAAGCGAGGTGGGAGATGAGAGACGCTGCTGGCATTTGTTTGCTGGAGATTTACTGAAGAGTAAAGCCATCTACTTGTGCGGTGGCCCATCCGCCTGAAGAAATCACGACATTTCAAATTTGAATAGAATTGCATGTATTTCGAATTTCTACAGTGACTTGATACACGGCGGCCATTCCACGCCTTTACCCAAGAAAGCCACGGAATCACCAGGGTGATATACCAACGCCGTATAAACATTGCCCTCCCAAACCCCTTAGGACTATGTACTCGTCACACTACGCAACATCCCCTCCCCACCCCGCGACCTCCACAACCACATTCCCCACCGTACTGACCCCCCACAACACCACCAACCCCACCCCAATCCTCCTACTCATCCACCACCCACTCATCGGCACCACGATCAACAGCCCCAACAACGTCACCAGCAGCGTCACCCCACTAATCACCAACGTCTGCCCCACCTCAATATGATACGGTTTATAAATCACCGGCCGATCGGGATGGCGCTCGTGCCTGCTCTCCCCCCCACGGATCGTCATATACAGGCCCGAAATCCCCACGCCGAGCAGGATATTGAGCATCGGCCCGCCGAAGCACGCCGACAGCGCCATGACGGGGTAGCCGAGGCGCGCGACGGTGATGTCGGCGACGAGGTCGCCGAGGGAGTTGCCGACGGCGAAGATGGTGAGGCCGAGGATGGCGTCGCTGATGCCGAGGATGACGCCGAGGGCTTTGAGCACGCCAACGACTTCGTTGGCGATGGTGGAGATCCAGGCGATGGAGACGGCGAAGCCGAGGAAGCAGAGGAGGGGGCGGGAGCGCGGGG
>JAABUQ010000320.1_pt1 | contig 110849 bp, 85 predicted proteins | sample 5560001 | NCBI WGS metagenome assembly JAABUQ01 (sample SAMN10711888, study PRJNA513371) | rock metagenome | isolation source: Antarctica rocks | place: Antarctica: Victoria Land, Finger Mt nord | collected 2015-12-18 | reverse complement strand
CGGCGGAAGAAGGTGGCAAAAAGGAATAGGTGTAGACTATGGACGGCCCTGGCTTATCGAGCTTAGCCGCCAATCTTGATTTTCATTTATCGCAACTAGATTCAGGAGCGTGGCTACAACTCATAATAATGGTTGTGGCCCTACTTCTTTGTTCAGTTGCATCGGCAGCAGAGACGGCCTTTACCTCGATTAGCCGTATCAAATTAAAGAACTTGCTTGAAGAAGGCGACCAGGTGGCTGCAAAGATCGAGAATATGCTGGCTGAACCCAACATTTTTCTCTCGACCATTCTGGTTGTCAATAGTATTGCGGTGATAGTCGCTTCAAGTATGGCTACCGCCTTTGCACTCCGTTTCACAGAATCATTTGGTGAACTTCTCTCGTCTGTAGCAATCTCTCTCTTTGTGTTAATTTTTTGCGAGATTACCCCTAAGACGGCCGCTGTGCAGAATCCTCTGCGTTGGGCACGCGTCCTTGTTAGTCCGGTTCGTAGTGCTGCCTGGCTGCTACGCCCCCTCGTGCTCTCATTGAATGTCATCACATCCGTGTTTGTGCGACTGATGGGTGGGCATATAAAACACAAAGGACCCTTCGTTACTGAAGAAGAGTTGCGGCTGCTAGTGACGGTGAGCGAAGAAGAGGGAGTGCTCGAACAGGAAGAGACGGAGATGATCCGTAGTATCTTCGCCTTCGCCGACACAACTGCGCGCGAGGTAATGGTACCCAGAATCGACATGGTAACGCTTTCGAGTGAGGTCACGGTTACACAGGCGGTGGATCTTGCTATGCAGGGTGGCTTTTCGCGTATTCCTGTCTATGAAGATGTGGTTGGCGTTGATGAAATCATTGGAATATTGTACACCAAAGATATGCTCAGACAGTTGCGTGAGGGACATGACAATTATCCAATTCGCAACCTGCTGCGTTCCGCGTACTATGTACCTGAGACAAAGAAATTGGATGATCTCTTACGCGAGATTCGCCAGAACCGTATCCACATGGCCATCATCGTAGACGAATATGGTTCAGTGGCAGGCCTGGTCACCATAGAAGATCTTATGGAAGAGATCGTTGGTGATATTCAGGACGAATACGATCATGAAGAGATTCTCTATGAAAAGGTCAACGAGAACGAATATGTCATGAACGCAAAGATAAGTATCTACGAATTTAACGAGTTAATGGATACAAAACTTGCAGATATTGATTACGAAACGCTTGGTGGCTTTGTCTATTCTCAATTGGATAAAATACCGGGCGTTGGTGATACAATTTCGTATAATGACATGATCTTTACCGTGCTGGCGACGCGTGGAAGGCGTATACTTAAGATACGTGTTGAGCGCAAGCAAGAGGAAGAGCAGGTAGGGGGGAAAGCAGATTTCTTGTTGCTGCCCTCGCTAGAGGAACGAGGAGCGCAAACAGCCAGCGAAGAGACGTCCGAGCAGCCTTCTCGCTATGAATATAAAGGAGCCTGATTGAGGATCTGACAATTATGACTGTTGTAATGAATGATATTCGCTGCGCTGTTCGCGCATTAGGGCTATCAGGGCGACCTGTGTGTATACACTCGTCACTCCGTTCTTTCGGCCGTGTGGAACGAGGCGCTACAACTCTATTGCAGGGGCTGCTTGCCGAAGGGTGTACAGTTCTGGTGCCTTCATTCTCGATAGCAGCTTTCGCTATTGAACCACCCGCTAGTGCTGAAATGAGACCTGCTCGAAATGGTCTGAATTATGAAGGGTCTACCACCTTCTACCTGGCTGGTGGTCGTGATACATACAGGCTTGATACAAAAGAGATTGATCTGAGTATGGGGGCAATTCCTACAGCGGTTGTGAACTGGCCTGAGAGGATAAGAGGAGATCATCCACTCAATTCTTTTGCTGCTATCGGTCCTCTAGCACGCCTTTTACTACAAGATCAAAATCCAACGGACGTCTATGCGCCTTTACGTGCGCTTACAGAGCGAGAAGGCGCTATTGTCTTAATGGGTGTTGGTTTAGAGCGTATGACCTTTCTGCATTATGCAGAGCAAGCTGCTGGGCGCATCCCCTTCCGTCGCTGGGCTAATGGACCTGATGGGAAAACGTTACTTGTCGCGGTAGGAAGTTGTTCTGAGGGCTTTGACCATTTTGCGCCGCTACTTGCCCCTTTCAACCAACAATTCCTGGTAGGAGAGAGCATCTGGCAAGTATTTCCAGTCCGCGAGACTCTTGAGGTCGCTGTTAAAGCAATGCAGCGCAATCCTTCTATCACTTATTGTGATGACGGTGAGTGCGAGCGCTGTGCTGATGCGATACAGGGAGGCCCACTTCTCATATCAGGTCGTTAGACAAGAAGGGGCCTGCATCCGCTATTTCTGTAAGTAGTGTAGAGCTGCGATAAGCTGGTTATCTTTGCCATCGAGGATCTGCTGCTGGCTCAGATGTTCCTGGTTCACATCGTTAGGCGTGAGCAATGTATTGTTTTGTCCCAATAGCACAGTCAGAGTTGGCACAATGCCTCCCGGCCTCGTGTCTGTACTGCGGATAAAGTTTCCTTTGGGAGTAAGCCATTCCTGCGTACCAATGAGCAGGGCTGACCCATCGCTGAGGGGAAATTGCAAGAGCACTGTTCCGGTACCAAAGGTTTGTTCGCCAATGACTGTTGCCCGGTTGTTTTCCTTCAACGAGCCTGCAACGATCTCTGCCGCACTCGCTGTATTTTTGTTTACCAGCACAACCATCTGAGAAGTAGTGTCGATCGGATTGCCATTGACCGATACAGGCGTAAGCTTACCGCTGCTATCCTTCTCTTGTAGCACATAGCCACTTTTTACGAACAAGCTAGTAGTATTCACTGCCTCGTTAAGATACCCGCCGGAATTATCGCGTAGATCTAGAATAATTCTGGTAGCTCCCATGCTTTTGGCTTGATTGACATTGTCCTTGAGCTGATTCGCCACTCCATCCGAGAATTGCGTCATCTGGATATAAGCAGTATGGTTTTCTGCGATATAGTGCATAGTTACGCTAGGAACATGGATCTCCGCGCGCTTGAGGTGAAATGTGCGCGTCTGATCTTCGCCTGGACGCTGAATAGTAATATCGACACTTGTTCCAGCACTGCCTTGAATAAGCTTGCTTATACCATTAATATCTTTTCCGTCCGCGCTCACACCATTCACTGCTTTAATAATGTCGCCATGTTTGATACCTGCCTGGTCTGCTGGTGAGCCGGGGATTGGTGAAGTAATAATAAGCTGTTTTGTCGTTTTATCTTGCTGTAGATAGATACCTACGCCAGTAAACTTGCCACTCAACTGCTGATTCTCTGCCTGAACCGTTTGAGCATCCATAAAGCGAGTATGGCCGCTATCGCCGAGGCTCTTCACCATCGCGTCGATAGCTGCATACGACATCTTCTTATAGTCTACTGACTTACGATCGACATAGTTTTGATCTATTTTTGTCCATGCCTCTTGAAAAAGTTGAGCATAAGCTTTAGATTTATCACTTTGATTAAAAGAATTGCCGAAGTATTGATTGCTCAGCCAGCCGCCCCAGAATGCAACAACGACGAGTGCGAGAAGTGCAATGCCTTGTCCAAGCATGCGTTGTAAACGATGGGGAGCCTCCGTTGGTGAACTTTGTGCCGGATTATTGTGCTGTGCAACGCTCTCCTCCTGTGCTGGTAGGAAGGGGTAGTGATCAAAGTCATCGGGAACAGGGTGCTGGGATGAGTCGTTTTCGTTTGTATACCAGCTTGGATCGTCATATCTACTCACCAATTGCCTCCATAAGGCACCGCATCTTTGAGTGCACTTGTTTCGAATCCTATTCTTTCTTTGTCTACTGTATAGACTAGTAGTATCTTAGTTGTCTCATTTCGAAAAGTCAATGAAGGTCAACCACCCCAAAAGAGATGGCATAGTTCAGGCGAACTATGCCATTCTTATGTGCTCGTGGAATCTGCTGTCTATGAGCCGATCAGAGAGACATGGATGTGATAGGTTTTGATGCGCGAGGGAAATGAATATTACTACTCTGTCTCTACTGTCTCAGCCTCTGCTGTTTCATCATCCTGGGGTGGCGTCTCTTCTGCTACCTGTATGGACTCTGCTACCTGTGTGGACTTATTTTTTTCAGTCGAAGGAGCTGCTTGTTTCTTCGGTGGTTCCCATCCGGGAGCGCGAGAGACAATCATCGACATCATCCGACCTTCCATCACTGGTGAGCGCTCGATGGTCGCTATCCCCTTCAAATCCTCTGCAATGCCGTCCAACAACTTCCGACCAATATCAGGATGGCGCATATCAGGTCCGCGAAACTGTACACTGACTCTTACTTTATCACCGTCAGCTAAGAATTCTTGAATCTTGCGGGTCTTTACTTCTACATCATGGTCGTCTGTTCGTGGTCGCATGCGAATCTCTTTGAGAGTAATCGTCTTCTGGTTCTTGCGAGCTTCATTCTCTTTCTTGGCCTGCTCATACTTGTAGCGCCCATAGTCCATAAGCTTACAGACTGGCGGCACCCCATTTGGTGATACTTCAACCAGATCCAGGTTTCGATCACGAGCAATATCCAAGGCGCGAACCGGTGGCATAACTCCCAGCATCTCGCCGTTCTCGTCGATGAGACGTACTTCGCGTGCACGAATACGCTCATTCACGCGTGTCTCACGCGCGCGTTCGTTCCCCCGAAAATCCTTATTAATAGAGCTATTCTCCTCTTTTGCAACTAACTATTCTCTTTATTCTTCGCAAAAGTCGTACATGCCTCTGCTTATCCATTCTCATCCACGTCAAGATTTGCATCAGCAGGAAACCTTTTGTAATGAGAGGACTGTATAAGTATACTACGTGCGGCGTGGGTTTGCAAGTGCACAATAACTCGCACTCTTAGCGTCTTGAAATACATCAAATATAGTGTATAATGGTTACATAAATTGGATAGAACGGCACCTATATTTCATAAGACTTGTAGAAGTCTTAGAGGAGAGGCAGAATGAAAACTCTCTACACCGGACATGTGGCTCTAGACGGCCACGAAATCTACTCCTTCATTTACGCTGATACACTCCTGCATGCGGAACAACATCTCACCAACCTGCTCACCTCTTATGTACGGCAGCATGCTCACTCTTCATCTCCCGTTCTCTCTTCTATCAAAGTCGTTTCACGCCCGAATGGATGGAATCCTCCGGATGGTTACTACTTACCGGGGACGAGCAAGCAATACGCACTGAAGTATCCTGCACAGGAAGTGTATAGTGCTGCTCAAAAAGCTCACATTTCTGATGAAGTAGAGGTAGAAGATGAACTCTACTCACCTCTTTTAGGAGTCCTAAAAGATCAAGAAACACTTTGACAGTTTTGTTTCAATCTGTTTCAATTTCGAACGAAAAAGACCTTTTTTTCGACCTATTGGCTTATTAAAGATATGAGAAAGAGGTCTACTTCCTGTCAACGATCATCTCACCGCATTCTGTTTACGCAGTGATTTAATCAGCTCGCTTACGATATCGTAGCGTCGATACGAGGGCTGGAGGTAGACGCCCTGGACCATACTGGTGGCCTCCGCAAGGAGTTCCTGTGCCAGGAGGAGTCCTTCTTCATGCCCGTTGTCTCCTGCAGCTTTCAGGCGTGCGCGGACAGAGTCTGGGACGGTGATACCGGGAACTTCGTTGTGCAAAAACTCTGCGTGGCGTGAGCTATGTAAGAGTACATAACCGAGCAACATAGGAATGGGAGGTTTCCCAGCGCGCTTGATGAAGCGCTCTAACGGTGCGAGTTCGTAGATGGGCTGGGTCATGATGAAATCAGCCCCGGCCTCAAGCTTGCGATGATATTTCTCAATCTCGCGGTCGGTCTCTTCGTCGGTCATGTTTAAGTTGAGGGCGCAACCGATGTTAAAGGAAGCTTTGGCACCGATTGAAGAGTCGGCAGCGTCATGACCCTCGATGAGTCCGCGTAAGATCTGGATGAGTCCGATGGAATCTACGTCCCATACACCAGTCGCATTTGGATAATCTCCGACACGCAAAGGATCGCCGGTGAGGGCCAGGATGTTACGAATTCCCAGCGCGTGTGCGCCCAATAGCTCCGATTGTAATGCCATGAGATTGCGGTCGCGGGTTGTAAAATGTATGATCGTCTCAATACCCAGGTGATCCTGAATCAGGCGGGCCAGAGCAATACAGCTCATTCGCACACGGGCCATCGGGCTGTCGGCGATATTGATGAAATCGGCTCCCGCTTGCTGAAGTAAGGCGGCTCCCGACAAAAGCTTCGTTGGATTTAAGCCCTTCGGTGGATCGAGTTCGATGCTGATGACAAACTCGCCGGCGGCCAGTTTTTCCTGCAGGCGCGTCTTTGTTCCCTCTTGTGGCAGGATAGTCTCTTCTTCGATCAACCGTGTGATCGTCGCCTGGCCGTTTGTTCCATTTTTGTCTTTGACCTGCTCTGCGGTACCTGGAGCGAGCGTTGTAAATTGACGGTTGGGAGTCTGATAGCGCTCGTTGATGGCGGAACGCATGGCCTCGATGTGGCGTGGTGTAGTGCCGCAGCAGCCGCCGATCAGATGCACACCGTTCTGGATGAATTGGAGGGCGTAGTCGGCAAAGTAGTCGGGTGTAGAGACATAGAAAAAACGGTTGTCGATACGCTGAGGAAGTCCGGCGTTCGGCTGGGCTGAGAACAATGGTACATGTCCTGATCCCGATTCTAACTGCTGTTTCGTCGTCGCAATCATCTCATGAAGCACATCCAGCGTTGCGGCCGGGCCAACACTACAGTTCGCGCCAATAACATCAACGCCAAGATCACTTAGTACTGTGGCAACCCTGGTAGCCGACTGCCCTGACAAAGTATGTCCATCTTCATAAAAGCTCATCTGGGCGACAATGGGCAAGCCCCCAACCTCTTTTGCTGCAAGAACCGCCTGGCGCAATTCTGCCAGGCTAGAGAATGTTTCGAGAATCAGCAGTTCCACCCCGCCTTCTTGAAGGGCCTCAATCTGCTCACGGAAGATGGAGCGTAGCTCACTCAGGCGCTGTTCGTCTGGAGCCTGCAAGGGGCGTCCGGTTGGACCAATCGCGCCGGCGACAAATGCTGGACGACCGGAAATTTCGCGGGCCTCCAGGGCTATGCGTGCGGCGCGGAAATTGATCTCACGCACACGATCCTGCAAATTATGCGTCTCAAGCTTAGCTCGATTCGCTCCAAACGTATTGGTCTCAATAATATCGGCACCGGCACTCAAATATTCGTTGTGAATGCCCTGAATAAGATCGGGCTGTGTCAGATTAAGCTCATCAAAGCACTTCTCGTACGTCACTCCACGCGCATAAAGCAATGTTCCCATTGCGCCATCGCACAAAACCGGACCCTGCCGAAGCTGTTCAAGGAACAGTTGGTTCATAAATGCGACTCCCACCATAAAAATGATTTCTCCACATTATTGTACACCGTTTTTCTTGATAATGAAACGTCTATGCCAAACCGCTCACTTTCTAATATGTAGTAAACTTAGTATCTGGAAATGGTTTTGTATCATATTCGTAGTTTTATATATTTTAATGTTTATAAAGTTGCATATTGACACTTCTGTGTTGAAGCAGTTATACTTTTGTTGAAGCGAGAATATATGGGAGGAAGTTTGGAGGAATACATTGAAGAGGTTAAGTACTATGTCAGCCTTTCGACCAGATTTGTTAATCAAGAATATTGACGATCATCCTATAGCCGTAGTAGAAGTGCAAAGCCGGCTAAATATGTCAAGCGATGTAGCGACTGAAATACGGCGTAATATGCTAAATCGAGGTTTACCAACCTATATACCTTATTTCCTACTTATTTCTCAGGACAAAGGTTTCTTGTGGATAAATCATTTGACGAAGGATCGCGATAGTCTACCCAACTATGAGTTCCCAATGGATAAAGTAATTGAAAGGTATTCGCTAAGAGGACCGGAGCAGAGGCTGTATCAAACAGAGTTGGAACTTTTGATATTACAGTGGTTGACGAATCTCAGTTCGAAACCGCAAGAGTTAACGGAAGAGCCAGAAAAGACATTAGTGATTGCAGGCTTCAATGATTCGATTAAAGATGCGATGGTGTTGATAGAGGAAGCATTGTGATTGTATACATTGAATCTAATTTTGTACTTGAAATCGCTCTTGAGCAAGAACAGCATCAAGCTGCTAACAGCATTCTTTCATTTGCGGAACGAGGAAAGATAAGACTGCTTTATCCGAGTTTTATTTTGAGTGAACCGTTTGAGTCTTTGATGCGTGAACGTCGAGAGCGCAATGCTTTGCATGCATCTCTCGTTAAATCATTGAGCAATCTTCGACGTTCTGAGCCGCATAAGCAAGCAATGCTTGATTTAGAGCCTGTTATTAGTATCTTAAAGGATGCTCATGTAAGGCAAGTTGATTTGTTGCATTCAGCGTTTGAAAGATTACTGGAAGTCGGTGAATGTGTTAATGTAGATGTGGCAAGTTTCAGGAGTGCATTGATCTATCAAAAGAGTTTATACCTTTCTCCTCAAGATAGTATTATCTACGCCACGATGATTGCTGATCTCAAAAAGCAACCGGAAGAAGAGCAAAAATGTTTCTTGAGCAGAGACAAGAAAGCCTTTGATAATGATGATGACCGTAGCATTAAAGCCGAACTAAATGTATATAACTGTCGTTACATAGGAAGTTTAGTACAGGGATTAGCTTTTATTCAAAGCATAGTAAAGGCTGAGTAACAGTATAGTCACTCAGCCTTATATTTCCGCACTATATTAGCAAGTATTAGCTATTAGCAGCGTTGATCTTGATAGTGCGCGCTTTGGCGTGCTCTGCTTTTGGCAGGCGCAGGCTAAGGATGCCGTCGTTGGAGTGAGCCTCGACAAGTTCGGCGTTAATGGGTGTAGGTAGGGTGAAGGATTGCTGGTATTGGCCGGACTGGAAGCCGTGCCAGTGGACGTGTGCGCCCTCCGGAATCTGAACTTTATTCTCCCACTTCAGATTTACGACGTCCTGCTGGACGGTGATCTCAACATCTTCTGGTTTGATGCCGGGCATTGGAAGCTGAAGGGTAAAGCCTTCAGGGGTCTCGTACAGGTTGCCTGCTACTGCCCGACTACCTATAGCATTGGCGAAGCGTGGAGAGATAACGCTATCTTCGAATAAGCGGTCCATGGCCTCACGCAACGAAACAGCTTCGCTAAAAGGATTGTACCGTGTAATGTTTGCCATGATGTAACTCCTTCTTGTTTTGTTTAAAATGTCTGCTATTGCTCAACGGTTTTTGTTATTTGGGATGCTGGTGGAGTCTAGCTCTGTAGCTATCTCGTCCACTCGTCATCACCGCACTTTGTTTTTTCTTTCTGGGAATACTATACCGCAGGATATATTAGAGCAACGTATACATTGTGTAAGAAAATTGTTAGAAATTTTGATAGGAGGACTGTCAAAGTTTCTGCTCTCGACGACATTCTCATCTTCTGCTACAATGCAGCTAAGCGTATACTACTCAAGAACGGGAGGAATGTTGAGTGACGGTAAAACAACAACCAACATCGAGAGATATAGACTATCTATTGACGCGCGGCGTGTCCGTGGTCGAGAAAGAAGCAGACTTGCGGCGCATGCTTGTAGAGGGCAACAAGGGTGAGCCGCTACGGGTAAAGCTGGGAGTAGATCCAACTCACTATGATCTGACGATTGGTCACGCCGTCGTCTTCCGCAAGTTGCGCCAGTTCCAGCGCATGGGTCATAAAATCGTCATCGTTATTGGCGACTGGACTGCGCGTCTGGGCGATCCCAGTGGCCGATCCGAGGCGCGCCAAGTTTTAACAGCCGAAGAAGTAAATGCGAATGCGGCCACCTACTTAGACCAGTTTTTCAGGATCGTCGATGCGGAGCAGACCGAGGTTCATCGCCAGACGGAGTGGTTTGACAAATTTACGCTCGCCGATTCTATCAAGCTGCTTGGATATAAGACGGTGGCGCAGATGCTGGAGCGCGACGATTTTCAGAAGCGCTATCGCGGTGGCGTTGAGATTTATCTTTCAGAATTTATGTATCCATTATTGCAGGGCTATGACTCGATTGCTCTACGTTCAGATGTCGAGATTGGCGGCACCGATCAGCTCTTTAACCTGCTTGTTGGCCGCGAATTGCAGCCGATATTTGGGCAGCCAGCGCAGCAAATTCTCACGATGAACTTGATTGTGGGCCTGGATGGCATCAAGAAGATGGGCAAGTCGCTGGCGAACTATATCGCAATGACGGCTCCAGCCAAAGATATGTTTGGCAAGTTGATGTCCTTGCCCGATCAGGCGATGCGTTCATACTTTGAGTCTCTTACCGAGGTATCGAACGAAGAGCTTGATGAGTTCGATCGTAAGATGACTGAGGGGTCGCTTAATCCGCGCGACGTAAAACTGCGTATGGCGCGTGAGATTGTGACTGAATTTCATAGTGTGGCAGAGGCGCAGGAGGCACAGGATGCCTTTATTAGCCAGTTCTCGCAGCGGAAGTTGCCGGCCGACATTCCTGATTATGCTCTCAGTGCGCCGAAAAATATTGTAGACGTAATGGTCGATGCAAAGCTCGCCTCCAGCAATAACAAGGCGCGCGAACTGATTAAGCAAGGCGGCGTCTCAATCTTCCCCCAGGGAGAGGACGGCGAGGCAGAGCGTATTGCCGACGCAGACTTTGTCATGGACGTTGTCGATGGAGCCATCCTGAAAGTTGGGAAGCGACAATATATTCGTATCAAGGCGTAAAAAGGAGAACGTAGGTATGCCGCAGGCAAAAATCGGAGTGATCGGTGGTAGTGGCCTCTATCAGATGGAGGGTATGACCGAAGTGGAGGAGGTCAACGTTCAGACTCCCTTTGGCAATCCAAGCGATGCAATCACTGTTGGGAAGGTCGAGGGCGTCTCAATGGCCTTCCTGCCCCGTCACGGTCGAGGCCATCGTCTGAACCCTACAGAGGTCCCTTCACGCGCAAATATATGGGCTTTAAAGAGCCTGGGCGTCGAATGGGTTGTCTCTGTAAGCGCGGTGGGCAGCTTGCGCGAAGATATAGCTCCGCGTGATCTGATTATTCCGAACCAGCTATTCGATCGCACGAAGAGCCGTGTCAACAGCTTTTTCGAGGGCGGAGTCGTTGTACATGCTACTTTTGCCGATCCATTCTGCCCAACGCTGAGCACCTGGCTGCTGAATGCCGCTAACGAGCTGGGCGATGTCAAAGTACATAAAGACGGCACCTATGTCTGTATGGAAGGCCCGCTCTTCTCTACCAAAGCTGAATCGCACGTCTATCGTAAGCTAGGAATGGATATCATCGGGATGACTGCCCTTCCCGAAGCGAAGCTAGCGCGCGAGGCCGAGTTGTGCTATGCAACGGTCGCCTGTGCCACCGACTACGATAGCTGGCACGAGTCAGAGGAACCGGTGACCGTGGAGATGGTCATAGGCAATCTGAGTGCCAATGTAGCGAATGCACAACGTATTTTGCGCAGCATTGCCAGGTTACTTCCAGCCGATCGGACTGGACTTTCCTGTGGATGTTCTGATGCAATCGCGACCTCGATCATGACAGATCCTAAGCGTATTCCGCCTGGGATCAAAGAGAAATATCAGCTCCTACTCGGAAAATATCTCTCTTGACAATTTCCCTGTACAGATGTACAATGGGGCCATCCCACAAGGGAAGAGCAAATGTAGATCTGTGGGATGGGCCGATTTTCATCCGGTCCTGTCGGTTGGCGTGATCGGGTCCCGCGCGGCAGATGTCTATGAACCCCGCTAGGTCCGTGAGGAAGCAACGGTAAATGGGCCTCTCTGGGTGACGTGGGGGTGCCTGATCACGCTAACCGGCAGGATCGGGCGAAAATCGGTTTTCTGTGTCCCTTTCATCTTGATTATAGTCAGATGAGCGAAGCTGGCTACCGCTAAGAAGCACTTCTGACCACGTTTTCTGTAATAGCTCTCTCTTTTCTGGCAGCGGCTGGGCTTGTGGCCCGTCATGAGGATACATAGGCGGGAGTAATGAATATGGCCTCACAATCTCTCTACCGTAAATGGCGCTCGCAGACATTTGGCGACCTGGTCGGCCAGGAGCCTGTTATACGCACACTTAAGAACGCTCTCAACAGCGGCAAGCTCGCGCACGCCTATATCTTTACTGGTCCAAGAGGAACAGGCAAGACAAGTACTGCGCGTCTCCTGGCAAAAACGATTAATTGCCTCAACCCCAAAGACGGCGAACCCTGTAACATCTGCGAACAATGCCGAGAAATTACTGCCGGCAGTTCATTTAATGTCTTAGAGATCGATGCAGCTTCAAATCGTGGTATCGACAGCATCCGTGAGCTGCGCGAAAAGGTCATGGTGCCTCCTACCACTGGGAAATATAAGATCTATATTCTCGACGAGGCGCATATGCTCACCACAGAAGCTTTCAATGCTCTCCTCAAGACGTTAGAAGAACCACCTCCTCATGCTATCTTTGTTATGGCAACGACCGATGTCCATAAGATGCTGCCAACCGTGCTCTCACGCTGCCAACGCTTCGACTTTAAGCGTATTACCACACGACAAATTGTTACACACCTGCATTTTGTTGCTCAACAAGAGAAGGTTGAGTTAGATCGGGGGGCGGCCGAGTTGATTGCGCGAGCGGCAGCCGGTGGCATGCGCGATGCTTTGAGCCTTTTGGACCAGGCGATTGCTTATTCAGGAAATAGCATTGCGCTGTCGCAAATCCAGGCTATGTTGGGCGTGGCTGACCCGCGCGCGATTCAAAAGTTCATTCTGCACATCGCTGATCTGGATAGTCCCGCTGGCCTGCATTTAATCCACGAGCTTGCCGAGGCTGGAGCTGATCTGCGACAGATTAATACGCAGGTGGCGGAGTACTGGCGTGCCATGATGCTGGCGAAGGCGGGCGCAAATATTGCAGAGATATTGGATTATACCGAAGATGAGACCTGGGAGATGCTGCAACTCGCGAAGCGCTTTGGCCTGGACGAGCTCACAGAGAGCGCTCGCATCTTCGCACAAAACGATCTTATGCAAAGAGGTCAGGGAACACCGCAGCTTGGCCTCGAACTCGCCATGCTTGCTTGTATTGAACTGCATCGTCGCTCCGGAGCACAGCCTACAAAAACCACTCTCAGTGCATCTGTCTCTCCGCCGCCTGTTCAAAAGTATGTAGCACCCCCGCCAGTACAGATCGAGGTAGTCGAAGAGAGACAGGCACAGGTAGCATCCAGTAGTGATACTCCTATGGTGGTCGCATCAAAACCTGAAGAGGATACGTCAGTTCCAAACGTTGTTGAATCTATGTCCGCGCCGGTAGAGACGAAATTGGTCGAGCCAGATGAGGAACCAGAGGACGTAGAGGCTGAGCTACCCGATTGGGATGGATTATCTATTCAGGATGACGAGGAGCCGGAAGAGGAGACAAGATCTCACGAATTAGCACCGGTAGACGTTGCTGTTGAGGTGCAGACCGAAGAAGAGGTACAAATTGCTCCGGTAGGAGTTGATGTCGAGGATGAAGGGAACGGTGCTGAGGCACCGATGCTAACAGTTGGCGAGGTGAAAGATAAGTGGGAGTATGTGATTAGACGGGTAAGAACGAAGAAAGGTGGCGATGGTGCCAAAGTTTCTGCATTCTTGAAGGGTTTCACCATTGAGGGGATAGAAGGAACAAGCGAGCTGCCCGTGGTCGTGATCAAAGCAATCGCTGAGTTCCATTATAAAGCACTGCAAAAAGATGAATATAGCGAGATGATTCTGTGGGCAATGAAGATCGAGTTAGGTATAGACTGCAAGTTGCGCATGCTCTCTCCTTCGGCTTCATCTTCGAATCGTCCTGTCGGAGGATCGGCAGTAGCAGCAAGCAATATGCTTGCCGCAACTCCTCCTAGATCAGCCCATCTTGAGCGCCCCAGAACCGTCGCGCTGTCTGAGAAGCTTAAGCCGACTGCTACTCCTCAGCCACAAACGAATCCTGCAAATAGAAAGCTTGCGCAACAACCTGACCAGGATGAAGATCCTCCTGCCTCTCCGGTAGCCTCTGCCCCTAAACCGGATGCACCTGTGACACCCTCTCTTGCCAGAATATCCGATGTGAGAGAGAATAGTAGTAACGAAAGAACTGAGAAGAGTCAAACTATTGAAGTGGGTGAGACGCGTCAGCAACGTATTGAGCAGCACGCTAAGAGCGATCCCGTGGTTCAAGAAGTCATGCGAGTGTTTAAAGCTGAAATTAAAAATATTCAACCGAAGTAAGGAGCTTTTCTATCTATGAACATGCGCGAAATTCAAAAGATGCAGCAAAAGCTAGCGAAGATGCAAGAAGAGTTAGAGGCTAGCATATTCACCGGTACTGCTGGTGGTGGTGCGGTAACGATCACTATGAGTGGGAAATATGAGATTACAGAGGTCAAAATTGATCCCGAGGCATTTAGCGCGGATGATATTGAGGAGCTAGAGGTGATGGTGAAGGCGGCTGCCAAAGATGCTTTCGATCGAGCAACGGATGCACAGCAGAAGCTAGTCAACAATGCCACTGGTGGAATGAAAATTCCCGGAATGTTTTAAACAATGAGCGATGTTGCACCTCCTGTGGCAGCTCTGGTAGAAGAGCTCTCCAAGCTGCCTGGTGTTGGCGTCAAGACGGCGCAGCGCCTGACCTTTTTTATTCTACGTAGCCCCACCGATCAGGCTCGCCGTCTGGCCGAAGCTATCATGCGCGTCAAAGAAAGTATCATCTATTGTTCGCGTTGTTACAATATTACCGAGAACGATCCCTGCTCGATTTGTAGCAATTCTGGACGTGATCAAAACGTCATCTGCGTTGTAGAAGAACCTCTGGATGTGCTCGCTTTAGAGAAGACGGGCGTCTATAAAGGTGTGTACCATGTGCTGCATGGAGCCCTTTCACCTCTTAATGGCGTAGGACGCAAGGATATTCGTATCGACGAGCTGTTTAAACGCCTGGGAACCAGTGCAATTCAAGAGGTCATCCTGGCAACCAATCCAGGCTTCGAAGGCGATTATACAGCGGGTGTCATCAAAGATGGAATTCGCCAGGAATTGCATTTGCCGCAATTGTATGTGACAACGCTGGCACGTGGCCTACCATTGGGAAGCGACCTTGAGTATGCCGATGAAGGAACACTTAGCAGAGCGATCGAAGGACGGCGTGAATTGTAAGATGGGATAGTAGCAAGTATCCTTGCACTTTTTAAGACGGTACTGTATCGTCAGGTATGCACAAACATAGCTTGACACGTTCAGATGCTTATGGTACACTTGTTCTACTTTTAGGGGAAATGGATGAGGGGAGGATCTATTTCCGACTTTTAGCCCTTGTCGAAGAATAGCTATTGAGAAGAGAGAAACAAGGGAGGAGCACGGCAGTGTGCTATGCATATATATCTACTCACTGCTGTGTACTCTATAAAGGCGCGATTTTATCGAAAATTGTAAACCCTTTGAGAGGATCGAAAAAAGGAGGAATGCAGGGTTGGGGAAGTGGGATGAGCATATTCTCGTCCATATCTTCCATCCTGTAGTGAAAATCGAATGGTTAAGAAAGAAAAACCTACTGCAAGCACAAATGGTACCGCTTCCGCTTCTACTGCGGGCATGACCGAGCGTGAGAAGGCGATAGACCTGACACTTACGCAGATCGAGCGTCGCTTTGGCAAGGGTGCGATTATGAAGCTGGGGGATGCCGCCAAAGTCCAGGTCGAAGCAATTCCTACAGGCTCAATCTCTTTGGATCTGGCCCTGGGCATAGGTGGAGTGCCGCGTGGTCGTATTACCGAAATCTACGGCCCAGAGTCCTCTGGTAAGACAACTGTCTGTTTGCATATCATTGCACATGCACAGCGAGCTGGTGGCTTTGCGGCCTTCGTTGATGCTGAACATGCACTGGACCCTTCTTACGCCGTAAAATGTGGCGTTGATATCAATAATCTATACATCTCTCAACCGGATACCGGTGAGCAGGCCCTGGAAATTGTCGATTCTCTCGTACGTAGCAATGCCATTGATGTTGTAGTCATCGACTCCGTTGCTGCCCTGACTCCGCGTGCTGAAATTGAGGGTGAGATGGGCGACTCTCACGTTGGTCTCCAGGCCCGTCTGATGAGTCATGCGTTGCGTAAGCTTACGGGTGCCATTAATAACTCTCATACCACCGTCATCTTCACTAATCAGTTGCGTGAAAAGATTGGCGTTATGTTTGGTAATCCTGAGACCACATCGGGTGGTAAGGCGCTGAAGTTCTATGCGTCAGTGCGCCTGGACATTCGCCGTACCGATTCAATTAAGCTGGGGCAGGATGTCGTGGGTAACCGCACGCGTGTGCGTGTGGTGAAGAATAAAGTTGCTCCACCTTTTAAGACGGCTGAATTCGATATCATGTATAGTGAGGGTATTTCCCGCGAGGGCGGCTTGATCGACCTCGGTCTGGAAATGGGACTGGTGAAGAAGAGTGGTGCGTGGTTTACTGTCGGTGATATCCGTCTTGGCCAGGGCCGTGAAAACGCCAAAGAGTTCCTGCGCCAGAACGGAGATGTTGCCTCAGCAATCGAAGAGCAGATTCGCAGCAATATGCTCGCCTTTAAGGTCGCTGAAGCCGAAGTTGTGGAGGAGGACGACGACGAGTTGGAGGAAGAGGGGGCTTTGGAAACTGTCGCGGCGGTCGAAGAGGAAGGCTAGTCAGCGTTGACTTTCAATGCTACAGCCTTGTAGTTACGAATAGAATAGGTGCGAGAGTTTTACGCCTATTCTATTCATCTTCTTTCGCATGCTCTGTACTACGCTCTAGTATGCGTGGCAATTGCTGCTCTAGCTCCACTGGCTGTAAATGCACAAGTGGCTTCTCATTCGTCGATAGTAATGGATCGAGTTCATCGCTTTCAATAAGCCCTGGCTCTAATACGTTAGCGACGGGCTTGCGCTGATGCCACCATGTCGCTACTGAAGCGGGATCGACGGGTCCCAACTTACCAGTCTGTGCCTGTCGCATGGACCAGTCCAGCATCGCCTCCTCCAGGGGCACCTCAGTACCAGCTTTGACGCTCATATTCCATTTATGCTGCATAATCGCAAAGTATGCCTGCATCGGGTTCTGCTCATCTGTCAGACGTTGACGCAACATAAGGATTGTTGGGAGATGATAGCGCTCATACCAGTCGTGAGCGGCCTCCTCGATACTCACCTCGCGGTCTTCATTCTTGCTCATAATTGCCTGGTGACCCAGGATAACGTTGTAGAATCGCCGGGCATAAGCTCGCGGGATATCGATGTGGATAAGTTGATAAATGCGATTTTGATACCAGCCTGGCAACACAGTAGTTACCTGCTTGATAGCTCCCTCAGCCCTATCTGCGAACGCGCTGCCCAGTTCACCCAACGTATCTACAAAACGCTGTGCCTGATACGTCGAATTAAACTGATGCTCACCCGTCAAACGCGAATGTTCTCGTCGCACAATGCGATAGCGGCGGAGGAAGTATTCATAATCGGCATCATTGAGCACCTGTACATCTTCTGGTAGCCCCTTCGCTTGCCTCAAGTCTTCCGCCTGCCACGCCAGTGACTCACCGAACTGCGCTAAATCCTGTTCGCGTAGTCCCTCGCTGATCGGACCTGGAAAAAGTTCCACCGTCTCCGCATCGGCCATGATCGCCAGAATATGCCGTCCATCGATACGGATAAGTGCGTTGGCCAGCGAAGGATCGCCCCAGTAGACACCATGCTCATGCAGCTCAACCATCAGGACTGCGACGGCGGAGAGCAGACGCTGCTTGGTACGTTTTGTAAGCGGCAGGCGATAGAGGAGCACATGTGGAACCACACGCGGAGCGAGGCGTGTGACGGTATAGCCGCGATCCCCGCTGATGTATTGCCTGGCACCACCCAGACTCTCAACATCCAGGGCGATCGGCGGTGCTGAAACATGCACTGTCCCGATCGGGCTGAGCGCGGGGATGCCACGACGCTCGATCTGTTGTAGACTGCGTATCTCTCGCTCCGCCATGCGCGGCGTCGTCTCTTTAATCGCATAACGCACACCTTGCCGCTCAACAAAGATAACCGGGTGCCGCGAATCCCCACGCCGCACCACCAGCAGCTCAACCCCCTCGCTCTCCCAATCTTCGAGTTGCACGGTCCAGGGCAAGCCCTCCAGCCGGCGCTGGTCTTCAATACCTAACGAGAATTGTACTTTTGTGGAGTTAGTAGTAATAGTACGCTCCTTATCTTGGCGCATAGGCCAGTAAAGTAAAAAAAGTACTTACTGGCTTGATCATATCATGATAGGAGCTTTTATCGCAAACTAAGAATCTACCAGGCTGTCGATCCTCCATCGACAACGACTGTTTGGCCGGTCACATAAGCGGCGGCCTGCGAGGCGAGAAAGACGATGACGCCCTTCAGATCGTCTGGACCGCCGAAGCGGGCGAGGGGGATGTCGTCGAGCATGGCCTGTTCGTATTTGGCGAGGACGCCGCGCGACATTTTAGTGGGGAACCAGCCGGGGGCGATGGCGTTGACTCGGATACCATAATGTGCCCAACTGGTGGCGAGGTCGCGTGTCATGTTGATGACGGCTGCTTTGCTGGCGTGGTAGCCGACGACCTGGATGTATTTGGGATTACCTCCCGCCAGGCCGGCGACGGAGGCAATATTAATGATGGTGCCGCCCTGACCACGCGCGATCATGGCTTTTCCAACGGCCTGACTCATGATAAACGTACCTTTTATGTTGACATCGATGACTTGATCGAATTTGTCGAGCGGCATCTCTTCGGCGGGTGCGCCCCAGGTGGCACCGCTATTGTTGACGAGAATATCGATTGCTCCAAATTTCTCCTGCGTGGCGGTGACGACATTCGCCACGTCTTCTGGCTTTGTAACATCGCAAGCCAGCGCAAGGGCATGCCCACCTCTCGCCTCAATCTCTTGGCGTACCTCTTCGCAAGCTGCTAGCTTTCTTGAACAAAGTACGACGTTTACTCCCATGTCTGAGAGAGCTTCTGCAAAATATTGGCCTAAGCCGCGTCCTCCACCAGTGATGATGGCTGTTTTCCCATCCAAACGAAACAGATCTAATGTGCTCATGTTTTTCCCATCCTCGCTAAAAAACAATAATCGCAACACATCAAGAGACCTTTAGCATACCACCCTTCGACATAATCTAAAAGTCGAAAGATCGATAGAGCCTGAGGGGCTACAGATTTTCTTGCCGGACTGTGATGAATGAATTGCTGTCTCTTTTCCTCTTGACGTAGTTCATCAGGCGCGCTATCATCCATATGCAATTAAATTTTCTTATTCGGAATTTCTCATAAAAGGCATATTGTTCTATCATGATGAAGCACTTACAGGGGCGCAACCTCGCCCATCCAGGTTGTCTGATCGGTGTTACCAGCGGATTAATCGTCGGTATTATCCTCGCCGGCGTTTTAGCTGCGAGCTTCAACGTTGCTCTCAATACCGTCCTGCTTGTCTGGCTGGCGATTACTATCGTTCCAGGCGTTATTGGCTGGATTATTGGAGATCGTCTGACGGCTAAATATAAAAGGCTGGAGCAAGCAGAGCAGGTGTCTGGAGGAGAAAGCTCGACAATTTCGTGAGATATATATTTTTAGGAAGATAGAGCAGATAAATTTTTCGGTATAAAAAGTCTAGTAATTTGTCTAAATATATGGTATATTACTCTTCACCCAGCTACTTCATACTTTTCTTCGAGGAAGGCTGAGACATTGAGCAACGACGCTCACAGGCGAAGATGCGCTTGGATTAACGTATCACTGTGGCCGTCCCGCTTGCTCACCACTGGATACGCAAGTCCCTCCTTTTTGTGCGCTGTATATTGTTGGGTACTACATACCCCTCAGTGCATTTTCATCTCCTCTTTTCATATTGTGTATAGATATACTTTGATGAAGAGGCGGTGGAAGCTTTGTTCTTTCGCAACCTGTTGATGGTATTGAAAGATAAGGGAGGTCCTTTGATGACGCTCAATGAATTCCAACGTCCCGTTTCCGTGGACTCTGCTCCCAATGATAGCTACTGCGAATGGTGTAATAAACCCGCTGAGCGGCGACTTACAGCCGTTGGCGGTGCATATCACAACGAAGGCGGCATTTTCTGCCAGTCTTGTGGTGAGCAATTCACTCAGACTGTAGCGAATTCTCTACTTGTTGGAGAGTCAACGCAAGCGTGCTAAGTGTACATGCTTACTATCTTGATAAAGTTTTTTACAGGATGCTTGTCTATAGACCGCATGGATTTCGTATAGCCATAAGGTGCTCAAATAGACAGGGCAATAAGACAAAAGAAGGAACTGGGATACATAACCAGTTCCTTCTTTTGTCTTATTACTCTCCTCAATTGAAAAGGATCAAGAAGAGGAGAGATTAAGCGTAGCGCTTCATGTATTGCTCGACGTCGAACTGTTTTGACTGTTGAACCAGTTCGTGGGCTGCCTGGTCCATAGTTGGACGCTCTTGCTGATAGAAGATGCCGGTGAATTGTTTCTCCGTCTCCATTGCCAGCATCAACGCCTGCCCTTTGTCCGCTGGATTATGGTCCGGCGAAATGGGCGTTGCGGCTGTATCCCAGGCGTCGAACGTATGGTAGAACGTGGGGCATGGGCTGAGCACATGGATGAAAGAGAAGCCTTTATGCTGTACTCCTTTCTCGATCAGGGTCGCCAGGTCTTTTGGCTTCGCGGAGTAGCCGCGTGCTATAAAGCTGACATTGAGCGAGAGAGCAGTTGCGATGGGATTAAATTGTGAGGCTAGTAGACCATAGGGTGTAGACTTTGTGACATGACCTTGTGGTGACGTCGGTGAGGTCTGCCCTTTAGTCAGGCCGTAGATCTCGTTGTCCATGACGACAACGGTGATATCGATGTTGCGTAGGGCGGCATGCACGAGGTGACCAGCTCCGATGCTGAAGAAATCACCGTCTCCGCCGACTGCAAGGACCGTCAGGTCGGGGCGAGCCATCTTCAAGCCCTGAGCTACTGGTAGGGCGCGTCCATGCACACTATGAAAACCAAAGGTGTTCATAAAGTGGGGGAAGCGACTTGAGCAGCCAATGCCCGAGACAACCACAGTCTGATCGGTTGGTAACTTTAAGTTTGCCAGGCCACGGAATGCCGCATTGAGCACACCAAAGTCTCCACAGCCTGGGCACCAGGTGGGTTTCACCTCGCTTTTATAATCTTTTGGTGTCGGGTTGATAACAGCCTGTGCCATAATTAGCCAACCTCCTCGATGGCCCGTAGGATCTCGTCGGCGGTAAAGGGAATGCCTCCGAACTTATTGACGCGAATAGCTTGCAGGCCATATTTTGCTCCCAACAAGTTGGCGAGTTGGCCCGAATAATTGCATTCAGGGACAATAACTTTTTCGACGGAATGAATAAAATCTTGCAGTACGTGATCAGGAAGTGGGGACAGGATCTTTGGATGGATCGACGCGACTTTGTAGCCTTTAGCTCGTGCGCGATCAACTGCCTCCTGAATGGTCCCTTCCGTAGAGCCCCAACCAATAACGCCGATAGTGGCTTGCTCGTCGCCATAACGCTGAGGAACAGGAAGCTCTTCGACGGCCGTCTGTAGCTTGCGGTAGCGCTTCTCCATCATCGCCGTATGATCTTCCGGCTCATAATTAGGATGGCCGAGCTCATCGTGTTCCAGGCCCGTCGCAACGTACGAAGACGCACCCACTCCGGGCGTGCTCATCGGCGAAATGCCGGTAGAAGTATAGGCGTAGCGTGAATAAGCATGCTCCTCAGTCCCTGCACCAACGAGTACTTGATGACCATTGGCACTAGCACCGTTACTGCCATTGTGTCCGTTGGATGCCTGAGCCTCTTGTCCGACGCGTGGCTGAATCTCGACGGGCTTAAAAATGGCTGTATCGACACTCTCTACACGTGCAGTCAATGATTGATCGGTCAGGAAAAGCACGGGCATTTGATAGCGCTCGGCCATTGCAAATGCCTGAATGATGAGATTGTAGCAATCTGCCACATCGGTCGGAGCGACAACGATGCGGGGCGAGTCGCCGTGACCGGCAGTCAGGGCGAAGCTCAGATCGGACTGCTCCATCTTTGTCGGCATGCCTGTACTAGGACCAGCGCGCTGTGCATCTACGATGACGGCGGGCAGTTCGGCCATCGATGAGAGGCCAATCAACTCTGTCATCAGTGAGAAACCTGGGCCGGATGTTGCTGTCATTGCCCGTACACCACCGTACGAGGCACCGAGGACAGAGGCAAGTGCCGCCATCTCATCTTCAGCCTGTAAGAACGTGCCTCCCACCTGAGGGAGCTCTTTCGCCATGCCTTCCATAATATCGCTGGCGGGCGTGATCGGGTAGCCCGCAAAGTAGCGACATTGAGCTGCAAGGGCACCGGCTACAACGGCCTGGTTTCCATTGAGCACAATGCGATCGGCCTTCTCTACTGCACCAAGACGGTAGGGATCACTTTTGGATAGGTGCTCGTCGACGTACTTCCTGGCTGCTTCCAACGCAAGAATATTTTTCTCCATCAACGTGGAGTTCGATTTACGCGACTTAGAAAGCTTGGACTGCACTACCTGGACAATAGCTTCTATAGGAGGTCCGAAAAGACCACAGATTGCGCCGAGCATGACCATGTTTTTGGTCTGGAAGAGCTGAATCTCTTTGCGCGCAATCTCGTTAAACGGGACGGCATACGTGATGTAATCACCTGTCTCAGGGACAAAGTCGGAGGGGTCGTACATAAGGACGCCACCGTGACGAAGATCACGAATGTTGCGATCATATGCCTCTTTATTCAGGCAGATGAGCACATCGGCATAGTCACCCATCGACTTTATTGGATGATCACTAATACGAACTTGAAACATACAAGGACCACCGAGAATCTCGGCTGGAAAGGTTCTGAAGGTATAGACGTGATACCCCCAACGGGCAGAAGCCAGGGCAAGAATATCACCACCAGAGATGGTGCCCTCACCAGACTCGCCACCGATACGGATTGTCACCTCATTCACCATTGAATGCCCCCTGGAAAAATGTTGACCGCGCCACAGTCGTTCTGTGGGCGCGGCATGTTCAAATTATCTCGTATTTTGACGGAAAGATTGCCACAAGAATATCTGCATATCTCTTTGTACTGAGAAGAGATACCTGGATTCTGTGAGGTCTTATTTGATTGCCACCTATGAGAGAATAAGAAGACATCGACGCTAAAATACGAAAATACTCCACGAATCTCCTACCATCTCCTCCTATGCATCTCCACTACTCAGTCCGTTCCTGCTCGATTAGAGTTTCGAACGCTGCATATCATACGTCTATTATAGCACAATTGGGGAAAAGTGCACGCCAAACCTGGGCTTGATTTTGTCAAAACGCAAAAAAGAATGCGAAAAAGAGCTAACCCGCGGAATTGATAAATTTTCCTCTTCACATCCTGAGCCGAGTATGGTACAATACTTTCCGCAAGGGCCCATAGCTCAGCGGTTAGAGCAGTCGACTCATAATCGATTGGTCGCTGGTTCAATCCCAGCTGGGCCCATTTGGAAAACATCTCCAACCTCTTTTTATAGACTACTCTTTTGCTACGTGAACATGAACTTTCCATCTAAAGAAATCCTGGTATAGCGAGGAGAGAGTATGCTCAAGTTTGACCTCAATATTTCAATCCTCTTAAAGGAAGTTCCCTTTGTTGACCGCTTCGCTCATGCTGCTCAGCTTGGTTTTGGAGCAGTTGAGTTCTGGTGGCCTGGGACTGAACTTTTTCCTGTGATAGAGCAGCAACTTCAGGCTACGGGGCTCACGGTTGCTCTGATGAACTTTGACGCTGGTGATATGGCGGCGGGTGAACGTGGATTCCTCAACGATCCGCAACGGCAGGAGCACTTTTGCGCGCATGTGCCTGTGGCGATAGAATCCGCGCGGCGGATGGGCATTCCTCAGTTGAACGCACTTGTGGGAAAGCTACTCCCCAATAGTAGTCGCGAAGAGCAATTAGATTTGGTACGCAAAAATCTTGCCTGGGTTGCCGACCAGGCTGCTGGCGCGGGTCTGAGTGTAGTTGTTGAATCGTTAAATACCTTCGAAAATCCAGGGTATCTTCTTCCGAATACACACGAGACATTAAAGCTCCTTGCCGCAGTGGGTCGTCCGAACCTAAAATATCAGTATGATATCTATCATATGCAGCGAATGGAAGGAAACATTATTGCGACGCTGCAAGAGCATATTGCCTCCATCGGTCATATTCAGGTTGCTGATTCACCTGCTCGTCATGAGCCAGGAACAGGCGAGATTCATTATCCACATATTTTTGCTGCTCTTGAGACGCTCAACTATCAGGGCTACATCGGCCTTGAATACAACCCTTCGACCAGCTCAGAGGCGAGCTTTGCGTGGCTCCCTCCAAATAAACATGATCCTCTTCAGTTACGAGATCTCCACCTGTAGCGTGTTCCCTGGTAAATATAAGTATAATAATAAGTACGACCTACGTCCTTGTCTTATCAAAGAGAGAAAGACTTGAGTATCCGTAGCAACGACATTGTAGTCAGTGCAATATATACTTTTCTCTACTGAGGAGCCGCCGATGCTTAAACCAGGAATTGTTGCAGAGTTGCGAGCAATTGTAGGTGAGGAAGGAGTTATAGAGAAACATGAGCAGTTACGAACGTATGAGTCGGATGGTCTGACAAGCTTTCGTGTGAAACCCGCCCTCGTCGTATTGCCCTCGTCAACAGAGGAGGTGCAGGCGGTTGTGCGTATCTGTCATCGTGAGCGGCTGCCCTTTGTGCCGCGTGGTTCGGGTACAGGGCTTTCGGGTGGCGCGCTTCCTGTCGAAGGCGGCATCGTCATTGGTCTTTCCCGCATGAATCGTATTCTTGATATTGATCTTCCTAATCAACGCGCTGTGCTACAGCCCGGTGTGATCAACCTCGGAGTGACTCAACGTATCGCCCCCTATGGTTACTACTACGCCCCCGATCCTTCGAGTCAACAAGTGTGTTCTATTGGCGGCAATGTTGCCGAAAACTCCGGCGGTGCTCACTGCCTCAAATACGGTTTTACCGTCAACCATGTACTTGGTATGAAGTTTGTGTTGCCTGATGGAGAACTCGTTGAAGTTGGCGGCCCAACTCTCGACACGCCCGGTTACGACCTGGCTGGAATCATTGTCGGTTCCGAGGGTACCCTGGGCATTGCTACCGAAGTGACGGTACGGATCGTGCGCAAGGCGGAGGCGGTGCAGACTGTCCTGGCGGCTTTCACACACCCGGATGCTGCGGGCGCAGTCGTATCGGGTATTATCGCAGCGGGTATTGTGCCTGCCGCTGTAGAGATGATGGACAAGCTAGCCATTGAGGCATGTGAGGCAGCAGTTCATGCTGGCTTTCCGCTTGATGCTGGCGCTATTTTACTGATCGAGTTAGATGGACCACGGACGGAAGTGGTGCAACAGCTTGCACTGGTCGAGGCTATCTGTACAAAAGTGGGGGTCAGCGAATATCGTCTGGCGCGTACGGACGAAGAGCGCGCTTTGATGTGGAAGGGGCGGAAAGCGGCGTTCGCAGCAATGGGGCGTATCAGTCCAAATTATATAGTGCAAGATGGTGTGCTGCCACGTACAGCTTTGCCGGAGGTGCTGCGCGAGATTGAGGACTTAAGCACCCGATTTGGGCTGCGCGTCGCCAATGTCTTTCACGCTGGAGATGGAAACCTGCATCCGCTTGTGCTCTATAATCAACAGATCGAAGGTGCTGAACATCGTGCTGAAGAACTGGCGGGCGAGATTTTACGCATCTGCGTCGAGCATGGGGGCAGTATTACGGGTGAGCACGGAGTTGGTATTGACAAAAAAGCCTACATGCAATTCATGTTTACCGATGCAGATATGGCGACACATCAGCTAATACGCTGTGCCATCGATCCTCAAAACCTTTGTAATCCAAATAAGGTCTATCCAACTCCTCGTCTGTGTGGCGAAGTACCGGGTCACTATCATCCACATCCATTGGAGGCAGCCGGAATCATAGAGCGTTTTTAAGCAGGATTGAGGAATTCCTTTCAGAGCGCCTGAGCTTTGCTAGCACTTCTTATTCCGCCTGCCTGAGCTTTGCTAGCCGTGAGGCGTTGGCAGGCGGAATAAGAAGACCGTCAGGCGTTGGCGGGCGGAATAAGAAGGCCGCGAGGCGTTGGCGCTCTGTATACAAAGGAGGGAACAAAGATGAACCTTTCAACGCAATCATTGCAGGCCGCGCTGGAGTCATTAGTGGGAACCCGGGTCCGTCCAGCTCAGGATGAAGATGTGGTAGCAGGTGTCCGTCCACAGCTTGTTGTAGAGCCAGGCAACGAGGAAGAGGTTGCTGCTGTATTAGCCCTAGCTGATAAAGAGGGTCTGCGGGTGCTGATTTGTGGTGGTGGCACACAACTCGCTCTTGGATCACCGCCGACAGGCGCTGATATCCTTTTAAGTACAGCTCGCCTCAACCAGATCATAGAGCATGTTCCACAGGATCTAACTGTAACTGTTGAGGCAGGGTTACGCCTAACTACCTTGCAAGAAACATTGTCGAAAGCGAATCAGTGGTTGGCTCTAGACCCTGACCTTGATCCGGCAGCGACTATTGGCGGGATCATTGCCACCAATGCAACGGGGCCGCGCCGTTTGCGCTATGGAGGCGTACGCGACCAGATCATCGGTGTCCGTGTGGTGCTTGCCGATGGCACAATCGCGAAAGGGGGCGGGAAAGTAGTCAAGAACGTTGCGGGCTATGATCTGCCCAAGCTGTTCACGAACTCACTGGGCACGTTAGGTGTGATTGTATCTGCCACGTTTCGCCTCTATCCGCTGCCAGCCGCATCGCGTACTGTGCATCTCACTGCATCAGCCCTGACCCCTCTATGTGATCTGTCGCTACAGGTAACCGGTTCGACGCTTGTTGCTACTGCAATAAATATCGCTGGGAATACAAGCCAGCGTGCTACATATGATATGGTAGTACGCTTTGAGACGAGTCCGGAGGCGGCTGAGGATCAAGCTGCTATGTTTGTTGAAATGGCGATGAGCAAGCTGGGTGATGCGCTTCAAGCTCCACGTGTTCTCAAAGACGAGGCCGAGGCACAGATCTGGTCTCAGGTGCTCCAACACAAGGACTCGCCTGAAGGCGCTCATCAACGGGTCACGCTCAAAGTGAGTCTACTGCCTACAGAGGTCGCGCGCTGGTTAACAAATCTAGAACAGATCTGCCAGCGAGAACAGTTGTGGGCGGGCTGGCAGGCGTATGCTGGTCATGGCCTCGTCTTTGTTGATCTTGCAGGCGATGAGACAGCCCTTAAAACGGTCGTGCCCGAACTTCGTCAGTTAGCGATGGAGCATCGAGGCAGTGTTGTCGTGACGGAGGCATCACCCCATCTGGCCGCGCAACTGGATCTATGGGGACCTGTATCAGGGGTAGAGGTCATGCGTAACCTGAAAGCGCGCTTCGATCCACATAATACCTTAAATTCCGGACGATTCGTGGTGTAGTATCCTTTTGGAGTAGAGCATATTAGAAAGGAGGACGGATGCCTTGCGGCGCTGAGCCAGAGGGTTTCCGTGCCGAAGAGCTATGAGTACATTAAATCCATCCAACGGAAGTGGAAGTATGCCCGAAGAGTCAGGACCACATGGGCTTATCGAGCTCAATACAATAACTTCGACGAAGAGGGAGCCACGCTTTGTTGCCTTCGATGCATATCACGCGCCCGACCCTAAACTGCTTGCTGATTGTGTGCATTGTGGCTTCTGCCTTCCCACCTGCCCGACATATCTCTTATGGGGCGAGGAGATGGATTCGCCTCGCGGTCGCATTCATCTCATGAAGATGGCCTCCGGGGGCGAGATTCCAATGGCTGAGACCTTTACAAAGCATATCGATCGTTGTCTAGGCTGTATGGCCTGCGTCACCGCCTGTCCATCAGGTGTACAATACGATAAGCTAATCGAGGCTACTCGTCCCCAGATTGAGCGCAACTACAAACGAACGCTGGGCGATCGCTTATTTCGCTCGCTTATCTTCAGCCTGTTCCCCTATCCCGCCCGCTTGCGGCTAGTGACACCTCTGCTCTGGCTCTATCAGAAGAGCGGGGCGAAAGGTCTATTAGAAACACCCCTTGCTCGCAAGCTCATTCCAGCGCGCCTGCTTGGCATGGAGGCAATCCTTCCATCGATCCGCCTTACCTCTCTACTTACACGTCCCAAAACGTTTAATCGAGCGAAGCAGACGAAGAGGCGACGCGTCGGGCTGCTTACCGGTTGTATTCAGCGTGTGTTCTTTGATGATGTAAACGCGGCGACGATTCGTGTACTTACAGCCGAGGGCTGCGATGTGATTATTCCCCCCACACAGGGCTGCTGCGGCGCGCTCAGTATTCACTCTGGGCGTGAGGCAGAGGGCCTGGGCTATGCACGAAAACTGATCGATACGTTCGAGGCGTGGGGCGTTGATACGGTCGTGGTGAATGTCGCTGGTTGTGGCTCTAGCCTCAAAGAATATGGACATCTTCTGCGCGATGACCCGGAGTATGCGGAGCGAGCGAAAGCATTCTCGGCCTCAGTTCGCGATATCTCAGAACTGCTGGCGGAGCTAACACCGGTAGCTCCGCGTCATCCTATCAATCTACGTGTGGCCTATCATGATGCCTGCCACCTTGCACATGCACAGGGCGTTCGCCGACAACCACGCGAGGTCTTACGCTCCATTCCTGGCATCGAGTTGACGGATATTCCTGAAGCCGAGATATGTTGTGGTAGTGCAGGGACGTATAATCTACTGGAGCCTGAGACTGCGAATCAGCTAGGTGAGCGGAAAGCGCGCAACATCCTCAGTACGCAGCCTGATATGATTGCGACGGCGAATCCTGGTTGCCTTCTACAAATTAAAGCCTCTTTAAATCGTCTGGGAACGCCTATTCCGTCTTTGCATCCCGTCCAACTGGTTGATGCCTCAATTCGCGGCGTAACTCCAGCAGAGCTGATGCGAATAAGGTAGCAATTTGTAGTACCTGTTCAATCTTCCGGGTTTAAACAGGTACTCTATATGGAAGATAAACGTTGAATACTTTACCTCTCAAGGAGAAAGAAAAGCGGTACAATTAACATATGTACTGCATTTCTTTCTGTCTAGTAGTAAATCATTCAGGATCATATTTAGGCAAAGGTTACGGAATAATTCCTGGGAATACGTAGGCTTGTAGCATGACAAGTACGCCCATCAAGGCAGCGAGGGCTAGGCTGTGGAAGAAGACATAGCGCAGGATACTGCCTTCGCCACCTTTTTGACCGGTAGCAACGCCCGCCACCACAATGCTTTGGGCATCAATCATCTTGCCCATCACGCCACCAGAGCTATTGGATGCGACTGCCAGGATGGGAGAAATGCCTAGCCGTTGTGCGGAAATCTTTTGTAAGCTACCGAAGAGGACGTTTGATGATGTATCACTTCCAGTCAGGGCGACGCCGAGCCAGCCGAGCACGGGCGAGAAGAAAGGGAAAAGCACGCCGGTACTGGCAAATGCCAGACCCATCGTCACGTCTAGCCCGCCATAGCGTGTGGTGTAACCAAGCGCTAGCATGGCAGCAATAGTCAGCAAAGAGAAGCGGATACGTAACAATGTTCCCCAAAACGTTCTCAATAACTCCAAGGGACTAAGGCCAAGCGCCAGACCTGATATGATTCCAGTTAGAAACAGCGCAGTTCCAGTGGCCGAAAGCCAGTTAAAGGCGAAGAGTGCTCCCTCGGCCTTGGGCGATGGCACAACTGGTGGAGCCCGGAATATTGCCTTATCAAGGCCGAACAGCGAAAGATTCACGTTGGAGATACCATTAAGGAAACTTTTAATGGGTGTTAAGCCCCATAGGAAGAGCAGTAGAGCAAGTATTACCCAGGGCATCCAGGCAATCAGAGCTTCTTGTGTAGAAGGGGCTAGTGTAGGCGCTGCAACGCTGCGAGATGCGGTTGCAGCACCAGATGCATCTACGTCAATGTTCGCCAGAACAGGACGTGGTAGACGACTTCCACCGCCAACTGAGGGCGTGGTACCAATCTCACTTGAAGAATCCTGCTCGCTCACCGTATTCTGCTCGGTGATACCCTCGCGCTCTTCCTCAAAAAGCCAGAGCGTGCGTGGTTGCCAGACGCGTAGAAAGAGGACCAGACAAAGAATAGAAATGAGCGATCCCACGATATCGACGAGCGTCGGACCAATAAAATTGCTTACTACAAACTGGGTAAGCGAGAAGCTTAAACCTGCCACAAGGCAAGCGGGCCAAACCTCGCGCATTCCACGCCATCCTGCCATCGCCCAGATCAACCAGAAGGGGATAAGCACAGAGAAAAATGGCAACTGCCGTCCAATCATTGCGCTTAGCTGATTCAAAGGCAAGCCGCTCACCTGAGCAAGCGTAATAACTGGCGTTCCCAGCGCACCAAAGGCGACGGGAGCAGTATTTCCTATCAGTGCCAGGCCAGCTGCTGGCAGTGGTCTAAAGCCAAGCCCAATCAGCATGGCTGCACAAATAGCGACAGGAGTACCGAAACCAGCCGCGCCCTCAATAAAGGCTCCAAAGCTAAACGCAATAAGTAGGAGCTGTAGACGACGATCTCTGGCCAGACCTGCAACTGTCTGCTTAACGATCTCAAATTTGCCTGTTCTGACTGTGATGTCATAAACAAATATTGCAGTCAAAATAATCCAGCCGATAGGAAAGAGCCCATACAGAGCGCCGTTAGCCGCTGCTGCAAAGGTAAGTTGTGCGGGCATCCTATAAACGGTGAGTGCAACAAGTATCGCGGTCGCCAGCCCCGCGAGTGCGGCCCAGTGGGCAGGAAAACGTAACAATGCTAGTGATCCAAGGAGAACAACAATGGGTAGTGCAGCTACTAGTGTTGAGAGCAGAAGGCTACCGCCTACAGGAGTGTAGATTTGTGTCCAGTGCATAATTCCTCCGTCGGTAAATAGAATGTCGACATTGGCAACTCTATCCAGGAAAAGCAAGCGTAGGAATAAGAAGCATTTGGATGCTAAGTGCTGTCTCCTTTCTCCAAAGATTTCTATCACCTGCATGAAAATAGATTCCATGCATTGTATATCTATCTATTTTTCATTGTCAAGCTTCGTTTCAAGAATTTGAACCTTTTGCTCAACATGCTCTGGTCGCTGTGGTAAACTCATAGAAATGGTTCTACTCAGAGATAGAGCGGGTGAAAGTGTTGTTGCGATTGCTTGCTCTCCAATAGGTCTGCATCCATAGGAGTGTGCGTTCTGAAGGGAGTTCAAATCATGCGTGTCGTTATTGCTCCACAGTCGTTAAAAGGAAGCCTTACCGCCGCCGAGGTTGGGCAAGCGATTGCACAGGGAGTGCGGGCGGTCTATGCGCAGGCAGAGATCGAGGTTATCCCGGTTGCGGATGGTGGTGAGGGAACGGTGCAGGCGCTGGTCGATGCAACACGTGGAAAAATTGTAGAACAGATGGTGACTGGCCCTCTGGGCGAACCTGTTTCGGCCTTCTTTGGGTTGCTTGGTGATGGGCGAACCGCTGCGATCGAGATGGCGGCTTGTGCGGGTTTACCCCTGGTTCCACCGTCTCAGCGCAATCCACTGATCACGACAACATATGGTGTAGGCGAGTTGCTGCTGGCAGCATTAGAGCATGAATGCCGCCATTTCATTATTGGTATTGGTGGTAGTGCTACAAACGATGGTGGTGCGGGAATGGCACAGGCCCTGGGGGCATTGTTGCTTACAGATCAGGGGACGGAAGTTGCAAGAGGTGGGGCCGCACTAGCTACGCTTGCGCAGATCTCGTCTGAACATCTGGATCAGCGCTTGCAAGAATGCGTGGTCGAGGTTGCCTGTGATGTGACGAATCCATTATGTGGACCAACAGGTGCATCGGCGGTTTATGGCCCACAAAAAGGTGCAACTCCCGCGATGGTTGAGGAACTCGATGCTGCATTGGCCCATTATGCTGCTATCGTCGAACGTGATATGGAGCGTGCGGTCCAGAATATTCCTGGAGCCGGAGCGGCGGGAGGGTTGGGCGCGGGCTTGCTAGCCTTTCTGCATGCAACCCTCCGACCAGGAGCGCAACTTGTGCTCGACGCGGTTCATCTCGACGCTTCTATCCGTAGCGCGGATCTGGTCATTACCGCTGAGGGACAGATTGATGGGCAGACTGCATATGGAAAGAGTGTAGGGGCCGTTGCAAAGCTTGCCAAACAATACAATATTCCTGTCCTCGCGCTTGCCGGAAGTCTGGGTGAGAATTATCAGTGCGTCTACGATCTTGGTGTTGACGGCGTGGCGGTTCTCCCTTCTGGCCCTATGACGCTTTCCCACTCCATGAAGCATGCTGCTCCTTTAGCCACCGATGCCACAGAGCGCATGCTGAGAGTTATGCGTCTTAATTTAAACACTTTTTGAATTTCTACCCATTTGACAGCTTCGCCAACTTTTACATCAAGTGTAAAAGTTGGCGAAGCTGTCAAATGGGTAGAAATTTATGCTCTGCTTTAAAGGCCGAAATCGATGTCTTTAAAGTCTGGAATATGAACAGGAGCATCAGTGATAATAGTGTCGGTTGTAAGAAGCATACCGGCGATGCTGACGGCATTTTGTAGGGCGGTACGTGTCACTTTGACGGGGTCGATGATGCCAGCTTTGAACATATCGACGTACTGACCGGTCATTGCGTCGAAGCCGTAGCCAAAGGGCTGTTCGCGAACGTTGGCGACGACGACCGGTCCATCATAGCCGGCGTTGGCAGCGATCTGGCGCAAGGGCTCTTCCAGAGCGCGACGTAGGATATTGACGCCCGTCTGCTCTTCGGGAAGTTTTGTCTTGACGCTGTCCAGCGTGGTCTGCGCTATGACCAATGCTGCTCCGCCGCCGGGAACAACTCCCTCTTCAAGAGCTGCACGTGTGGACGACAACGCATCCTCTACACGGAGCTTGCGTTCTTTCATCTCGACTTCTGTCATAGCACCAACTCTGATGACTCCAACGCCACCTGATAAACTTGCGAGCCTTTGTTGCAGCTTTTCATGATCATAATCAGCACCAGTTTGAGTAAGCTGTGCCTGTAGCTCACGTACACGATCCTGAATGGCTTCTGGCTTGCCTTTGCCTTCCAGGATAACTGTCGTATCCCTCTTCGTCGTCACAGACCGAGCATAGCCTAGTTCTTCAATCTTCACGCTATCTAGCGTGCGCCCAGCTTTTTCGCTAATAAGCTGTCCACCTGTCATAATGGCAATATCTTGCAAGACTGTCTCACGACGGTCACCAAAGCTGGGCGCTCTGATCGCGAGTGTAGTAAATATGCCACGCTTCTTATTAACGACCAGAGAAGTCAACGCCTCTCCCTCAACATCCTCGGCAATGACGAGCAACTGTTTCTCACCACGTTCTACGAGAAGTTCGAGGACCGGAAGCAGTTCTTGAAAGCCGGTGATCTTCTTGTCAGTGATCAGAATATGGCAGTTGGAGAGCACTGCCTCCATACGTTCCTGATCGGTCACCATAGACGGAGAGATGTAGCCACGATCAAACTGCATGCCCTGGATATACTCGATCTCTGAGGTCGTACCACGCCCTTCTTCCACGGTGATAACGCCATCTTTTCCCACATGATCGAGTACATCTGCAATCATTTCACCAATTTCAGAGTTATCGGCGGCAATGCTGGCGACTTGAGCAATTTCTATGTGTGTCTCGATGGGTTTGCTGATGGCCTTAATCTCTGCAATAAGTGCCTGAAGACCAAGTTCCAGGCCGGTACGCAGTTGCATAGGATTTGCTCCTGCCGCAATGTTCTTTAGCCCTTCGTTCAAGATCGCTTGCACCAGGAGTGTGGCAGTTGTTGTACCATCGCCGACCATATCATTTGTTTTGATTGCCGCCTCTTTAACCAGTTGGAGGCCCATATTTGTAAAGGGATTTTCAAGATCGAGACCACGAGCAATCGTTACTCCGTCATTGAGGACTTGAGGCGCCTCAAAGCGTTGATCTAAAACGACATTGCGGCCTTTAGGGCCAATCGTTACTTTGATGGCATTCGCTAGCGTGTCTACACCTCTTTTAATGGAGTATTGAGCTCTTGTATGAAATCGAAGTTGCTTTGCCATGAACCCGGCTCCTTTTTTGGACACATCACTCTAAGGGTGGGGCAGTTTGATTCTGCCGTTCTACTTTAGTCTACGGACCCTGGATGTCTCGCGTATTGTTCTCTAGATGGCCCGTCTGCGGAGGTAGGCTGCTGAAGGGGTGCCAGGGAATACATCAGTATCGCCTGGTACATATGCTATTCGTCTAATCGTGTCAGTGCTCTGTACTTAAGGACTTCCTTGCCGCCCGCCTGAGCGGAGCTAGCCGAAAGGCTTCCTTGCTGCTCACCTGAGCGAGAGCTAGCCGTCAGGCGTTGGTGAGCAGCATAAGGATCAGGTTGGCGGGCGGACTACTAAGGAACAAGAATGCCGCGACCGCGTAGCCTGCCACCATCCAGATCGTGAATCGCGTCGATAGCTGCATCCAGGGAATAGATTGCGGTATGAAGCTTTACCTTCCCTTGTGCGGTCAATATCATCAACTCATCAAGATCGTTGTAGGTACCGACGAGGTTGCCGATGAAGTTGATCTCATTTGAGACGATATCGATGGTCGGGATATTAAGATTGCCACCATATCCAATGCAGTAGTAGCTTCCGCCTTGTTTTAACATGGCAATTCCGTCTTCGATAGCTCCACCTTCGCCAACGAAGTCGATGATAGCTTCGGCCCCTCGCCCGTTGGTGATATCCTTCACCTTTTGCACCTGGCTCCCGTCGTTTAAGACTGCGTGGTCAACACCCCAGCTCTTTGTCAATTCCAAAGCGGCTGGAGAGCGGTCAACGACGATAATCTCGGCTGGTGTGAGAGCTTTGAGGCACTGGATGCCAATGTGTCCCAGGCCACCCGCGCCAATCACCACTGCCTTCGTACCAGGATAGAGGATCGCAACAGCTTTCTTAATAGCATGGTACGCAGTCAATCCTGCATCGGCCAGGGCAGCGATATCTTTGGGCTCAAGGCTTGGATTCAGTTTGACAACTGCCCGTGCATTTGTCTTAAGGAAGTTGGCCATGCCGCCATCGACCGAGATGCCAGGGAATGTCGAGTTGATACAATGCATATCATCGCCGGCGCGACACGCTCGACACAGGCCACAGGTGACCAGCGGATGCACAATGACTGTATCTCCCACCTTCACATTGCTCACCGCTGAGCCAATCTCTTGTACCCAGCCAGCGTTCTCGTGACCAAGTGTATACGGTAGGGTCACGCCAGATTTCTGCTGCCATTGGCCCTCAATGATATGCAGATCCGTGCGGCAGAGGCCGGCACCACCGATGCGCACAATAACGTCGTGCGGACCGGTGATCTTTGGCTCGTCCACCTCCTCGACCGCCGGCAGTTGTTCATACTGATGCAAACGAACTGCTTTCATATAAACTCCTCTATGTTCAAATCGTCTGGTCCCTCGAAGCGCGAACCGGGCAGACCCCACTCGCGGAAGAAATCACCAGTAGCGCGGCAGACGGCCACGTTAGCATTGCTGCCTGCCTCGATGAGAGAGCGGCTGCGCTGGCGCGCCTGGGTGATACTGGTCCGGTTTCGCTGCTGGACAATCAGAGGCATGTCGAGATTAAGAACGGAGTCGGCACTTCCTTGCTGCTCACCTGAGCGAGAGCTAGCCGAAAGGCGTTGGTGAGCAGAATACAGAGGACTCCGTTGTGCGAGAGAACTAAGTATTGCTTGTCGAGTTTGATAGGTAAAGAACGTGATACGTTCGATTGGCTTGCCCCGACGAGGAGTAAACTGCACAGCTAGAGGATCAGCCTCTGTATCAGGGATAAGAAGACCCTCGCTGTCCAGAGAGCCAATATCGCCAAGTCGAAGCCGCAGCAGCTCGGCTAACCGTAGTCCGCTTCCAATAAGTGCCAGCAGAATCACGCGTTCCGTCTCCTGTTGATTGGAGAGAGCCAGCACTGGTGCTGTAACCTTTCCTGTTAAGGGACGCCAGGGTACAGCGACACCATTCAGGCGAAACCAGAGCTTTGCCCCCATAGCCAATGCAGAAACCTGAATGTCTGTATATCCTTTCAGCAGAGCTGCGAAATCTGTCAATGCTTGTTCAGCTATAGTGGGTGTTGTGCGTGCCTGCGTCAGCAACACCTCAAGGTCATCGTGACCAGTCATCGTGCGGAAACGATCCAGACTTGCTACAGAAGTACGGACCCATGACTCTTCACGACAGCGCTGCGACAAAATATCGGCCATGCGGCCAACCGATGGGAAGGTGAGTAACTCACCCTCCCGCCGGCCTCGTAGAATCTGAGTAGCCTTCATCGATGTCCTCTAGCGTTAATAAGCTCTTGCAGCTTCTCACGCAGAAAATGATCGCGTAGTACGACTTCACAAGAGGTGACGCCAGGAATCGCCTCCACTCGCTTTCGCAATTCCTGCCCAATGCTCGTCGCGAATTTGGTTGGGCAGAGTGGGCTGGTCAGGTGGAAATGGACCGTGACCCGGCTCTCATCATCTACGACGACCTCGTCTAAGAGACCCATTTCAGAAAGCGAGCGGCGGATTTCGGGGTCGCGTACAGATCCTGCCGCAGCTCGAACCGCTTCGAGATCTAAGCTCATCGAGACACCGTCCCTGCTACGCCGGTTTCAGTCGCAGGATGAGATGCAGCATACTCGCGCTTGCGCTGAGCAATCTCATCATTTTCAAGGGATTTGAGCTTGCTCTCAGTATCAATACCGTAGAGACGGGCGATGTTACCACCAATGATCTTTTGCTTGATCTCATCAGTAAGGTCAACGCCGTACTTCTCTTTGATATCTTCCGGCATCTTAAACTCCATGAAGTCATCGAGCTGCCAGTGCGGATACCAGATGGGGAAGTCGGTACCATAGATGATGCGATCAGGGCCAAGCCAGAAGAGCAGATTCGCCATCATCTCGCCAAAATAGTGAGGACGATTGTGGATGAAGGCCAGGGCTACAGCCAGCGAGCCATAGACGTTGGGGCAGCGAGCCGCGATCCAACAGAAATCATCCAGGCGGGGGAGACCGATGTGGTCGATAATGAAGTTCAACTCAGGATAGAGCCATGCAGGCTCATCGATATCACGTACATCAAACTTTTGGAGCGAGAGCGGCTCGACAGCGGGTCCCTTATGGAAGTGCATGTTCTTAATGCCCAGTTCGATACACTTCTCATAAAGAGGGAAGACCATAGGATCGTTGGCGCTCCAGCCACGTGATTGCCCGCGCCACTCGGCGGTATACCACTTGAAGCCCTGCACGCCACAGTCTTTAATCTCTCGCTCTACCTCTTCTAATGCGTTGGGCATACGTGGGTCAACGCCACCAAGAGAGATAATGCGCTCTGGAGCACGCGCACGCATCTGTGCGTTGCGGTCTGCATTACAAAAGCCGGTGTGATAGAAGTCCATCAACACTTGTGTAGAGAGGATGGTCATGTCGGCGTCGCCCTTGATGAACATCTCTTCTAGATACCAGTCGGGGTCAACCTTACGGAACTGCTTTTCGTAGTCCATTGTCCATTTTGTGGTGCCTGTCGGGTTAAAGCCTGTCTGGAAAGCGTAGAAGGTTTCGATGAAGGCGTCGCCGAAGCGATTCTTCGTGTTCTCCTTGCTTGCGTCCCAAAAACCCGTGTGCGCATCCATTACAAATGAGCCGTTCTTCATTGATCGATCCTTTCAGTGTCTATGCATTGGATGATCCGCGCTGCAACTATTTTTCAACGCTGAAAAATAGTTGCCAGATAAACATATAAGGTATAACAGATATTCCTGTCAAGGTTTGAAAAAGCATCTGATGCAGGATAAGCTTTTCCTTAAGGGAGACTCAAGGAAGGACTAACCCTTGTGGAGAGCTAATTTCCTTCCTTTCTAGAATCAGAAAAAACAGGCTAGCTGGCTACGATTGGTTCGAAGCCAAGATACTCGGCTGCGTCTTCAGGATTTGCGAAAAGGAGTATCTTATCGTCGAGTCGAACCTGGCGTCCATAGTGGGCTGATGATTCTACTTCAAAGTCGTAGACACTGTACTCACCAGGTTCTTTGCCCAGTGCCTCACCAATCTCATCCATATCAAACTCAATCATCTTCTGCCCATCGACACGGATGATTGCAGGAAACTTTGTGATTTTAACACCGGGCTTCTTGCTCATAACCTCAGCGATGATGTTGCCCTCAACACTTGCGCTCAAGGTTACTCCACAGAGATTTGAAGGTGTGCGGTCAAACTTGATTTCGTATGAGGAATGGGCTCTATTATCGGCAGTTTGACTCATAACTGTACCTCCTTTGGCAACTCTAATCCAAGCGTTGTAAGAATAGACGTAAAGCGATCTCTGGCGTGTTCGTAGGCATCTTCAAAGCGGCGTACTTTTATCTTCGTCTGCGACCAGAGAGGTTGAAGCTGGCGGGCTGCCGCGACGCTATATGGAGTCCAGTGAGCCAGCCATTCGCCCATGATGCGTTTATTCTCTGTTCCATGAACTTCATCATCGGCGAGAAGTTTGAACAGAGCCATTGTGTAGTCCAGATTATGCTGATAGTCATATTCAGCAATACCGAACAACACTGGGGTCACGAAATCGCCGTGAGGGGCGGCAAACTGCATCACAAACTGGCTGCGGAAGAGTTCACCGCACAGTGGCTCATAGATGGCATTGGTCACGAAGACCTGCTCCGCCCAGTCGGGTGCGGCAGTTATACGTTCCACGTTTTCCCGTGTACCAAACCAGATTGGATTATTCATCCAGGTCTCTTTGTGTGCTGCTCCATCAAAGCCAGCAATGCGCTCACTTAGCTCTAAATTGTAGAGCGCCAGGTCTTGAGATAGGCGGAGCTTATCCATGCCATTCACACAGATAGCATTGTTAATCATATTCGATGGTGCATCGCGTTGTGCTGGTGTAAAGACATGCATTCCCAGCCCATATTCAGCGTGCATTGAGGCGCTGACGTGTGTTTCGACGGCCTTGATCCAGCTCTTATCCCACGAGGCATAGGAGTTCTGTTCTCGTGCCATAGCGAGCGTTTGTTGGATCTGGCGAACGGCGTTTGCCTCTCGAATATAGAAAGTTCGATGCCATTGCTCATTGGGATCACGGAAAACATGCCAGTCAGACGATTTCATCTTCGTCCAACGTGGATCGTAGCCTTCGGTGCCGTCAGCAAAGGCATAGAGCCATCCCTGTAAGAGGTAGCGGTCGGGATCGGGCTGAACGTCTACCGTTACGTCTTCGTAAACGCTAGCGTGCCGCCCTTTAGGCGTAAAGTAGTTAAAAGAACGGCTGTCTGACCCTGAGAATGTAACCGCGCCTGCTCCCGCGTTTGTCACGTGAATTGCTGGCCCGGTATTCGTGCTTAGATCTTCCATAGTAGGTCCTTTCCTTCATTGCGAAGCTTCTAAATTTGGAGAAGCTACTCTACTTTTCCCGTGGGCGTGAACTTGTCAAAGAAAATGCGATCTTCACTGATCCCTTTGCGAACAAGTACAGGGATGGCCGCATCGATCATCGGTGGCGGACCGCAAAGATAGGCTTGTGTGCGCGTTTGATTTTCGTCCAGGTTCCGTTCAAGTACCTCTGTAATCAGTCCCGTCTCTCCATCCTATGCATCTTCTACCGTTGCCATCGATAGTGCTGGTATAAAGCGGAAACCAGGAAGCCGCTCTGACAATTGCCGAAGATGATCGAGATAGAAGAGGTCTTTTCGTGCTCGCGCTCCATAGAAATAGGTCACTTTGCGTGTAACACTTCGTTCAGCCATATCGTTGAGTACTGACCAGAGGGGTGCCATCCCGGAGCCTCCACCGATACAAATAATATCAGTAGGATACTTCTCGCGAAGCATGAAAACGCCATATGGTCCTTTCACCTCTAATTCCTGACCCAAAGTGAAACCGCCATCCAGAAGACCTGAAAATAGACCTCCGGGAAAGACCTTGATAATGAATTCCAGCCGATCGCGTGTACGCGGAGTGTTTGCCATCGAATAGGCTCGCTCCTCGGAACCACCTGGAATCTGGATGGAAACATATTGACCGGCGGCAAATTTCAAAAATCTTCCTGGCTCGCTGAACTTAAGTACAAGACGTCGAATATCATGTGTGAGAGGTTCGATAGCTTCAATTGTGGTCTTGAACGTCTCAATAGGAGTGCCGAGGCGAATAATATCCTCGTCGTAGTTAATCAGCTCAACCTCTAAATCACTATAGGCGTGACTCCGGCAGAGCAAGACATATCCCTCGTCGCTCTCGTGCTCTGGAAGAGCGAACGTAGAATATTTGTCCATTTCTAGATCGCCATCAAGTAAAAACGACTTGCAGGCTGCACATTGTCCCTCTCTGCATCCATGCGTTAACGAAATCCCTTGACGAAATGCGGCGTTGAGCACGGTTTCGTTTTCATCCGCTTCGATCTCGATATCGACCGGTACGAATCGAACTTTGTGTTTAGCCATAATCCGACGCTTTCTACTAGTACTTCCTTACAGACCGCCTGAGCGGAGCTAGCGCTTGGCGCGTTGGCGGTCTGTCTAAGTAAGAGAAGCTATCCTTGTTGAGGCTATCAGGGGATACGGGGGATAAGGCGTGCTTGCATTATCCCCCCTGTGAACCTTTGAATGAGTTGTAGAGGAGCAGCACCTCGAGAAATTCTCCAGTCACTGCTCATCCGACTACTTGATAGCGAAACCTTTCTTATACTCTGCCATATGAGTATCTCGCTGCTCCGGAGTCATCTGGTTGAGCAGCACATTTGGGCTCTGGAACTCAATGCCCTTCAGATGATCCAGGGTCCACATCTGCTTGTCATCGAAGATAACGTGCGGCTGTGGAATAAGAGTCTTGCCATCGGGACGTACGAAGCCCTGGTCCTTCATTACATCGACCAGGTCCCAGCCATGATAGCAGGTTTCCCATTCGCGCTTACCAACCAGGCGACCCATAGCGGGAGTCGGGCGACCCTCGTATTCGCCACGGAAAGCGACCTTATCGGTCCAGTGGCAGGTCTTGGAACAGTAAGTGCGTACCTGACCATCGACCGTATCCATAATCGTATCTTCGCGGATCATACATGGCACCATGCAGGTCCAGCAGCGGTGTGGATAGACGTAGCCAGTGTCCTCAAAGGCGATCGGCTTGTGGCCGTTCGGCTTCGACAAGCGTGCGTAGTGCTCCCACCACTTGCCGTACTCGTTGTACCAACCTGGATACTTGAATTCAAACCACTCGAAATCTTCCTCGGTCATTGGATCGATACGCCAGAAATTGGCGAACCAGCCAGTAGCGAAGAACTGAGCCGTTTTATGCACATATCCCTTGTTGGCGATACGATTCCATGCCTCTTCAACGTCCTCGTGGTGGATCTTCAGGCCATACTTCTCAAGAGGCATCAGATAGCTACGGTAGTAGTCATCATAGATCCAGCGCCGCCACATCTCGGCATAGCTCTCGCGATTCTTACGGCGATCTTTCGTTCCGTATTCGATAAAGGTGCCGATGGCAGCATCCACGAGACAATGATTGTTCCAGAACGCGTACTGAAGGTCGCGCTCTATGAGCAAACGGTTGTCAGGATCAGATAACGCCATGAGGAGTGTGGCATATCCATTACTGATGTGCCGTGACTCGTCGGATTGTACCGACAAGAAGACCGTAGGCAACAGATAGTCGCCGTTAGCCGCAGCCTCCGATGGCATCGCCACGAACAATGTGTTCGTAAAGGCCGTCTCTGCAACGATCTGGAGGTAGACGTTAGCCGCCGTCACTGCGTCGCCAGTTGTAAAGCCTTCTCCAAACTGACGTCCGATTGTGCCCGCGTAACATCTGTCGAAGGATTTTTCAGTAGTATCAAACCCTGTCGGGTCGATATAGTTTTTCATATAGTATCGTTTGAGGTGCATCTGGATCGTGGAGTGATGTACCTCATCGATCATCTGCAGAACGAGGCCATTGTGCAATTCTGGATTTGGAACGGCCGATGTAAGAAGCGGCATGGCACGGGCGGCAGAGATTTCGGGGAATGGGCTGATGCCAAGGAAGAGCTTCATCCACTCCATCCAGCGTGGCTGTGTCTGGCGGAACATATTGCCACGTAATGCTCCGTCCATTGCTCCCATTGAGCGGTCATCCTTCTCTTCTTGCATTGGGAAGTAGGACTGCATAACCTGTTTCAATGGCTCCTTCTTCGGAGCCTTGTTGAACTTGTAGTCCGTGGGATATTTCTGAACAGGTGTGGCGAACGTGGGGTCCCACGAAAGTTCTTGAATCTTTTGATACGCCTTGGTGAGGCTGTTACGAGCCATACGGATGATTCTCCTTTTCTGACTGCCGGTAAGGGCGGTCACCTTGTAGATATGCTGAACTAGCGTACCGATAGAATGCCTACGAATCTTCTGCAAATCATTCGACCGGCCCTTAGAAACCGGTAGCTGAAATTAGAATTCGACTCAAATACAATGTGTAACTCCATCGCGCTACTGCAACAATACCAGAGGCGGGTAATAAGCGAGTGAAAATAGAGAACATTGTGGTGAAAAATTGGTGAAAATATGGAACGTTGACGATTCTGGCATAGACAAAACGTTACACGTTGATATATAGTAACGTGAGGATATGTAACCTTAATGTCAATTTTTGATGAGCGGCATCATGAAAAATGATCCGATATTTCTATTTAATAACAAGGTTAAGCAGTGTAAAGATGTCCTAAAGCTATACCCTTGTTTGCAAAAACTCGTAGTACAGAGAGCGCACGATGGTGGCGTTGTCGCCTCCATGCTCTATCTACATTGAGGTAGAGGGATGATTTATCAACAGTCTAATCTGCATTTGTCTATCGCCTCACCTGCGGAGATTGAACGTACTGCGCGACAGTTGAGGACAATTCGTGATGGCTTTTTAACTTCAGGAAGCCTCACTCGATATACTCCCCGCTTGATTATCCTGGATTCCTGGCAGCGCTGTTCTACGCTGCGCGTCAATCCGTCCCGACGATACGCACCACTCGCTGTCGCGCGTGAAGCACAGCTAGAGCATGTGCGGAATGAGAATGACGTGCTTATACGCGCGGCAGCACAGATGACGGCACATCTCAATGCATTTCTTGCTGATTCAGGATACGTCATCGTGTTGAGCGACGCTCATGGTTGCTTGCTAGAAGTCGTCGGTGACCTGACAATTCTTCGACGATTAGCACGCATCGACTTTGTGCCAGGTGGCAACTGGAGCGAGGCTGCGGCTGGTACCAACGCTATTGGCACTGCACTTGCAGATGGTCACGTGGTCCAACTCATGGCGGCGGAACACTACTGTGATGGATGGCAAGATCTCACCTGCACTGCAGCACCCATCCGTCATCCATTCACAAACGAGATCGTTGGTGTTCTCGATGTAACGGGCGATTATCGCCTTATTCGACCATTTCTTACCAATTCCCTGGCCACTGCGGCTTTAGAGATTCAGCAGCGGATGCGCACCTTGCTTACAACAGGAAGTCGCGAAGAGCATCAAAGAAGCTTTCCGCGTAATGTCGTTCGTCTTCCTAACTCTATTTCAGAGCCTGATATGGATACAAATGAAAACCGTTATGATGAGCGTGAGATTCAGGATGTTCATCAAGGAAATGGTAGGCCGTCTCAATTTGATCTGCAATATTACTGTGGAAATGACACGGAGCGGCTGGCGGCTGCTACTGGAGCTGTGAGTGCAAGCCTTGATCTAGATATTGCCCTGGAAAAGGTGGCTGAGCAGACGGCTCATCTGTTACAGCTTGAGAGTACCGCCGTCTTTTTATTTGATGAAGTGGGCGAGATCACCACGCTACGAACATGGTCAAGAGAACATTCATCCTGGCTGAAAGACTTGCGTAGTTTAAGGGATCTGCTGGGGCAGACTGAGGCCGTCTCGCTTGTACGCGAGCGTGGTGAACCTGTGTTTATTGATGATGTTCTTTCTTCTCCCCTTCTGCCAGCAGCTTTTCTTGCACATCTAGATATTCACTCAATTGCGTTGCTCCCTCTTGTGACAGCACGCGGTGTGATTGGTTTTGTTGCCGCGCCTAAGCGCCGGCCTTATCATTGGGTACTCGATGATGTCCGTCTCGGCTTAGCCCTTGTCGCTCCATCTGCGACAGCAATTGAGTATGCCCGGCTTTTCAACACCTTGCAACAGCATAATAGCCGCATAGAGGTACTCAACAGCATCGCCCAGCTTCTCAACACTTTGCCCGATCCCAATCAGCATCTTCATCTTGTTTTGAAGCGGATCACGGAGATTATGAGCCTGGATGCAGGTATAATTTTGCTGATTGATCAGGATGCAGGAGGCTTAACAGTTGTTGCGCATTGTGGGCTTCCAGAAACAATTTCTCTTCAGCTAGGTGAGCATCCAATGAAACAGTTTCACGAGTTAGCGTGCCGGGTTGTGGCTACAGGTGAATCACTCTGGCTTGATACGACGAGTGATGAGCGGAGCGCTCTTTATAATCTCACTCGTGCTTCAGGCTTCTATGAGGTAGCTATCGTTCCTCTAGCTGCAAACACGACGATTCTTGGAGTGCTCCTTGTTGGCAATTCTACGCAGCAAACGCTTACCGAAGGCGACCTTGCGCTGTTCACAACCATTGGACAGCAACTTGGTTTGACCTTAAAGAATGCTCAGTTATTGCGCTCTGCAAGCGAAATAGAGGCATTACGTGAAACAGAAAGGCTAAAGAGTGGATTCATTGCGACAGTTTCACACGATTTGCGCTCACCGCTTACCGCCATCCGCGCTTCCGTCGATAATCTCCTCGACCGGGGTGTGATTCAATCGAGCCGGGGACAGGAACACCTGCTACACAACATTGCCGATCAGGCAGGAAGACTAGGACGTCTGGTAGACCAGTTGCTAGATCTATCATGCATTGAAGCAGGAGCGCTTTCGCTTGATCGCGACTGGACCGAGCTTCCTGTGTTGCTATCCGATACGTTAGCAAAATTTGAAGAACTACACACCGTTTGTCGGGTTGAGCGGAATCTTTCGCCAGAGCTCCCTTTACACTATATCGATCCTGACCGTTTTGTGCAGGTGTTATGGAACTTGCTAGAGAACGCAAGCAAGTACGCATCATCCAGCGCACCCATCAAGGTAGAATCTGATTGGACTGGGAGTGAGGTGCTGATCAGAATAGCTGATCGTGGGCCGGGCATACCTCTGGGTGAGCGTGAGAAAATCTTCCAGCACTTCTACCGCTTAGACAGAGATCGAAAATCACATACGCAAGGAAGCGGGTTGGGCCTTGCCATCTGCCAGGGCATTGTCCAGGCTCATGGTGGGCGCATCTGGGTGGAGGATCGACCAGGAGGTGGCAGTATTTTTTGCGTAGCATTACCTCTTCCACCGTCAAATCCGATTGGGCTGGAAGGATTGGAGGAGCGTGAATTATGTGCTATAAGCGCAGAGGAGAAGTAATGCTATGCCTCATGCACATCAACGCATCTTATTAGTAGACGATGATCCTGGTATCATGACCGCAGTTCAGCATGCTTTGACGACTTATGGGTATAAGATGACGACGGCTACTGATGGTGTAGAGGCCCTGGATGCGTTTGACCGCGAGTCGCCGGATCTGGTTCTGCTGGATCTAGTAATGCCTCAATGTAGTGGACTGGAAGTGTGCCAGCATATCCGAGAGTTCTCCTCAACACCCATTATTGTGCTGAGTATCAAGGGAAGTGAGGCTGATATCGTCTCTGTGTTAGAGCTAGGTGCTGATGATTATCTGGTCAAGCCCTTTCGCTTGGCCGAGCTGGTCGCTCGTATGCGGGCGGTGTTACGTCGCGGAAGCAAAAAAAATGCAACGATAGTCGTTTGTGGTGACCTGGAAATTGATACCGAAAAACATAGTGCTACTACCCAGGGCCGCAACGTTCCTCTCACCCCCATAGAGTATGCACTGCTAGCCGAACTGGCGAGAAATGTTGGGCGCGTACTTACCACTCATCTGCTCCTGCAGCGTGTATGAGGTCCTCAGTACAACGATGCCACGGAAGGAGATTATGTCAAAGGCGTCATCCGTCGCTTGCGCGTAAAATTAGAACCTGATCCTGCCCATCCCCGCTATATTATCACTGAGCCATACCTTGGTTATCGACTGAACGATTCTTTATAGATGACTCAGATTTAAGGATGCTCTTTTGATGCACGAGTTCGCTACCTGAGAGGAATAGACAGACAATATACTCTTTCCAACTTTTCTCGCGCGAGAAGAGCAGTGATTATAGAGTAGAAAACATAGCGTAAGCTGGGGAAGAGAGACGTAGTACAAGCCTCCTCAGAGGAAAGGAGGCTTGTGTGATTATGATTCTATGTCTGGGAAAGTTAACCTTCCTGCTGCTCTGTCTTGCCGGGCTGGAAGTTGAGGGCGGCCGAGTTGATGCAATAGCGCTCGCCAGTCGTTTCTCGTGGACCGTCATTGAAGACATGCCCCAAATGAGCTCCACAATTCTTACACTCCACTTCAGTACGCGTCATAAAAAACGAACGGTCCTCGTGTAGTTCGACATTCTCTCGATCGACTGGTCGATCGAAGCTGGGCCAACCAGAGCCAGATTCAAACTTCGCATCTGAAGAGAATAAGGGGTGACCACAGGCAACACAGGCGTACATGCCTTGATCATGGTTGTAGTAGAGAGAGCCACTAAAGGCTGGCTCGGTCCCCTTCTGACGCGTAACCTTATACTGCTCCGGTGTAAGCTTCCCTTTCCAGTAGCTTTCGGGTTTATTTCGTAGATCGTTGCTCATGTTATCTTCCTTTTGCTTTCTTTCGTGCCCTTGTCACGGTCTATTCGTACTTCTAATATTTTCCTAAAAACAGAGAACTACTAATACAGGACGTATCTGAAACAGGGAAAGGGCAAGTTATAATTTTAGCCTCTTCATATCTCATCACTTACTAGAACAATGAAGACAGCTCTATTGTTTCCATTTGCTAATGTATATCAAGCCAACTCATCGAACGGCAAAGAGAACTGCAAAAGGATGCATTTTACGTTTGTCTCTATCTCTTAAAATTGCTTTCGAGGAAAAAGACCCTCACTTTTTAATTGGATGCTTGTACCATTTCTTGCCCTCACCCTTGTATTGGCCGCAGGCTCCATTTCCTCCATTATGACTCACATGAACTCCGTCCTTACACGTAACTACATAGCCATTACCAGGGAAGAAGTCTGCGACACACTTGACGTTAAAGTTTTGCGCTTCATGACCTGGAGTACAGAAGTCGGCTGGTGGACTAGTCACGAGAGTACTACCATTGCCAGGATTATTGTCGTAGTTGAAGCTTTTGGGATCAACTGGCGATGTTGCAACGGGCATTGGTGTGGGAGTGGGTATGGCAGGCTTTGGCGTGGGAGCTGGTGCAGGCTGTTGTGCTGCAACGGGAGGGGGAACAGACGCAGCAGGAGTAGTCATAGCGGTGTTACCGGCCGTGGGCGTGGGAGCTACTGTTGGAGTGGGCATCGGTGTGGCAGTTGCCGCGGGAGTAGGCGTTGTTGTATCGGGCGCGGCGGTCGGTGTGGCTACATCAGTCTGAACTACAGGACTGGATGGTTTTTGTCCCTGGTTGCTGAGAATGACAAAGAGGGCCAAACCGATGATCAGTGCCAGGGTAGTCGCACCACCAATCGCAATCATAGAGAAGTTGTTTTTCGGCACGTTTCTTGAAGGTATCAGGCCGCTTCTTCTCGAAGGACTGGCGTAGGAAAAGCCGGGTTGCGCTGGAGCTTGATTTTGAGGAGGGTAAGAACCCTGCTGAAAGGTAGGTGGTGTTCCATTGCTCCATTGAGTTTGAGGTATGGAATTCTGAACGGGAGGATAAGAACTTTGTTGGATAGTAGCGGCTCCATTGTCTCCCCATTGAGGAGCTGGATTTTGGGGCTGAGGAGGATAGAAATTCTGTGTTTCATTGTTTGTATTGCCATTTCCAGCCCACGGAGAATTCGGCTGCGGCTGATAAGGTCCCTGCGGATCATTATGCATTGGCTTCCCCTGTTCATAGATACAGATAAATAAAATAGGAAAATATCTATATGAGGATACGTTTTGACACTGAGTTCATAACACGAGGAGAAGAAAGAGGAGGAAAGGTAGTACTTTAAGGCATGTCTACTTGAATAAGTAGTATAGGACTATTAAAGGAAGTAGTCATGCTACATGCGATAGGAGAAGATGAAGCTGAAAGCCTAGAGATCGTTCAGGCTTTGCTCTGCAAGTGGCAGTGTGAACCAGAAGGTCGAGCCTTCTCCAGATGTACTTTTAAGACCTACCTTGCCGCGATGCTGTTCAATAATGGTTCGACTAATATAGAGCCCCAGACCCAGACCTACCTCGCTTCCATTAAGAACAGTTGTCCCTGGCACACGGTAGTAGCGTTCCCAAATACGCTTATGCTCGTGTGTGGGTATGCCCGCGCCTTCATCATGCACTCGTACGTGGGCCAGCGAGCCATCTTCATGGAGTGATACATGAATCACTTTCCCAAGCTCTGAATACTTATGAGCGTTTGAGATATATTGATAGAGAACTTGTTTGATACGGTTTGCATCGGCCATCACAAGAATCGCTTTGTCGCGAGGCAGATCTACTTTAACCGTCCGTTCCTCCGGCAAGCTATGTGTGCTCTGTAGTGCTTCATCAACAAGAAGATTAAGCTCACAAAGCTCAAACAGAAGATCCATTGTGTTTGCCGAGATGCGCGAACTCTCTAACAAACCGTTGACGAGACGTGTTAAACGATTGAGCTGCTGATCGGCCCGATCGAGAAGTTCCCGTGTTTCTGTCAGAAGGTGCTGCATGTCGTCGGGTTGTGTTGTCGTAGTACTTTTCAAGCGTCGTCCCACCAGTTGAATGTTCCCTTTGATGCTGGTAAGAGGCGTCTTGATATCATGGCTGATCACGCTGAGAAACTCATTCATGCGTGACTGCGACTCCTGACGGGCGATTGCCCGCATGCGTGCCTCTGTTTGTTTCCGGATCAGGATTTCTCCTCCGAAAAGTACCAGCATAAGTTTTATACATGCCTTGAAGATAGTCCATGCAAATTTGATCAATTTAAATGTTACCTTGCTCATAACTATCACCAATGATTGAAAGAATGTAAAAGAGATGGGATTCAGGGTTACGTTACTCAACCCGTATCACTTATGGTACGTATAGCGATGTAGATAAGATGACAGGCATGGAGGACTGGCCTAGCCACATTTCTTTGTACCCATGAATTTGTAGGGATTGTCATCTAGCATAGAGGATGTGTGCACCATTCTAGTTACTCCATCGTGTAAAGCATAGAGAGTATGCAAGCGGTGTTAATTTTTTGATCTAAAGGGTGAAGAACTTCAGTGATACAAGAAGAAATAAAAAGAGCTGAAGAAAGCTCAACTGATATTGCCCCATCTCTAGCAGCAGCAAAAGAAGCCGGGTTGCGTTACGTCTCCGATATAATACCGGGAATACGACGCAAGCGTGCTGGCGAGCACTTCAGCTATAGCTATCCAGATGGAAAAATCATCCGTGACGAAGAAGTCTTAGCACGCATTCGTGGGCTAGGTATCCCCCCAGCCTGGACGAACGTCTGGATCTGTCCAAATCCGCGCGGGCATATTCAAGCTACAGGGCGTGATGCGAAGGGACGCAAGCAGTATCGCTATCACAACGAATGGCGCAAAATTCGCGATGAGACAAAATACGATCGGATGCTCCTTTTTGGGAAGGCGCTATCGACCATTCGAGTACAGGTTGAGCATGATCTATCCTTAAGAGGTCTACCGCGTGAAAAGGTCCTCGCAACCCTTGTACGTTTGCTCGATACAACCTCGATCCGTGTGGGAAATGAAGAATACGCACGCGAAAATGGTTCTTTCGGCTTAACAACAATGCACGACGAGCATGTACAGGTCGAGGGCTCTAAGCTCCATTTTCACTTTCGAGGAAAGAGTGGCAAAGAGCATGCAATTGACGTACGCGACCCTCAGCTTGCTCGGATTGTAAAAAAATGTCTTGATCTCCCCGGCCAAGAATTGTTTCAGTATATAGGAGAGAATCAGCATGTCCACGTAGTTGAGTCCTCAGATGTCAATCATTATCTCAAACAGATCAGCAATCAGGAATTCACCGCCAAAGATTTTCGCACCTGGGCTGGCACTGTGACCGCAACGTGTGCATTGCAGGACCTTGGTGAGTATGAAACGCAAACGCAGGCGAAAAAGAATGTCGTGCGTGCCATTGAAGCCGCCTCGAAGCAGCTTGGCAACACGCCAGCCATCTGCCGTAAAAGCTATGTGCATCCCGAAGTTATCGATGCCTATCTTCATGGATCATTGCTCACAGCACTGAAAAAGGGGGGCGAGGAGTCTGTGGTGGAGGCACTCGATCATTTGCGCCCAGAAGAGATCATGGTTCTCGCCTTTCTCCAATCCTAAATGACCAGATTATAGACATTTTATACATATCGTCGCAATGAACCGTACAAAAGATCTCGGAGCGACCTCAAAGGTATTTTGTTCTGAGAGAAAACGTGGTAAGCTAACTGAGGATGATGTACTGCTAGAAATTAGTAGATCAGAACTTATTATATGTAAAAAATTGATAAAGATAGAGTACGGTTCAACGGTGAGTGCTCAGCGTCTCTAAGTGGAGACGGGAGAAAGAGAAAGCATTATGAGCACCGTGAATGTTAGAGAAAATGGAGTTTCTCCACTTCCCGATAAAAGACCTCGTGTTGTCATTGTTGGAGCTGGTTTCGGCGGCATCTATGCTGCAAAGGCGTTAGAAAAAGCTCCGGTCGATGTTATTGTGATCGATCGGAATAATCATCATGTATTCCAGCCTTTATTATATCAAGTCGCGACTGCCGTCCTGTCACCTACAGATATCTCGGCACCAATCAGATATATTCTGCGCAAGCAAAAGAATACAAGCGTGCTGCTAGGTGAAGTGACCGGGGTTGATCGTGAAAGACAGCTTGTGTTCACTGTAGATGGCAATAGCGTCTACTATGACTATCTGATTATCGCAACAGGTGCAAGTCATAGTTATTTTGGCCATGACGAGTGGGCACCGTATGCGCCGGGCATGAAGACAATTAGCGATGCAACGGGGCTGAGGCAGAAAATTCTGCTTGCATTTGAAGAAGCTGAGATGGAAAAAGATCCAGAGCGTTTGCAAGCCTTGCTTACCTTTGCATTGATTGGCGCTGGTCCAACGGGTGTTGAGATGGCTGGCGCGATTGCTGAACTCGCGCATGTTGCCCTGGCCTCAGATTTTCGTAATATCAATCCAAAGTCAGCTCGCATTATTCTCGTTGAAGCTTTACCGCGTATTCTGCCGGCCTTTTCTGAAAAGTTAGCTAGTAAGGCACAAGAGTCTTTGAATAGCCTGGGCGTCGAGGTGAGAACAAGTTCACCTGTAGAGAAGATCACGGAAGAGGGCGTCATTATTAATGGGAAGCTCGTGCCGGTCAGAACAGTGATCTGGACCGCTGGTGTGGCGGCTTCGACGGCTGGGAAGTGGTTTGGAGCGGAGGTAGATCGTGCTGGTCGTATCAAAGTGAATGCAGATCTTACCTTGCCAACCTCTGATAACATCTTTGTAATAGGTGATACCGCATCCTTGCTTCAAGATGGGAAACCCATTCCGGGAATCGCTCCTGCCGCGATGCAAGAGGGAAGATATGTAGCCTCCGTCATTACTCATGCCGTGACTGGGAAGTCCGAAGCGAACGCGCCTTTTCGCTATCGAAATAAAGGGAATATGGCGACGATTGGGCGCGGACACGGCATTGCTGATCTGGGTCGCATGCAATTTCACGGCTTCGTAGCGTGGCTCTTATGGCTTGGAGTGCATATCTTTTTCTTAATTGGGTTTCGTAATCGCTTCCTGGTGATGTTCCAGTCAATCTGGGGCTTTCTTACCTTTCAGCGCGGGGCCCGCTTGATCACACCTGAGAAGAATACGATGCTACCCAGGGTGAAGGAAGAAGAGCGCGAGCTGGTCAAAAGCTAGCTCTCGTCTCCTATCCGTTTCGGTTATAGACCAGCTCAATAGATGAGAAATTTATATCTGAGGTAAAGGGATGCAAGCGTTACAGACAAAGTTTCCGCGAGGCAAGGTGGTGCGCGACCGCTACATTGTCGAGGAACTACTTGGGCAAGGTGGATTTGGGGCGGTGTATCGCGTGAGAGATAGGCGTGTAAAGAGCAATATCTTCGCGCTTAAAGAGATAACTCATCCTAATAGAAGTCAGCGAGAAAGTTTTGCCTTTGAGGGCGAGATTCTCAGACGCTTGGATCATTATGCCCTTCCTCGCGTCTATCGCCTGTTTGAGGATGCAAAGAACAATCGCTTGTGTATGTTGATGGACTATATTGAGGGGCCAAATCTAGAGCGTCTTCGCCTTCAACAACCTGAAAAACGCTTCCCTTTATCTCAAGTAATGCATATGATGGCTCCGATTATTGATGCAGTCATGTATCTCCATGAACAGAACCCACCTATTATTCATCGCGATATTAAGCCATCGAATATTATTGTTCCGACGTCGGGTGAAAGTGCGTTTCTGGTCGATTTTGGTATTGCGAAAGAGTTTGATCAAGACTCAACCACCACTGCTGTCCGCCACTGCTCTCCCGGTTATGGCGCTCCTGAGCAATACATGAGTGGAACGAGTACACAGACGGATGTCTATGGGCTCGCGGCGACCTTTTATACGCTCCTGACCGGAGAGATTCCCATTGACTCGCTCTATAGGATCACACGTCTAAGTGGCAAACGACCTGATCCTCTGGAGCTGGCGAACGAAATTGTTCCAACGATACCTGTATCTATTGCTGAGGCTTTACAAAAGGCGATGGCGGTAAATAGTAATGATCGCTTTGCAAGCGTGAAAGAGTTCTGGGAGATCTTGCGCTCGTATCCTATTGAAGAGCCAACAACCGATCTTGCAGTCGAACAAATCCAGCTATCTGATGAGGCTGCGCGACATGATGTTGGAGGTCTGCTCTCTTCTTTCCCTGATCTGGCTCCGGATACTCCGCCCGTATTGCATCCTGTTGCTATTCTTACTCCTGCTGTTGTGCAATCGTCTCTGAGCAAAAGTAAAAGACCTCGGGTCTTGCTCTATAGTCTGTTAACGTTGCTAGTGTTTGTCTCTATACTGAGTGGCGCACTTCTATCAACTGGTGGGCTGGGAGCAAAGTCTGCAAGCAACGTGAAGCCGCAGCATAGATTAGCCACTTCATCTCATCAACCAGCCAGAGTACAAATTACTCCAAAGGCAGCAGAACCCACAGCAACGGCATCGATAGTGACACCACCTGCGTTAAAAGAGCTAACGCCCAATCCTGTAATTGTGCCCATTACCGCTTTCCCACTTCTTTCAACGGGTTATAGCGGCTCTATTCACAATACGCCCGCGTCTGTAGACTCCAGCATGACGATTGCACAAATTAAGCAATCCAATGGAAATATATCGGGCTTCCTTTCTTTAGGTCCAGGTCTGCTTGGAAGTGGAAATTTTAATGGGATGGTTACAGAGGATAAGAAACTGCAATTTCTGGTTCCCAGCTATAGCGGTCTCTTACCACTCTTTTTCCAGGGACAGATTCTAGCAAATGGGAGTATATCCGGCACATATTGTAGTTATCAGAATGGACAGTGTAATTTCGGTGGTGGAGGATACGGAACATGGCAGCTCGCTCCCCTATCCTTTGCTTCTAAGCACTCGAAGCGTCCTGACTCTCCCTATGCTATGGGGTAATGAGTGGAGAGAGCGAAGGAAGAGGTATATTCTCTACAGAATGTGTCTCTATCCGCTGAAACTTCATTCCTTTGGCAGCCGTATTGACTTATGTATACATCTGCTTCAATATCGGTACCAGTCAATCGAGCACGATACAAATCTGCTTTCGACCACCTATGTAGCAATAAGTCTCTTCTTTATACGATGAAATACGAGGTATAGATGTGCAAAGCATACAAACAATATTATCAGATGGAAGCATCGTGCAGGGGCGCTATGTTGTAGAAGAGTTGTTGGGCAAAGGTGGCTTTGGAGCTGTCTATCTTGTACGAGATCAGCGTGTGCAGGGGAACAAGTTTGCTCTAAAAGAGGTTATTGATCCCAATAAGAAAGAGCGTCTGCGCTTTACATTTGAAGGTGAAGTGCTAAAACGCTTGGATCATGATGGGCTCCCACGTGTGTATCGTGCATTTGATGATGATAAAAGATATCGCGCTTATATCTTGATGGACTATATTGAAGGTCCAAACTTAGAAACGCTGCGGCAAATGCAGCCTCAGAAACGTTTTCCTCTGACGCAGGTCATGCATTTCATGCGGCCGGTTGTTGAAGCCCTCAGCTATCTGCATCAACAGAATCCACCTATTGTACATCGTGACATCAAACCTGCCAACATTATTGTTCCTTCTTCTAACGCAGGAGCTGTCCTGGTCGATTTTGGCATCGCAAAAGAGTTTGATGAAGAAGGTACAACGACTGCTGTTCGTCGCTGCTCACCCGGCTATGGAGCGCCTGAACAATATGACCGAGGAACAAATCTAAGGACTGACATCTATGGTCTGGCCGCCACACTCTACGCGCTTCTCACGGGCTCGATTCCAACAGACGCGTTGTATCGCCTGACACAACTAGGTACGAAACATAAAGATCCGCTAGAGCCAGTCTCAAAGCTTGCTCCCAATATTCCGCAGCATGTTTCAGATGCTATCATGCGTGCTATGTCTATTGGCACTAACGAACGTTTTGAGAGTGTTGAAGCGTTCTGGCGAGCTTTACAAGCTCAACCAGCACGAGATGTTACGCCCATGCCTATGGTTCAGTCATCCGCTGTGCCTATATACAGGCATAACACCACTCCTATGACGCCTCCACTGGAGCCGGAAACAATAACACAACCATCGCGACCCTCAAAGAGGCGAAGTCTGCTTATCCCTCTACTAGCTTTAATTGCACTGCTTGCTTTGTCGGTTGGATTGCTAGCGGGGAACAATCTTTTACCTGCAGGTGCCTCTATTCATATACCCGGGACTGTAGCGCGGCCCACCTCAAAGCCTACCTCTGCCCCCACACTGGTAGCGACCGCGCAGCCCACGAGTGCGCTGACCCCTCAACCGACAACGCCGGTGATCCCGGCGACGCCAGAACAACCAGTGAGTACGCCAGCACCCCAACCGATAACGTCAGTCCCACCAGCCGCCCAACCTGCGCCAGCCGGTTATCCACAAATGCTCAACTACTACGGTGGCTCAATTAGCGATAGATTTACTACTCCGGCTACTGGAGCATCGATAACGCTCTCTCAGGTGCAGCAGAACGGCTCTGCAATCAGTGGTCGCTTTGCAGTTGGATCTGGACTGCTAGCTGGCAATACGTTTTCTGGTAGCGTGACGAGCGACAGGAAGATCGAGTTTCTCGTTCCCGGCTATCCTGGCCTGGCAGCCCTTCTTTTCGATGGCCAGGTTCAGGCTGATGGAAGCTTGTCGGGCACATACTGTAGCATTAATGCGAACAGACAATGTGATAAGAATGTCGGTGGCTGGGGCGATTGGAATGCAGTTCCGCCAGGGCATCCCAGTTCTTTCGCGTCAGATGGCATCGTATTTAAAGAGACGAGAGAGCAGTTGTAGCGTCTTTGTATCAACTATAGAGCTATCCCTAAGCTTCAATGTGTGGTATAATGCGAGGCACCGCAATAAAACGAAAAACGAACTTTTTGAGCTGCGCTCGACAATAGGGATGAACGAATGTTATATGATCACACAAAAATTTTTGTAAAGGCTGGTAGTGGGGGCGACGGCTCTATGCATTTCCATCGTGGCAAGTTTGCTCCATTTGGAGGGCCGGATGGTGGGGATGGTGGAAGAGGTGGAAGTATCTACTTTGAGGCCACAAATAGCTTAAACACGCTTATTGATTACCGCTACCGACAACAGTTCAAGGCTGGTTCCGGTGAGCCGGGCATAAGGCAAAAGATGCACGGCGCAAAGGGTGAGGATGTCACTCTGCAGGTGCCCTGTGGCACAATTATTCGTGATGGAGATACAGGTGGAGTTGTTGCTGACCTTATTGATCCTGGACAGCAAGTGATGGTTGCGCGCGGTGGGCGCGGTGGGCTGGGCAACGTCCACTTTGCAACGGCAACTCATCAGACTCCGAAGGAAGCGCAGAAGGGCGAACCGGGCGAGGAACGCTGGCTCATGCTAGAGCTGCGCCTGATCGCTGATGTGGGCCTGGTTGGCTATCCAAACGCTGGGAAGTCTACCCTGCTCTCAGTAGTAACGGCAGCACGCCCTAAAATTGCTGATTATCCTTTTACCACCCTGGCACCGAATCTGGGCGTGGTAGAGGTTGGACAGCCACGCAGCGGTGATGGCTACAGCTTTGTCCTTGCCGATATTCCAGGTTTGATAGAAGGTGCCGCTCAAGGCGTTGGCCTCGGTCATGAATTCCTCCGCCACATTCGGCGTACGCGTCTCCTTGTTCATATGTTGGATGGAGCGGCAATTGACCGGAACCCCTGGCAAGACTTTGAGACTATTAACCAGGAGTTGCGCGCCTATGATGCTCATCTGGAGCAGCGCCCACAGATCGTCGTATTGAATAAAATGGATGTGCCCGAGACTCAAGAACATTGGCCCGCGCTCAAAGCAAAGGCTGAAGCGGCTGGCTATCCAGTATTCGCCATCTCGGCGGTGTCGCATGAAGGCGTGGATGAACTCATGGCATTCACTTCTCGCCGTCTCCAGGAGATTCAACGCGAAGAGGCTGAACAGGCCGCCTCCTCAATGGTCATAGGTGGACAGGACGAGGATAACACTATTCTGCGTCCACAAGCAGATGATGCGTTCACCATTACCAAAGAAGATGGTATCTTCGTCGTACGCGGTAAACGCGTCTCGCGTATGGTCGGCATGACCAATCAGGAGAGTGAAGAAGGTATGGATCGCCTACAGGTTATGCTTCAAAAAATGGGTGTCACGAAGGCTTTAGAAGAGGCTGGCGTTACAGTGGGAGATACTGTTCGCTTCGGCAAAGTTGAGCTCTACTGGGGCGAGTAGCTAACTTGCTCTCTAAGCATCAGCGTAAGAGAGCAATCAATGTCTCATCGTATCAAGTATCCCCTGTTTATGGCGCGCTATCGCTCTGATAACGCGCCTGCTTTGTAATCTATTCCATGTCTTGCAAGAAGTGTGGTATACTGTCATTTGGGATTATTGCAAAAGGCACGTATATACCAAGTAGTGTCTCTGAAGCAATTGAAGACGAGAGAAGCAAATTTATGGGAGAAACAATAAATATATCGTTTCACGCTCTCAATGACAATTCCTACGAAGTGCGGATACGAGATAGTTGGTCAGGGTACACAACGAGTGGTAGCTTTGTTCCTCCATATACGACAAAGCAAGTAGATGTGCTACAGAAAAAGCTGGAAAACGCGGAGAGTAGTGGCCAAAAGCTAAAAGAGATTGGTCAGCGTCTTTTTGCAGCTCTCTGTGGCTTAGACCCATCTGCCCCTCCAGACAAAAAAGATTCTAAGCAGTCAGTGCAAACTGTGCTCCAAACAGTAATTCAGCGTACTCTGGTGAGACGTGGCACGGTGGCTATGTCGCTGATCTTTGGTCCAGGCTGCGAGGAGTTTGTTCGCTATCCCTGGGAACTGTTGTACAATGGCGATCTTTTTCTGATTATTTCAGGCATCTTCACGTTAAGTCGTTCGCTTCAACAGGTTGATACATCTGTCGGCTCCCCCTTACCCGTGCATACTCCACTCCGTGTCCTTTATATTGGATCTTCGCCCCGGAACTTGCCTCGTCTTGAAATTGAACAAAGCTTTCAAGCGATGGAGCAAGCATTAGAGCCTCTCACTGAGACGGGGCAGGTTGTGCTAGACCGGCTGAACCCACCAACGTATAGCAATCTTGTAAGCTATTTCACCTCGTATGGTGGTGTTGGCATCTTTGACGACAACGATACTGTGATTCCCTGTTATGTCGTTCATTTTGATGGGCATGGAACGTATGGTCGCCTCTGCCCAAATGACGATTGTGGGGAAATGAATACAGCGGAAGCAAAGCGTTGTAGTGGGTGCGAAGAATCGCTGAGAAAGGTGAGTCCACAAACATATCTGTCTTTTTGCGATGAAGAGAATAAGAATTGTTTTGTTGATGCGCAATCGCTTCGCCACCTTCTTGTAAGTAGTGATATCCGACTTGCCGTATTCGCTGCTTGCGAGACTGCGACGGTGATGACCAGGGGCAAAGCAAAGCGGCAGCAGCAGAGAACAGCTATTGATGCAACGCTTGCAACCGCGCTTGTCACAGGTCAGGTACCAGCGGTTGTGGCTATGCCATTTTCTCTTCAGGATGAACTCAGTCCAATCTTTGTGAGTCATTTCTATGAGGCACTCGTCCATAGACAAACGCTTGAAGAAGCGCTCTCGCGTGCTCGCCAGGCGATGCTTTCAACCCATTCAAAGAGCTGGTTTGTTCCTGTCCTCTACAAGCTTGTAGCTGAAGGTGAGGAGGGACCGGTTGCGCTCCTGGCAAATGCTGATGCTCGTGGTGGACGTGTACATCCCCTTGCACATCTTAGCCCTCCGTCAACATTTGTTGGACGGAGCCGCGAATTAGGGGATATGGATGTCCTTCTCGAGAGTGCGGCATCTGGACGACAAAAGGCGGATGTGCCTCGACGCCTGCATTTGCGCGCCGGTTGCCGCCGCATCGCTTTAACCGGTTATGCAGGGATGGGAAAGAGTGCGCTGGCATACGAAGCGGTACGCCGGAACCGCGACAAATTTCCAGGCGGTGCGATTGGAATTACGCTGCGCGATGGCAAGTCCTTTAACGATGCACTGCTTGACATGCTTCATTCATTGCCCAATGCTATCCCTGACCGAAAGATGATGATTGCTGATGTAAAACAGCGAACACAATTCATTCAAAACACGCTTCGTGCACTGGTCAAGCGCGATTTGCCCTGCCTGCTTCTGCTGGATAATTTTGAGGAAGTCAAGGACCATACGGAATTAGAGACTTGGCTGCAGTTTATCTGTTCCTTACCAGAGGAAGTCACAGTTATCGTCACCTCGCGTTCAAATCCAGGAAACATGGCGGTTGGAGGAAGCTCTTCTTGTCGCTGGTATGAATATCCCGTAGAGAAAATGACGAATACGGACCTTCTCAACCTCTTCATGGAGCTGGCAGCGAGTAGTGGTCTGGATCAGCGCATTCAGCTTGAGCATACGAAGCAACAAGCGATACTGCGTGAGATCTGCGCATTGCTCGATGGCTATCCTTTAGGGGCAGAACTGATCTTTGGGGCGGCTCGTCAGATTGGCGGACAAGTGTACACTCCTGCGGCGGCAACTCGTTCGTTGGAAGAGGTTCGTGATGACTTACAGAGGACACCACTGCCCGGAATTCTGGCTGTATTAGATGTCTCGTATAATCGCCTGACTCCTCCTGCACGCCTGTTGTTGTCGTATCTAGCGGCCTTTAAACTGCCTTTTACTCATGATCAGATCGATATGCTGGTGAAGCCTGAAAAGTTGGCTGTAGCACCCGAAACACTTGCCATCTCTGATGAAATTGCTCAACTGGTAAAAAAGGCGATCGAGACGGAAGAGGTAGCATCCTTTGCGGCACTTGCGAAGCAGTGGGGAGCTGCGCGTGATGAGCTGGTCAAAGCATCATTCATGCAGTTTGATGGTCGTCTCTACTCTATTCATTCACAGATACGGCACTTTGCGCTGGCCCGTCTTCCGTTAGAAGAGCAGCGACGAATCCATCGCGTTGTGGCAATGTACTATTGCAACCTGCCATCGCCCAATGCAGATGAATGGTTCGAGGCTTTTGAACATTTAGAGGTAGCGGCTGAACCAGACGATATGCAAGAAGCGGTACATGTTGCCATTCGTGCCGCTCACGCCCTTGAAGGGAGTGGCTATGCTCGCGAATTGCAAGTCATGCTCCGTCGGGCCTCTGGCTATGCCTTGCATCTAAATAATGTGACGGGCGAGGCCGAGATTCAATGCCGTCTCGGAGCTATTCTTCGCCTGATGGGGCAGTATGCTGAAGCAGAATTTTGTTTGAGAAACAGTCTGTCAATACTTCGTCAAGAGAACGAGGGCGAACTTGTGGCCTGGGCTCTCTATGAACTTGCGGTGTTGTCCTGTGAAATTGGAGATTTCCCGCAAGCGTACGAATATGCACAAGAGGCGTTGAGCCTCTTCCACGAGGTAGATTCAGCCAGAGGAAATGCCTACGCCAGTATGATGCTGGGTCAGATTCACTGTGGTCTAGCCGAGTATTCTAATGCAAAGAACTACTTTGATCGCGCTTTTGCTGGTTTTACTCATCTGCGTGATCAGGTTGGTCGAGCCCTGACCTTAAGCAATCAGGGAAAGATACACGAGGCTCTGGGCGACTACGAGAAGGCTCTCCTCGTCTACGAAGAATCCCTACGTTTCTTACGCGATGTAGATCGTCCTGTCGATCAGGCATGGACGCAGGTGTATAAGAGCGTGGTCTATGTGCATCAGGGAAAACTAGACCAGGCCAAAGTTCTATGCGATGAGGCGCTGGCACAGTTTCAACAACTTGGTGTGCAGCGTGGTGAAGCATGGATTTCACGGGTCATGGGCGATCTCGCTTTAAAGAAGCAGAGCCAGAACGTCGCTCGTACCTGCTACGAACGAGCCTCCGAATTATTTAAGATTGTTGGAGACCTCGTAGATCAAGCAACGGTCTTTAATGCCCTCGGTCAAGTCTCGCTGAAAGAACATGCAGCGCTGGATGCTAGAGGGTATTTTGAGCAGGCGCTTGATATTGCGAACAAGTATAAGGCAAAGCATATCAAAGCGTTCGCCTTGCGTGGTCTAGGGGATGTAGGATCTGACCTGCACCAATTTGAAGAAGCCATTCGTTTCTATCAGGATGCCTCAACAATCTTTTTCGAGATCAATAGTTGTGCCGAATGTGCTCTCCTTTTCTATGACTTAGGCGTACTCTATGAATCTCAGGAGATGTATCAAGAAGCCCTCAAGGCATGGTCTCAAGCGCTTCCTCTTGATCACTATTTAGAAGAATCCAGGCGCTCAGATCTGCGAGAAAAAATTGCGCGCCTCAAACAATAAGATAGTCAGATATGTGTGTCTCTACAACGAACGGATAACAGGCTGTGTAATAAGCAGGTAGAGTGAATAGATACCGACGATAGATGCACAGACTACAACGGTCAAGGGACCGCCAGCCAGGGCGATCAGGCTGCTCGCCGGGAAATCGCCGAGGGGACGTACGCCCATGATACAGAGAGTATTCAGACTCATGATACGCCCTCGCATATAGGGTGGAACCCTCGTTTGCATGAGTGTAATTGTTGAGGAGCCTACTCCGTTCTGGCCGATCCCTAAAATGATGAGCATAAACATCGAGAGCCAGAAATTCGTGCTTATTCCAAAAATGATCAGCGCTGTTGCCCAGATAAGAAACGAGACTAAAAGCAAGAGACCTTTCCGCTTAAAGTCACCCAGCGATGCCACGATCAACGCACCCAATATGACGCCTAAGCCAGAAGCGGAAAAGAGCAGACCAAGTTGAAATGGCTGAAGATGAAGAATCTGAGTTGCGAAAATGGGTAGGATCAACGAAGTGGATGGGCCAAAGAATAATAAGGCTGCATAGCCAGAGAGTACCCACGGAAGCGCCACATCTTTTCTCACAAACCTTAAAGACTCACGGATCGACTCAAGCATAGGGCCTCGTCGATCTGTGCTTTGTTGAGCAGCTTCCTCTGGAACTCTCAGGATGTAGAGGACAAACAACACTCCTAGAAAGCTCACACCGTTGAGGAAGAAATTGCCCGCATATCCTACCAGTTCTCCTCCAACACCCGCACGTTGGCCTAGTCCATTAAAGAGTGCCAGAGCAATAGCTGCAAGCGTTGGACCGATGAAAGCCGCGCCAGTAAAAACCACCGATTGCAACGTAATAGCATTCATCAGATCCTCGCGTGGCACGAGGACCGGGACGAGTGAAGATCGCGCCGGTTGATCAAAACTTAAGACTGTGCCAGAGCAGAAGGCTAGCAGAACGATCATCCAGACCTGAATGACTCCTGTAAGAGTGAGCAGGCTAAGTAAAAAGGCCAGCATCATGGATAAACTTTGCGTAATCAGCAGGAAGCGCCGTTTATCTGATCGATCCGCAATGCTGCCGCCGATAAAAGCGAACAAGAAGAATGATGCTGCTTGTGCAAGTGAAACGATGCCGAGAGCAATTGGTGAATTATGTGTAATTTTAAGGACGAGTAGGCTTTGAGAGACTATTTGCAGCCAGGTCCCGACCGATGAGACTACTAAGCTAATCCATAAAAGTCTGAAATCGCGATGGCGCAAGGCACGGAACGTTTGTATCCCTTTTCGGGGAGCCCTCACTTCAGAAGATTGCTGTGGCACAGGAGTCGTAGACATCTGAGGTTTATCCTATCGTTGTCAGTGAAATTGCATCTATTTATAACCATTATGTCAGAGGATGTCTGAAGCGGGCAAGATGGGTAAGAAAGAAACGTCCGCATCTGGCTACAAATTCCGCAGTACAATTTTGTCTATAGTTATACTAGCTTTACTTCGTCGCTTTTGTGGGCGGTAGAACTGAAGATAGAGTATTGTTCCCGTTGGTGCCGTCCTCTAGAGGGTGTGAAGGAGCTTTTCGTGTTTGTCTGGTTTCGCTTCTACTCTTTTTTTCTTCTGTATCTTCGCTATGTACTGGTTCGTAGGGATTGGGCAGATCGGCGGGAGGGAGATTGCCTTCTAAAATTGGCTCCTCTTTCTGCTTGCGTAAAATCTGATCGCGACGCATTGGCTGTGTCTCTTGCTTCTCTAGCGCCAGGCGGCTCTCTACCTCGGCGAGCAAGTGAACAATTTCAGGTCTAAGCGTACGATTGCGCTCAGGGATGCTTATCCATTGGGCGAGGGCGGCTGGATAATAGCCTGCGCGATAACAATAGAGGCCAAGCATTGAACGTGCATCAAAGATAGTCATGCGTTGCCAGAGCGCAAGTTCCTCAGCAGGTGTCTCAATAACATCTTCGCTCGCCTCGATCGTCTCTACTAAGTGATAGAGTTTGATGCGCAAAATGCGAAAAGGATAGCCGTAGTAAAGGGCTAATCGACGACGACGGGTGTACTCGGCTGGCTGCTTCCCCACAAAATAACTTTTGGACCAGGAGCCGCTGGACCAGACGAGAACGGCAAGGAGCACAATAAGAAAGCGCCCAACATAGCGCTGCCAGGGAAAGGGTACAAAATCAACCATAACACCCAGCGAGGCGAAACAAGCACCCAATGCCCACGCACCATAGACCAGGCGGCGGCGGTCCCAGCCTAACAGGTCAAAGTGATGGTGAAGTGGCGTAGCAAGAAAAGGCAAAGGGAATTCAGTATGAGGAATAAAATCCCGACGACTGGCAAAGCGCAATATCTTTAAATGCTTACGGAAGAAGGGCGTTAAGAGACGAGCTTGAATAAGAGCAGATAACCCCTCAAGGACAAACGCGCCACCGATCATAAGCAGAAGCAATTCGTTACGCGAAAAGATAGCAGTAACAGCTAGAATGCCACCTAGACCGAGTGCACCACAATCGCCCATGATGATCTTTGCGCGCCGATGAGCTTTTCCGCGCCGTGCCGACCACGATGAGGGCCAATTCAAGGGAAGATATCCAAGCACCGCGCCAGCGCCCAAGAGTGCTAACACCTCCAATACAACACCATTTGGTTGTTTCCCAATGATGCCCGCCACAACGATACCCATACCAAGAGATGCACTAAAGACCAGGCCACCTGCAAGGCCATCGAGGCCATCACTAAAGTCGACAGAGATTGATGTCAGGCTCCCAATAAACCCTGTCATAAGCATTAAGAAGATCAGCCAGCCATAGTAAGCCACAGGATTGCCAGTGACAGAACAGAGCTCTGATGTACCTGCAATGGGTGCTGGGCAAAGGAAAGAGCTCAGCACAGGCAGATCTTTCCAGAAGCTATAAGAGACCTGCCCACTTTTAGGCAGGAGGAAGAAGTAGAGGGCCGCCGCCACCGCACCTACGATGAAGACACCAGAAAACTTCACGATCTCTGAGATGCCTTCTTTGCTATAGACCTTGCGCCAGTCGTCGAGAAAGCCTACAAGTGCGTAGCCCAGTGTGGTACCCAGACCTATCAGCAACAGTGTCCATTGATCCCGGCTAAAGTTTAGAATATAGCCAGCACCAAGTCCTGTACTTACGATGGCGATAATGAAAGCAGGACCTCCAACAAGGGGAAGCTCAATCGTCTTCACCTCGCGACCACTCGCTGAGAGATCGTGTCGATGCGTACCGGGCTTATGCTCACCACTGCGAAACTTGGGAAAAAGCGTTAAAGCGATTCGACAGAGTAAAAAGCTTATCGCTGTACAGATAAGAAGAAGCAAGACTAATATCCCCGGTAGCCAGGGTGAATTTAAATCCATAGATACTCCCAAGTCGAAATGATAACCCGAATGCTCCATTGATCACAAGCAAATACATATGATAGAGAAATAATGAAGAATACATAGCCTTAACAAAGAGTTTTTCCTACATTATCGGTTTATTTGCCGCAATTTTTCCCGTGCCACCTGTCTATCATCCCAGGGTAACTTTTCTCTTCCCATAATAATACTTTGTTCGTGCCCTTTGCCTGCCAGTAGTACTGTATCACCTGCCTGGGCATGAGCGAAAGCGGCGGCGATGGCGGAGCTGCGATCGGCAATGCAAAGAAAATCCTTGTCCTGACGCTTGCCTGCACTGCGGGCTCCATCAGCGATCTCGCGAAGGATACCTTCGCGATCCTCTTCGCGAGGGTCTTCGTCTGTGATAACAAAAAAATCAGTCTTTTGGGCGGCGATACGACCCATCACTGGACGCTTTTGTAGATCGCGTTCACCCGCTGATCCAAAGACGACGATGAGCTTGCCTGGAGTGAGAGGGCGCAGCGTGTCAATGACTTTTTCCAGGCTATCCGGCGTATGCGCGTAATCAACAATGACTGCAAATGGCTGTCCTTCATTGATGCGCTCCATGCGACCAGTAACGCCCATGACACCAGCAAGCCCTCGTTCAATATCAGCCATGTCGATACCCAGGCTATATGCCACTGTGATGGCCGCCAGGCAGTTGCTAATGTTGAAACGTCCAATGAGCTGAGTCTCAATCTTTCCCTCTCCATCAGGGAGCACAACGCGAAAACGTGTGCTATGAGCTTGCATCTCTATATCGACTGCTCGAACTGTAGCCGGCGTATCTATTCCATAATCGAGAATCGGCACGCGGCAATAGGGTTTGAGTATCTCATAGCTTGCGTCATCACGGTTTAGCACAGCGACTGGCCGAATACCCAGCCCTTTATCGCGCCTGGGATCAAGCACCTCGAAAAGACGAGCTTTCGCTCGTCGGTAAGCATCAAGTGTCTTATGAAAATCCAGATGCTCATGTGTAATATTTGTGACGACTCCAACATCAAAATTACAGCCGTAGACGCGATTTAAAGCGAGTCCATGCGATGTTGCCTCGATTACCGCGTGCGTTGCTCCTGCGTCAAGAAAACGGCGCAAGAGCTGCTGAATTTCCAGGGCTTCAAGTGTACTCTGGCGCGTCACGTTCTCCCATTCGTAACCAGCCATCTTGAAGTTTGCCGTTGTCATCAATCCGTTGCGTCGTCCGGCTGTATCCAATAAGGTACTAATAAGGTTACTGGTAGTTGTTTTGCCATCGGTGCCTGTAACCCCTATTGTACAAAGATGTTGAGCCGGGTAGTCATAGAAAGCGCAGGAGAGATTGGCCAGGGCGAGACGTACGTCTGGTACTTCAATGTAAGGTAGAGGAGGAAGAGCTTGCGTCTCTGAAGGCAGAGGTTCACCTACTGCCGCGCTTGCTCCGCGCTGTGCGGCATCTTCAAGATATCGTCGACCATCAGTATGTGTCCCTGGTACTGCAATGAAAAGACTATTCTTTTCCACATGACGAGAGTCATAGGCTAGAGCTGCAATATCGCTATCGATAGCCAGGGTATCTCTCTTCTGTATTTGTAGTGGCTGCTGTTCTAGAGCGGCGAGTAGTTTTTGTAGCTGCATAAAGAGTATTCAAATCAACATTTTCTAGTTTTTACATCGTAGCTGCCTTAGATAGTTCGATTCTACAGACAAACCAGGATTTCGTCAATTTTAATCTCTCCATCTCTGGTTTCAATAGGTAATATCGGTCGCTGTACACATATTCTTTCTTTGAAAGAGGTACCCGATTCACTTTTATGTGGCGTCATTTTCATGAGAAGCATATAGAAGGTATATGCAGAGATGATTCAATGTTTTAGGAGAAAAAGCGTATGGCTATGGTGCGTCGGGCATCTACCAGCATTACCTCTCGTCAACTGGAAGTGCTTGCATTTCTCGCACGACGTGAACACTGGTTAGTAGGTGAAGTCGCATCTGCGCTTGGGGTTAGTTCAGCGGCAGCGACAAAGGCTATTGCTCGTCTTGAGCGTAAAGGTCTGGTAACGCGCGCTGTGGATATGATGGATCGACGTTGTGTAAATGTACGCATCACTCGTGCAGGCTCTGACGCCGTGCGTCAGGTTGCAAGATCTGTCTAAAATCTGTTTAAAGAACGAAACTTCAGCGTAGATGAAGCAAGTGGGCCTGGCAGTGCGGAAGACTTCGTAATATGTTTTCCCCCATTACGATGCTTCCGTCCTGACATAACCCCTTTCTTTTGCGTATTGCCACAATGATTTTTGTAGCTGGCGGCGGGCACGTGATATACGACTCATCACGGTTCCGATAGGAATCTGCAAAGCCTCGGCGATCTCTTTATAGGATAGTCCCTCAATATCGGCAAGGACGACGGCCATCCGGAAGTTGGGTGGGAGATCGTTTAGAGCTTTGTAGACATCCTCGTCAAGGTACTGACTTAGAACCTCTTCCTCTGCCCCCTGATTCCGCTCTTGTCCACTGAGATCGCGGATCTGATTATAGAGATAAAACTCTTCTCCTTCGGGTAACGCGATCGGAGTAGGATGAGTCGCCTGCTTCCGGTAGCGGTTGATCGCCGATGTATTTAAAATGCGAAAAAGCCAAGCACGCAGATTTGTGCCTGGTTGATATGTGTGAGAAAAGCGGATTGCTTTGAGCATCGTCTCCTGAACGAGATCTTCCGCTTCTTGTGGATTATTCGTCATGCGCAGTGCGGTACGATACAAGCTATCTAACTGTGCGAGCAGACCGGCTTCGAAATCCTCGGATGGGGGCTGGGGTGCTGCTGTTTGTTCCGTTTGCGCTTCCTCTTCAATCTCTGTTTCTGGCTCTTCTATAGGGGTCACTTCAAGCTCTGGCTGTTCCTGCATTCACAATTCCTCCGACAGAAGGCTCACCGCGAGTCCCTCCTACTTCCTTTTCGAAAGTAATATCAGTATATCCTACATGGCCTGGGAATGAAAGGGGTAATGAATTATGTTAGAATCAACAGAGAGAATGGCAAGCTAGTCAGGAGAGGTTTTCTATGGAATGTTTAGATTGTGTTGAGACAACGGCACGTCTCCATCTGTATATTGATCGAGAGCTAAGTATCGAAGAAGTAACGGTAGTTCAGCAGCATCTGGCAGGCTGCCCAAACTGCGAGTGTCGCTTTCATTTTGACTTGCATATCAAGCATCTCATTCATGAGCGGTGCACGATTGAGCGGGCCCCCGCTCATTTGCGTGAAGCGGTGATGCGTCTGGCGCGTGGTGAACAGGTGAATGTCGATCAGAACCTGCGAAGAGAGATTAAAGCAGACATCGAAGGTACTCGTTAGAACCATCTCTACTACTGCCCATAGAAGGCTTTCCCTCTCTTTGTAGAAGAGATATGTCCCTTCTACAGTGGATAGAGAAGGGGATATCGATCACAGAGTGATTCCCAGGGCATGCAAAAGCAGAAGTTTGAGTTGTGCCAGGAGGAGCATTTCTCCGCCAGCACAAAGCAATGCCACACTAAAAAATGGGAGTAACTCGCGGTAGGACGTAAAGGATTGCTCGCGTTTACTGATGGCAATGATAACAATGAGATTAACGCTCCCAAGAGCTGTAAGCAGGCCAAGTGTACTCAAAAGTGCAACTGGATAAAGAATCAGATCGCTTTGCGATGCGACTGCAAAGTAGCAAAGGATGAGCGCCGGCAGAAACAGCAGGAGTGCGCGCCAGGAAGGCATACTGCGCTGCTCATTCGAGTGATACCAGAACAACTGATTCAGGATTGGAAGCACTAATGTAGCCATTGCTAGACCTGTAAGCATACCTGTCGCCAGGCGTAATAGATTGTGCGGACGGTAAAGGTGAGGAAGACCAAGGTCGAGGAGAAGCGAATTGCTCCCGTCAATGACCAGGGCGAGAATTCCGCAGACAAGGACAAGAGCTATCGGCAATGTTGGTAGTCTTTGTCCTTGTCCCCGTCCTGTGAGATATAAAGTAACGAGTGTGACGAGAAAGCCTAGATAGATTCCGGTATTGCGTGAGCAGAGCGGTAAGCGTTCTCCCCCAGGATAAAACGAGTGCATGGGCAACTGAGCACACACTCCACTGTCCAACCACTGTAGCCGTTCAATCAGTGACTGCCCCGGTAAAAAAACGAGTGCTGTCAGCAAGACGAGATAGAGAAGTGCCAGTCCAGCAGATAGAAGAGATGGCACGTTTAGAGCCTTTATCTTGTTGCTATTCCTTTGTTGATGTTCCATATCTATTCCATTATGAGAATCTACTGTCTCACTTTCCTAGATAGCAAGACCGAAGTTAAAATATTGGTTGAGGTAGGTGAGCATATTGAAAAAAATCATTCCTCCCACAACCATCATCAAGATGCCAGTAGCGATCTCGATCTTTCCTAGATACGGCTTCAGCCATTTTAGAAGGCGACTAAGCTGATTCAAGCCCAACCCAAGCAAGAGAAATGGAACGCCAAGTCCGAGCGAATAGGCGAGCAAGAGCCAGACTCCTTGCTGCAAAGTCGGTGCGTCGGCTGCCAGTATCAGGATAGAGGTGAGGATTGGTCCAATACATGGAGTCCAGGCGATAGCGAAAATGATGCCAATAAGAAATGATGCAGGATAGCCAGCGCGGGCAGGCGTGAATGTGAAGCGTTTCTGCTGATAGAGAAACGGTAGTTTCAGGAGGCCGGTGAGATGGAGTCCTATAATAATCATGATAATTCCACCGACCTGACGCAGGATCACAAGATGCAGACGTAAAAAACTCCCAAGCGTGCTTGCCGTTGCACCCAGAGCTACGAAAGAGAGAGTAAAGCCAAAGACAAAAATTGCAGCATGAAGAAATGTTGTCAGGCGTGTAGGAGCTACACGTGGCACTGATTCGTACTGACTATCTACGGCCTGGAACACGCTCTGCCCTACTAATTGTGCCAGATAGATTGGAACTAGTGGCAAAACACATGGTGAAAGGAAAGAAGCCAGCCCCGCTATAAAAGCAATGCCAAGACTTATTTGTGACGCATACATTTTTGCTTGCTATCTCCCGCTCTTTGCTATTTCGTTTTTCTTAATACCAATACTATAAGCATTCAGCTAAGATTGTGCAACTTTCTGTGCGCCTTGTCCGATTCTGCCTTGTGCCACTTTTTCACAAGCGTCCATGCTTCATACGCCAGGATATTTCCTGACTGATCATCGCCATCGTACAGATAGGCAAGTTCGGAAATCACATAGGTGACGATCGCATCGTCTGGAGTAGCGAGATGTGCAAGTGAGTTCAGTGCTGTGCGAGCAACATGTTCATCGGCATCAATTAGCGTATGTATAAGCTCTGGAATAGCCCAGCGAGCACTTATTTGCCCATAGGCATAAGCGATGCAGGCTCGCACTCCACTATCGTCATCCGTCCTGAGAAGTTCGCTGAGGAACAGATGGAGCTGTGAGTTCTCCGTCAAGCCACCATCGAGTGCTACAAGTAACTCAATTCCATGCTGACGTATCCTCGTACTATTCAACTGTAAAAGGTCTATGATGACTCCACTCTCTACAATTTCGCAGCTCATCTCCTGCCATGCACGGTTACAGCCGCGACTTTGGGCCTGCCAGAGCAGACGAGTAAGCGTATCTATAGCTGTAAGCTGTGTCTCTTCTGTTGCCTGACGCAAGGCTCGTAGGAGCCAGCGCACAACATTCGCACGCATTGGTGCCCGTAAAGCTCCACGCAATTGACGCAGGCTCTCTATAGCCTCCACATGCCCTGGGTGCTCTCGATTCAGAGCAATAGTGCCGAAGACGGCCGCAACATACTCACCTCCACATGCTGCCAGTGTATAGCAAGCCTGCCGCCGTAGCTCCTGATCACTCGCTTTCAGCAGTGGTAAAATGCGTGTTGGGAGAGAATGTTGACGCAGAAGATAACGTAGATGACGTTTCTGAGTAATCTCTTCTAGCACCGACAGGATCATAATCTTTCTCTGTGCACTCGTTATTTCCAATAACCGATAGAGTGCTGGCAAAAGTGTTGGCATGATGACCTTACTAAGTGCATGCGCTGCCTGATGAGCCAGTTCTAGATCTGGATCAAGAAGGAGCTCTAGTAGACAGTTTGCGAGCTGTTCGCGTTGGAGAGAAGCGAGTTGAACAGGAAGATCGGTTGCGAGCACAAATACAGCGGCATTGCGCACCTCTGGGGGAAGAGAAGTGTGTGTTAAATGCACTAACTCTTCTAGCCCTACCTGCTCGTTGCTACAAAGTAATGCATAAGAGGCGGCGAGACGTACCGGGTAACATTCTTCTTGCACAACATGAGCCCGTAGTGTCTCTCGTGTGGTCTGCTGCAATACTGTTCTACCAGCTCTGGTTGCAAGCGCCATTGCAGCAGAATAGCGCACGGTCGTCCAGGGAGTTTCCAAGCCTGCACAAAGAAGGTGTTCATAATCAATAGATGGCAAAAAGTTTGTAGTCTCTAAGATACTTATCCAGAGAACTGGGCCTGCCGGCTGTTCAATGAGAGGATGATAGAGTAAATCTTCTAACTGTATCTGTTCATGTTGAATGAGATAGAGCAATACATGGCTGACATGCTCATACTGAGGGGGCCACCAGGGCCAGGAGGGCGTGGTAATCTCCGGATAGTTGGTAAGTGTTGTAAGGAGCAACGGAAGGATTGTTGCTCCCTGCCTTGTCAGGCGGCGTGTGGCGTGTGCACGTATAGAATAATCAGTTTCGGGTCCAAGTAGGAGGGCCAGTGCTGCTTGAATACTTTCTCGTCGGGTGTGCCGCAAGTGTCATTTCCTCTGCATTCTGTAATCTTTATTCTGTAATTTTTGCTTTGCATGGGCAAGCAGGACCTCTGCTCTGTACTCTCAGTATATATACTTACTTCGGCAGAGAGTCCTATCTCGAATTGCTTTTGCCCTGATCATTATTTAGATAGGTGGTAATCTATATTTAATCGTCGTCCTTCATAAAACCATCCCTTTTTTCAATGCGTAGATGGCTTAAACAGACGTTGTAGTTGGTGCCAGAGCGTATTATAGCTTTGCTCTGCTGGTTGATGGAGAGCCTGTTTCCGCTTTCTCTGCTTGCCCGTGATCTGTAGAGCCTCTGGTTTTCCGTCTGTTTGAGCTGTCAGTAGAGGATGAGTTGGACCTTCCACGAGAGATCGCGGTAATTGAGGGGTCTCACCTGTCCTTGAAGATTGCAGAAGAGGGGCTGCTAATGGCGGGTGGTCCTCTTGAGAATGAGGAGCGAGAGGTTGAGTCTTCTCCTCTTCAATGTCGAGATAGCGCGGGCGTTGTGCACGTGGGCGTTTAGGAAGACGAATAATAATATGTTCTGGCTCGGAGTGACCTGGGGTAGATGGAGGCTGTAGTTCCTGGCTCGTTGGAGCTTTGAAGCCGAGAGCACGCAACTCTTGAGCCATAACACAGGCGTCGGTATAGCGAAGTCGGCGGTCGCGAGCTAATGCGGTCAGAATAATTTTTTCCAGGTTAGGCGCAATTTCAGCATTGAGTGTACTGGGAGGTCGCAACTTCCCTTCCACGATAGCTTTCGTTAGCTCTGGCATTGAGCGTCCTGTAAACGGGCGATGCCCGCTCACCATTTCATATAAAACCACACCCAGGGCGTAGATATCACTGCGGTTATCCAGGGTATGACCCCAGACCTGTTCAGGAGAGGCATAGTAGATGCTTCCTACTAACGTTTTGGCAACCGTGATCGCTCGGTGTCCGGGTGCACGAGCCAGGCCGAAGTCCATAACCTTAATCTTCCCCCAGCGATCAAGCATCAAGTTTTCTGGCTTGATATCGCGATGAATCACGTTACGCTCTTGATACGCAACGTCAAGGGCATCTGCGATCTGTGCTGCATACTCCACAGCTAAATGTTGTGGAATAATGCCATCTAAGTAGAGAAGATTCGCCAGGGTAGGGCCTTGCACAAACTCCATCACAAAATAGAGAAGCTTGTGTTGTTGTCCCGCATCATAAATGTGAACGATATTTGGATGATTAAGGCCAGCGATAATTTTCGCCTCACGTGTGAAGCGTGCAACAAATGATGAATCACGAGCCAGAGCATGAGGAAGGACCTTCACGGCCACCTCGCGCCCCAGAGCTAGTTGCTTGCCTCTGTATACAACCCCCATCGATCCACGCCCCACCTCTGTTTCCAAATAGTATCCACCAAGATTTTGACCTGCCAGTTCGTTCAATGCAGTGATCCTCTATGCAACTACTAACTTCGCGGATCGAAGTCTCTCTTTATTAGACGTATCAGCTTGCTTTCTGTGCCATAGTCGCCAAAGGTACCTTACTTTTTGTTATGATCGTACTATCAAACGGAGCACAACCATTTCTTTTTGTCAGATCTATCGAGAGGTGCGTATTCAGGCTGTATTGAAATATTGAGAGAACGTTGAGACAGAGCTGAGAGAAACATTCGAATACCCTCTCGCTCTATCTCAACGTTCGTGACTAAATTCAAGTTAATCGAGGTAGTCCTTAAGGATACGACTCGCTTGTGGATGGCGTAGTTTACGGATCGCCCGTTCCTCAATCTGGCGAACGCGTTCACGGGTGACCTTCAACTTTTTGCCCACTTCTTCTAGCGTATGATCGTGGTCATCAACCAGACCGAAGCGGAGTTCGATAACCTGTCGTTCGCGAACCGTAAGCTGTCCAAGAACCTTGCGAATCTCCTCGCGTAAAAGTTGCTGATCGGTAATCTCAGTTGGACCTCGCTCGTGCATATCTTCAATAATGTCGCCAAGCGTATTCTCCTCCTCCTCAGAGAGAGGAGCATCGAGAGAAAAGACCTTTTCAGCCCAGATGAGCAGCTCGCTTACGCGCTCCGGAGTCATGCCAAGCCGCTCACCGATTGTATCGGGGGTTGGCTCTCGCCCGAGTTCCTGATACAATTGGCGAGTCGTGCGCTTGACACGCATGACCTCTTCCATAATATAGACAGGGAGGCGAACCACACGAGTCCCTTCCAGTATTGCTCGTGTGATAGCCTGTTTGATCCACCAGGTTGCGTAGGTGGAGAAACGGAAGCCCTTCCTATAGTCGAATTTAGTGACGGCTCTGATGAGACCGATATTGCCCTCACCAATAAGATCCTCAAGGGAGAGCCCCTGCCCGACGTATTTTTTTGCGATGCTTACTACCAGCCGCAAGTTTGCCTCGATCAGATGATTGCGCGCATCTTTATTGCCCTGCTCTGCACGCTCTGCAAGACGTGACTCGTTTACTGCTGTGAGTAGAGGGATGCGTGAAATCTCGCGCAGGTAGAGTCGTAAGCTATCACTTTGCGCCAGACTACTCAGGTCTGAATCCTGTAGATTTTCACGTTCTGGTTCAGCCGTTTTATCACGGTTGCGTTGTGCGTCAAACATCACATTTCGTTCCAAGTGTTTGCTCTCTTCTCTTGCAACGTCTACGTAGATCAGTTCAGTCTTGGTCCATTGTATCATACGTATCTGGTATTGCAAATAAGGTCGTTCTCCATTTTCGATTTTTTCGTCTCTCTCTTTCCTACTCAACGACAAGGTAAGCAAGAATGTAACCGGAGAGAATGTTGTATCGTAGATAGTTCTACGCGTCTCTATAAGTAGATCTATCGTTTAAAGCAGCGCGGAAAGTAGAAGGAATTGCTCCGCTATGAGCTTACCAGTAGCACTCACGCCGGGAACTGTAATCGGGGGCCACTATATTGTTGGCAATCTTATTAACAGAGGTGGTTTCGGTGCTGTATATAGAGGTATTGATAAAAGTGAGGGTGATCGCCCTTGCGCTATAAAAGAAACATATGATGTAACGCCCGCCGCACGTCGTCAAGCTTTAATGGAAGCGAGCGTGCTGTTTACTGTGCGCAGTAAACATTTGCCAGAGGTCTATGATGCCTTTGAGGCCAATGGGCGCTTTTACCTTGTGATGCAATTAATCGAGGGACAAAATCTCTTACAGATCCTGCAGAGTCGCGTTCCAGGTGGAGTAGTAGGACAACAAGAGCCGCGTCGCTTGACCACTGGCCCTTGGAGCGAACAAGAGGTCCTCTCCTGGCTCCTGCCAATTATGGATGTACTACAAGAGCTACACAGTCGCAATCCTCCCGTCATGCATCGTGATATTAAACCAGGGAATATTATCCTCACGCCGCAAAATACGACGGTGCTGGTCGATTTTGGTCTAACAAAGCTGTATGATCCAAATATCAGTACACAGACGATGGTCAAGCGAGTAACCGAAGGCTTTAGTCCAATTGAGCAGTATGTTGGCAGAACGAGTCCACAGTCAGATATCTATTCAATGGCTGCAACACTCTATCTGCTGCTCACCAATCGGCTTCCGCCCGCTGCTATCGGACGAAGTATGCAGGATGACTTGATCCCGCCGCGCGAACTGAATCCATCTATAACAGGAAAGACCGAGCGGGCGCTGCTGATTGCCCTCTCTCTTCAGGCTGATCAGCGCTATCAAAACATGCGTGCTTTTGCCCAGGCATTGAGTGAGCCAGCCTTCGCCGCCTATAATGATCAGACACTCGCGAGTGTACCATCTGGGCTTACAACGACACAGGCGGCGACGCGCGGCATTCCATCCCAAGGATATAACAATGCTCCCGCAATCAATAGTGCTCAGCAAGTCTATGCTCCTCAACCCTCTCTGCCTGCTGTGCAACAACCATATCGGAGCAGTGCCCGTCCTGGCCCCTCGACCTCGGGAACAAATTATCAGCCGGCTGGATATAGTCCTTCTCTTCCAGCCTATCCTTATGTACCTGCATCAAGCGTCCCTGGAGGCGTTTCGTCGTCTATAACGCTCAAAGGCAAGAAGGATAAAAAGCTTGCTCCTGCCCAACCTGCTTCACAGACTAATAAGTCATTGCCGAATGCATCCAGCCAGGGATGCCTGTGGGGGGTAGTACAAGGAATACTGGCAACACTTATTGTGCTGACGTTAAAGCAGCAGATAGCTTTTTATCTGGCGACGCTGCTTGGCTTCGGCTTCTATGTGCTGGCAGGATATCTCACGACGCATCGAGGTGGCAGTTCTCTGCGTGGAGGCTGGGCGGGCTACTGGGGAGGTATCTATAGTACGCTCTCTTTCTGGGGCGCACTTGGTCTAAGCCTGGCCGTTCTGTATATACAGCGCGTCCAGGTAATTTCTAAGAGCTATCACGGTGATTTTAGAGTGATAAGCGGACGAGCCTGGAATGCTGTTCTGCCAGCGTGGCCTGAGATCCCTGCACTACTTCCTAAGCAACCCTCTGTAGTAAATCTACTGATGCTAATGCTTGTTGGCGTTGTGTTTGCCTGGTTACTGGGGTGGGTGGGTGGCTTAATAGGAGAGAGCAGGCGTGCGGGAGCCTGAAAAAATTTGTTTCTTGACCACTTGTGATAAGATCATCACCATAAAGCAAGCACATCCAACTCCATTAAAAACAGAGAAGCCAGAAATTCTCTTCAAGAGGTTTCTGCACTTTGATCTCTCCACTTGAGAGCGAGAAGAGTGGAGAGAATTTTTCGAGACGGAAGGCAGGTCTACATAGTTGGCATACCAGGAACAAACAAATCAAGCAGAGGCACTCGCTCTCCAGGATCTAGAGAAGACACTATCAGTCTCAGCGATCGCTCAGGCGTTAAGTCCCGAACTGAATATTCAGCGTGAACAGATCGCGCGAACTATTGCATTGCTCGACGAAGGCAATACAATTCCCTTTATCGCCCGCTATCGTAAAGAGGTCACTGGCAGCCTGGACGAGGTGCAGATCCAGATGATAGCCGATAGGCTGGCATCCTTGCGTGCTCTTTACGAGCGGAAGCAAGATGTGCATCGGCTCATAGAGACGCAAGGGAAACTGACTCCCGAACTGGAAGCCGCACTTGAGGCTGCCACAACCCTGCAAGAAGTTGAAGATCTATACTTACCCTATCGACCCAAGAGAAAGACACGTGCCAGCGTCGCGCGCGAAAAAGGCTTAGCTCCTCTGGCAGACATCATTTTGCAACAACCTGAACTGGCCGGTGATGCTGAGACGATACGCGAAGAGTATGCTCTGCCCTTTCTTAGCAGCGAAAAGGGTGTCGATACCAGTCTTGATGCCTATGCGGGCGCGCGTGACATCGCGGCTGAAGTGATAGCTGAGGACGCGAACGTGCGCGGAAGTATGCGTACCACATTTTTTAAACGTTCAACAATGGGCACCCGTCTGGTAGACCCTGACAAGATTGCGGAGAAGGACCCCACCGGCGTCTACCAGCTCTATTATGAGTTTAACGAAGAGATCACAAAACTCGTACCACATCGCATCCTGGCACTCAATCGAGCCGAGCGAGAAGAGGTACTGAGAGTCGCTATTTCGTTGCCCTATGAGCAGGCGCAACAGCGCATAACGGAGCACTATCCAATAAAGCGAACTTCTCCTTTTACACAAGTGCTCGCTGAGGCTATGGAAGATGGATACAAACGTCTTCTGGCTCCTGCTATGGAACGCGAGGTTCGTGTAGAGCTCACGCGTCGGGCGGAAGAGCATGCCATGCATATATTTGCAGCAAATCTGCGTAACCTCCTGCTACAGCCGCCCTTGCGAGGAAAAAAGGTATTGGGCATCGATCCTGGCTTTCGTACTGGCTGTAAGCTCACTGTGATCGATGAAACAGGAAGATACATTACCTCTGATACTCTCTATCTCTACCAAGAAGCGAAGGCGCGTCAACAACTGCGTCAGATGCTCTCTGATTATGCCATCAGCGTCATCGCTATCGGCAATGGCACTGCGTCGAGAGAGACGGAACAACTGGTGGCAGGTCTACTGCGTGAACTGGAAGAAGAGCACGGAAGCGAGAACAAGATTGGTTATGTCATCGTCAACGAGGCGGGTGCTTCGGTCTATTCGGCCTCAGAAGCTGCGCGTGAAGAGTTCCCCACCCTCGATGCGACACAACGTGGCACCATCTCTATCGCCCGACGTCTTCAGGACCCGCTTGCAGAATTAGTCAAAATCGATCCCAAAGCGGTTGGAGTCGGGCTGTATCAGCACGATGTTGATCAGAAAGAGCTCGCCGCCATGCTAGAGCGTGTCGTCGTCTCGTGCGTAAATTTCGCGGGTGTAGAGGTCAACTCGGCCTCAGCAGCTCTCTTAAAACATGTCTCCGGTATTAATACCCGCGTTGCGAACGCGATTGTAAAATATCGCGAGGCGCATGGCTCTTTCAAGTCACGACAGGAGCTCCAAAAAGTACCGGGTCTGGGTCCTGCAACCTTTGTACAAGCGGCTGGCTTCCTCAAAATTGCGAGTGGTATTGAGCCGTTAGATAATACGTTTATTCATCCCGAGAGCTACGACGCTACGCGTAGCCTGCTTGAGATACTTCCTGCTGGCGAGAACGGAAAAACGAAGCCAGCAGAGCGTATCGCACAATTTCGTCAGTTCACCAGACTGCAGAGCAGCCTGGGAGGAATGATGCGCAAGAAGAAGGGAGCTGCGAGTGGAGAAGATGCTGCATGGGCGGATCTCGCCGCCAGAGTTGGTATGGGACTCCCCACTCTCCAGGATATTCTAGAGAATTTAGAGAAGCCTGGCCTGGACCCACGTGATTCTCTTCCTCCACCTCTTCTGCGTCACGACGTATTAAAGATAGAAGATTTGCAGCCGGAGATGATCTTGCAGGGAACTATACGTAACGTCGTGGACTTCGGAGCCTTTGTTGACATCGGCGTGAAACAGGATGGCCTGGTACACGTCTCGGAGTTAGCAGACCGCTTTGTGCGCGACCCACTCAGCGTTGTCGCTGTTGGGCAGGTAGTACAGGTACGTGTGCTTAACGTTGATAAACAACGCGGACGCGTGCAACTCAGTATGCGTGGCATCAAATAACGACGACGAAATTTTATATAGACAGGAAGGAGAATTGCAGCCTTTCTCCTTCCTGACGTTTATGCGTCCACCTCTCTTCACTTTCATTAAGAAGAGAAGTGGACATTTTTCTATTACTTGAACACTCTGCTAAAAGTAAAGTTTTGTCTGCATCGAGAGGAGCTTACCGTAATATCCTGAAAGAGAGATGTTTGATAACCCGAAAGAGTATGGTTGCAACGTCCTTAATATATGTCACGTTGTATCAAATAGGCTTGAAACTGTATAATCATATACAGAGAAACACTATGGAATAGAATTTCGTGAGAAGAAAGTACTGATACACGCCGTATCAGTATGAAAAGCTGTACACTATCATTTATCTCCTTAAGAATGCTACCTGTTCTCTTGATATACGACGGTTTTGTTGTTCCTTCATCATGGAATGTAGCATTAAAGGTGACGCTAGAAAAATAAAAAAGAGTGATGACACTGGGAGATCCATGATTCACCCAGAAGTTTTTGCTCTTTCTCCTACATGTTGACAAATTTGGTTGAAGAAAAGAGTTCCTAGTATGACTTTTGACTGGCGAGGTGAAGGATGGATGATAAGGCGGGCCGCCAAATGAGACCCAAATTGCACGGGCGGCGCTCTAGACGGGTTGCACGTTACAGACGTGAACTCTGGGAATTTCTACGGAAGCAGAAGCATGGCGTCTTTACAGTTGCCTTACTTGTTTTATTCGTCGGTTTACTCTTTGGTCTGGTAAGCCAGATTCCGGGTCCTATCGCAAATACTGTCCCCAGTGGAGTCACTCCGGTTGACTATAATACTCTAGTCAAGCAAGTGCAGATAGGGAATGTCCAGGCTGTAGCCATTCAAGGCGACGATGTAAATGCTTTACTAAAAAGTCCTCTAAATACTGGTACTTTCCCTAAAGATCATACTATTCAAAATAAAGCTGTTTCGAGTGCCAGTGACTATGCCGCCTGGAGCCGTCTGATAGGAATGAACAATTCTTCATCTCTCGCTGGCAGTATGAGCTTTCCTCAGATCAGTAGCAGCCGTGCTATTTATGCGCACGTGCCTCAGGGTGGGAAGACACTTCTTCTAACGATGCTTAGCACTTCTAATATCCAGGTCAACATCCTTCGTGTCGCCCAACAATCCAGTATATTAAGCCTGCTGTGGCATCTCGCGCCTATTCTCTTCTTGATCGCCGTCTTACTCGTCTTCTTCCTCGCCAGAAAGAAGCGTGATCCAATGCGCTCAATGGATGAGCGTTTTTCGCAGATGGGCAAGAGTCGGGCGCGCCGCTTCGAGAGAAGCGGAGAAGTGAAGACGACGCTACTGCAAAAGCCCGCTACACCTGTATCGAAGGCCAGCCCCACTGGTAGACCTGTCGCCGCACGAGTAAGTACCCCTCCTGAAGTGACGTTTGCCGATGTCGCCGGAATCGACGAGGTTCGCGCGGAACTCTCTGAGATCGTCCAGTTCTTACGCCATCCGGAACGTTTTAATAGACTAGGGGCGCGTATTCCACGTGGTGCTCTGCTGGTTGGGCAGCCGGGAACGGGCAAGACGTTGCTGGCGAAGGCCGTGGCGGGCGAGGCGGATGTGCCTTTCTTCAGTATGAGTGCATCCGAATTTGTTGAGATGTTTGTCGGTGTTGGAGCCAGCCGCGTGCGTGATCTCTTTAATCAGGCGCGTCAGGCAGCACCTTGTGTTATCTTTATAGATGAGATCGATGCCGTTGGACGAAAACGTTCGGTCCGGATGAGCGGCAACGATGAGCGCGACCAGACGTTAAATCAGCTCCTGGTTGAACTTGACGGTTTTGATGCTCGGCAGGCCGTCGTCGTGCTTGCGGCTACAAACCGTGTCGATATTCTGGACAAAGCACTGTTACGCCCAGGCCGCTTCGATCGCCGTATCACTGTATCGCCTCCTGATCGCGCCGGACGTGAAGCAATTCTCCGTGTTCACACGCGCGCAACCCCCTTGCATGAGGATGTAAGCCTGGAGCGCCTGGCTCGCTTAACCACGGGCATGACCGGGGCTGATCTCGCCAACCTTGTCAATGAAGCTGCCCTCTCAGGAGCGCGTCAGAATCTCGTCTGTGTCACTCATGAATGCTTCGAGGAGGCCCTGGCCCGCATTCAGCTCGGCGCACTACGGCCTCTCGTGATGGACGAAACCGAGCGTCGGATTATTGCCATCCACGAAAGCGGTCATGCCCTCGTCGCCCATCATCTTCCTGCGGCTGATACCGTGAATCGCGTCACGATTCTGCCGCGTGGCCAGAGCCTGGGTGTCACACAATTCACAGCCGAGACCGATCGGTACAACTACAGTCGGGAGACACTGATGGCGCGCATTGCCGTCGGCCTGGGAGGCCGTGTCGCTGAGGAACTTACCTTCGGTCTCGATCATATCACCACCGGGGCGGAAAACGACCTTCAGGTTGTGACTGATCTTGCTCGTCGCATGGTGACGCGCTGGGGCATGAGCGAACAGGTCGGCGTCATTTTCGCCGATTACCGTCCAGAAGAGGAGTACGCGCTAAACATGCGGAGCCTTGATCCTGACGCTCTCCCTTCTTCATATTCCCATACGCTCATCGCTGACGCTGACGGAAACGTTCATCTCAACGAAGCGTTGTCTATACAGCGACAAACCTTCGCCATGAGCATGTCATCCTCCCGTAATTCAGGTGGTATCATGCTCAATGCACTGATCGATGCCGAAGTACAACGCATTCTCAACGCAGGAAGGGATATGGCGCGAGCTCTACTCACCGAGCATAAAGATCAGCTTACCTTGCTAGCTGATGCCCTCCTAGAGCACGAGCAGTTGGATCGGGCACAATTCGAGGCACTGTTAAAAGAGTAAGAAACAAATAGTATATCATCTCGTCTATAAAGGCAAAAGCTGTAGAGCTGATAGACCTTTGTGAGCGTTATATAATGCTCACAAAGGTCTATCAGCTCTCTGTTTTAGAAAGTGAAGAGATTGGAGTAATGCCTAATGGTTCCTTATGATGATTTCACCCCTCATGGTTACCTGGACAATCCCTATCATAGCTGGAAGTTGAATCCGAGTGGCGTGCTGCGGTCGCTGGCTCCGCTAGGTATGGGGTGGCACGTGCCCAATCTTGGAAGCTATGCGCGTAACCAGTTTCAATATACTGCACATCTTATGCTTGGTCTTAAGATAGATGAGACAGTGCTCATCACTTCGGACGATTTTAAGCAGCATGGTTGTACGATTATTAGCCACCTGCACACGAAAAATCGTTTTGAGTATACCTGTACGATTCCTAATCATCAGCTAACACTGACCGCACGTTACTTTCTTGTTGCAGAAAATGCTCTAGGTTGTATTCTAACTCTCGTAAACACTGCGCCGCAGCCTGTCTCTGTCACCTGCTATGTCATGCATCAGCACACACACAATCCGCACACCAGCCAGCTCTGGGAACATGGTTTCTATGCCATCAAAGGACCTCAAGACGGCACGTGTATGCTTGGTATTGCAAGTGAGGGAGATGTCTTCACGCACGGTGCACGCCCAGCCGGTACCGGAGTGTTTACCTTTGGAGAAATGGGATACGTGCAGTCTTTAGAAGATGTATCAAGTTGGGGACGAGGAATGGCTGTGCCACAACCAGACGTCACTGTCTATGATGAGGAGACAGGCTGGCAGTCTCGCCTCGTTATCCTACCATGTCCTATAACTCTGGAGGGTGGAACTGAGCAATCGGAGCAGATCATCAACGTGGCTTTAACACGTGGTGTTTCGCAGGATCAATCATATCAACGTTGGATGGATGGCATAGAGGAGATTGCACTGGCTGAGTCTGACCACCGCGCGGATGATGAAAGATTCTGGGGAAACGCCTCTCAGCTTGCTGGCAACTGGCCCGAGTACTGGCGGCGCGGGCTGGTTTATGATCTTGAGACGCTGCGCATGGTCGTACGTCCTTCTCTAGGTGTTGTGGATCATTTTTTCGATGGCATGCAGGTGCAGGCTCCTCGCCTGGTTCTAGCTGAGGCAGCGATGGATATGCTCTTTCTCAGCTATGCTGATCCTGATTTAGCCGCTGAGGTCATCCTGGGCCATTTCGAGACTGCCCTGCGCCCTAACCTTCCTTGTATACGCGAGGATGGCAGCTTTAATATGGTCGCCGATGATGGGCAGATCTGTGGGACAGCGCCCGAATGGGGCTTTCCCGTCTGGACTAGCGTCACTGGTTGTCCTTTCGGAATATCGTTTAATAAAATCTCGTAAGCTTGCATTACCTCCTTATCTTCCAGGGTTAACAATTCTTCTACAGTTGGGTTATGCCCTATTTTATTGAAGTAAGGCGTTATACCTATGTCGTAAGCACGACGGCATATACTTGTCTGTGATCGGTGGGGAAACAGCTCTATTAGCTTCTCTATATCGGGAAAATGCTCTTTTAGTTGGCTCTCTTCCTCTTCTGTCCAATGTGGGTGGTCTCCCTCTGGATACCAGAGTATTAAATCTTCTGGCTGTTCTGTGACATGCCAATATATACATAACCTATAGAAGTGAGCAGATAACTTTCGGATAGTTACTTTATCGGTAAATTCTTCGAGTAATTGGCGTTGATCGGCAATAGTGAAAATTCCACTATGCCAGTTCTCTCCCACTTTCATAAGAAGCTTTGGATAACTAGGCGCTTCCTTGCGTTTGTCCGCCTGGCTATCAACATTTAACTTATCTACGGGGTTTTGTTTCCGCAATTCTGTTTCAATCTCGTTCTTGCGCGTCTGTAACTGGCGTCTCATACGCTTTGCCTCATCGTAGGCATCCTGATCTACATCAGGATCAGCCATGATGCGGAATGCAGCTTTTAGCCCTTTCTCGATGCCGTCTAGCTCTTCTTGTAGGCTGCTTTTACGCTCTTCCTTAGCTTTAGTCTGCTTTTGCATACGTGTCTGGTAGTCTTCTAGTGCCTTCTGATTTTTAAGTAGTTGTAATAGTCGTTCTACTACAGCGCCATCTATGACGGTCGCTTTAACATTTGCCAGTAGATTTCGATTGTGGGAATACACACTATCAAATATTTTATATCCCCAGCGTACAATACCATCGCTGCGTTGTCTATTGGGGTAAGTAGTAATAGTTTCATCTTTTATTTCGCCTTCAAGTAGTCGCTTGAGTAGAGCGGGGCACTCTTCCGTTTCGGTCTGTTCGTAACGCTTTGCGCGTACAATTGAATTACCTTATAAAAGGTGATGATCCCGTGTCCTGCTTTGGCGTCCTGGTGCGCGATTCCGGTGGTCGGGATCGTCTTTTGCTGGCTCATCGTGACCGATGATAACAGTCTGCCCGTAAGCTGCTGCTTGGTCCGGTCAGCGGGTCCGTTGACAACGTGTACAGTGGTAACGGTTGTTTGCTCTACGCTAGTGGTTACGATAGTCACAGTTGCCGATGGGGTCAGCAACGGGAGCATCAATCTGTAGGTGAGTCCAATGATGAGACCGACAAGAGCAACCAGGAGAAGGAGAAACGGAACACGGCTCTTTTGCTCCGTGCGTGGGGGCTTCGTTGATTGTGCTGGTAACGCTTCGCTTTGCTGTGGCTCGGTTGTTCCTGGTGCTGTTGTGGGACCGTGCGCGTCAATCGTGCTTTCGATAACCTCCGGTTGTTCTAGTTCTTCCACCTCAATATACACGTTAATCACTCGTCGTGGTGGTTCCTGGTCGTGCATATCTTCGCCTTCATTGCCGTGCTGGTAGACATGATCTAAGATGGTGTTGATGTCGTTGTGGAGCTGGTCATTCATGGGCGGGCTTTCTCTCTTCTGCTAGGAAGGGGGAAGTCTCACCACTTCCCCCTCTTGTCGTTACTGAACAATCGAGACAGGTTGTGTTATGTCATAGATGAGGTAGTCTATGATGCCTGGGTCTTGCTTGAGTTGCTTGTCCTGAAAGCCTTGAGGGATCGGTTGTTCCCATTCCATGAGAATAAACCCTTGCTGCGCTTTCTCGGTGTAGCCATAGAGGAGAACGTGTCCTCCTGCGGTCTTCCAGTCGTCAAGAAAGTCAACCAGTTTCCTCACCTCGCGTGCTTGACAGATAATCTGTAGTATCTGCATTCTCTACCCTTTCTACATCTTTACATGATCATCAGGACGAACGGTTCGAAAGGCTCCGTTGTCATTGATGAAAAGAGACGTTCCGCCATTCACGCTCACGATCATATCCGGCTTGTTATCACCATTTACATCCTTAAAGCTGAGAGTCACGACATCAAGATCACTCTCGGGGCCGGAAAGCGTCGGACCAAGATAGACCTTTGCATGGGTTGCGTCTCCCCCTGGAAACTCGATCACTTCTACCTGATGATTGAGGTTGAGCGCGATAAAGTGGCTCGGTGTACGGGTGTCATTATGGCCGACTCTTGCATCCGTTTGAAAGGTACGGGGGCGTCCATAGTGCAGATCGTCTTGCACGCCCGACCACCAATTGAGAACCAGAACGAGCAGCAGGACGACAAGCATCCCAAGACCAAGAGAGACTGACCAATGGAGGCGAGGGAGGTGGGCGCGTATTCGTCTATGGTGTGGTGGTTGTGTCTCTGGTTCGTCGGTGTCTGCTCCTGCCTCTTGTGTCTGCCTCAGTGTGTGCTCTTCGGTGGCGCGTGGTTGCTGCTTCGTCGCCTTCTTTGGACGTGTCCGAATGAAGTAGTTCACCTCATCGTATTGATTGGGCGTGCGGAGCTGCCGACGCTGATAGATGACAGGCTGTGTAGCTGCATCACCCGTATCAAGAGGACGAAAGCGGACCGTGCTAGAGGGTGAACGTTGCGGGTAGAGACGATCATCTTCGAAGTCCACCTCATAGCCTGTCTGCTGATTCCAACGATTCATGGCTGCATCTCCTGGGGGTGATGGGCCTGACAGTAGATCAGGTTGGCATCGTTGGGAAAATGAGGCATACAGGTTGGGCAGTAGGTATAGACCTTACAGACAGTGCATTGTCGGCGCATGTCCATTCCTGCTAATTGTAAGGTGTGCCCATAGATCACACAATCCCGATAGTCAAGCGGGATGCGCTGCTCCAGGTGCTGCTTGTGCTTGGTGAGAGGAGAGGTGACGATCTCCCCCACAGGCTAGGCCCGCTCTGTGTTGTCTTTTTCATGGTCGAGCCTTTCGATCTGTTGCCGCACAATAGCCATATGGGATGAAGCTAAAAGGGAATGATGTTCAATACTTCCGTAACTCTTTTCGTTTTCATAGTGGGCGGCTAACCATCCAATGATGTACCCTGTGTTGAGATGATCGGAATGGTGAACATCGCGTATTCTAGTAAGAATGAAGGTATACAGGTAGTCGGGGGTTGGTTGCAATCCAAGTTCTAAGGCTTGACAATAGCTAATGCATCCATCGGTGATGGCTGCTTCAAAGGGGTCTTGCTGAAGGGTTGGCACATGCAAGAGATAGGTAGACTCTGACTGTTTCATGGTGCTCCTCTTGACTTGACTCGTCGGCATCCCATGATAAAATACGCTTACGCGGTGGTCCGCCGTGGCCGCTGCGATTCTGCTGATCTTTAGCTGAACGGGTTGGGCTGCTCCACGAAGTAGCTTCCTGTTTCTCTCTTGTAGCAGTCTATGAAGTTCGGTTATATGTGTACCAAAAGCAAGAAGCAGATACCTCCCTATGTGTAGTGCTCGTTATCCTTTGTAATTGCCGAACATGTTCAGGTCTACTCTGTTCGTGGCGAACGCTTCCTCTGTTCACTGTGTTGAATCTCGGGTGTATTTGTTCATGGTCCACAATAAACAAAAAGACAAAAAGAAACCAGGGAGCACATTATGTGCTCCCTGGTGTAATGAATATTTCTACATTCAAAAATCATCTCTTTGATATTCGGGCATACTTATGGCCGTTTCGTTTTCACTGAGGTGCATTACCTGCGCCATCCATGGACGTTAGCTCAACACGGCCAAGATTGAGATCAGCATCTTTGAATGCGGCTGTTTGTCCAAACGCGTCAAAAGCTTTAAGTTACTGTAGCGAATCTCTCCTCTCATTCGCAACTTTGGGACCCCCTACTGAATAGTTACGCAACATATTCAGAGGACACAGTGCTAGAGTTCTCACGAAGCTTTCGTTTTTCTGAGGATAACTCATGAACTTTTTCTTTGGCTCGTTTACTTGCACATCGCATTATTTAACAAAATGAAAGATGAGCGCAAGAGCAATGCTAGCTATTGCAACGAGGTAACCCCATAGCGCATTCGCACCTGATGTCTTGCCGCTGGTTTCGCTACGTGACTCACGTAAACTTGCTATCTCTTTGCTAAGGCTCTCATTATTCTTCTCAAAACTTGCACGTATTGCTTCGAGTTTATTGTCACAGTTACTTTGTATTCCGCTAATTTTCTCATCCATTGACTTGAATAATGCTGTTGTCTCACCTCTCGGCATGAATGTATTCTGTTGATCTGAAAGTGTACTGCGGAACTCATTCACGCTTTCAAAACGTTTCTCTGCTGCTATTTCTGCTTTGGTTACTGCGCGATCAGCCGCCCCTAGTGCTATGTCAACAGCAGTTTTTTGAGCTGTCAGAGCCGTTTGCATCGCCGTTTGCTGTGCAAGGAAAGCCGCATTTATCGCACGTTGTGACGCCTCAAAGCGTTCTGAGTATTTTACTTCATTGGCTGCAATAAGTGTAAGTAGATACTCACGAAGCGTTTCGAGGGTCCAATGGCTTTGTTCTGGGCCTTCCGTCGTAACAAGCACCTTTCTTTGAAGTATGCTCATGGTTTTCTCCCTCCCCTTTTAACACCTCCACTCACAGGAAAGACATACCATAATGGGGTCACACTATCAAATCGGGATAGACATACGTTACGTATCATTTGCTAATAGATTCGCCAAAAGGTTCTTTTGAGAAAAAATCGCATGGTAAAAACGAAAGAAACGTTCACGTGGGCACAGATGGATTGTGCAAAGACAGCAGAAGAGCATCAAAAAAGGTGATCAACACTCCCTCAATCCCCACTTCTGCAAAGAAGATCAGAGCCAGCTGCTGCTCCATCTGGCTTTGCAGAGCAAGCACAATCCCATTCATCACCGCAGCACACCCTTGTGTATGAGACACGATTGTGTCCACCGCCACCGGATCAACTGCCTCACTTGGCTGCGTGATGAGGGCTCGTGCCGCTGTACTCATCGTCTGGTACTCCGATGTTGCTTGTACCACATGATGGTGTACATCTGCATTCCCGTTCGTCAACAGTATGGTTTGTCCTTGCTGGAAGAGGAGCAAGGTGACCAGTGCATCACTCAGCGCAAGCGTTCTATCCGCCGTTGGACGAGAGGCAGGCACTACTGCCGACGCAGCAAGTGTCTCACATCGTACCTGTTGCAGGGCTACTTGATCGAAGTAGAGTGTCTCATTCCCTCTTCCAAGTGGCACGATCCCTAGTCCCACCAGTACTAAGACCAGCACCAGAACCAACATAGACAAGATTAGTCTTCTCACAAAAGACTGCACCGGCAATGGCTTGATTTCCTGGCTCCCCTCCCTCTCCCCTTTCCAGTCAAATTTTATGATAAAAATGAGAAACATAGCGAGAAACACCGTCTCTATCACGACCTGGATCACAAAGAGTTGAATAGCGCTGTCCTCAATGTGCTGGGGCAAAAGAAGCATCAGTGTATTCATCGTGACAAGGTAACTGCGCTCGTGCGCGACAAGAATGTTGACAACAAGAGGATCAACCATGCTGTTTGAATGAGTAATGATGCCCTGTATGGCTGCAATCAGCGGAAGGTAATCATTCAGTGCTTGTTGTAAGAGGTTCTGCACATCTGCTGCCGGGTTCGCCTGCAGGAAGACTTGCCCTTGTTCAAAGGTTGGTAGGACGGTCTGTAGGTTGCGCATTGCCTGTCCGTGTTCGGCTATTGGACGATATGCCAGCGTATAGACGGAGTTGACTAGGAGCTGACTGCGCGTGCGTTGAAGGGCTGCCTCGTTCATAGCCTGTGTATCACCCCCGGAGAAACGAAACACGACCTCAAATGCAATAAGAAACAGCATGAGGAGAATCATTGTGCCACTTGTCATGCTACGAAATGCTTTTGGTTGAAACACAAACCCACCTCCCACGTAACTAACAATTCGTAGACCATTTCTTCTGTAGAAAGGTCGTCATACTCTATCATATCTTTTTTTCATGGCTTTTTCCGGTTAAGACGTTCTTCTTCATCCTTCTATAAGGGGTATGGGGAGTAATGGAACATAAAAGTAGGTTATGTTAGAGAAATAGCTGCATGTCGAACAAAAAATGCACAAAGTGCTCATCCCAGGCAATCTCTAGCTCATACATGCTCTTTTTCGAATAGCCATCTTGCACTACCCATACGCATACGCGGTGTCCCGCCGTTGTAGCTTCGATTCTGTTGCTCTTTACTGTACATGTAGGGTGCGTTTCGTGAACAAAAAGAAACCAGGAAGCCTGTTTTGTACTTCCTGGCTTAGTGGATGCCTTTCTTGTTTACCCTGCAAGCTGGTTAAGCCTGCGATGGGGTCGATTCTGTTTAGATTCTGCTGAAATGATTGGTTTGTGTTGCTTAATAAGTCCACGTGCTATCAGCAGCCGCTCTAGTGCTAAAACGTGTTTGGATTGCGGCGAAATGATAACCATGACGCCGCTCTGGTGTTGCGATAGAATATTTCGTAGAACGGGGAATATGCATTGGCTTGGCCGACTCTATCCGGGTGTGGCGGCGTATCTGCGCTGGTGGTTGGAACAGCGCTGCGATGCAGAAGGGTGGCTGGTCTACGCCTGCTCCTAGGAGAGCGGCCAAGATGTCTCCAGCCGCTTTGGCCCGCAGCAAACGGGCGGAACGATAATTCAACATGTCCGACCCGTTGATCTGCAGGCGAGTATGGCTCAGGGCGCGGCAATCGTTGCTCGCTGGGCGGCACTGCTTGCGCAGCAGCAGGAGAGTACAGGGACTATCGATTTTGCTCAGGAGGCGGAAGCATGGCAAAGTATCGCGAATGAATTTACCATCAAAACTCATCTGATGTGGCATGAAGGCTGGTTCCGTGATTATGATGCTGTAGCGCAAGAATGGTCATCACAAGCGGATACAATGCATCTTTCTCCGGTTTTTGCGGTGCGGCGGGCTGGGGCATGTAGAACAATTGCTGGCGTATTTTTCCCACCCTCCTATGCATAGCGGCTGGGCACCGCTTTCCTGGCTTCCCGTTGTTTTGATGCTCGTCGAGGCAGCGAGAGCTGCGGGGAGAACTCAAGAAGCTGCGGAACTGGCCTATCGCTTTATTGATGCTTCCTATCGTAGTACAGATTGCCGAGAGCTAGATGAGCACGGCGGGCTACCCGGTGTTACTCGTGAATATCTAGGGACGGTTGCTGCGGAGAAACCAGGTGAGACAAACTACATCAATGCAGGCATTGAAGGCTATGGCTGGGGAGCATTAAGCGTCCATCTCCTGCTTCGTTATCTACTAGGATTGCGCGAAGACGAAGTTGATACGATCATTATTGCTCCACATCTCCCTCAAGTGCTACGTCATGAGGGAGCTACCTATCATGTGGAGCCTGTACCCTGGGGCAATTATACTCTCAGTATTGAATGTACAGTACGCGATTCCCAAAGTTATACCTTGCGTCTTCGTTCTGTTAAGAAGGCAAAAGAGGATATTGCAGGATTAGAAGTTGAGGGCATGCTGCAACAATCTGTACTAGCTCAAGAGCATGTCTGGGACGGCAAGTGGGGAGAAGGATATACTATCGCACTCGAATTACTAGATTGATTGTAATTTTGTGATGCAGGCTTATTATCTTAGAGGCAGCATCCTTCCTGCCTCGAAGGCAGGAACGTGCGGCTATGGAAGAGGCGTATAAAGTGATACAAGGAAAGAAAGATTTCTTCGCGCCCTAAATGCGAAATGTCATAACGATAGCACTCATATCGTCGGGTTTGGAACGAATAGTCTGCGTTCGGTCTTCGTGCGATCTTTGGCGCGCATGTTCGACGAGGACGCGGGCGGCTGAGGTACGCGGGCTGATGCGTATGATGTTTTCGATCTCCTCATCCGTCAAATTATCGTGAATACCATCCGTACATAGAAGGATGCGGTCGCCTGGATGCACAATTGTTTCTGCCGTATGAATAGTAGGAGGCAGAGGTCCTCCAAGCGCTTGTGTAATGCCCCCACGAAGGCGGAAGTAGCTATACTCGACGTCAGATAATTGATCTGCACGCATAGCCTGATCAATCTGTAGCGCATGCTCTTCATCAACAATCTGGTTTTCGATCAGCTTTGTAAGCAGTCCATCATCGTGCGTCAGGCGCTTCATACGTTCCTCATGGTGCAGCAAGTAGATGCGACTGTCGCCGACATGTGCATGCACCATCGTATATTCTCTGGAGTGTGGTTGCCGACAAAAGGCGGCCAGGGCAACGGTGGTCGCGAGATCGTCAGTACCGGCCCGTTGGGCGCCGTGTGTACGAACTTGCTCATCAGATTCGAGGACCAGGTTTTCTAACATCTGACAAAAATCACGCTCCTGACAGTCTTCGAGCAGATTGTAGATCTTTCGCCGGTTCTGGTCTTTAGTGAGAATACGTTTCCATGCATTGATTGTTGAATTGGCAGCAGTTTGCGATGCGATCTCAGCCGCCGCACTCCCTCCTACACCGTCAAAGACGGCAAAGAGGCCACTGACTTCATCTATAAGGATATTGTCTTCATTGCGGTCTGGATGGCGTTCGTTAGCAGTACTGCGGCGTGAAATGATGAAAGGCGACTGTTGAGAAGGATAGGTAGAAGAGTGCATATATGGTCTTATTTTATGCTGTGGCATCTTCGTTGCGCGCTGCCTTTCGATAGGGTTCACAATAAAATTTGTTGAACTGCTGTTTATTATTTGCATTTGCATGTGTATACCATTTGCCCATAGAACAGACCTGCCGGTCAAAGAATATCAGTAGATTGTTTGCTTTAGATAATTGCTTGCGTACCACGACTCTTCATTCCCCGCTTCTTCCCTGAAGGCTCACAAGATTAATAGTATATCACAGACCCTCAAGATTGACAGAATAAACTATTGAAAGCAAGTATAGCAGATCATGGTATAAAAAGAAAAGAGTTTACACACTTTCAGTGCAAATTTTTCAATGTAGAAAACCACTATTACGCAGGAAATTGTTGACGACAATTCTTGTGTGGTCTTGATAGATCGGCATCTGGCTTGAGCGTTTATTTACAAGCATCTGATAGGCTTCTACACCCAGGGTTGAGATCATACTCTCGCGCATGGCGGGCTGATAAAGCCAGGTGTGCAGTATAGCATCATCAAGTTCGATATGATATTGTAGTCCATAGGCAGATGGACCATAACGAAAGGCTTGATTCTCTGTATTCTCACTGGTTGCAAGTAGTACCGCTTCTGACGGTAAGTCGAAGGTATCCTCATGCCAGTGAAAGACTTTCTGGTAGCCCGGCAGGCCCACAAAGAGTGCATCACGTGCTCCTGCATCAGTGAGCTGGACATCGAAGAAACCAACCTCGGTCATGCTATGTCTCTTCACCTGACCCCCCAATGCAGCCGCCAGAATTTGTGCGCCCAGACACAGGCCGAGGAAAGGAATAGCATGTTCAATAGCTTGCTGGATGAACACCTTTTCCTGCTTAAAATAGGGATATGTCTGATCGTCATAGACGTGTTGATCGCCACCAAGAGCGATGATCGCCGCGTAGTGTGTCGGGTCCGGCAGTACGTCTTTCTCAACATCGATTACATCGTAGTCGATAGCATATTCATTCAGGAGGGTACCAACGAAGCCTTTAGGGTTTTCTTGCATATGCTGCAGTATCAATACCTTCTGCACTGTTTAGAGACTCCCTTTTCATCTTCTATAGAGATGAATCAATATTGAAAGTAATCGCTAAGAACCTTTACAACATAAATTTTATAGACAGAACGCAGTCAGATACAATATTCTTGTATCCAGCCAACGCAAGCGAGGAGTGCGTGGCCAGTTCAACATCAGATCATGCAGGTCTATGACCCTGTGCGACGATCTCAACATTCCAGGTCTCTCCAGCCTCTAGCATCAAGAGCCAGAGGAATGTAAAACAGCTTCCCTGGTGAGTGCGTTCAAAGCCTGCCTCAGAGCCGGTCACGGTCTCTAGAGAGAAGCGCCAGAGTGTTGCGGCCTTGCTGCTCGAAAAGCTCATATCTTGCTGCAGCCAGGTATTTCCAATAGAAAAGGTTGTCACATCAGGAACCTCACCTGTGCTATCAAAGTGACTGTCCTCTAATTGATGACCATCAATCTGATAGTATGCCTGTGGGTTTTTTCCACCGCCAAGCAGGTTAATGTTCCATTCTGAGGCAAAATGTGTCTCTAGACGTGCCTGCCCTCTGTTTTGGATCTGGTAGCGAACGACAAGCTTTTCCTCGCCTGATGGAATGAAAAGAGTCTTCGTCAATTGTACCAGAAGAGAACTGAGTGCTCCCGCGCGTTTGATCTGCCCCTTGCGCTGCATCGTAATGGTGATACCGCTCGCGTCTTGCTCGACGATCGTTTCGTACGGTTGTGCTGCAAAATTGCTTTGTTCCTCGTAGTGACCCGTCATGTAGTCCGATAATGGTAAGCCCTGAGGAAGAAAATGATCCAGCAGACTATTGCGTCGATAGCGATCAACCGCAAGAAATTGATCCAGGCCGCTTTCTTTTGTACGGATAGTGGTATGCGGCGATCCAGGTTCACTTCCTGCGGAACTGGATGCCGCCATATTGGCATTGCGGCGGCGTTCCTGTTCATAGAGACGCAGTGTTTGATGATAGCTTTCCTCGCGTCTGGTCATAACCGAGAGCATATTGTGAGCGCTGCGCCGTATATCCCACTCGAAGAGCGAGCCGCCGTATTGAGGATCAATATACAGATTCTGCTGATCGCTCTCGACTATGAGCTTCTCAAGCGTATCGCAATGAAAGTCGGTAAACTCGTAGTGTTGCCATGACGCTGATCCATGCAAGACGCGGTCAGCAGCGTTCTCAGCCTGAATAAGATGTTGATAGATAGCCGCACGTACATGGGCCATATAGATACCGCCGAAGAGCCCGTGCCAATAGGTATCGTTGGCCTGCGCCTGTAAGAGATGTGTCAGTCCCACCTCTTCTGTCGCACCCGCCGCATAGACCAGATCATGCACGCGCAGCATTTTCTTATGCTGATTGTTGATCTCCGGATAGCGAACCAGAAAATTGCGCCAGAAGCCACCGCGCATAAATTGAAGAATATCAGTCCGCTTCTCGTGTTCTAGCTGATGCACAAGCTGCCCAAACTGAAATGCCTTCTGAGGTGGAAGCGCCCATTCCGTCATTTCTATATAAGACGATGTTGGAATGTAAATACGGCCCAGCGCGGGATAAACCTTTGCGTATTCGCCCAGGAGCGTCGTATGCAGCCATGAGCTATTCTGTTCCAGGGCGGTAAAAAACTCTTCAACCCAGCCGATCTGACCGTTAGAGCCCCAGCAATAGGCATAGGTGTCGGGCCAGCTTCCAAACTTTTCTCCGTCATCGCCCATCACGGCAATGCGATTACCATTCGGTGTTACCAAAGAGCGTAGAGCCTCAATACTCTCGCGCACCGGTCGCCATGGAATAGTATAGCGAAGCGCCTGACTCGTCGCATAGACTTTCAAGACCGTGCTCTGATCTTCGGTCGCATAATATCCATAGAGATCTTTATCTTCCAGGCCAGCACTCTTAAAGTGGATATCGTCCAGAATAGTCCAATCAATATCAGCCTCGCGTAAGAAGCGTGGTAAGCCTGGTTCCCACACCCGCTCGGCCATCCACATCCCCGTTGGCTTCATGCCAAAATCGTGCTGCACGCGCTCTGTAAGGCGACGTATCTGAACAACTTTATCTGTATCAGGAATCGATGGCAGAATAGGTTCATAGTAGCCGCCGCCCACCATCTCTACCTGCCCCCGCTCCGCCAGCTTTGCAACACGTTGAAGAAATTCGGGGTGTGCCTCTCCAAGCCAGTCAAGCAGTGAGCCTGTGTAGTGAAGTGCGAGCCGCACCTGTGGATGTCGCTCCAACGCTTCAAGCATCGGTAAATAGGATGCCTCGTAGACCTCTTGAAAGACCCACGGAAAATTCCCTACTGGCTGATGATTGTGAAGCAGTAGTCCCAGTTGTACACTGCTCTCTCGGTTGACTGGTATTATCGTCATTTAGCATTCCCCCGACAAAATAAGATGGTGTATAGATGCAAAGCGGTACACACCTATTTTAAATATATCATATCATCCTCGAAAGAGTCGTCGGGAACCGTTTATTTTTGCGGGAGAGTATGCATGTATTCTCTACACTCTATTTAATACTATCGGATAAGCGTCTATAGCGGCGCATTTCCATCATAGTGGAGAACTGTATTTATGCAAAGGTCCAAATTTTTCATCCGACTGCTTGCTTCTTTTGCGTTCGCTCTTCTGCTGATTGGAACAGGTATTTCTGCTGTTCAGGCTCGCACATCTGCGTATAGTTCCGATGTACCGGTCGGTCCCAAACAATACTATCTCGCGCTGGGGAATTCGCTGGCCTTTGGATATCAGCCGAACCTTGATTTTGATCATGGGTATGTCGATGACTTGAGTGCGAACTTGCGGACTCATGGGAATAAACAGACGGCGAATCTCGCTTGTCCAGACGAGACTAGCAGCAGCTTTATTAACGGCGGCTGCCCTTATGCAGTGTTGCGCAAGTTTCCATACGAGGGCAACCAGTTGAGCGCGGCCCTGCACTATCTCAATGAGCATCAGGGGCAAGTGAGTCCTGTGACGCTGGATATTGGAGCCAATGATGTGCTTCCCGATCTTAGCAACACAACCTGTGCAATTAATACCGAAAAATTTAAGAGTGATCTAGCTGCTCTTGATACCAATCTGACGCAAGTCATCCTTCCACGCCTACATGCAGCTTTGACGGTAAATAGTGAGGTGACGGGCGATCTATTAGTGGAGAACTACTATGATCCGTATCAAAATCAGTGTCCCAATACTGTGCCGTTGATGCAGGAGATGAACAGCCACATAGCTGCGGATGTCCAGAACTTCGGGAAGCTTGCTGATGTGTTCGCTGCCTTTGGGGGTGCCGCGACTCCAAACCAGAATATCTGTGTCTACAGCTGGATCTGTAGTTCCTTCCACGATGTTCATAGTACCAGGACTGGATATAAAGTCATTGCAGGGGCTTTTGAACAGAGCGCCGGATACTGAGTGCTTTGCTTCTCTCTGTACAAGAGTTCTGTGTGCATAATTTCTGGCGGCAAAGCCTGTACCCTCGGCGGTAAAATTGTTACAATCTTATAGGAATCATGCGATCTTTGCGCTCTGTCTCGTTTAAAGGATAAGACATCTTGTAGTAGGATAAGAAGGCGTAATTGCTATGGGAATGATAAAGGTGCTACTGGTCGATGATCATGGACCTCTGCGCAAAGCGCTGTATGAGGGCCTGGAGGCGACCGGAGCAATTCAGGTGGTAGGAGAGGCGGCGACTGGGCGTGAGGCGGTATCACGAGCGTTAGAATTGGATATGGACGTTATTCTGATGGATGTGCAGTTGCAGGACGCGCAGGAGGGACGGCGTGCTCTCAGTGGTGTGGCTGCTGCAATTGCTATTCGACGGGAACGTCCACGCACGCCGGTCGTGTTTTATTCTATTCAGGATGATGACGAGTACTATCGCGAGTTCCGTGCATCGGGTATTCTGACTCACTATGCTTATGTGCGGAAAAGTAATTACTTGCTCCCAAGCATGCTCGTTCCGCTCTTACGTGATGCAGTGAATGGAAGGAGCCTGGTCGATCCAGAGATTGAGGACCGGGTGCAGGAGGTGCGCGACCTGGATGAGCAATCGCCGCGTGCTTTACTGGAACCGAACGAACTACGTGTGGCAGAATTAATGGCGCAGGGCATGACAAATGAGCAGATTGCCACACGTCTCAGCTTACACGATAAGCGTGCGGTCAGTCGTACAAACGGTCGGATCTACGCGGCCTGGGGGCTGAGTGAAAATGCTGTGGATGATAAGGTTGCACGGGCACGGGCAACCTTGATCTATATGCTCAATCGTATGGTGATCTGGGACGAAAATGGAGTTGCGCTCGTCCAGGATCGTCGCGGCGAATGGATTCCACTCTACAAAGAAGAATGACATGCAAGTATTTTCGCTTCTCAATCCTACCTTGATTCTACAGACATTCCTGCTCGCTTTATCTATATTTAATCTTATTGCCTTTCTCTGGCTTGCCTGCACCGTCTGGCTTAATGGCGATCGACGTAGTATGATTGCGCGTGTCGGCGTCGTTGGTCTCGGTCTCTCCGCGCTCTTCTTTTTTATTCACGCCTTGCTTATTTCTGGACCATTCACAAAGAATGCAGATTTTGATCTCACCGATTTTCTATGGCATCTGATCTGGTTTCCCGCTATCGGCGTTCCGTATATCTGGTTCGTCATCGGACTTCACTACGCGGCGTTTATCAATGCAGGATGGCGCAGGAGGCGGCCGTGGCTGCTTGCATGCAGTGCGCTTTTAGGCTGTAGCGTCCTGGCATTGCTTGTTGCGAACCAGGCGACGTTTACATTTAGAGATACACTGCTGCTGTTAGCATACAGCACGGTTCATAGAGATCTCCACATCGGATTCTTTTCGCCTCTCATCCTGTTGCCCATCTTTTTTTTGTGTTATGTCACATTCTGTGCCATTGGACCGTGGTTTACGCCTGGTCGTCTTGGTCGTCTTCTCAGCACACTCTGGAAGTTCGCGACCAGGCGTCAGCGTCGGCTTTCTTTGCGGAGAAGTCTTGGAGAAGCTTTCTGGAACGATCCAGTCGATGTTGATCAATTGGCAGAGCCCATTCTCTCCTGGCATCTTGCGCGCCCTGTTTTACTTCTGGCCGCACTGCTCATGGTCTGCTTGACCGTCAGCCTGGGGGGTCTGGGAGTCTGGTCCATGTTTAACTGGCTTCATCTCCGGGACAATAGCCTTGACGGAGTTCCATCGCCTGCTCTCCTCACCACGATACCTCTCAATTTGATTCTGCTCGACATTTTTGCAACTGGATCAGTTGCCCTCATTGTCCTGCTGATCGGGTACTCAATCGTTCGTCATGGTATTCTGATTGAGCGTCCCCTTGCGCGGCGTGGCTTCTTTGAACAGTGGCGTGGTATCGTCATTGTTGCGACAACGATCGCTATTTTTATTGCTCTACTGGTTCTGCTGACTCGAAGTTCGCTAGGAGCCCTCTTGCTTATCACTTCGATTGCGACGGGAACCTATGCTCTGTTTACCTGGAGTAGTTATACAGCGCACGATCGTTATGTCGCTCTGCTTGGTCCCTTTTTGCGCAGTACGAACTTACGCCACTGGCTCAACACCGATTTGCAAAAGACTGAGCAAAATATGGAGGCGCTCTTTTTTCATCTTTGTAAAGATGTACTGGAGGTAAAATGTGCACGTCTGGTCGTACTGGCTGGACCCGTACGACGAAACTTCAACTATCGTTGGTCAAGCCTGGATTCTTTCGACAAGTTTGAAGAGCAGATGGAGGAGCGCACGAATGCAAATGTCAGGAGAGAGAAACATACGCATACCGCGTTTGCTTACAGAGACAATGATCAACCACAATCTGATATCTACACCTATCGAATACGTGTGTCCTTACAGGGTGTACCAGTAATTTGCTGGGTTCTGCCTATCTATGATGAGCTTGGTCTGGTGGCAAAGCTCTATCTAGGGCAGCGCGAGGATGGCAGCGTTTTTACAAATGAAGATATGGATTTAGCCCAGGCATGTGGGCAGAGGATACTGGATACGTTGCGCGACCATGAGGCGATGCTTGCGGTTGCGGGCCTGCTTCGTCGCCGAACGGTCGATGTGAAGTTGCTAGGCGCACAGCAGCGGCGCGTGCTACATGATGAGATCCTGCCTATGCTTCATCTGGCCCTTTTACATTTAGAGACGGCCCGCTCTCTAGACGGAAGAGAGCCAGCAATAAACCATCGCTCTGAGCAAGTGCTTAGCGATGCTATTGGATCAATTAGCACTGTGCACCATCAACTGGCGACTATGATGCGTGCGATGGCGACGGGTGCCCCCCATCGGCTTGAACGTGATGGCATGATGCACGCGATTCACGCCATGCTTGAGCAAGATTTCCAGCATGCGTTTGATGAAGTTGAGTGGCGTGTATCCGAGGAGGCCGCTCGCTACATTGACGACCTGGTTCCTCCAGCGATTGCCGAACTCATTTTTGCTGCCGTGCAGGAAGCTTTACGTAATGCTGCCCGTCACGCGCGCGGAGCTGACGTTCATCGTCCTCTCAAAGTAACCCTGGACGCCTCGTGCAATCCCGATCTAGATGTTGTCGTAGCCGATGATGGCGTTGGAATTATCTCTGCAAGTAGTGCTACAACGGGAACTGGTGGTGGTCTCTTAACACATAGTGCATTACTGGCCATTGCTGGTGGAAATCTTACCGTTAAGACCGCGCCAGGCGAAGGTGTCGCCGTACATATCTTTCTGCCTATTGAGGCTTTGCGCTAGCTAATCTCAACGTAATCCTACCTGATGAGTGGGCGAGAAGCATCTCTAGCGTAGAGCGACTACTTCAAGGGAGGGAAATAAGTTATGATAGTAATAACTGGCGCCACTGGCTATATTGGTCGACACCTGGTATCTCGTCTCGTTGCTCAGGGGGAGCGACCATGTTGTCTTGTGCGAGACGTGAAGAAGGCGGCAAGCATTCTGCCCGCCGATAAAGTTGAACTGGTGCAAGGAGCCACAACGCAGCCTGCAACGCTCAATGCTGCCCTACAAGGGATAGAGACAGTTGTCCATGCCGCTTTTGTGACCGCTGACAAGAAAGAGGGTCCATCCGATCACTACGAGGAAACAAATGTCGGGGGAACGTCGAATCTGATCCTGGCCGCCAAAGCGGCAGGTGTGAAACGCGTTGTTGAGGTCAGCGGCCTGGGCACAAAGCCTGATAAGCCTGGAAGCTACATGCAGGGACGCTATCTATCAGAAAAAATGCTGATGGAAAGCGGCCTGGATTGGACTATTGTTCGCCCTTCTGTCCTGTTTGGAAAGGATGCGTCCTTTACTAAAGGTCTGGTCGATCTGATCCATACCTCACCAATCTTACCTCTCATCGGTGGAGGGACAATAATGTTCCAGCCCATCTATGTTGAGGATGTCGTTACAGTGCTCATGAAAGTTCTCGAAGATCCTGCGCGCACAAACGGAAAGATCTATACCATCGGCGGCCCGGAGTACTACTCATTTACACAGGTCTTCAACGAGCTACTAAAAGCCCTGCACACAAACCGTTTGAAGGTCTACGCTCCCACTCCTCTCGTTGCCATCGGAGCCGCTTTCATGGAAGCTGTCCTGCCCAAACCTCCGTTGACAAAGGCTGCTATGAGCCTCTTTTCCTTTAACAATACAACAGATCTCAACAGCGTCGAACGGGATTTTGGATTCAAACCAATCTCGTTCCATACATACCTCCAGGAACATGGAGTATAGTATAGGTCATCTGCTAAAGATCGAAAAGAACAAGCCACTGTATGTAAGAGTACAGTGGCTTGTTTGCGAGGAAAACGTACTGATTGCAATACAATGAGACAAGCTATCATATGATCTTGCTCAGCTTCACTATCTGAAAGGGTTATCCTTCATGTTTGCTTTTTGTACACATTTCGGGCGCAGCCCGAAATGTGTACAAAAAGCAAACATGAAGGATAACAGGACGAGCACCGAAGATGCAGGGAGCCGGACACATCCTAAAAAGTTGCTGTGCTATAATTGATAGGCTAGTGCGTTTATCTGTTAAAAGTAAGCATAAAATTCTTTAATGTATATTGCTCATATCCTATATGTGCATTGGAAGGGTTAGTATCTCCTTCTGCTTTATAGTCTACTGTCAGAAAACTAATCCTAATTTCTATTCTCTACCATAGCATAGATGAGATGGAGGGAACCACGTGGTCTCAATGAAAAATCCAGATGATGATATTCGTATGATGAGCGACGCCTTACGGCGTGTTTCAAGTTCACTTCATGAGCATACACGGAAATTAGAGGTTGCGGTCGAAGGGAAATATGTGAATGAGAGCAGCGATCCTCGCGTTCGCTTGCTGAGTGACGCCCTGCATGTCAGCCAGTCGGCGGATATAGAACTGGGGCGGATTCGTCAGACTATGCAGCGTGTTTTTCAGACGCTACAAGGCCAGACGAGCATCTCTCCCTCATCGACGGGAGCATTTGAGCGCGAGCGCGAGGATCTGACAAAGAGTATTAGTCATCTCAAACAGGAACGCAACGAGCTAGAGATACTGTATGATATTGGCCGCACGCTGAATTCCACTCTGGAGTTTGATGAGGTTTTGCGTTTGGTGATGGATCGAGTGATCGAGTTTGTAAAGGCTGAGCGAGGCTTTTTGATGCTTGTCGATCCTGTAACGGGCGAGCCAGAGTTTACAATGGCGCGCGATAAAAACGCACACATTATCCCCGAGAACGCTTTTGCTACAGCCCAGATCAGCCGTAACACCGTGAAGCGTGTTATACGCACACGCGAACCGGTTCTGACGACTGATGATGCTCTGTCCGATAATGCTTTAAAGGGGCAGGATAGCATTATGACGTATGGTATCCGTTCGATCATGTGTGCGCCACTCGTTGTACGCGACCATTGTATCGGTGCGGTGTATGTGGACAGCCGCTTTACAGCCAGGCTCTTCAATCCAAAACATCTTGAGATGCTGCTCGCCTTTTGTAATCAGGGTGCAATTGCCATCGACAATGCCCGTCTCTTCGCCGACCTCAACAAAGCCATCCAGCAGGTCAGAGAAGATAAGCAATATATGGATAATATCTTCGGCTCTATCGCGAATGGTGTTATAACCACAGATGCATCCGGTATTATCACAACATTTAATGCGGCCGCGAGCATGATCTTGCGTTTGAATCCCAACCTTGCGCGCAATAAACATTATCAAGAAGCATTAAAGGACTTGAGGCAGATTGGGATTATTGATATGCTGCAGATAGCTCAGACGCAGCATGAGCATGGGACGATTGTGAATCAAGCGATCGATTGCATGATTCCTGGGCGTGAACAAGATGAGGTTGTGAATCTGAACTACTATGTGAGCTCTCTCCGTGATCCACAGGGAGCATATATTGGAGTGGCTCTGGTAATAGACGACCGTACTGAGCTGAAACGGTCGGAGGCACGAGCGAAAAAGGTACGGCGTATCTTCGAACGCTATGTGCATCCTCATGTTGTAGAACAATTGATTCGCGATCCGATGGCGCTCAAGTTGGGCGGCGAGACGAAAGAGATCTCCGTTGTCTTTGCCGATATTCGCGGCTACACGCGCCTGAGCGAAAACATGCCACCAGAAGAAGTAATGAACTTGATTAATCGCTACTTGAAGATCATGTGTGAGGCGATCTGGGAGGAGGAAGGGACGCTGACCGCGTTCCAGGGCGATGCATTGATGGCGATCTTTAATGCGCCTCTGCCACAGAATAATCATGCCTTGCGGGCGGTGCGAGCTGCATGGAAAATGCGTACGGCCGTTCAGGAGTATCAGGACGCGCATCCACAGGAAGCGGACGTTTCCTTTGGCATTGGAGTGAACACCGGTCCGGCCACTGTAGGAAACGTCGGGGCACAGGAGCGTATGCAAAACTACACAGCCATTGGCGATGTTGTAAATATTGCCTCGCGCCTGCAAACCAACGTCGGTGATAACAACATCTTGCTCAATGAGCCTACATACAGACAAGTCTATCGACATGTACAAGCTGGGCAAGCCTTTGCTCTCACAGTCAAAAACAAGAGCCAGCCGCTCACCGCGCGCTACCTGATAGGTCTGCTATAAAACACTCTCTGCTTGCTTCTAGTGCGGCCAGCTACCGTTGCAAGGGCTAGAGCGGCCGGCGCAGCACAAATCCTTTTTGCTGTAAGCGGATAAAGCCGAACCATTCATAAAGACGGTGAGCGTGATAGTTGTCTTCTTGTGTGTTCAGCATGATGCGTGAAACGTGTGCCTGTTGAAAGAAGTGTGTTGCCTCCGCCATCAAGCGGGCTCCTATGCCCTGCCCGCCTACTGATGGATGGACCGCTATACGCACCAGGTAGCCAAACTCATCGTCTGTCGCGTTGAATTGGTAGCCGATGATCTTGTTATCCAATTCCGCGACAATAAAGTAAGGATGTGTCCTGCTAATATCCTCAAAGGCATTGGGATCGTAGCGCCATAAATCCTCGAAGCAAGCATCCTCAATTTTTAGCAGAGCTGCCATATCGTTTGGTAGTTGCACAGGTCGGATCGTGACACGCTGATTCCCCTCTGTAGGGACGGCGAAATCGAATTTGTCGTAGGCATAGAGGTTGCGATAGGGAATGAAGCCACGCGTGAGCAATACTGAGCGTAGCCAATCATTGTTCGTGTCATTGCCGGAGTAGTGGATATAGCGAACACCACGTGCGAGCAGATCTGAGTAGAGTTGATTGAGGAGGAGAGAGAAGATATTAGCAAAGTCCTTACTTTCTGTCCAACTCACACCAAAACCGCTGATCCATGCAAACGGCGAACTGATAATCTGCGATAACAAAAAGCCGTACAGTGAGGTATCATGTAAGACGCCTACGGCAGGATAGCGTTGGAGCAGTAGCGGCAACTCGGTGAGCGTAAACCGCTGGTAGACATATTCTGATGTGCGGAGCAAGCGCTCAATAGCGTATATATCATCTTCACTGAGCGAGCGCACATGGTTTTGCTGATGCACCATACGTCCTCTATCAATAAAAAAGCAACTCTTGTTACATGCTACATTCATCTATTCGATTATCAAAAGCATCTTCAGTGTATCGCTTTTGCTATCGAATCGTCAATAGCTTTTCGGCAGTTATGATTTAATTATAAAGGACGATCTGGATTTTGGCATATATACTGATATGCTCTATAAAGCAGTAATTTCTAGGTAGGAAATGTATAGCAGGCAAGCAAGCCATTTCAGAAGTTATACACTTCCACTACAAGATCAATTGGTGGAATCAAACTCGTCTCTGATACTATTCCTCATTGCTCATCTTTCTTGTCCTGGTCAGAAGACGAAGTGCTGGATGTGGATGGGCCATACATTTCGCGCCGTAGTTTTTCGATGTCCGGTTTAGGAGCGTTGCGCATGCGGTAGCCAGTGAGCTGATGAATGCGGCGGAGTTCCGCGATAAGCACGTCTGTATTGATTCTATATGCCGGAACGTGAGGGGGTGGACCATAACTATCGACAGCCGCATCATCTCCTAGCAATTGGTTGATGCATGTCACAGCGCAGGAGGCTGTGGCTTGCAGATCATAGCCGCCCTCTTGTACCATAATTAGCCGTCCCTCGCAGAGAGTACTGGCCAGATTGATAATAATCTCGTTGAGCTTAGCAAAGCCAGCGGTAGAGAGCAGCATACCGGGTTGAACGGCGAGTCCGTCCTGCGTCTCAGTATGTTTCCAGTGAGCATCGAAGCCAGCGGAGACCAGGATCAATTGTGGATCGAAGCGATCGGCGGCGGGAGCCATAACCTGGCGGAAGATGGGCTCGTAGGTCTCGAAGCCGCAACCAGCAGGGAGTGGTATATTAATAGTCGTACCCAGACCCGGACCCTCGCCGCGCTCTTCGGAAAGCCCTGTTCCCGGATAGAAAGGAGCTTGATGAACCGAGAAGTAGAGGACGCGTGGATCTTCGTAAAACATTTCTTGCGTCCCATTGCCATGATGAACATCATAATCAATAATCATCACACGCTCCAGGCCATAGTGATCGATGGCGTAGCGTGCCGCAACAGCAACATTATTGAAGATGCAGAATCCCAGAGCTGCCTCTGGAACCGCGTGATGTCCAGGCGGGCGCACCAGGCAATACGCATTGTCGATCTCGCCCTTCATCATCGCATCGATAGCCACGAGCGGAGCACCTGCCGCCGTACGAGCTGCCGTGTACGATGCGCCCGAGGCGTAGGTATCGGCACCCAGCATAATAATATCTTCGCCGCCCGTCGCCTCTTGATAAGCCATCTGATGACAAACCGTCTCCACATCCTGAATATAATCGCGATCATGAACCGCAGCCAATTCATCGACCGTCGCGGCACGAGGGGGAAGCTGCACCAGGCCCTCTCGTTGTAGCCAACGAAGCTCTCGCAGATAAGCCATTACCATCTCAACGCGCTGTGGCTGCTCTGGATGGCCGGGTGGCACACGATGGGCGAGAAATATTGGATCATAGATAAGTGCCGTGGTCATAATCATCCTCTTTGTATCATTGCAGTTTTGAATGGAGCAAGTAGTTTGTGCCAGGTCGGGATACTCTCGCAAGAGTATCCCGATAACCTCTTAAAGAACCTGTTTGACCAGGCCCGGAATATCAAATATGGTATCTGCAACGGGAACTTTGGCGGCTTGCAGTGCCGCCACTTTGCCCTGAGCCGTACCGGTATTACCAGAGATAATCGCGCCGGCGTGTCCCATGCGTTTTCCTGGAGGTGCCGTGCGACCAGACACAAAGGCTACCACCGGCTTGCTCATCGTCTTGATATATTCAGCGGCATCCTCTTCGTCGCTGCCACCGATTTCGCCGCACATCACCACCGCCTTCGTCTGCGGATCGGCCTCGAAGCGCCGTAGATAGTCGATAAAGGTCGAGCCGATGATCGGATCGCCACCGATACCGATACAGGTTGACTGGCCGATGCCCGCCTCAGTAAGCAAAGAGACGACCTCGTAGGTCAGTGTTCCGGAACGAGAGATGAAGCCCACAGCGCCAGGAGTAAAGATCTGATACGGGATGATACCGATTTTACCGAAGCCAGGAGTGCACAACCCTGGGCAATTAGGACCGATCAACGTCGCATTATGCTCATGCACAACCAGGATCGCACGCGTCATATCGATAACAGGAATGAGCTCTGTAATGCAGACAATCAGCCCAATATCGGCACTTGCCGCCTCCATAATCGCATCAGCCGCTCCGGCAGGCGGCACGAAGATACAGGTTGCATTAGCACCCGTAACCGCTTTTGCCTCTTCCACTGTATCAAAGACCGGAAAGCCATCGATCGTCTGACCACCTTTACCAGGTGTTACGCCACCGACGACATTGGTGCTAGCGGCGCGCATATTGTGCGCGTGGAACTGGCCTTCACGGCCTGTGATGCCCTGCACGATCACGCGAGTTGTGTTGTCAAGTAAAATGCTCATCGTACGCTCCCGTCCTTTTCCACGCGATCTATGGCGGCAACGATCTTCTCGGCTGCGTCACGCATATCTTTGCCCCAATCCAAGCCGGCATCCTTCAGCAATGCGCGCCCTTCCTCGGCACCTGTACCGGAGAGGCGGACAACGATCGGCATCCCTTTAGGCAACTCTGACTGTGCCATGATAACGCCCTTCGCCACCTCTTCGCCGCGTGTAATGCCGCCGAAGATATTGACCAGAATACCCTTCACCTGCGGATCGCGAGCCACAAAGACGAGCGAGTTATACATCATCTCGGCCTTCGCGCCACCGCCGATGTCCAGAAAGTTCGCCGGCTTCCCGCCTGAACGCGCCACCATATCCAGCGTCGTCATAACCAGGCCCGCGCCATTTCCGATAATGCCAACATCCCCATCCAGCTTCACATAGGTCAGACCAGCCTGGTTGGCCTCGTACTCAAGCGGATTGGCTTCCTCTGGTTCGGCCCAGGAGGCATATTCTTTCTGCCGGTAGAGACCATTGTCGTCGATCACGATCTTGCCGTCCGCTGCCATCACCTTGCCGTCGCTTGTGTAGGCCAGCGGATTGATCTCGGCCAGATTGACGTCGCTCTCAATAAATGCTTTGGCAAGTCCGGCTAGAATCGCTGCTGATTGGCGCAGGATGCGAGAGGGGAAGCCAGCGCGTTTGACAATATTAAGCGCCTCGAAGGGACGCAGGCCCCAGCGCATATCGATGGGCACCTGGATAATCTTCTCAGGCGTCGTCGCAGCCACCTCTTCAATATCGATACCGCCAGCCGTCGAGACCATGACCACGGGGGCCTGGCTCTTGCGGTCTAGCACGATACCGAGATAGTACTCTTCCTGGATATCGATCTTCGACGTCACCAGAACCTTCTCTACAGTCAGGCCCTTGATATCCATGCCTAACACGCGCTTCGCCGCATCACGAGCCTGCTCAGGAGTATCGCCGAATTGGATACCACCAGCTTTCCCGCGTCCACCGACATACACCTGAGCCTTAATTACCACTGGCCCGCCGAGCTCACGAGCGATCGCCTCGGCTTCCTCTGGCGTGCGTGCCACTTTGCCCGGCTGTACCGGAACGCCATAGCGCGCCAGAATGTCCTTGGCCTGATATTCATGAATCTTCAAAATAGTTGCTCCTTGTGATACATCGCGTACCTCATCGTACGCCTTCACTATGCTAGAGAACATGTGCTGAACACACAAAAAGGGGTGTGCTCACAAGTTATTCTCCGGGCAGCAGGATTTCCTCCCTACAGGGGTCTCTGCCATTATATGACTCTCCTACTAGTCAGTCAATGAAATGTACGCCCTCAGAGAGCTGTTACTCTAATGTATTACGTATCGAAAGAAGAAAACCATATAGTTTGGGATAGCGATAGTGAAAGGCTCTTTTAGAAAGACGGTGTTTCAGGTATGCTTAGTACTGAGTACGACACATATTGAAATGAGCAGAAATATTTATTAAGGGGATGGAATCATGATTCATCGCTTCTATCACAGGATCAACGGAGAGGACGTTGACAGCAACCATACATTTTTCTCTAAAAACGCCAGTCAACTTGACGACGTGCTGGGAGAGTTTCCGCAAGCCAGCAGAGAGCAGGTGCGGCAGGCATGTCAGGCAGCGAAGCGCGCCTTCTTCGATTGGCGAGCGATGCCAGCACCGCTGAGAGGAGAATTAATAGGCAATCTTAGCACTGTATTGCAACGCGAGAAAGAGGCGCTCAGCCAATTGCTATGCCGTGAGATTGGCAAGCCACTGCCCGAAGCCCGAGGCGATGTACAAGAAGCCATCGACACCTGCCACTTCTTTCAGTCTGAAGGCCGCCGACTCTACGGACAGACCGTCTCTTCAGAAATGCCCAACAAAGACCTCACCACCTATCGTCGTCCGCTAGGAGTCGTGGGCATCGTCACCGCCGGTAATTTTCCTATAGCCGTGCCAAGCTGGAAGATCATCCCGGCTCTGCTCACTGGAAACACAATTGTCTGGAAACCATCCGACGACTGTCCCGTTACATCGTATGCCTTTGTCAAATTGATGGAAGAGGCGGGGATAGGCGCGGGAGTCGTGAATGTAGTCTTTGGTGGCGGCAAAGAAGAGGCCGGGCAGTTTCTAGTCGAGATGATGGATGAGCGCCTGCTCGACAAGATAGCCTTCACTGGAAGTACAGCCGTCGGTCGCCAGATCGGAGAGATCGCCGGGCGAAATCTGCTGCACCCGACGCTTGAGCTAGGAGGAAAGAATCCGCTGGTAGTGATGCGTGATGCCGATATGGAGAGTGCAGTCACGGGAGCGCTATGGGCCTCTTTTGGCACAGCCGGACAGCGCTGCACCAGCGCCGGAAACCTACTGATTGACGCCCCTATCTACGACGAATTTAAAGCGCAGTTTTTGGATGCTGTACAGAAGCTACGCATCGGTAATCCTCTGCAACATCAGGATGTCTTCTATGGCCCCTTTATCAACGAACGCTTCTTTACAACATGGCAAGAGCACTACGCATGGGGACATGACAGCGGAGCCAGCCTGCTCTACGGCTCTGGCCGCATCACTCCGACAAGTCGGCCAGTAGGCTTCGTGGGTGATCCCGAAGCTGGCTACTATGGCTGGCCAACCATATGGGAAGGCGTCACACCAGATAATATCCTCTTCCAACGAGAGATCTTTGGCCCAACGATCAACCTCGTGCGTGTGCAAGGGATCGAAGAAGCCATCGAAGCCGCTAACAACGTTGACTACGGTCTAAGTTCAGCTATCTACACTAATAACCGCCTCTGGGCGTATCAGTTTCGTGAGCGTATCCAGGCCGGCATGACCAGCATCAACAACTCTACCACCGGTGCCGAAGCGCACATGCCCTTCGGAGGTATCAAAGGCTCAGGCAACGGCTCACGCGAGAGCGGCATCTGGGTACTAGAAAACTACACGTACTGGCAAGGCGTCAACGACGATGTCAGCGGCAAACTGCAACGTGCCCAGATAGACACTGCTTATACAAGCATAAAAGAACCGTTTTCTGTGCAAAAGCTCGTGGAGCCTTAGAGAGTGTCCGAGGCTCACCGCATCCACATTCTTAATAGACAAGATAGTGCAGCTTCGCTGTCTGAAGAGATTGTCGTGTATAATTTTACTTTTTCTACATTTTTAAGCGAAGCTTAAAAATGTAGAAAAAGTAAAATTATACACGACAATGCAACGAGCGCCGAAGGCGCGAGAATGCTGTGATGATGGGCTTCGGACACTCTCTTAGAACGAAGCATCACAGTAGTAACTAGCCAGGAAGCACTTTGGATGATTTTTGACAAATTCAGGCGCTGTTTAGAGCCCGCTGCTTCGAGCAGCCGAATCCACGCTTCAGCACTGCATGCTCTTAGCCAAACTTAGAATTCAAAAATCATCAAAGGCCCTAAAAAGAGAGTGATTTCTATAGCCGGAAGGAGAACATCATGGCTCAAAGCGCTGATATCATTATTGTTGGAGGCGGAGTGATGGGTGCAAGCATCGCGTATAATCTTGCCTGTCAGGGAGCTGGACGCGTGGCGTTGCTTGAACGACGGGCAATCTCAACGGGCACAACGGGTCACTCTGGAGCCATCATCCGCCAGCACTATTCAAACGAAGTAACAATTCGTATGGCCCAGGAGAGCCTGCACGTCTTTGAGCACTTTGATGAGGTGGTCGGTGGCGATTCCGGCTTTGTCAGAACTGGTTTACTGGTGCTGAGCGACCAGCAAGGGGCTATCGCTTTACAGGCGAACATCGACCTACAACAACGACTTGGCGTAAACACGAGAGCATTGAATCTAGTTGATATTGACGAGGTAGCACCGGTCTATAGTGCCCAGGATGCGGCTCTGGCTTGCTACGAGAGCAATGCCGGTGTCGCAGATCCCATAGCCACAACGCACAGCTTTGCTAACCGTGCTAGAGACTACGGAGCGGTTATCCACGAAGGTGTAAGCGTCACTCAGCTATTGACGCAAAAAGAGCGGATAACAGGCGTCGCAACAACGCAGGGAGACTTTTTTGCGCCACAGGTGATCCTGGCGGCAAATGTATGGAGTGTAGCCCTCGCGCAGCAGATCGGAATCGCCTTACCCGTAAAGGCCACTCGCCATCCAATTCTGGTATTACGCCGTCCACCGACAAAGGATAGTCGCAATAGTATGCATGCTGTCTGCTTCGATGGCATGCAAAGTATGTATATGCGTCCAGATGTTGGAGGAGTGACATTGGTTGGCTCTGTCGATAATGTTATGGTTGAGAGCAATCCTGACAACTATCTCCGGGGGGTAACTGAAGACGAGATACGTAGTTTTCGCGCTAAGGCAATAAGACGATTGCCTGCGTTGGAACAAGCGGTAGTGCGTGGAGGATGGTCAGGCATCTACGATGACACGCTAGATTATCATCCTATTTTGGGGAAGCTGGCGGCATACGAAGGATTGTATTGCGCCGCTGGGTTTAGCGGTCATGGTTTCAAATTATCGCCGTGTATTGGACGTTGGATGGCTCAGCTTGTACTTATGGGTGAAAGCCCTGCGGACATGCAGTATTTTGCCTACGAACGGTTTGAGCAGGGCAAGGAGATTCGCACCGGATACAATACATCCGGTGTACTTGGCTAAGTGGCCTAACGGTGTGATTCTGACGAAAAGATACGACGTACCATATAACTAGCATTGATCTTGCCCCGATTTGAAAGAGTCCCTAAAGCTGAGATATACTCAATCAAGCTTGGGAAAGGGATCAACAATGGGCAAGATGCAAAAAGTCTACACGAAAGAATTCAAAGAGGAAGCAGT